>Ga0265780_10000826_pt1 | contig 46058 bp, 42 predicted proteins | sample P1T30metagenome_FD_192432 | JGI IMG/M metagenome (GOLD analysis project Ga0265780, IMG submission 192432) | Plant litter microbial communities from East Loma Ridge, Irvine, California - P1 T30 | ecosystem: Environmental > Terrestrial > Plant litter > Unclassified | place: USA: California... | reverse complement strand
AGCTGGCCCGCAACAAGGCCGAAGCCACGGCCCTGGCCAAGTACAGCACCAGCCCGGCCGCCCGTCAAAAAGCGCGTACCTCGCTGGCCGACGCCGAATACGCCCTGGCCAAGGAACGCTGCGACGATAAAAGCGGCGCCGACAAGGACGAGTGCATGAACAACGCCAAGTCGGTGCACACCGCCGCCCTGGCCGACGCCAAGGCTGACCGGACCACCGCCACTTCCGGCGCCAGCGCGGCCGGTGCCACCGCCACCGGCGGCCTGGTCGCCAGCACCGACACGCGCGACCCGGCCAAGGCCGCAGCCGTCGACAAATGCGCCCAGGCCGGCGACAGCAAGACCGGCTGCCTGATCCAGACCAAGCCGTCGCCGGTGCGCGAGAACGCCGCCGCCGCGGTCGATACCGCCGCCGACAAGACCCGCGCCGCCGCCGCGACCGCCGCCGACAAGACCAAAGCCGTGGCCGCGACGGCTGCCGACAAGACCAGGGAAGTCGCGCAGGTCGCCGTCGAGAAGACCAAGGCGGTGGCGTCGACGGTTGCACAGAAGACCGAAAACGCCGTGGACCGCGCCGGCCAGAACACCCGCGAGGCGACCGCCAGCGCCGCCCAGAAGACTGATAATGCGATGGAACGCGCCGGCGACAGCACCCGCCAGGCCGCGTCGACCGCGGCCGACAAAACGAAGGACGTCACCGCCGGCACCCGCGTGGCCGCGGCCGACACCGCCATCACCACCAAGGTGAAGGCCGGCCTGGTCAAGGAACCGGACCTGAGCTCGCTGGGCATCCACGTCGAGACCGAGAAGGGCGTCGTGATGCTGAGCGGCTTCGTCAACTCCAAGGCCGAGGCCGACAAGGCCGTCAAGGTGGCCAAGGGCGTCGACGGCGTGAGCAACGTGAAGAGCGCCATCCAGGTCAAATAAGCCAGGACATCGCTTTTCCAGGCTGCCCATTTCAACCGGTCTTGTGGCCGGTTGTTTTTTTGTCGCATCGACCGCCGGTTACGGCCGACTATGCAGGGGAATTGCTTTGAGGATAAATTAGGCGGGTTATAATCGCGCCGTGAACAGACTCGAAGCTTTCGGAACCATCGTCGCCCAGGCGGAGCGCGGTGAGATTTCCTTCCCCACCAGCGTGAACGCCGTGCTGCGCCTGCAGCAGGCGCTGAACGATCCTGACTGCCCGCTGGACGAGGCGATCCGCCTGGTGCTGGGCGAACCGCAACTGGCCGCGCGCACCGTCGCCCTGGCCAACACCTCTGCCTACAACGCCGGCGGCCGCCCCGTCACCAACGTGCGCGCCGCCGTCACCCGCGTCGGTTTCCGCAACCTGCAGATGCTGGTGGCCGGCCTGGCCGTGCGCCAGTTCGGCAGCCGCATCGCGAACCCGCTGCTGCGCGCCAAGTGCGAACAGCTGTGGGCGCACACGGTGCAGGTGGCGGCCCTGGCGCAGGTATTCGCGCGCCGCGTCACCGGCGCCAACCCGGACACCGCGATGTTCGCCGGCATCGTGCACGAAGTCGGCGGCTTCTACCTGCTGTCGCGCGCCGACGGCTATCCCGGCTTGCTGGACGAGGACCCGGAACGCTGGGCCGAGCTGTGCGAAGACGTGGTGACGCGCGAAGTGGCGCGCCGCCTGTCGCTGCCGGAACCGGTCGCCGAGGCCATCTTCGGGCTGCGCGACGCCTTCCTCCACATGCCGCCCGCCTCGCTGCTCGACACGCTGCTGCTGGCCAATCTGTACGCGGCGGTGCCGTCTCCGCTGGGCAAGCCGCCGGCACCGCTGCCGGACCACGACGAGAGCGCGCTGGACTACCTGGTCGACGCGGCGACGCTGGCCGAGATCGTGGCGCAGGCCCAGGAGATCAGCCAGGCGATGGGACACGCGCTCCTGGTTTAAGCTTGCCTTATTCACTTTGAATAAGGAATAGGCATGAGCCAACAACATACCGCGCTGGTCGTCGGCGCGAGCGGCATCATCGGCAACGCCGTCGTGCGTGAACTCAAGAACCGCTTCGACTGGCAAGTGCGCGCCCTGCCGCGCACCTTCATCGACGGCGTCGAGACCATCCAGGCCGACCTGCTCGACCTCGAGGCCACGAAGCAAGCCTTGAAAAGCGCCGCCGACACCACCCACGTGTTCTACGCGGCGCTGAAGGGCAGCCAGGACCTGGCCGAAGAGGAAAGGATCAACGGCGCCATGCTGCGCAACCTGCTCGACGGCCTGAAGGCGGCCGGCGCGCAGCTGGAGCGCGTGGTGCACTACCAGGGCGCCAAGGTCTACGGCGTGCACCTGGGCCACTCGCTGGCGCCCTTTTATGAAGACGACGCGCGCCACCTCGGCGCGAACTTCTATTACGCCCAGGAAGACCTGCTGCGCGAGCGCGCCGCCGCCGGCGACTTCGAGTGGAGCATCCTGCGTCCTGACGTGGTGGTCGGCGACATCGTCGGCAACCCGATGAACATCGTGATGGTGATGGGCGTGTTCGCCGCGCTGAGCCGCGAAGCCGGCCTCCCGCTGCGCTTCCCGGGCGCACACAAGACCTATAATGGCGCGTTTGCCCAGACCACCGACGCCGACTGGCTGGCGCGCGCCAGCGTCTGGGCCGCGCTGGATCCGAATGCGCGCAACGAAGCCTTCAACCTGGTCGGCGAACCCTTCCGCTGGGAGCGGATTTGGAAAAAGGTCGCCGGGAACTTCGGCATGGAGGTGGGATCGGTGCAGCCGTTCTCGCTGGCGCGCCAGATGCCGTCGCAGGCCGGCGCCTGGCAGCGCCTGGCCGAGCGCCACGGCCTGAAGCAGGTGGACTACGCCAAGCTGGTGGCCTGGCCCTTCGGCGACTTCATCTTCAATACTGAGTTCGACATGATCTCGGACATGGGCAAGATCCGCCGCGCCGGCTTCACCGAAGCCGTGCAGACCGAGGCGACCATCACGGCCGCGCTCGACAGCCTGCGTGCGCAGGCTTATTTACCTTAATTACTTGCCTTGGTTGCAGGGCACCAGGCGTCCGGTGCCCTCGCTCTCGCGGCGGCCATGCGCCGTCATCGCCGCCGACAGCAGCACGCCGCACAGCGCCAGGCCGGCCGCGACCCACAGCGGCGAGGCGAAGGACATGCCCAGCGTCAGCGGGATGCCGCCGAGGAAGGCGCCGGTGGCATTGCCGATATTGAAGCCCGACTGGCCCAGCGAGGAGCCGAGCATCTCGGCTTCGCGCGAATGCTCGATCAGCAGCATCTGGATCGGCGGCCCCAGCGCCAGCGCATTCGCGCCCACCAGGAAGGCCAGCACCACCATCGCCGGCTGCGATGGCGCCATCACCGCGTTCAGGCACAGCAGCGCGACCATGGTCATGAGCAGGATCATGATGGCGCGCAGCGGGTGCACGCGGTCGGCCAGCTTGCCGCCGAACTGCACGCCCACCGTCATGCCGACGCCGACCACGGTCATGATCATCGGGATCATGTTGGCGTGGAAGTGCGAGACTTCGGTCAGGAGCGGCGCGATGTAGCTGAGCCAGGCGAAGAAGCCGCCGGTACCGATCGAGGTGATGCCCAGCGCCAGCCACAGCTTCGGCTTGCGGAAGATCCTGAGGTCCTGGCGGATGCCCGCGCCCGGCGTGGCTTCGAAATAGGGGATGAATTTCTTGATCATGATGGCGGTGATCAGGCCGATCGCCGCCACGATCAGGAACACGACACGCCAGCTCATGTTGTGGCCGAGCCAGGTACCGGCCGGCACCCCGATCACATTGGCCAGCGTCAGGCCGGAGAACATGCTGGCCAGCGCGGCCGCCTCCTTGCCCTTGTCCGCCAGGCGCGTCGCGACCACGGCGCCGACGCCGAAGAAGGCGCCATGCGGCAGGCCGGCCAGGAAACGGAACAGCATCATCGTGTGGAAGTTGGGCGCGAACGCGGACAGCGCGTTGCACACCGCAAACATCAGCATGAACCAGATCAGCACGCTGCGCGGCGGACGGTGCGCCAGCAGGCTGACCAGCGTCGGCGCGCCGACCACGACCCCGACCGCATAGGCCGAGATCAGATAACCCGCTTCGGGGATGGAAATATTCAGGCCGGTGGCGATATCGGGCAGGATGCCCATCATGACGAATTCCGTCATGCCAATACCGAAACCGCCGAGGGCCAAAGGAGCCAGGCTCTTCTTGATCATGTGTTCTTTTTCGCAGTGAATGGCTGCGCCTGCGTATGGATGAGGTACGAAACGTGCAGGCGCGTGGGGAGACCGGTCACTATAGCGGCTCACGATCAATGAGTCCGCTTTTGAGTCGTGATGTCCGGTATCAGGCTCGATGATAGCGGTAACAGGCTGAGCTTGCCGGCGGACGCCTCAATCGACGTGTCCGCTCTCGTCGTCCCGGGTCCAGGCGACGCGGCCATTGCCGGCGTCGTTCAGGCGCGCCACCAGCGCATCGGCCTTGTCCTGCGGCAGCGAGAAGGTGAAACCGACCCGGTCGGCATGCGTGACCGCATCCAGCGTGGCGCCGGCCTGGTCCAGTTCGCGCCGCAGCAAGCCTTCCAGCGGGTAGGGCACCTGGCAGCGCAGCTGGCGCAGGCGCACGATGGCCACCTTCTGCGCGGACAGCATGGCTTGCGCCACGCTGTCCGTGTAGGCGCGCACCAGCCCGCCCGCACCCAGCTTGACGCCGCCGAAGTAGCGCACCACGGTCGCCAGCACGCCTTCCAGGTCCTGGTGGCGCAGCACGTCCAGCATCGGGCGCCCGGCGGTGCCGCTCGGCTCGCCATCGTCGACCGCGGCCGATTGCCCGCCGGCCAGCAGGGACCAGCATACGTGGGCGGCACCCGGATGTTCGGCGCGCAGTGCGGCCACGACCTTTTGCGCGCCGGCCCGGTCCGGCATCGGCTGGACGCAGGCGATGAAGCGGCTTTTCTTGATGATCAGTTCGTGGTGGACAGGGGCGAGGATGGTGTGCGGCATGAAGCGGTGCGGGAAGGGAAGGCCCACAGCTTACTGTATTTCAAGACAAAAACGCCAGCCTCGGGGCTGGCGTACATGCTGCCGCGCGGCCGGTACGGCTCAGCCGCCGCCTGCCTGGCGCCGGGCAGCCAGCGCCATCCGGAGCGGAATGCCGCTGTCCCAGTCGCGCTGGTAGCCCAATACGACCTTGTCCGCATCCCCGTCGGGATCGAACAGCAGCGACACCGAGCCGTCCTTCGACGCGAAACGGCCGGGCCCGGCCACGACCAGTTCCTTGCGGTGCTGGCCGACTTCCACATACAGCCTGTTGTCGAGCCCGAAGACCCGGAGGCGCTCGCCGTTCTCGAGACCGTAGGTCCCTTCGACGTCGACGATCTGTTGCGCGGTAGGCCGCTCGCCGATGCCGCCCCCGGCGAGGGCGGTGGTGGACAGCAGCAGGCTTGAAGCGAGGGCAATGCTCAGCATTCTCATGGTGTCTCCAATCAGTCAATAACGCATTGGAAAGAGAACTGCAAATGGGCGCCGGTGGAGGGAAGGTCACCGGTGCTGAGCGTTGGATGATTTCTGCGGCGGGAGGTTCGGATGAGATCAGGGGACGCAAAAACAAAAACGCCAACCCGAAGGCTGGCGTTCTCGTTTGTATCTGGTAGGCCGTGCGGGGCTCGAACCTGCGACCAACGGATTAAAAGTCCGCTGCTCTACCAACTGAGCTAACGACCCGATGGGCAGCATTATAGCGGCTCGACCGCGCATGGCCAAGTACTTTCGTGGCGGAAAGAAACAAATGTTTGTCCGGATGAGCAAATGTTGGTCCTTGCGGCCTTCGGGATTCCGGTATGATCCTTCGTTTACCAGACAGCAAACGGCACGTGATCCACCCCGACACCGACTTCGCAAGCGTGCTTTCCGCGCGCACCCTCAACCTCGTCAACAGCGGCCTGATCGTACTGGATGCCGATCTGCGCATCGTCCTGTGGAACAGCTGGATGACGCCGCGCTCCGGCCGTTCGGCCGCGCGCGTGCAGGGACAGCTCCTGTTCGACGTGTTTCCAGAACTGCGCGGCTCGCGCGTCGAGGCGGCGGTGCTGGCGGCGCTGATCGACGGCCATGCCGGCAGCGTCGCGCCTTCCGAAAACCGCGCGCCCTTTCCCTTGCGCGAGGCCGGCAGCTTCGACGGCCCGCGCATCGACCAGGCGGTGACGGTGACGCCCTTCAAGGAAGGCGATGAGCGGTTCTGCCTGGTCGAGATCCGCGACGTCAGCAACACGCTCGAGCGCGAACGCCGCCTGCTCGACCACGCCGAAACCCTGCGCGCCCGCTCCTACGTCGACGGCCTGACCGGCATTGCCAACCGCCGCTACTTCGACGTCGCCATCGAGCGCGAACTGCGCCGCGCTCAGCGCATCGGCGGCCAGTTGTCGCTGCTGCTGGTCGACATCGATTCTTTTAAACTCTACAACGACCATTTCGGCCACCAGCAGGGCGACACCTGCCTGGGCACCGTCGCCCAGGCGCTGGCGGCGAAACTGAAACGTCCGGCCGACGTCGCCGCGCGCTACGGCGGCGAGGAATTCGCCGCCATCCTGCCCGACACCTCGCTGGAGCAGGCCGAGCGCCATGCGAACGCGATCCGCGAGCACATCGCCGGACTGGGCCTGGTGCATGCGCCGGGCGCGCACTGGCCGATGGTGACGCTGAGCATCGGCGTGGCCAGCTACGGCAAGCTGGGACTGAACGAGCCGGCGCCGCTGATCGACGCCGCCGACAAGGCGCTGTATGCGGCCAAGCGGGCCGGGCGCAACCGGGTGGTGGTCGACGGCATGGCCTGAGCCAGGCGAGGTGTTTGCACAACACCTCATCAATTAATTTCCTTGTGGAAATTTTAGTCCGGTAATATCTAGATCCTCATCAAAAGGGGACGCGACGTGTTATCAAGACATCTCATCAGGAAGTGTGCTGGCGTGGGACTGCTGTGCGTGGCCGGCTTGGGCTGGGCCGGTCCCGGCGTGACGGACAAGCAGATCGTGCTGGGCCAGTCGGCGGCATTGTCCGGCCCGGCATCGGCACTGGGCACGGCCATGCGCGACGGCGCGCTCGCCTATTTCGACGCCGTGAATGCCGCCGGCGGCGTGAACGGCCGGCGGATCGTCCTGAACACGCTGGACGACGGCTACGACCCGCAACGCGCGCAAGCCAACACCGGCGCGCTGGTCGACAAGGAGCGCGTGTTCGCCCTGTTCGGCTACGTCGGCACGCCGACCTCGAATGCAGCCCAGCCCTGGGTGGACAAGGAAGACGTCCCGTTCTTCGCCCCGATGACGGGCGCGCAGACCCTGCGCGAACCCTTCAACAAGAACGTCTTCAACGTGCGCGACGGCTATTTCAAGGAAACCGAAAAGATCGTCGAGCACCTGGAGGTCATGGGCGTCAAGAATGTCGCCGTGCTGTACCAGAACGATGCCTACGGCCAGGCCGGCCTGCAGGGCGTGGAGCAGGCGCTCAAGCGGCGCCAGCGTACGGTGTCGGTTACCGCCTCGGTGGAACGCAACAGCACCGACGTCGCCGCCGCGGTGGCCAAGATGAAGGCAGCCCATCCGCGTGCCATCGTCATGATCTCGGCCTACAAATCCAGCGCCGCCTTCATCCGCGAGATGCGCAAGAACAATGACGACGTGCCGTTCTTCTGGAACGTTTCTTTCGTCGGCAGCCGGGCGCTGGCGGACGAGCTGGGACCGTCCGCCCATGGCGTGATGATTTCCCAGGTGATGCCGTCGCCGTGGAGCGAGACGCTGGATATCGCCAGGGAATACCGCAAGCTCTACCTGGCCAAGCCGGGCCGCGAGGCGGACTTTGCGAGCCTGGAGGGTTTCATTGCTGCCAAGGTGTTGGTGGAAGGCCTGCGCCACGTCAAGGGCGAGCCGACGCGCAAGAACTTCGTGCATGCGCTGGAAACGATGGGGGCGTACGACCTGGGCGGCTATACGGTCAGGTTCACGCCTGCCAATCACAATGGATCGAATTTTGTCGACCTGAGCATCATCGGGCAGGGTGGGCGGATCGTCGACTGAGCGCGTGTTCATTTCGCGGCGATCTGAATATCTTCGGATCGAGACCATTTCGTGATGTGCGGGTCCACGGTCTTGTAGCGTGGAGACACTGCCCTAGAATGAATGTACCGGCGAGATTTCCGACCGCCGGTTTCGATTCGTGAAGGAGCAGCGATCATGCGTGCCCTGACTCTATTGCTTCCTGCTTCGCTGGTCCTGCTGGCTTCCAACGCCGGCGCCCAGACGAAAAACTACCCGCTGACCAACCCTGAGCCGACCTCGACCGTGCAAGTGACGGCCCCGGCCAAGGCCTTCCAGTTCTGGGAATACCAGGCCGAGGAGATCAGCGGCGCTTATGCGATGTCCAACGGCTGGCGCATGAAGGTGGAGCCGGCCACCGACGGCATCGTGGCGACGATCGACAAGCAGCGCCCGATCAGGCTGGTGGCGCTGTCGGCCGATCGCTACACCTCACGCGACGGCAATGTGTGGATGGAATTCAACCGAGGCGCGGGCGGTGAAGACATGCTGATGAGCTATGTGCCGGATCCGCGGCTGGCGCAGGTCGTCACGGTGACGGCGACGGCGACGGTGGCGCAGCGTTGAGGCCATTGTCGGCAAAAAACGCCGGGCATCCGCCCGGCGTTTTTATTTGCGGCTTGGCCTTAGCTGCGGCGGCGCATGCCGCCCAGGCCCAGCATGCCCAGACCGAACAGCGCCAGCGATGCCGGCTCCGGCACCTCCGCCGCCAGCACGTCCGCCGCCAGGCGCCAGTTGTTGATCACGCCGCTGTCGCCCGCTTCCATGTCGGCCACGCTCAGGATCCAGTCGCCGTAGATGTCGTGGCCGTTAAATGCCGACAAGGCTTGCTGCGGGCGGAATGCGCCGGTGTAGGGCGCATAGGCGTAGCCGGCATCGATGGCGACCAGGGCGCTGTCGTCGAACAGCGTGTCGGTATAGTCGGCGCCGCCCGAGCCGCCGTTGCGGTTCGACAGCAGCACCGTGGTGCCGGCGTGCGACAGCGACAGCACCAGGTCGGCATCGTAGCCGTGGCTGATGTTGAGCAAGGCGTCGAGGTCGAGCACGGTGCCGTGGCTGTCGACGCGGATGGTGGAAAGGGCGGTGCCGAGGTCTTCGATGGCGACCGGTACCTCGCTGGCGAAGGTGACGGGTGCGGCGCCGGCATGCGACAGGCCGAGGGCGAACAGGACGGCCAGGCCGAGGCAGGTGGATTTGAAGGTCATGATGATGTCTGCTTTATTGTAAATGAATGGTCAGGGCGTCTTGATCAGGTCCATGGCGTCGAACGAGAACGCCGGCGTCAGCCACTTCGAGCTGCTGGTCGAGCCGCTGACCACCCAGATCTTGAGGACGTTGGTGCCGGCCACGAGGGCGCTGGCCGGAATCGTGTAGTCGTAGGTGATGTTGCGGGCGCGATAGGTGCCGACGGTCATGGTGCGCGTCGACGGCTGGCCCGGCGGGAACACGTCGCCCGACTGCGAACCGACGTAGCCCGAGTTCCAGCTGTTGACGTTGATCTGCGGCCGTCCGCCGGCCTGGGCGGTGGTGATGCCGATGCGGAATTTGTAGGTCGACGCGGCGGCGATCTGGCTCGGCTTGAGCGTGAAGTTGACCGTGACCGGACCCGGGCTGGCGCCGGTCAAGCCTTTCCACTCGTAGGCGGGCATGTTCAGGCCCGGCCTGGAAAAGCCGACCACGTACGGGTTGAGTTCGGTGGCGGTGCTCCACCAGTCGCTCATGCGCACGTCCTGCGGATGCATCCGGGTCACCTTGTCGCCGTTCAGGAACTCGGTCGGCGTGCCATCCCATTCGCCGATGCGGAACAGGGCAGGGGTCAGGCTCGGATCGCCCTTGGCCAAGTGCCATTTCCCGCGCGGATCGTCGGCATGCACGAGCGGATCGGCCGCGATCGTCAGCGCCGGCACGATGTTGGTGGTACCGGGCGTGACCGTCACCTGGCTGGTCGCGACCGCCAGTTCGTTCTTGTACACCGTCATCGTGTAATCGCCCGGAATGACGCCGCCGACGGTGCTGTTGCCGTCGTTGCTCGCGGCGTCGCTCCAGTACTGCGCATTCGCGTTGGCGAGGCCGATCGTGTAGGCGAAGGCCGGGTTGCGGCCGTAGATGGCGGGCACGTAGACGGCGCCGCGCCCGCTCGGCGGCACGTAGCCGAGCAGGTTCATCTTCGAGAACCAGCCGGTGTCGACCGGGGCCGGCGCCGCCCCATCGGTGAACACGATGGTGTAGCCGTTCAGGCGGTTCATGCGGAAGCCCTCCGTCTGGCCTTCGCCGTAATTGACGATGTAGGTGATCTCGTTGTTGGTGGTGGTGATCTGGTTCAGCAGGCTGCGGTAGAACGGTCCGCCCGAGCCGCCCTCGTTGTTGTCGCGCACGATCCACATGCCGACGCCCGGACCGGTCCCGCCGATGTAGCGCCAGTCCTTCACGCGCATGTTGGAATAGTGCTTGGAGCGGGTCTCGCCCGCCAGCGCACCGCTGGTGATGCCGAAGACATCGCCCGATTCGATCGCGCCGTTGGTGCCGCGCAAGTCGTCGGGCCAGGTGCCGTTCGGGAAGGCGCCGCCGGGCGTGCCGGCCGGGGTGCCCCAGGGCAGCACGCCGATCGGCACGCGCGCAATGAAGCGGACCAGGCCGAGGGTATTCGGCTCACCCGTGAAATAAGTGCCCATGTAAATCTTCGGGTCGCCTTTTTTCACCATGTAATAGTGGGTCAGCTTGCCGTTGGCGCCGCCGTCACTGGTGAGCGTCACCTTGATGTAGTCGCTGCCGACCACCACGCCGTTATTGGCGCCCGAGGCCGGCGTCGACACACCGTTCGCGTCGACCGCCTCGGCCGTCACGCCGACGGCGGACACGCCGGTGTACAGGTAGTCGGCGCCGCTGTTGAGCTGGGTGCCGCGCGCCTGGTCGGCGTATTCGACGCCGTTGTAACGCAGGCTCGAGATGTCGCCGGCCGATTGGGTGCTCGAGCCGTTGTCGTAGGCGCGGATCTTGAAGACCAGGCCGGCGTCGGTGTCGATGGTGTAGAAGGTCGGCTGGTTGGCGACGCCGCCGACGGTGCCGGTGGTGGTGGTGATGCTGAAGGCGGCCTGGGCGTCGAAACTGGCGCCGGCGACCAGCGCGGCGAGCGCGCAGGCCCTGGCCAGCGTCTTGTACTGAAGGGTTTGCATGAAGTCTCCATGTGGTTTTTTGTGAGACTTCAGCTTCCCAGATTTTTTAGGTGGTTTGTTCGTTTGAGAAATGCTACTTGGGTTTCTTGGCAAATAATCATGACCGAGATTGCTTGACGGGGCAGGGCGGGCGGATTTGTTGCGGATTTTCGTCAGTCGGGTTGGCATTGCGACTCTTTTATTGTCGTGCCGCCCAGACCTTGCGTCAGTGCTCTTAACTGGGTAACTTGCCAGGTTGCCAATTACACGAGCCGTTGCAGAGAATGTATTCAGATAAATGAACCGCTGATCCAATCGAGGACTTTGCCCATGACCTGTCTGCTCGCGATCGTCGCCCTGCACCCGGTTCTCGGTCTTGCCATCTGCATCCAGATGTCGCACATGATGAAAGGCAGACACCGTTTCCGCACCTTGCTGTCGACATCACTGCTGACCTCGGTGCTGAGTATCGGCACCTGCGTGCTCGTCTTCTACTGCACGCGCTTGAGCGAGGCCTCCTGGGGCGCGTTCGAGGGCGGCCTGTTCATGTTGCCTTTCGTCGTGATTTTCTTTACCGGCGTCTATCTGGGCTTGGCGTTCATTCTGCTGAAGTTGCGGCAGCCGCTTGCGGGTGGAGTTGGCGCGGCTTGAAAGCAAGGCGCTGCCGCCTGCCCATCAAAGCTATCTACTTGTACTGAAATGCTTGAAGCTCGAGATGAGCTTCGCCCCGCAACTGAGGCTGTCTCCGTCAAAGGCGATGTTCTTCCCTTTGATTTTGTGGTGTGGAGAACCAGTCGTAATCGTGCAGCCTGTATGACCACGCATCGGACAACTGCATGTATCGCCTACGCAAGCCACAGGAATCCCCTGCACCCTGAAATTGGAAGCACTTGCACTGATCACTTTGCCACCGTGTGAAGTGGCATCTCCTAACCGTATGACATTTTTCATTGGCGATCTCCTTGGCTTTGCAGAAGCGGACAAAAGGTGTCTGGTTTGTTTCTGCTACTGGGCTTTTGACAAGGCATCGTTCGCGGGATCGGCCGCAAGTGAATGGATGCTGCGGAATACATCCCCGGCGGCTTGCTGAGACTTCCGTTTTTCCTCGGAGGGAGGGCTGACGAAAATGAAAGTCGCTTCATGTGGATCGCGCAGATTGACGGCCAGGCTTGGACCGCCCGCACGATGGCTCCCGATGACGCCGATGGCCATTTCCATGAACAAGGTGGAAGCCCCGGTATTACCGAGACGCCGGTCGATATTGATGAACTGGTCGAGTTTGCCGCTGTCGATTTCGGGGCCGCCTTCCGCAGCGTACTGGTGCAACATGCCTTCGAGCGCGAGCAATTGCTCGGTTTGATTGTTTGTGGCGACGATCACGCGTGCAGGCGCCTTGGCACGCTCCGCCTCGGGCAAGGTGCGCAATGCCTCCCGCAAGCCTTCCATGAGTGCTTTTTGGCACGCGTCGCGACGGGCCAGCGGCTTGCCATGTTCATCGGTGGTCTTGACGAACACGGGGCGGTGAACGAAGCCGCGGGTGGTCATGTCGTCGAATTGGCGCAGTTGCAGCTTGCTCCAGGGGATGGGGAACCAGGGCGTTGGTTTCCAGTCGAGTGGTGGACGGTGTTTTGCGTTCAGTTCCCGGTCGAGGAAGCTGGTCTGGCCGGTGCCACGGATGTCCGGGCGTACACTGAATTTGGCGGCGTAGTCGAGCCATTCGGGTATCGTTGGTGCGCGACCAATCGTTTTCTTGTCCGAGCGTGGCAAGGACTTCATCAATTCGAGGTAGCCAAGGAATAAGCGCCGTGCAACGCCGTCGCGGTTGAGCACTTCCATAGGCGTCTGGTAGTCATCAATATCCTCGTAAGAAAATGGACGGATCGGGTCAACTCGCTCGCGGCGGGCCAGGATGAAGAGCGCTGCCGAGTCGGGCATTTCAGGGACGTAGTAGCCATTCTTGACGAGTGGGGGTGAATCGGGATGTTGTGACCCTTCCCGTGTGGCCATGCCGTCGTCCGAATTCAATACGATATACGGGACGTCTGGGTTAGCGTTGAAAAAATCGAAAACGTTCTCGAGAATACGGTCGGGCCGTTCCGCTAAGTGACGGGGGCCGGCGACAAAGAGACTCGTGGACATACCTTCCCCTTCAGCCCCGCTAGCCAATCCCATATTGGGCGATAGTGGGCTGTCCGGGTATTTGCCCATGTAAGGTGGCTGCGCATTAAAGACCGGCGTCCCCCAATCAGTTACAGAGTACCCGGCGCCGTTGAGTAACGCATCAAGCACCCGTCCTCCACTCATACCGAGTTTGTCGGTGTCTGCCCAAGGATACTTCTTCGGATCATGCTCGCGAATTGATGTATATGGACTGCCCGATTGCAGCGCGTCCCATAGTTTGCCTTGTCGGTACTTATCCAGAGTAACACCTAGATTGATCACCTCCAGGACATATTCGCGCTGCCCTTTTTCGGTATGTGTAGCCGCTAACTGCTCGTTTGCCCTCGCTGCTGCAGCCGAGGCTTGTGTTTGACGGGCATGAGTTTCACGTGCGCCCAGTACCCAGCGCCCGCCAAGCACCAGCCCAATGCCCAGCGCTATTGCTAACAGCCACCATGGTTTGCTCATTTTGTCTCCGTATGTATGGATCCCGCAAATACGTTTATCAATATGGTGAAAATTAGAGCCAGCATTAAACGGAACGCTGTATGGGTTATCAAACGGCGTTCTGTCGCACCTTAATCTGTCTTGCATATGTTCATGAGGTCACTCGTTCAGCGCTTCCAAATGTCGAAGACATTGATTCCACAACAAGAGTCTGTGGTAACCCCTCAGGCGGAAGTGGCAGATCAGCAGGCAATTTTCCGTTTGTGTAATAATCTTTGTTACCCTCAATCAGTGCCTTGCGCCAAGGACGTTCATCTGTCCAGTAGTCTGCAAATTCCTTTTGAAATTTTCCCCAAGTGAGAATTCCAGGCCGCCGTTGCTCACTATCCCTGGGTTCTTTCAACCGCCAATCTGCCACCGCACACAGATATTTGTAAAACAACGGATGAGTCGGCGCCTTCCCGCCGCCAATTGCCACGTCGTACGCGGTCACCTGACTATGATTCTTGCGTCCGCCATAAATCGCACTGTGAAACGAGCGCGACACACTCGTCTGCTGCCAGCGCAGACGCGCTTCGTTCGGTGTTTCGGTTCGTTCGATCAACAGCTTCAGCGGATTGACGGGCCGTTCAAAACCGACTTCCAGGCAAACGTAGACGTTCTTGACCTCGCACCTGTCTTCGTTTTTTTTCTCGCTATTAAGCCTTTCCGTCAACGCGCCGCGATATTCATTACATTTCGCAACCCGGCCTGGGTGCAGGGCGGGACGCGGACATGAAACCGGTTGGTAGCCACGTAACGCCACTGACACACCGCCTAAGGCAGCGATGCATTCCCAATGATGTCCCTCGATGCCGTAATCGCTGGTGACGGAAATGGCGGCATCGATCTGGTCGACGTATTCGCTGGCACCAAAGCGTTTCTGCGCATCGGGAAATGCGCCTTCACCCATGCTCGCCATGACCGGCTTCGGCAAGGCTTCCCCCGTGATGCGACGCAGACCAAAGCGCGCCTGCTCTTCGCTGGAAGCGCCGTCCGGTGCCTTGCCAGGAATAGCCAAGTGCTCACGCAGGGCATGGCGGCTTGTCAACGAATCGCTTGCAGCCGTGTGAGCTTGATCGTCTTCGCCAGCAACCCGTAGTACGAAGTCGTGAGGCGCCTGGCCAACCATGACAAGTTTGCCGCTTCGAAAATCAGGGCGACGCTTCAGGTTGAAAACACGCTGGAAGAAGCCATCGCCCAGTTCCGAAAGCGGTGTGCGTACTGTTGGTGTCGGCATGGCCACCATTTTGCTCTGCTGGGGTGCAAAATCCTTGAACGATGGCCGCGCACTGAGCTGGCGGTTTTCGAGACGGTGACCGCGCTGGAAATCGGGCACACCCTGCCAGCCGATCCCTTCGACGCCGGCGAATGCCACCGTCATGTCTTCCGGCGAAAAATAAAGATAAACCTTGCCTCGGTTATCGCGATCCTTAGCCGCCACCCACTTCGGACCGACCGCACCGAAATGCTTTTTTGTATCGGTCAGCTCTGTGAGTTCGGGTGTTCCATGCTTCCGGGCATGCACGCCCTTGACGATGTTGGCCAGTGTGGTCAAGCGGGCATGCAAGGTTTGCCCGCCGCTGATGAACCGGTAACGGTCACCCTTGGCCGTCATTTGCAGATCAGCGCCAGAGTGACCGTCTACCATAGCTGCTGTTATCGGCGATTTGTCAATCAGGCTGTACGGTGGATTACACAGGATCAGCGTGTCGGCTGGCCGTGCGCCAGGCTGATCCTTCTGCATATTCGGATCGAGCAGGAAAGCCTGAGCCAATAGACTGACCAAGCAACCCTGGCTATGAGCGACGATTGAAACGGTTTCATTGTCGTCATAATCGCGAATCATTGAAATCAGTGCGGCGAGCCGGCGCGCTGCCAGGATCATGTAGAGGCGGCCCGGGCTATCCAGAATGGGATGGGTCGCATCGCGTGCAGCCATATCCAAGGTACCGTACGCATCGCTTTTGCCTCGGTTCCACATGTCTGGAAGGGAGTTGGTGGCGTTCGCAAATGGTCCGCCTCCTTTGGAATAGTCCCGGTCCAGGCGGTTGCCATAGCGATCAGTTGCCTGGCCGTGGGGCGTCTTTCTCCAGTCTTTGGTGTGCGCGGATTCTTCCCGGAATCCCCAGTAAAACGGGATAACGGGACTGTGTGTGTCATCCGTGATCTGCCGTTTGTAGAAGACTGCGTCGGGATCTTCCTCGAGCTTTTTTTGATCCGCCGTTTGCGGCATCCGATAGGTAGCTGGCCTCAGGTCGCCGCAGAGGCGCACCGCCAGACCTTCGCACAACCCCGACTCCACCGCGTCATAGCTGACGCCAACGTCATTCACGCCATGCACGAGGATGATCGAGCCTGGCAAATTGTGTTTTACCCCGACGATCTTTTTGTTGTCTTGCCCCGGCAAGGTTACGCCTTGTCCCATGCCTCTGCTGAAAGGCAGTTTTTTATAAAGACTTCCGCTCATGACTGTCCTTTCTCTGTGAGGTCAATGTGCGCAACGTGCATTTGTTCGTGCTTCAGGCTTGCGGTTGCTCCTGCGGCATCGGTGCTGCCTTCACTGCTGCCGGCTGCCGACTCGATCTTGTAATCCAGGCCGACAGCAGGCACACCACCGTCGAGATGTGGGTAAAGGCGGGGTTCGAATTTGAGATCCGTTCCGTCCTTCTTGAATGAGGGGAGTTCGGCGCTCATCGTCTCCGGGCCCTCCCAAACGAAATCGGGGCCGTGGAACTTGAGTGCCTGCTTGCTTCCCATGATGGGCGAGCCTTCTCCCAGCTTGAGGAATGAACCGTCCTGCGCCACCAGTAGAATGGTCTTGGCAGCGATGGTGATCGAACCCTCATTGGCCGTGACCTGAATATCTTTCGCAGAATTGAGGACAAGGTCGTCATGCTGGCTTTGCAGCAGCAACTTGCCGGTATGAGCAATCGCGTTGAGTCCGCCGCTACGCGCAAACAAGGAAATACCATCGCCGGCATTCACCATGAAGCGCTGACCTGCCGTGAGCTGAAGGTGCTGCTGGGCGGTCGTGTCGATGTTACTGGCGGAATAGCTCACGATGGCCTTCGAGCTGGCGAATCCAATGCCGGCGGGAGAGGTCATGGCGATGACGGGTTCCTTTGTTCCGCTGGCGTCGGGTGCCGTGTTACTTCCGTCCTCCCACTGCTTGAATCGTGTGAGCAGTGCTTCTTGTTCCTTGGTATCGATCGCCAGACCATTATGCTCGGCAGCGTAATTGCCTAGCGAAGTGCACAACGCATCACATTCATGCAGCAAGTCCAGGTATTCGCTGCGTGCGAGTTGCGGACCTTTGGAAGCCGGGCCACCAAGCAGCTTCCAGGCGCTCAGCAAGATGCCACGCGCGGCTCTCAATGCGATCGCTTCGTCGGTGCGCAACTCGGCGCCTTCGCCGCGCGCGCGGGCACGGTCATGACGGCGTGGCTCCGTCAGGTAGCCCAGGTTCAGCTCACTCGTGCCGTGGTCGCTCGCCAACTGCGCGCTGATCTGGCTTGGCGTGTCGTCCAGTCGAAGCTGGTTACCGCGATGACCGCGTACCTCACGGCTGCGCAAGCCGGATTGATAACGCGTGTCCGGCAAGTCGTCTTCCCGGGCAAATGCCGGAGGTGGCGCGGCACCGTTGTATATCTGGCCAATGATGACAGGCTTGTCCGGGTGGCCACCGGCAAAACCGATGAGTACTTCCGCGCCGACGGGTGGCAGCAGGCGTGCACCGCACTGGGCATTGCTGCCAAGCCCGTTGCCGGCCCAGTTGGAGGCCACCCGCACCCAGGCTGAATCGCGATCGGAATCCGAACTGCCTGCGCCAGCTGCATGGTCGTGATCCTCCTGCCGTGTGGCGAGGAACCGGACTTTGACGCGTCCCAGATGATCGCACCAGACCACCTCGTTCTCGGGGCCGACCACGATCGCGGTCTGTAACTGCGGACGCGGCAGGGTAGGGCGTGGCGGGACGATGCGAACGTTGCGGCGAACGCAGGTGAAGCAGGTCTTGTAGCGTAGTGATTGGCTGTCGCCATTCGACAAATTTTTGTCCACGCTGCGTGGCCACCCGCTCTGTTCGAACAGCCGCTCCACACGTGTACCTATTTCCACTGGCAGATTGTTTTCGGCAACGATATGTTGCGATGTAACGACGAACTGACGTTCACTTTCGGGATGGGTGTCGATTTCCGGATGGCCTTTCAAGCTGAACCATTCGCCGATAGCCAGGTCGCGCACGCTGCCTTCACCCCTGAACCATTTAACGGCATATTCGTGATGCGCCATTTGCGTATCGCCGAGTTCCAGCAGATCACGAGGTGTATCACCAAGGTGTGGAGCCCCGGCATGATAGTCGTCCAGACCGGCGGCCAATTGGCTACCGTGCTCACCCTGGTCGGCTTGCGATGGCACCCGCGTTGCCATGAAGGTCGTGTTGCCCGGTTGTAGATAATCCCAACTGTGCAGGGATACGTGACCTGGGCGAAGCGTTCGTATACCACTCCAGGCAGTGATGGTGTCGCGCTGCTCGGTCGCATCGTCGCGATGAAACCGTACGACGTCGGCTGCATTCCGTTCGAGCCGGTTTGAATCGTTGAAAAGCACCAGGGTGTGTCCGATCCTGGGTGCCTGCTGGCGGTTGCCAAGGCCGTTTGTTTCGGTTGCCAAGCCGGGACGGAAGAACCAGGCGATGCCGCGTTGCTGCATCAACCGGCGAAGAAAGGCCGCATCCGACTCGTTGTGCTGCATGATGAACTGACGGCGGGGGAATTGACGGCCAGTGAGGCCGACGTCGATATGCAGGTCAAGGGTCGCGCCCAAAACTGATATCTTCTTTTGCCATTCGGAGACCATAATCTGGATGATGTCCAGCTCATTCTTGTCTCGGAACACACGCGTGTTGGTCTTGTTTTCCATGACCGACAGCGCATCGCGCATGACCAATTGGTAGCTTGCGAGGCCACCGTCGCTTTGACCGGAGGCGGCCTCCATGACGATGCCGCAAATGCGGCGTAGTTGCCCACGATCGGTCACGATCTGCAGCTCCGCAGGTACGCCGATGAAGTCCTTGAGTGGCAGGGTCGCACTCTCGGACACGCATAGCATGCGAAACTCAAAACCCCCGCAAAGCGTCTCATTACCGATGATTCGTTGTGGGAGCAGTGCCTTGCCGTTGCTGTCCTCCATGCCGTCGAGTAATAGGCGTAGGGGCCGGTTGCGCGTCACTACCATGTATTGCATGAGGTCGGACGCGTTCCTTATGTCGTAATTTGCCATCTGTCATCAATTCCTGTCAGGTTGAATGTGACTCTGGTGAAAAGCTGCTGACTATCGCGATGTGGAAGCTTGTCATTATTCAAGTGCGTGTATATCTGGCATTTGAATGAGCGCAACTGGATGGTGCAAGACTGTGGGTTTTACGGACCCGGCATATGGAGGGGCACGCTGTGTCGTGCTTATGCAACGTATTGCCAAGAAGGAAGCGTTGTCGTTGGTGTGGCGGCACAACGATCAGCACGCATTACATAGACGATGGAGCAAGAGTGAAGGAGCTACGACAGAGGGAATGTTGCGGCAAAAACAAAAAAGGCGTCACGATCACTCGTAACGCCTTCATTTGCTACTGCCAATTCTGGTAGGCCGTGCGGGGCTCGAACCTGCGACCAACGGATTAAAAGTCCGCTGCTCTACCAACTGAGCTAACGACCCGAAGAGGCCGGCATTATAGCTGCCGGCCCGGATCGATGCAAGGATTAAGACTTACGCCGACGCATGATACCCATGGCACCCAGGGCGAGGCCCACCAGGGCCATCGAGCCGGGTTCCGGAACGGCTGCGGGCGGCGGCTCGACCGCGGCGGTTTGCCCGGCCGTGATCGACAAGCCGGTGTTTTCATAGCCATAGGCGAGCACGGATGCCGGGAAGCCGTTGCCGGCGGTTGTGCTCATCAGTGCCCAGCCGTAGTTCAGGACGCCGGTCGTTTCGTTCAGGAAGCGCAGGCCGACGTATTCCTGACCGGTGACGTCGAAGTCGTCGCCTCGGGTCTGGTACTGGTTGTACTGGCCGGCGACGGAGATCAGGTCGCCGAACCGCAGCACGCGGGCTTCCGCCCCGGTGCCGGGCGTGCCGGTGGCGAGAATGCCGGAAGGCGAGGCATTGCCGTAGAAGGTGAGGCCGGAATTATTGTTGTAGGGATTGAAGTCATAGCCGGCGAATTCCGTCGTGCTGCGCTGGCCGGTAACGAAATTGAAGTAGACACCGTCGATGTTGTTCGGGACGACGACTGGCGAACTGCTGAAGTCGACTGAGATGACCGCAGCCTGGGCTGCAGAAGCGAAACACAGGAGGGCAGTGGCACCAACAAGAACGCTACGCGACATCTTGGAGAGTTTCATGACTTTTCCTAGTTTGGGTTTGTAGTGACTCACGCAGCTCGTCGGCCGGCGCTTCCTTTGCGGTTAGCAAAAAGCAGGCCAGGCTTGTAATTCTCAGTCAAATCAAAGTCTTGTATTTACTCAAATGAAAATTATTTCTTAAGTGTAAAAAAATCCGACAGGAAAGTTAGTGCCCAAAATAAAAAAGCCCATGCACTGGAATGCATGGGCTTCATTGAGATGAAACGAAAACAAAAAAGCCAGGCAGATGCCTGGCTTTTCTGTTTCTACAACAACTAGAATTCTTTGGTAGGCCGTGCGGGGCTCGAACCTGCGACCAACGGATTAAAAGTCCGCTGCTCTACCAACTGAGCTAACGACCCGAAGAAGGCACGTATTATAGCGGGTCGTTTTGCTTTACGCCAGAGGTACGTGCATCAAGCGAGCACAACCCTAGTGCGCCACTGTTGCCTTCAGCACTTCCTCGACGGTCGTGAGGCCTTCCACCACCTTGAACGCCCCGGCAATCCGCAAGGGCTTCATCCCATCCGCCACACTCTGCCGGCGCAGCGCCGCCAGGTCGGTCACTTCCTGGATTAACTTCGCGAACGGCTCCGTCACCCCCACCAGCTCGTACAGCCCGGTCCGGCCGCGGAACCCCGTCTGCCGGCATTCCGGACAGCCGATCGGACGGTAGACCGTCGCGGGCTTGGGGATGTTCCAGGCGCCGCCGACGCTGTGCCAGACGTCGTCGTTCAGTTCTCCATCCGGCGACTTGCAGTGCGGGCACAGCGTACGTACCAGGCGCTGGGCCATGATGCCGATCAGGGTCGATTCAAGCAGGTAGTGGGGCACGCCCAGTTCCAGCAGGCGCATCACGCTCGATGGCGCGTCGTTGGTGTGCAGGGTGGAGAGCACCAGGTGGCCGGTCAGCGCGGCCTGGATCGCCATCTCGGCCGTCTCGAGGTCACGGATCTCGCCGACCATGATGATGTCCGGGTCCTGGCGCATCAGCGCGCGCACGCCGTCCGCGAAGGACAGGTCGATGCCGGGCTGCACCTGCATCTGGTTGAAGGCGGGCTCGACCATCTCGATCGGGTCCTCGACCGTGCAGACGTTGACTTCGCTGGTGGCGAGCGCCTTCAGGGTCGTGTACAGCGTAGTGGTCTTGCCCGAGCCGGTGGGGCCGGTGACCAGGATGATGCCGTGCGCACGTTTTGTCAGTGCATCCCAGCGCTGGGCATCATCCGGCGGGAAACCGAGTTCGGGCAAGGTCTTGACCACCACTTCGGGATCGAAGATACGCATCACCAGCTTTTCGCCGAAGGCGGTGGGCAGCGTCGACAAACGCAGCTCGACCTCTTGACCCGTGTTGGTCCTGGTCTTGATGCGCCCATCCTGCGGCCTGCGCTTTTCGATCACGTCCATCCGCCCCAGCAGCTTGATGCGTGCGGTCATCGCGATCATCACCACGGCCGGCACCTGGTAGACCTGGTGCAGCACGCCGTCGATGCGGAAGCGGATGACGCCGACGTCGCGCTTCGGTTCCAAATGGATGTCCGAAGCGCGCTGCTCGAAGGCGTAGCTCCACAGCCAGTCGACGATGTTGACGATGTGCTGGTCGTTGGCGTCGACCTGCTTGTTCATCTTGCCCAACTCGACCAGTTGCTCGAAGTTGTTGCGCAAGGCAAGGTCCTGGCCGCTGGATTTGTTGGCGTCGCGGATCGATTTCGCGAGGCTGAAGAATTGCGCGATGTATTGCGCGATGTCGAGCGGGTTCGCGATCACCAGCTCGATGCGGCGCCGCGAGATGCGCGCGATCTCGTCCTGCCATTCGGTGTGGAAGGGGTCGGCCGTGGCCACGACCAGCGCGTCGCCCTTGAGTTCCACCGGCAGGATGTTGAAGCGCGCCGCGTAGCTGGCCGACATCACGTCCGCCACCTTGGTGAAGTCGATCTTCAGCGGGTCGATGCGCAGGAAGGGCAGGCCAACCTTGCCGGCGCACCATTCGCTGAGCACGTCCAGGGTCAGCAGCTTGTGCGGCGCTTTTGCCGAGACAATCTTGCACTGGGCAATCGCGCTGAGCGGGTGCATGGACCCCGCGGCGCCTTTCAGGATGCCCTGGGCCTGGGAGAAATGCGGCTTGACCGTCGATTTTTCGACGATGCCGTCAGCCAGCAGCCACGAAAACAGGGTCTGCAGATCGAGCGTCTTCGGCTTGGGCTTGGACACGGCGGCGGCGGGGGAAGTGGCTGTGTTCATGAAAACGCTCGAATTGTCTGATTCAATCTAGCCGGCGGCCTGGATCCCTGCCTGAATCCCTTTGACCCAGGATTTGGCCGGCAACTTGGTGGCCGCCACGATCTGCGCCGCGCGCGCCGCCAGGCGGGCCGGGTCGAGGTCGGGCCTGGTCTTGAAGCACAGCGCGACCACGTTGCCGTCGTGGACTTCAGGCAGGCAGATCACCTGCTCGAAGGCGAAGCGCATCGCCTTGATGTTCTTGTTGTAGCTCGGGTGGTCGCCGAACAGGTTGACGGTCATGACGCCCCCGTCGCTCAGGCAGGCGTCGCAGGCCTGATAGAACTCGGGCGTGTCCAGCACCGGGCCGCGCGCGGTGGCGTCGTACAGGTCGACCTGCAGCACGTCAAAGGCGTCGTGGTTGGCATCGTCGAGCACGAAATCCATGGCGTCCATTTCCAGCACCTGGAAGCGCTCGTCCTGGGCCGGCAGCTTGAACATCGATTCGCAGATGGCGATCACCGACGGGTTCAGTTCGACGGCGGTGACGCCGGCGTCCGGGAACTGGCGGTAGCAGAACTTGGTCAGCGTGGCGGCACCGAGGCCGAGCTGGGCGATGGTGCCGGGCTGCTCGATGAACAGCATCCAGGCCATCATCTGCTGCGCGTACTCGAGTTCCGGCCAGTCGGGCTTGCGGATGCGCATGGCGCCCTGAACCCATTCGGTACCGAAGTGGAGATAGCGCACGCCGTCCTGTTCGGACAAGGTGACGGGGGCGAACTTGGGCTTGCGCGTGGGACGGCGCGAGGATTCGGCCTGTTCGATGGATTTGCGTTTGATGAGCATAGGACGACCTGAAGGGAACGCCCTATTATAACTTTTGGGGATACTTCCGCGATGCAAGGACCGCGGAAGGGGGGAGCCGACAGCGCGGAAAAGCGGAAGGTTCCCCGCGCTGGAAGATAAGCGAGAGGCTTACTGGTACTGGTCCGGTTCCACGGACACGCGCAGGCGGACGCGGTTGCCCGGGTCGCGGCTCATGACGGTGTTGTAGGTGTGGCCGCGGTAGTCGTAGGTCACGTCGTAGCCGTTGGTGCGCTGCTCGACCGATTCCACGGTGCGGCACTGGCGCACAGCCTGTTCCTGGGTCTGCGGCGCATAGTTGCGGCCGTCGTTGTCGACGCGGTCGCCGACCATGGCGCCGGCGATCGCACCGGCTGCCGCTGCGGCCACTTTACCGTTGCCGCTGCCGACCTGGCTGCCCAGCAGGGCGCCGGCGATACCGCCGACCACCGAGCCGCCCTGGCTGCGCTGCGGCTGCACCTGGGACTGGACGTAGTCGGTACGGCACTCCTGGCGCGGGGTGCGGACTTGCTCGATGCGCGGCTGCACACGCACCACGCGGCCGAAATCTTCGAAATCGCCTGCCTGGGCCTGGGCCAGGGGCAGGGCGCACACGCCCAGGGCGCACAGCATCAGTTTCGCTTTGAAGTTCATGGTCTTACCTCGTTTTGGGGTGCTTCGATAGCTTGGGTGTTGGTTGAAAGGCGATTGCCACAACTGAATGGTAGCGCCAATCGAGGCATTTGAACGATCCTCATGGCAACAAAGTGTAACAGCAGGTATGTATCGAAAAACGCCTGTTCCCCAAGGCAGGGCGTGTACAAAGTGCCATAACCGCATGAAAAAACCCGGCTTTTTTCACAAATCCGCCGGTGCTCAGCCATATTCGGGTTGATTCAGTTAATACAAAACGTTACCCTAAAGAGACTTAGGGTTTTATTGGCGCGTGGAAACGAGACCAGGAGTAAGCGAACAAGCCCGACGCTTCCACAGGAAACCACGCAAACGCCAGCTGGGTGACTTGAGGAAAAAATGAGTTTGTTGATGAGAGTACCGCCGAATCTTGTGCAGTCCATCCGTGCCTACCGTGTTCCGGAGCTGCAAAAGGAGGCGGTCCGCCTGGGCCATCACTTCCTCTACGCCATGTGCTCGAACGCCCTGACCAAGCAGCAAGTCTGCGCCCGCATCGGCGAGCAATTCTATTTCTCCAAACCCTGCAGCAAAAATTTCGATGCGTTGCGTTTGTGCCTTACCGAAATTATTGCCGAAGCCGGGCCCCAGCCCGGCTTCCTCGCCGTTCTCGATCAATTGCCCAGCACCCAGAAATTCGACCGCGAAGCGCGCGAATCGCTGCTCGACGTGTTCCGCGATGCGGCCGAATTCTGGGCCGACAAGAAGGTGCCGTTCCGGGTGTTTTATTCCTTCGAAGAACCGCAATCGCCGCAATCGGTGGGCTGGGTGGGCGCGCGGCCCTTCGAATAATCGCCGCCGTCGAGGTTGGGTCCGGTCCCCGCCTCGGGTTACAATGCCCGCTTATGAAAAATATCGTCATCCTTATTTCTGGCCGCGGCAGCAACATGGAAGCCATCGTGCGGGCGCTCGAAGCCGAGCGCTGGCCGGCCCGGATCGCCGCCGTGGTCAGCAATAAGCCTGATGCCAAAGGACTCGAATTCGCGCAGGCGCACGGCATCCCGACCGCCGTCGTGCCGAGCAAGGCATTCGCGACCCGCGAGGCTTTTGATGCCGTACTGCGGGAAACCATCGACGGCTTCGCGCCCGACCTGGTGGTGCTGGCCGGTTTCATGCGCATCCTGACCGCGCCCTTCGTCGAGCACTACGCCGGCCGCATGCTGAACATCCATCCCTCGCTGCTGCCGCTGTTCCCGGGCCTGCACACGCACCGGCAGGCGCTCGAAGCGGGCGTCGCGGAGCATGGCGCCACGGTACACTTCGTCACTGCCGAACTGGATCACGGCCCGAGCGTGCTGCAGGCGCGCATTCCCGTGCTGGCGGGCGATACCGAAACCGCCCTGGCCGAGCGCCTGCTCGAAAAAGAACATCTTATTTATCCGCAAGCGGTGCGCCTGTTCGTTCAAGACCGGCTGCGCATCGAGGACGGCGAGGTCCGGATCCTCGAGACCGTCCATCGCTGAACATTTACAATTCAAGGAACACCATGAGATTGCCCCCCGCGATACTCGGCAATACGGAAGAGGTATTGCGCGAGGTCCTGCGCTTTATGTCGCCGGCCGACGTCACCCTGTCGCGCTACTTCAAGGATCACCCCCGCCTCGGCGGACGCGAGCGCGGCGCCATCGCCGAGTGCGTCTACGCGGTGCTGCGTAACAAGACCTTCTACACCGACTTCAGCGGCGGCGGTCGCGGCGCGACCATGCGCCGCCTGGCCCTGCTCGGCATGGCCGACACCGTCGGTATCGACGCCCTGGGCGGCCTGTCGGACGACGAGAACGCGCTGCTGGAACGCATCCGCGACATCGACCGTTCGCTGCTGCCGGCACGCCAGCGCTCCAACCTGCCGGATTGGCTGTACGACAAGTTCGTCGCCCAGTACGGCGAGGAAGAGACGATGGAACTGGCCAAGGTGCTGAACACCCCGGCCCCGCTCGACCTGCGCGTCAACACGCTGAAATCGGACCGCGAAAAAGTCGTCGCCGAACTGGCGACCGCGCCGATCGCCGCCGAGCCGACCCCATATTCGCCGACCGGCCTGCGCATCCTCAAGAAGCCGGCGCTGCAGAACCTGCCGCTGTTCAAGGAAGGCGCGATCGAAGTCCAGGACGAGGGCAGCCAGGTGCTGGCCCAGCTGCTGGGTGCGCGCCGCGGCGAAATGGTGGTCGACTTCTGCGCCGGCGCCGGCGGCAAGACGCTGGCCATCGGCGCCCTCATGCGCAACACCGGCCGCCTGTACGCCTTCGACGTGTCGGAAAAGCGCCTGGCCAAGCTGAAGCCGCGTATGGCGCGCAGCGGCCTGTCGAACGTGCACCCGGTCGTGATCGCGCACGAGCGCGATGCGAAAGTGAAACGTCTGGCCGGCAAGATCGATCGCGTGCTGGTCGATGCGCCGTGCTCGGGCATGGGCACGCTGCGCCGCAACCCTGACGTCAAGTGGCGCCAGCAGCCGGAGGGCATCGTCGAGATGACCGAAAAGCAAGCCTCGATCCTGGACGGCGCGGCGCGCCTGGTCAAGTTCGGCGGCCGCCTGGTGTATGCCACCTGCAGCCTGCTGAACGAGGAAAACGACGCCATCGTCGAAGGCTTCCTGGGCGCGCATCCGGACTTTGAACTGATTCCGATGCACAAGGTGCTGGCGGAACAGCGTATCGAGCTGGAGATGGGCGATACCCTCAAGATGCTGCCGCATAAGCACGGCACCGACGGCTTCTTTGCCGCCGTGTTCGAGCGCAAGGCCGCCGACAAGCCCGCCAAGCCGGCCAAGCCGGCCGACGATGTCGCCGAAGACGAATCGGCCGAGTAATTGACCTGAGGGACGCGCCTGACGATGCAGTTGACCAGCTTTGTCGATGACCTGTTTGACGACCTGAGCCGCCCCGGCATGCCGTGGCAGGCCGCGGCCATCATCGTCAGCATGTTCGCCGGCTGGCTGGTGGCGCGCCTGGTGCAGGTGTGGTGGCACCGCAGGCGCGGCGACGCGCAGGGCGACGGCGGCGTGCTGCACACCGGCGTCGAGAGTTTTACGCGCGTGGTGTCGCCGCTGCTGGTGGTGGGCTTGCTGACCCTGTCGCAATACCTGCTGACCAGGAACCATTTCCATACGAATATCGTCAGGCTGGCGATCCCGGTCTTCTGGTCGCTGGCCGTGATCCGGCTGGCGTTCTACATGCTGCGCCGCGTGTTCGCGCGCCGCGGCCAGCTGGGCGAAGCCTTCGTCACCTTCGAGAAGATCTTCGTGCTGGTGGTGTGGCTCGCGGTCGCGTTCTACATCATGGGCATGTGGCCCGATATCTTCGATTTCCTCGACAGCACCAAGCTGAAGTACGGTCCCAAGAAGAATGACCTGGTGTCGCTGGCCGACATCCTGCAGGGCATCATTTCGGTCGGCGTGCTCTTGATGCTGGCGCTGTGGGCCGGCACCGCGCTGGAAGAACGCCTGATGGGTGTGCAGGCCCTGCACAGCTCGCTGCGCGTGGCGCTGGCGCGGGTGACGCGCGCGGTGCTGATCGTCGGCTCCGTGCTGCTGAGCCTGAGCCTGGTCGGCATCGACCTGACGGTGCTGTCGGTATTCGGCGGCGCGCTCGGCGTCGGCCTCGGCCTGGGCATGCAGCGCATCGCCAGCAATTACGTGTCCGGCTTCATCATCCTGATCGAACGCAGTCTGTCGATCGGTGACATGATTTCGGTCAACACCTTCACCGGCAAGGTCACCCAGATCAACACCCGCTATACCGTGCTGCAGGGCCTGGACGGCGTCGAGACCGTGTTGCCGAACGAAATGCTGGTGTCGGGCGCGGTACAGAACCAGACGCTGAGCACGCGCAAGCTGCGCGGCTCGACCAAGGTGACGGTGGCCTTCGGTTCCAACCTGGACGTCGTGATGCCCTTGCTGATCGCACAAGCCGTGGGCACGCCGCGCGTGCTGGAAGATCCGGCGCCGGGCTGCTCGCTGTCGCGCTTCGGGCCGGATGGCTACGAGCTCGACCTGGGCTTCTGGATCGCCGATCCGGAAAACGGCTCGGGCGGGGTAGTGTCCGAGATCAACAAGAAAATCTATGCGCTGGTGCAAGCCGGCGACATCAAGCTGGGCTATCCCGCGGTTGATACTCGCCTGCTCGACTCCCATATAGCGTCGATTGTGGCGCGGATCACGCAACCCGGCGCCGATTCGCAGCCTGCGTCGAATTGATTGTCCTGTGCGGTGCCGTGCAGCACTGGATACGCGTAAAATACGGGTGCCTGTCCACGCCATGCACCCCTTCCCATCGATCGTTCCCCAGAAAGAACGGCAACTCATCTACTTGGCCATCCATTTTTTGGAGCATCAATGAATTTTCTGAGCAATACCTTCCATGCCGTGCTGTCCTTCCTGGATGGCGGCCTGTTCGACCTGTCGGTCTGGCAGATGGTTGCGTACACGCTGGTCGTGACCCACATCACGATCGCGGGCGTGACGATCTACCTGCACCGCCACCAGGCCCACCGCGCGCTGGAGCTGCACCCGATCGTCAGCCACTTCTTCCGCTTCTGGCTGTGGCTGACCACGGGCCAGGTCACGAAGGAATGGGCCGCGGTGCACCGCAAGCACCATGCGAAGTGCGAGACCGTCGAGGATCCGCACAGCCCGCAGACGCATGGCATCAAGAAGGTGCTGCTCGAAGGCGCGGAGCTGTACCGCACTGAAACCAAGAACAAGGAAACCCTGGCCAAGTACGGCCACGGCTGCCCGAACGACTGGATCGAGAACAATCTCTACACCAAGTACAGCTGGCTGGGCGTGTCGGTCCTGCTGCCGCTGTCCGTCATGCTGTTCGGCGTGGCCGGCCTCACGATCTGGGCCGTGCAGATGCTGTGGATCCCGATCACCGCGGCCGGCATCATCAACGGCCTGGGCCACTACACCGGCTACCGCAACTACGATTGCAACGACGCCGCCACCAACCTGATCCCCTGGGGCATCATCATCGGTGGCGAAGAGCTGCACAACAACCACCACACCTTCGCCACCTCGGCCAAGCTGTCGAGCAAATGGTACGAGTTCGACATCGGCTGGATGTACATCCGCACGATGGAAATCGTGGGCCTGGCCAAGGTCAAGAAGACCATCCCGAAACCGCGCATGGCCAAGAACAAGGCCGTGGCCGACTTCGACACCCTGCAGGCCGTGATCGCCAACCGCTACGACGTGATGGCCAAGTATGCCAAGTCGGTCAAGGCCGCCTTCAGCGAGGAAGTCGAGCACCTGAAGCACAAGGCCGAGCTGGAAGCGCGCTTCCTGAAGAGCTCGCGCAAGCTGCTGCAGCGCGAACCGGCCAAGCTGGATTCGCCGCAGCAGGCCCAGCTGGTCGAGCTGTTCCAGCACAGCAAGGCACTGGAAACCATGCACCAGATGCGCGTGGAACTGGGCGCGATCTGGGAACGCTCGCACTCGACCCGCGACCAGCTGCTGCAGCAACTGCAGGACTGGTGCACGCGCGCGGAGGCCTCGGGCATCAAGGCGCTGCAAGAGTTTTCGATGCGCCTGCGCAGCTACGCGTAAGCATCATCGCTTCATGAACAACGGCTCCTTCGGGAGCCGTTTTCGTTGGTGTTGAGGCTACCGGCAACCCGCCACCCGCGGAAATCCGCACGCAATCAATTCCCCCACATCCGGATTGGCCAGATACCCCATGTGCGCCGACACCGGATTTTCGAGCAAGCCCAGCCAGGTCCTGTCGTTCGACACCAGCACGTCGGCCACCGCCACGTCCGGCGCCGCATAGCGCGCCGGCAGCAGGCGGTAGGACAATAAATCGTTCGGATCGGAAAACGCCACCACGGTCAGCTGCGGCAAGGCTTCGCGGCGCGGGCCCGGCTGGCGACGGCGCAGTTCCAGGAAGCGCTGCAGGGCGTCCTGGGCCGGCATCGCCCTGGCGAACAGCGACTGCTCGGCCAGGCCGAGGATGGGCAGCTGGTTGCCGGCCATGTAGAGCAGGGCCAGGCGGCGCGTGGCCTGCTGGCCCAGGGCCTGGGTGCGCGGCTGGTTCGATTCGAGCATGCTGGCGAGGGCATCGAACAGCATCTTGCTGCCCAGGCTTTCGGCCACCACGGCCAGCTGCCCGTCCGGGTTGGCGGCGACGATGCGCGCTACCGCCTCGACCATCGCGTCGCGGATCGTATCGTGGCTGTCGCCCTCGTACACCAGCACGTCGGCCAGGCAATCGTTGAGCAGCCTGTCCTTCACCATGCCGTTCAGCAGCGCGCGCTTCGGCTTGCAGACCTGGTCCCGGGCGCAATCGGTCGGGGTGCCGGTGTTGTCGTAGGCGAGCTGGCGTTTCAGTTCGGCCGTCAATGGCCACCAGACCAGCGCGTGGAAGCGCACCGTGCCGCCGCCGACCTGGCGGGTGCGCTCGACCACCTGGATCGCGCCGCCCGGCACCAGCGATACCTGCGGCGGCGCATGTTCGCTGATGGTGCCGGCGATGCGGTCGATGCTGCGCTCGGCCCAGTCCGGGGCCTGGGTGCACATGCCGTGTACCAGGATCAGGTCGATTGGGCGGGCGCCGCTGGCGGCGACCAGGCTGGCGACGCCGGGGAAGGGCGTGCTGTCGCGCACCACGACGGCCGGATGGTAGGGCGTCGAGCAGGCGGAAAGAAACAGGGGCAGCAGCGGGGCCAGCAGGCGGAGGAGGCGCAGCGTCTTCATCGTCGTGCTCCAGAGGGGAGGTAGGACGACTATAGCCAGCGCGCGGTGTGGAAAAGACGGGAAAGCGAAGCGGCCTGATCCGTATCAGGAAAGCGGATGGAACCCGGAGACATAGCCAAAAGCAAAAAGGCCGAGCACTGTCGTGCGCGGCCTTTTTCACTACGAAGAACCAGATTACTTGATCTTGGTTTCTTTGTAGATCACGTGCTTGCGAGCCTTCGGGTCGAATTTGGTGATTTCCATCTTCGCCGGCATGGTGCGCTTGTTCTTGGTCGTGGTGTAGAAGTGACCGGTACCTGCGGTCGATTCCAGTTTGATCTTGTCGCGGCCAGTTTTTGCCATGATAGCTCCCTAGTTAGATTTTCACGCCGCGGGCGCGCATATCGGCCAGCACAGCTTCGATGCCGAGTTTGTCGATCACGCGCAGACCGGCGTTCGACACGCGCAGGGAGACCCAGCGGTTTTCGGATTCAACGAAAATACGACGGTTCTGCAGGTTCGGCAGAAAACGACGCTTGGTTTTGTTGTTGGCGTGGGAGACGTTGTTGCCAACCATCGGGCCCTTGCCAGTAACTTGGCAAACACGTGCCATAGCGCACTCCTTGAGTAAACTTCCACAATCGGAAAAACGAGAGTATAGCGTGAAAACAATCACGTAATCAACAACTTGCGGAAAAAAATTGTTTCTTAAATTATTCAATGAATTTAACAATCGTAAAAGGGAGCAAATCCAGGCTGGCAAGCTGCTGTTTTGCCGAGGAAATCTTCGGCGCTTGCGCGGTTTTTACAACACATCAGGCCTATAATGACGCAGTGCCCAACTGGCAAAGTTTCCTTTTCTCCGCCGACCTGGCACCCAGGCTTTGCTGCGTCGGATCTGCCGCAAGCATTCGCCTTGCGCCCCCTTTGACGATACCCGCAGCGACATGAACGACACCCGTATCCAGCATCGCCCCCGCCTCCCGACGACCCGCATTTCCACCGGCGTGGCCGGCCTCGACGACATCCTGAACGGCGGCCTGACCGCCCAGCGCATCTACCTGGTCGAGGGTTCGCCCGGCACCGGCAAGACCACGCTCGGCCTGCAGTTCCTGCTCGACGGCGTCGCCAGGGAAGAAAGCGGCCTCTACATCACCCTGTCCGAAACCACGGACGAACTGCTGGCCGTTTCCGACAGCCATGGCTGGAGCATGGACGGCATTGCGATCCATGAACTGGCCAGCGATCATGTGCTCGATCCGGATGCCCAGCAATCGGTGTTCCATCCGTCCGAGGTCGAACTGGGCGAAACCACCCAGGACGTCATGGAAGAGGTCGATCGCATCAAGCCGGTGCGCGTCGTGTTCGACAGCCTGTCCGAGATGCGCCTGCTGGCCCAGAATCCGCTGCGCTACCGGCGCCAGATCCTGGCCCTCAAGCAGTTTTTCGCGTCGCGTGCCTGTACCGTGCTGATGCTGGACGACAAGACCAACCAGGTCGACCAGCACCTGCACAGCATTGCCCACGGGGTCATCAGCCTGGAACAGATCGCCAAGGAATTCGGCAAGGAGCGGCGCCGCATCAACATCATCAAGATGCGCGGCATCCAGTTCCGCGGCGGCTATCACGACTACGCGCTGGAAACCGGCGGCCTGCGCGTGTTCCCGCGCCTGGTCGCGGCCGAGCACCCGGTGGCATTTACCGCGGAAATCCAGTCGACCGGTTCGGACGGGCTGGACGCGCTGCTGGGCGGCGGCCTGGTGGCCGGCACCAATACCCTGATCGTCGGCCCCTCGGGGATCGGCAAGACGACGCTGTCGACGCGCTGCATGCTGACGGCGCTGCAGAACGGCCGCAAGGCCGCCTTCTACCTGTTCGACGAAGGCATGGGTACCTTCTTGGCGCGCAACGCCGGCCTGGGCATGGACTTGCAGCCCTATCTCGCCAATGGCCAGCTGAAGGTCGTGCACATCGATCCGGCCGAACTTTCGCCCGGCGAATTCGCCCAGATGCTGCGCGATGCCGTCGAGCGCGGAGGCGTCAAGTTCCTCGCCATCGACAGCCTGAATGCCTACCAGCAGGCCATGCCGGGCGAGCAGTACCTGACCCTGCAGATGCACGAACTGCTGTCCTACCTCAACCTGCAGGGCGTGACCACGGTGCTGGTGCTGGGGCAGCACGGCCTGGTGGGCGAAGTCCGCACCGACATCGACCTGAGCTACCTGAGCGACACGGCCGTGCTGCTGCGCTTTTTCGAGTCGAGCGGCCGGCTGCGCCGCGCGATCACCGTCATCAAGAGCCGCACCACAAGCCATGGGCTGACCATTCATGAGTTGTTGTTGAACAGCCAGGGCGTGCAGATCGGCATCGCCCTGGAAGGCTTCGAAGGCGTGATGAGCGGCCTGCCAACCTACCGCGGCGTCACGCCGATGATGCTGAACAGCGATGACGCCGAGTAGCGTGGCGGAACAGCGCGTCCTGATCCTGGCCCCGCGTGGGCGGGATGCGGACGTGATCGGCGAGGTGCTGGCCCAGGACGGTATTGCGGGCGTGGCCCAGCCGCACTTCGAGGCCCTGCTTGCCGCGATGGAAGCGGGCGCGGCGGCGGCCATCATTGCCGAGGAAGCGCTCGACAGCGCCGGTATCGACCGCCTGGCCGCCGTCCTGCAGGCGCAGGCGCCGTGGTCCGACTTCCCGCTGGTGCTGCTGGTGTCGCGTCCGGTCGGCATGGCCGGTGCCGGCCTGCGGGCGCGCCTGGCCGAACTGGGCAACGTGATCCTGCTGGAACGGCCGCTCAACGTACAGACCTTGCGCAGCGCCACCTCGGCGGCGCTGCGCGGGCGCCGCCGCCAGTATTCCGCGCGCGACATGCTGGGCGAGCGCGAGCGCGCGGCCGAGGTCTTGCGTGTCAGTCAGGAACAATTGGTCCAGCTCAACGAAACCCTGGAAGCGCGCATCGACGAGCGCACCCGTGCGCTGGCCCAGGCCAACGACCGCCTGACCAACGAGATCATCGAGCGCGAGCGCGCCCTGCAGACGGTCAGCCAGCTGCAGAAGATGGAAGCGATCGGCCAGCTCACCGGCGGCATCGCCCACGACTTCAACAACCTGTTGAATGTCGTGCAAGGCAATATGGACCTGATCGTCATGATGTCGCCGGACGAAGGCGCGCGCAAGCGGGCGGTGGTGGCGCGCAACGCCTGCCAGCGCGGCGCCAAGCTCACCAGCCAGCTGCTGGCCTTTTCGCGCAACCAGAGCCTGGACTTGCGTCCGGTCGCGGTCGGGGCGCTGTTCGGCGGCATCCAGGAACTGGTGGCGACCTCGGTCGGCTCCGGCATCGCGCTGGCCTTCGATATCGACGATATCGACGATGGCGCCGATCCCGGCGCCATCGCGGTACTGGTCGATGCCAACCAGATCGAGATGGCGCTGCTGAACCTGGCCATCAATGCGCGCGACGCGATGCCGAACGGCGGCAGCCTGCGCTTTCACGCCGCCCGCGCCACGCCGCCGGCCGCCTTGTTGCCCGAAGGCGACTACATATGCATCACGGTCAGCGACAGCGGCGCCGGCATGAGCGCCGAGGTGGCGGCGCGCGTGTTCGAGCCCTTCTTCACGACCAAGGAAGTGGGCAAGGGGACCGGACTCGGACTGAGCCAGGTCTATGGCATGGCCCAGCAGTCGGGCGGCGGCGCCCGTATCCTGAGTGCGCCGGGCCGGGGCACCAGCGTCGAGATCTGGCTGCGCCGCGTCGCACTGGAGATGGACGGCGGTGTGGCCGATACCAGCCGCCAGCGCCAGCGCGGGCCGGGCGCCCGCATCCTGGTGGTCGAGGACGACCCGGTGGTGCGTACCTCGATCGCCGAGTCGCTGCAGGCGCTGGGGCATTACGTGACCCAGGCCGCCGACGGTGCGCAGGCACTGGCCGAGCTCGAGCGCGAGCGTCCCGACCTGATGATCACCGATTACCTGATGCCGGGCATGACCGGCGCCGAGCTGATGGGCAAGGCGCGCGCCGTGTTCCCGGACATGCCGATGATCATCGCGACCGGCTATGCGGACATGCGCGCGATCGAGGCCAGCATCGGCGAGGGTATCCTGCTGCGCAAGCCCTTCCAGCTGGCGGACCTGGAGGCGAGCATCGGGCAAGCCCTGCATCGTCAGCCGGGCCAGCCCTGATTCAGGCCGCAGGGCCGTCGCCGATGCTGCTTTTCAGCCAATCGCGCCCGCGCCCATCGAGCGCGGCCTCGATCACCTCGGGCGCCAGGCTGTAGACCGTGGCCCAGGTGGCGCGGCCGTCCGGCGCGTTCGAGGGAAAACTCGTGGTCTCGATCGGCCAGTGGTATTTGCGCTTCAGGGCGCGCACGATGGCGGCCAGGGTCACGCGGCCGCGCAGCGGTTCGGCGCCGGCCTGGTCGGCGTTGGAGAGCAGGATGGCGAGGACTTGCCCGCGCGCGGTGCGCGGGCCGGGAAAAATGGGGGTGTTTTTCTTGGGCATCCAGGCATTCTAGCGTCACAACTGTCCGCATTCCGCAAACGAATGCACCAGCGGCCCGGCCACCACCAGGTGATCCAGCACGCGGATGTCGACCAGCGCCAGCGCCTGCACCAGGGTGCGCGTCATGAGCAGGTCGGCCTGGCTCGGGTCCGGGGTGCCTGACGGGTGGTTGTGGGCCAGGATCACGCTGGCGGCGTTGTAGGAAAGCGCCATCTTGACCACCTCGCGCGCGTGAACGACGGCCTGGTTGAGGGTGCCGCGCGACAGTTCGCGGTCGGCGATCAGGCGGTTCCTGATGTCCACGAACAACACCACGAAGGATTCGTGGTGCTGCCCGCCGAGCTTCATGCGCAGGTAACGCTTGACCAGTTCCGGCGAGGACATGCAGGCGCCGGCCTGCATCTGTTCGCCGATGGCGCGCCGCGCCAGTTCCATCACGGCTTGCAGCTGGGCATACTTGGCCAGCCCCAGGCCATGCACCTCGGAAAAATCGTTCAGCGTGGCGCCGAACAGCGCGTGCAGCGAGCCGAAGTGCTGCAGGATGTCGCGCCCCAGCTCGACCGCGCTCTTGCCGCGCACGCCGACGCGCAGCAGCAGCGCCAGCAGTTCCGGGTTCGACAGCGCCTGCGCCCCTTCCTTCACCAGCCGCTCGCGCGGCCTTTCCTGTTCCGCCCAATCGTGGATAGCCATGTCTCTCCTTGCTAAAAAGTACGGCAGTCAAACCAGCGGTGGCGAGCGGGATGGACGGCTCTGGCTTACAATAGCGCTTTGCACGCCAAACCGAACACCGCAATGTCTTCTTCCACTGCTCCCATCGTTACCGAATCGGCCTACCTGACCCTGCATTACCGGCTCGCCACGCCGGACGGCACCGACCTCGTCACCACCTTCGGCGCCACGCCGGCCACGCTGATGCTGGGCCAGGGCCAGCTCGCGCCCTTCCTGGAGCAGCGCCTGCTGGGCCTGGAAGAGGGCACGCACCAGACCTTTGAGCTGAGCCCGGCAGAAGGGTTCGGCGAACGTAACCCGGAACTGATCCAGGCCGTGTCCAGGAAGACGCTGGAAGAGAATTCCGTGCCGGACGCCGACTACCAGGTCGGCGACCTGGTCGATTTCGCGGCGCCGGGCGGCGGCCGCTTTGCCGGCGTGCTGCGCGAGATGCGCGCGAACGACGCCGTCTTCGACTTCAACCACCCGCTGGCCGGCCAGCCGCTGACCTTCGAGGTCAAGCTGATTTCCGTGCTGTGATTACCCGAGACCCAGGACACTTGCCACCATCCATGGATAACGAGATTCTGTTGGCCCAGCCGCGCGGCTTCTGCGCCGGCGTCGACCGCGCGATCGAGATCGTCGAGCGCGCCCTGCAGCAATTCGGCGCACCGATCTACGTACGCCACGAGATCGTCCACAATGCCTACGTCGTCAACGACCTGCGCAACAAGGGCGCGATCTTCATCGAAGACCTCGACGACGTCCCGCCGGGCAACACCCTGGTGTTCTCGGCCCACGGCGTGTCGAAGGCGGTGCGCGAGGAAGCCGAGTCGCGCGGCCTGAAGGTGTACGACGCCACCTGCCCGCTGGTCACCAAGGTCCACGTCGAAGTCGGCAAGATGCGCAAGCAGGGCGCCGAGATCATCATGATCGGCCACGCCGGCCACCCGGAAGTCGAAGGCACGATGGGCCAGACCGAAGAGGGCATGCACCTGGTCGAGACCGTCGAGGACGTGAACAAGCTGCAGGTCGCGAACCCGGACCTGCTGGCCTACGTGTCGCAGACCACGCTGTCGGTCGACGACACGCTCGAGATCATCGCGGCGCTGAAACAGCGCTTCCCGAACATCATCGAGCCGAAGAAGGGCGACATCTGCTACGCCACCACCAACCGCCAGGAAGCCGTGAAGTTCATGGCGCCGCAGGTGGAGGTCGTGATCGTGGTCGGCAGCCCGAACAGCTCGAACTCGAACCGCCTGCGCGAAGTGGCCGACAAGATGGGTACGCCGGCCTACATGGTCGACAATGCCGCCGCCATCGACCCGGCCTGGATCAGCGGCAAGAAACGCATCGGCGTGACCGCCGGCGCCTCGGCCCCCGAGGTGCTGGTGCAGGCCGTGATCGACCGCCTGAAGCAACTGGGCGCCGCCAGCGTGCGCGCGCTCGAGGGCGTGGAAGAGCACGTCACCTTCCCGCTGCCGAAAGGGCTGGACGGCAACAAGGCCGCCGCCTGATTCCTGTGTTACCGACCGGCCGCTCGGCCGGTCTCCTTCCTGTTTATTTCCCATGCGCGACGCAACTGCACACGAAGCTGTGACCGGCTTCGACTCGATCCCCCTCGAATTCTTCCAGGACTATCCGGAACCCGGCGTCAATTTCATCGACGTCGGCTGCATCTTCGACAACCCCGACCACTGGCGCAGCGCCATCGACACCCTGGCCGAGCGCACCGCCGGGCTCGACTTCGACTTCATCGTGGCCATGGATGCGCGCGGCTTCATGCTGGCCGGGGCGCTGGCCTATGGCCGCGGCATCGGTTTCGCCATGGCGAGAAAGGCCGGCAAGCTGCCCGGCCACGCGATCCGCATCGACTACCAGCGCGAATACGGCAGCGCCACCATCGAGATCCAGCCCGAGCGCATCAAGGGCCGGCGCGTCCTGATCGTCGACGACGTGCTGGCCACCGGCGGCACGATCGAGGCGGCGGCGAACCTGCTGCGCCAGATCGACAAGGAAGTGGTGGGGGCCGCGGCGCTGTTCGACGTCGCCTTTTTCAGGGACAAGCGCGACTTGTCGATGCCGGTCGTGACCCTGCGCGACGTGTGAGGCTTGCCGCATCCCGGTGCGCCGGCGCGCCGTCCGGAGGCGGGCATGCGCCGTTTGCCTCACCCGGGTGCGCCGTTTTTTCTCCTGGTTTCTATTGAAAAACGATATTTGGTAGGGCGTGGATTTTACGATATTAGTTTTTGTAAAACATCGCTATGATGATGGCGCTCGGAATTCTGCGCAGTGAAGCACATCGACCAGAGCGGCACTTCGGGGAACCGGGTGCCGTTTTTGTTAAGTGCTCCCGACTTTAAACAGAGAAAGCCAATGGACACCTTTATCCAACAAATCCTGAACGGCCTGGTGCTGGGCAGCATGTACGCACTGGTCGCACTCGGCTACACGATGGTGTACGGCGTGCTGAACCTGATCAACTTCGCCCACGGCGACGTGCTGATGATCGGCGCCATGGTCGGCCTGTCGATCCTGCGCATGCTGGACAGCACCTTTCCCGGCCTGCCCGGCGGCGTGCAGCTGGCGATTGCCATCCTCGGCGCGATTCCCGTCGCCATGCTGGTGAATATCCTGATCGAACGGGTGGCCTACCGCCGCCTGCGCAACGCGCCGCGCCTGGCGCCCCTGATCACCGCGATCGGCGTCTCGATCCTGCTGCAGACCTTCGTCATGGCGATGCCGTTCTGGGGCCGCAGCCCATTGCCCTTCCCGCAATTGCTGTCTTCGGACCCGATCATGGTCGGAGGCGCCGTGATTTCCCAGACCCAGGTGCTGCTGCTGGTGCTGGCGGCGCTGGCGATGGTGCTGCTGGTGTTCCTGGTCGAAAAGACGAAGATGGGCCGCGCGATGCGCGCCGTCGCCGAGAACCCGCGCGTGGCCGGGCTGATGGGCGTCGACTCGAACAGCGTGATCGTCTCCACCTTCGCCATCGGCGCCGCGCTGGCGGCCGTCGCCGGGGTGATGTGGGGCGCCAACTACGCCTCGATCCAGTTCGCGATGGGCACCTTGCCCGGCATGAAGGCCTTCTCGGCCGCGGTGCTGGGTGGCATCGGCAATATCTATGGCGCCATGATCGGCGGGATCGTCCTCGGCATCATCGAAAGCCTGGGCGCCGGCTACATCGGCGATCTGACCGGCGGCTTCCTCGGCAGCCACTACCAGGACATCTTCGCCTTCGTGGTGCTGATCCTGGTGCTTACCGTCCGTCCGTCCGGCATCATGGGCGAACGCGTGGCCGACCGCGCCTGAGGAGATTCACATGGCTCTCCTGACCTTCGACACCGCGCACAAGCCGCGCCAGTCCTATGCCAGCATGGCGGTCCTGCTGGCCGTCATGCTCGTGTTCCCCTTCGTGGCCTCCCAGTTCGGCAATTCCTGGGTGCGCATCATCGACATGGCGCTGCTCTACATCATGCTGGCGCTGGGCCTGAACATCGTGGTCGGCTTTGCCGGCCTGCTCGACCTCGGCTACATCGCCTTCTTCGCGGTCGGGGCCTACCTGACCGGCCTCCTGGCATCGCCGCAGTTCGCGGCGCTGCTGGAATCGGTTGTCAATTACTCACCGGCCATGGGCGATGCGCTGGTCGCCCTGTTCGGCGAATCGATCCGCAGCGAAGGTATTCACTTGTCCGTCTGGTTCATCGTGCCGCTGGCCGGCCTGACCGCGGCGCTGTTCGGCGCGCTGCTGGGGGCGCCGACGCTGAAGCTGCGCGGCGACTACCTGGCCATCGTGACCCTGGGCTTCGGCGAGATCATCCGGATCTTCATGAACAACCTGAACGATCCGATCAATTTCACCAACGGGCCGCAGGGCATCAACCTGATCGACCCGATCCGCATCTTCGGCGTGTCGCTGGCGGGGGAGGCGGGCTCGAAAGCCACGGTCTTCATCGGGGGTTTCGGGATGCCGTCCGTGAACGCCTATTATTTCCTGTTCCTGCTGCTGTGCATCGCGACCATTTTCATGACCAGCCGCCTGCAGCACTCGCGCCTGGGCCGGGCCTGGGTCGCGATCCGCGAAGACGAAATCGCGGCCAAGGCGATGGGCATCAATACCCGCAACGTCAAATTGCTGGCGTTTTCGATGGGCGCCTCCTTCGGCGGCGTGGCCGGCGCGATGTTCGCGGCCTTCCAGGGTTTTGTTTCTCCGGAATCGTTCTCGCTGACCGAATCGATCGCCGTGCTGGCGATGGTGGTGCTGGGCGGTATCGGCCATATCCCGGGTGTGGTGATGGGCGGCGTGCTGCTGGCGGCGCTACCGGAAGTGCTGCGCCACGTGGTCGAGCCAATCCAGCAGTCGCTGTTCGGCAAGGTCTTGATCGAGGCCGAAGTGCTGCGCCAGCTGCTGTACGGCCTGGCCATGGTCTTGATCATGCTGAATCGTCCGGCCGGTTTGTGGCCGTCGCCGATCAAGGAAGACCGTCCGGTCGCCGCCACCGACAAGGAAGAAAAGGAAGAGAGCGCGGTCGTTTGACGATCCCGTATCAAGCTTATGAATGAACTTCTTCTGAATATTTCCGGCGTAAATAAACGCTTCGGTGGCCTGCAGGCGCTGACCGACGTGCGCATCCAGATCGCCAAGGGCCAGATCTACGGCCTGATCGGTCCGAACGGCGCCGGCAAGACCACCTTCTTCAACGTGATCACCGGCTTGTACCAGCCGGACACGGGCAGTTTCCAGCTCGACGGCAAGGCCTATTCGCCGTCGGCGCCGCACGCGGTGGCGAAAGCCGGCATCGCGCGCACCTTCCAGAACATCCGCCTGTTCGGCGAGATGACGGCGCTGGAAAACGTGATGGTCGGGCGCCACGTGCGCACCCGCCAGGGCGTGTTCGGCGCCATCTTCCGTCATCGGGCGGCGCGCGAGGAAGAAGCGGCGATCCGGGGGCGCGCCCAGGAACTGCTGGACTTCGTCGGCATCGGGCAATTTGCCCATCGCACCGCGCGTTATCTGTCGTATGGCGACCAGCGCCGCCTGGAGATCGCGCGCGCGCTGGCAACCGATCCGAAACTGCTGGCGCTGGACGAGCCGGCCGCCGGCATGAACGCCACCGAGAAGCTGGCGCTGCGCGAGCTGCTGGTCAAGATCCAGCGGGCCGGCATCACGATCCTGCTGATCGAGCACGACGTGAAACTCATGATGGGCTTGTGCGACCGCATTTCGGTGCTCGAGTACGGCAAATTGATCGCGGAAGGCTTGCCGGCCGAGATCCAGAAGAACCAGGCGGTGATCGAAGCCTACCTGGGAGGAGCGCATTGATGAGCAGTGAAAACATCCTCGACGTCGCCGGCCTGAAGGTGGCCTATGGCGGCATCAAGGCGGTCAAGGGCATCGACCTGCAGGTGAACCGCGGCGAACTGGTGACCCTGATCGGCGCCAATGGCGCGGGTAAAACCACGACGCTGAAGGCGATCACCGGCACCCTGCCGCCGTGCAAGGTGGAGGGCACGATCCGCTACCAGGGCGAGCCCCTGGCCAGCAGCAAGTCCTTCAAGCTCGTGCAGCAGAAGCTGGCGATGGTGCCGGAAGGGCGCGGCGTGTTCACGCGCATGAGCATCCACGAAAACCTCATGATGGGCGCCTACACGCGCAATGACAAGGCGGGGATCGAGGCCGACATCGCGCATTGGTACGAGGTGTTCCCGCGCCTGAAGGAGCGTTCCAGCCAGCTGGCCGGCACGCTGTCGGGCGGCGAGCAGCAGATGCTGGCGATGGCGCGCGCGCTGATGTGCCATCCGACCCTGCTGCTGCTGGACGAGCCGTCGATGGGCCTGGCGCCGATCATGGTGGAAAAGATCTTCGAGGTGATCCGCGACGTGTCGAAGCAGGGCATCACCATCCTGCTGGTGGAACAGAACGCCCGGCTGGCGCTGCAGGCGGCGCACCGCGCCTACGTGATGGAGTCCGGCGCGATCACGATGAGCGGCGACGCGCGGGCGATGCTGGACGATCCGCGGGTGCAGGCCGCGTATCTTGGTGAATGAGCCTGCCGCACAGGACAACGGCCCGGATCGCTTGCGCGGTCCGGGCCGTTTTGCAGGTGGGCACGGGGTGCCCACCCTACCTGTCTTGAGGCTTAAACAGCGGCGGTGGCCTTGCTGGCAGCCGAGGTGAACTGCGACACGGCCGCGTTCACATTGGTTTCCATGGCTTCACGGGCCTGCTTGGCGGTCTTGCTGAACTGCTCGTAGCCGGCGTTGGCGTTGCTGATGACGGTCTTGATGGCCGACACATAGGTTTCGGAACCGGCCGGAGCGTTCTTGGTCACTTCGTCGACCAGCGAGATCACCTTGCGGTTGACTTCGGCAAACTGGCCTTCGGCGGCTTTCGAGAACTCGGCGCTGGTGTCGGCGGCGATCGATGCCAGCTGGCGGCCATAGGCGATGGCTTTTTCGGCGTTCGGCTGGGTCTGCGCGGCCGCGGCCGAGAAGAATTCCTGCGGATCCTTCACGGCCAGCAGCTGGCGTGCGGTTGCCGACGAGTCTTCGATGGCGGCCTTGGCAGTGGTGATGTTCAGTGCCACCAGCTTTTCCATGCCTTCGAAGCTCTTCGAAGTCAGGGCGGTCAGCATGGCGAACTGGGATTCGAGATTGGCTTTGGTCGCGTTCGAAAACTGCTCGGGAAATGCAAACATGTAGTTCTCCAGTATGGAACGTTATATGGACGTGTTGCTTTGGACCGGTACAGCGAAGCTCGTTGTACGAGCTCGGATTTCAGGACTGAATATGGCCTCGCAAGAGACCCGGGACGAGGCGCTTTGTGCATCGCAGCATGGCCAATTCTTACCGCTTTACGATTATGCGTCAAGCAGTTTTGATGCGGCGCACAAGACGTGAAGGATGTCTTGAGGTATATCAATCAAAGCAATCGTTTTCGTGAATTTTATTTGTACCAATACAACAACAATGCGGGTTTTCAGTGCTAGGAAACACGCTGCGATGCCCATGCTAGACTTGCCCATCCATTCCTTAGCCGCGGCCGCCCCCCACGCCAGCCCATGATGTCCGACCGATCCGCGCCCCCGTCCAGCCTGCCCCGGGCCGGCTGGCTGTCGCCCGTGCCGATGCTGTTCGTCATCCTGTGGAGCACCGGCTTCATCGCCGCCAAGTACGGGCTGCCGTATGCGCCGCCCCTGAGCTTCCTGATCCTGCGCTGCCTGGGCGCGCTGGCGATCCTGCTGCCGCTGGTGCTGCTCACGCGCGCGCCCTGGCCGCGCGGCCGCGTCAAGCACGTGGCGGTCGCGGGGCTGCTGCTGCAGGCCGGCTACCTCGGCGGCGTCTGGAGCGCCATCAAGCTCGGCATGCCGGCCGGCCTGTCGGCCCTGATCGTCGGCATGCAGCCGATCCTGACGGCCTTCGCCGCGCCCCTGGTCGGCGAGCGCGTCACGCCGCGTCAGTGGCTGGGCCTGCTGCTCGGCCTGGCGGGCGTGGCGCTGGTGGTGGCCGCCAGGATCCATCTCGATGGGCTGGCGCCGGGCGCGATCGTCCTGTGCGTGCTGGCGCTGCTGTCGATCACGGCCGGCACCCTCTACCAGAAACGCTTCTGCCCGCAATTCGACCTGCGCAGCGGCACCGTGATCCAGTATTCCGCCAGTGCGCTGGCGCTGCTGCCGCTGGCCGTGCTGTTCGAAGGCTTCGGGCCGGACCTGGCAAGCATCCACTGGAACGTCCACTTCGCCGGCGCGCTGCTGTGGTCGATCCTGGCGCTGTCGATCGGCGCCATCTTCCTGCTGTTCCGCCTGATCAGCCGCAACGACGCCACCAAGGTCACGAGCCTGCTCTACCTGACGCCGCCCACCACGGCCTTGATGGCCTGGCTGATGTTCGGCGAAGCGCTCAACCTGCCCGGCCTGCTCGGGATGGCGGTGGCGGTGGCCGGCGTCGCATTCGTCGTCAAGAAATAACAAGGAGATTTCATGATCCACACCCCGCAACAAGCCGCCGTCGACGCGGCCATCACCTCGCGCCGTTCGATCCGCGCCTTCCTGCCCGACCCGGTCGCGCGCGAAGACATCGACGCCATCCTCGAGGTGGCGGCGCGCGCGCCGTCCGGCACCAACACCCAGCCCTGGCGTGTGTACGTGCTTACTGGCAACGCCAAGGCCAGGCTCGGCGACGCGATCCTGGCCGCCTACCGCGACCCCGAGCAGGCCAAGGCGCACACCGAGGAATACAATTATTACCCGCGCGAGTGGGTGTCGCCCTTCATCGACCGCCGGCGCAAGGTCGGCTGGGACCTGTACGCGCTGCTCGGCCTGACGCGCGACAACAAGGCCGGCATGGCGGCCCAGCATGGGCGCAACTTCCGCTTCTTCGATGCCCCGGTCGGCCTCATCTTCACCATCGACCGGGTGATGGAGCAGGGCTCCTGGCTCGACTATGGCATGTTCCTGCAGAACATCATGGTGGCCGCGCGCGGACGCGGACTGGACACTTGCCCGCAGGCGGCGTTTACCCAGTTCCATCGGATCATTGCCGAGCAACTCCAGTTGCCGAGCAACGAAATGGTAGTGTGCGGGATGGCGCTCGGCATCGCGGACACCAGCCGCATCGAAAATACCCTGGTAACCGAACGTGAGCCGGCGTCGTCGTTTGCCAGGTTTGTCGAGTAATTGCTGAGCTTGCAGCGCCAAACTATTGAAATGACAAGAGATTTCTACAACGCGGACACGCTTGCGTTGTAGAAAAACGCGCGCCAGGTGTTACATTTTGTTGTGGTTCCCTCTTTTTTCGCTACACTGGCACTCAGTGCTCATCAGTTCGCATCCAAGGAAATTCCGATGATCAAGCTTGTGTTGGCGACCGCCATTTCGATGATGTTGATGCTCGATCCGGGCGTGGCCGAGGCGAAGTCGAAATCGAAGGGCCGCGTGGGGACCGTCAAGCGCGTCAAGGCCAAGCGTCCCGAACTGGCCAAGGTCATCGCCGCCGACAACCGCGAGCGCATGGTGCGCCGCGTCGCCAGGGTCCACGGCAAGCGCAAGGTGGTCTACCAGCGCGTGCGGCGCGCGGCCCCGGTCCTGGCCTTCCTCAGCGCCGGCGACGCCGCCGGCCTGAACCGCACCCGCGATCCGCTCGACCTGCGCTCCAGCGTCGCCTTCGTGCAGGACCAGGCCAGTGCCGAAGTCCTGTTCGAAAAGAATTCCACGGTCGCGCTGCCGATCGCCTCGATCACCAAGCTGATGACCGGCCTGCTCGTGGTGCAGGCCCGGCAGGACCTGGACGAAGTCATCACCGTGACCGAGGACGACGTCGACCGTCACAAGTACACCAGCTCGCGCCTGCCCGTGGGCGCCCGCATGACGCGCGGCAACCTGCTGCACATCGCCCTGATGAGCTCGGAAAACCGCGCGGCCGCCGCGCTGGGCCGCAACTACCCGGGCGGCATCAATGCTTTCGTCACTGCGATGAACGCCAAGGCACGCGAGCTTGGCATGAACGACACGCGTTACGTGGATTCCAGCGGCCTGTCCAGCCAGAACGTCTCGAGCGCGCGCGACCTGGCCAAGCTGGTCATGACCGCGCACCAGGAACCACTGCTGCGCCAGTACACGACCGACCCCAACTACGTGGTGGAAGCCAGCGGACGCCGCATGCAGTACCACAACACCAACTACCTGGTGGCGATGCCCGACTGGAACATCGGCTTGCAGAAGACCGGCTTCATCAACGAAGCGGGGCGCTGTCTGGTGATGCAGGCCATGATCCAGGGGCGCAATGTGGTGATGGTGTTCCTGGATTCCAAAGGCAAGCAGTCGCGGACCGCGGATGCGGGCAGGATGCGTAAATGGCTGGAGGCCTTGAAGCCGGCCACGATTCCGGCGGCGGCTGCGGCTGGGGTGCCGATTACCGTGTCGGCGTCGGCGGCGGGGCCGGTGGTGCAATAGTCGTCATTCCCGGCCTGGGTGGTCCCCTTGGCGGGAATCCAATTTCAGCTGGCGTAACGCGGACAAACTTGGATTCCCGCCTTCGCGGGAATGACGTTGTTTTATACCCCGGGCACCACCCGATGCCCCAGCGTCGCCGAAATCTGCGTCGCCGTACTCACCAGGTCTTCCAGCCACTCTTCCTGCAGCCGGTCCGCCGGCGCCGAAATCGACAGCCCGGCCACCAGCTTGCCGCTGT
>Ga0265780_10000822_pt1 | contig 46171 bp, 40 predicted proteins | sample P1T30metagenome_FD_192432 | JGI IMG/M metagenome (GOLD analysis project Ga0265780, IMG submission 192432) | Plant litter microbial communities from East Loma Ridge, Irvine, California - P1 T30 | ecosystem: Environmental > Terrestrial > Plant litter > Unclassified | place: USA: California... | reverse complement strand
GCGGCGACCTCGGGCGCGTCGTCGACCTGGGCGTCGACGCCCGGGTAGAGGCCGCCGACGCTCGACAGGACCACGCCGCTCTCGCCCAGCGAGGGCAGCACCTGCTCGATGTAGCGGAGGAACGACCGCGACGGGCCGACGACGAGCACGCCGGAGCCGCGCAGCCGCTCCCGGTGCGAGTACAGCAGGTAGGCGGCCCGGTGCAGGGCGACCGCCGTCTTGCCGGTGCCCGGCCCGCCCTGGACGACGAGCACGCCGTCGAGGCCGGACCGGATGATGCGGTCCTGCTCGCCCTGGATCGTCGCGACGATGTCGGTCATGCGCCCGGTGCGCTGGGCGGTGAGGGCGGCCATGAGCGCACCCTCCCCCTGCAGCTGGACCTCGTCGCCGTCGAGCAGGTCGGGGTCGAACACCTCGTCCTCGAGGCGGACGACGTCGCGCCCCTGCAGGGTGAGGTGCCGTCGGGCCCGGACGCCCATCGGGGTCGCCGCGGTCGCCTGGTAGAAGGCGCTCGCCCCGGGAACGCGCCAGTCGAGCAGCACGGGGTGGTGCTGCTCGTCGCGCAGGCCCACGCGGCCGATGTAGCGGTGGCGGGACGAGCCGGCGCCGTCGGTCTCGTCGGGCTGCTCGAGCTCGAGGCGGCCGAAGGCGAGGCGCTCGTCGACGGCGCCGAGCTGCACGATGGTGTCCTCGTAGAGGCGCGCGAACGCGTCGCGCTCGGAACGGCTCTGGTGGTTGCCGCCCACGGACTCGCCGCGCACGCGCTCGAGGCGCACGCGGGCGTCGGCCTTGAGCTCGTCGAGGCGTCGGTAGAGCGACGCGACGTAGGCGCGTTCGCGCTCCATCTCGGACTGCACGGTGGTCACAGCTGCACGCCCCCTCGGGAAAAGTCGGCACGCCAGTCTAGCCGGTCGCCCCTGCACGCGACGACGCGCACCCCGCCGCGAGGACAGGGTGCGCGTCGGTCCGACCGCGAGGGCCGGAGGGGTCAGAACTCCTCGTGCGTCTCGGGGTCGCCGTCCCAGAGTCGGCCGCGCTCGAGGCCGCTGATCGCGGCCACCTCGTCGGGCGTCAGCTCGAAGCCGAAGACGTCGAGGTTCTCGCGCTGCCGACCCGCGTCGGCCGACTTCGGCACGGGGACCGCGCCGAGCTCGACGTGCCAGCGCAGGACGACCTGCGTGGGGGTCCTCCCGTGCGCCCGGGCGATGTCGACGACGACCTGCTCGGTGAGCAGCTCGCTCTGCTTGGCCAGCGGGCTCCAGCTCTCGGTGACCACGCCCATCCGCTCGTGCACGGCACGGAGCGCCGCCTGCGGGAAGTACGGGTGCAGCTCGACCTGGTTCACCGCGGGCACGACGCCCGTGGCGTCGGCCACGCGCTGCAGGTGCTCCTCGGTGAAGTTCGAGACGCCGATCGAGCCGACGAGGCCGTCCTCCTGCAGCTTCACGAACGCGCGCCAGGAGTCGACGAACTTGTCGACGCGGGGCAGCGGCCAATGGATGAGGTACAGGTCGATCCGGTCGAGGCCCAGGTTGCGCCGGGACTCCTCGAAGCTCGCCAGGGTCTCGTCGTAGCCGTGGTGCCGGCCGGGCAGCTTCGACGTGACGACGAGCTCGTCGCGGGGGACGTCGACGCGGCGGACCGCCTCGCCGACGGCGCCCTCGTTGCCGTAGTTGAGCGCGGTGTCGAGCAGGCGGTAGCCGCTCTCGATCGCGGTCGCCACCTGCGCGGCGCCCTCGTCGCCGTCCATCGAGTAGGTGCCGAGGCCGAGCGCCGGGATCGTGCGCCCGTCATTGAGCCCGATCGAGGGGACGGAGGCCATCAGCTCACGCCGAGGAGGTCGATGACGAAGATGAGCGTCTTGCCCGAGAGCGGGTGACCGCCGCCGGCGGGGCCGTAGGCCAGGTGGGGCGGCACGACGAGCTGGCGGCGCCCGCCGACCTTCATGCCGGGGATGCCCTCCTGCCAGCCGCGGACGAGCGCCGCGAGGGGGAAGTTCACGGGCTCGCCGCGGCTCCACGAGGAGTCGAACTCCTCGCCGCTGTCGTACTCGACGCCGAGGTAGTGCACGTTCACGGTCGAGCCGGGCTGCGCCTCGGCGCCGTCGCCGACCGTGACGTCGGTGCTCTCGAGCTCGGCGGGGGCGGGGCCGACGGGGGCGTCGATCTCGGGCTTGGTCTGGGAGTCGTGGGTCATGCCCTCCATCCTGCACCGGGGGGCCGACGCCCGGTCCGCCCGGCCCCCCGCAGACGTGCAGGGTGCGCAACGAGGGCCCCGGATGCGGGCAGGATGGTCCGCACACCATGACCGATCCCGCCCAGGCCCCCGCGCCTCCTGCCCGCCGCCCGCTCCTCGTCGACGTCACGCCCCTGCGCACGAGCCCCGCCTTCGCCCGCCTCTTCGCCGGCAGCGCGATCTCGGGGATCGGCACGCAGCTCACCCTCGTCGCCGTCGGCCTCGAGATCTACGCCCTCACCGGGTCGACCTTCGCCGTCGCGCTCGTGGGCGTGGTGTCGCTCGTGCCGATGATCCTCGCCGGCCTCTACGGCGGCATGCTCGCCGACGCCTTCGACCGGCGCACCGTGGCGCTCGCCTCGGCGGTCGCGGCCTGGCTCTCCACCGCGGCGATCGCCCTGCACGCGTGGCTCGGCCTCGAGGAGGTGGTGCTGCTCTACGTGCTCACCACCCTCAACGCCGTGGCGGGCACCCTGATCGCCACCTCGCGCGCCGCGATCGTGCCGCGCCTGCTGCCCCGCGAGCTGCTGCCCGCGGCCTCGGCGCTCGGCGGCATCAGCACGGGCGTCATGCTCACCGTGGGGCCGGCCCTGGCGGGCGTGCTCGTGGCGGGCGTGGGGTTCCCGGTGACGTACACGGTCGACGTCGTGCTCTTCTCGGCGGCGTTCCTCGGCATCGTCACGCTGCCGCCGATCCGGCCGGAGGGCGTGGTCCAGCGGCCGGGGCTGGCCTCGCTCGTCGAGGGGGCGCGGTTCCTGCGCCGCTCCCCCAACGTCCGCACCACGTTCGTCGCCGACCTCGTCGCCATGGCCTTCGGGCAGCCGCGCGTGCTCTTCCCGGTGGTGGGCGCGGTCGTCATCGGCGGCGGCGCCGTCACGGTGGGCGTGCTCACGGCCTCGTTCGCCGTCGGGGCGCTGCTGTGCAGCCTCTTCTCGGGCCGGCTCGGCCACGTCCGGGCCCAGGGGCGCGCCGTGACCACGTCGATCGTCGCCTACGGGGCCTGCGTCGCGGCGTTCGGCGTCGTGCTGCTCGTCACGCCCGCACGCGGGCTGGGCAGCCTCACGGAGGGGCTCGGCGAGGCCGACCTCGTCGCCCTCGTCGCCGCCGCGGTCGCCCTCGCGGGGGCGGGCGCGGCCGACGCCGTGAGCTCGATCTTCCGCTCGACCATCCTTCAGGCGGCGGCACCGGACAACATGCGCGGGCGGCTGCAGGGCATCTTCATCGTCGTCGTCACGGGCGGCCCCCGCCTCGGCGACCTCTGGACCGGCCTCGTCGTGGCGGCGGGCGTCGCCTGGCCGCCCCTGCTCGGCGGGGCGCTCGTCGTGGTGCTCGTGCTCGTCGTCGCCCGGCTCACCCCGTCGTTCCGTCGCTACGACGCGCTGGCGCCGACGCCCTGACGCCCGGGGCGCACCGGACGGCGGCCCGGACCCGGACCCGGACCCGGACCCGGACGGCGGTCCGGCCCCTCAGAAGCGGTGCTGGCCCCAGCCGGCCTGCGGCAGTCCGGGGTGCTGCGCGTAGCCGGGGAACGCCGTCGCCGGTGCCTGCAGCGCCGCGCGGCTCTGCGTGAGCTCGGTGAGCAGCTCGGACTCGTCGCGGCGGGCCTCCTGCCGGACGCCCACGACCCTCCTGCCCTTGAGCATGCGCTGCCGGGTGAAGGCCAGGCGCGTGGCGATCGAGACGAAGCGGCGCATCTCGGCGCGCTTGCCCTGCGTGCCCGCCCAGGCCGTCACGCGGCGGCGACCGGCCGACGTCGACAGCAGCGAGACCTCGTCACGGCTGAACCAGCCGGCCGCGGCGTACTCGGCCAGGCGGTCGTGCGTGACGTGCCGCTCGTTGCGGCGGAGGAACACCACGAGCAGCACCATGGCCACGAAGATGGGCACCTGCACGAGCAGGTACCAGAGGAAGAACCCGTCGCCGACGACGTAGAGCGAGCCGTTCCAGAGCGCGTGGAGCAGGATCGCCGGCACGAGGCCGAGCAGGAACCACGGGATCGCGCCCAGCCGGCCCGTGCGCCGCGCCGCCCAGCCGAGGGCGATGCCGGTGCACGCCGTGTACATGACGTGGGCGAACGGCGACATGAGCGCGCGGACGAAGAAGACGTAGAGCACGCCCGCGCCGCCGCTCGCGAGGTCGTCGGTCACCTGCACCGCGAAGTACTGGACGTTCTCGACGAAGGCGAAGCCGGCGGCGACGGTGGCCGCGTAGACGATGCCGTCGACCGGCCCGTCGAACGACCGGCGGAAGATCCAGAGGACGAACAGGACGCCCGCGCCCTTGGCGACCTCCTCGACGACCGGGGCCTGCACGACCGCGCCGAGCACGTCGGCGGTGTCGGAGTACCCGCCCGTGACGACCTGCGTCACCGTGCCGACGACGAGGTCGACGAGCAGAGCCGTGACCACGGCCACCCCCGCACCCCAGCCGAACGCGAACAGGAGGGCGACGCGCGGCTCGGGCTCCCAGCGGTCGACGAACCAGATGCCGGTGAGCACGATGACGAGCGGGACCACCGCGAGCACGCTCGCGGCGAGGATCACGCCCGGCTGCAGGAAGAGGAAGAAGTAGACGACCACGCCGAGCAGGAAGACGCCGAGCACGGAGAACCCGACGGCCAGCGCCACGCTGCTCGCGACGGGACGGCGCCTCGGCGGCTGGGCGAACACGGGCTGCACCGGGTACCAGACCGGCTCGGCCGCCCGGGCGACCGGCGACGCGTGCCGGGCGACGGGCTGCCGCCCCCACGGGTCGGCCAGGGGGCGCCCCCACGCGTCGACCACGGGTCGGCCGGAGGCGTCGAGCTGGGGAGGGGTGCCGGTCATGGCCCCGAGCGTACTGGTCGGGCACGTCGCCGCCCCGGCGTCACCGGGTCCCGCGTCCCGCGTCCCGGCGCTAACCTACGAGGATGCCCGCGACCAAGTCCCTGCCCGAGGACCCGTCGCTGCTCGGCTACGTCCTGCTCCGCGTGTGGCACGACATCCTGCGGCACCGCACCATCGACGCGGCGGCAGCCCTCACCTTCTGGTCGACGCTCGCCGTGTTCCCCATCGCGCTCGCGGTGGTGTCCGGCGTCGCCGTGTTCCAGGGCGGCGAGGAGGCCGTCGCCGAGATCCTCGCCGTGGTGCGACCCGTGGTGCGCCCCTCGACGCTGGACGTGCTCCGCGGGCCGCTCGAGCAGCTGCTCAGCATCTCGAGCCCCGGCGTCGCGTTCGGGATCGGCCTCGCGCTCACCCTGTGGTCGCTGTCGGCCTACGCCACCGCCTTCGGCCGCGCCATGAACACCGTCTACGACGTCGAGGAGGGCCGCCGCATCTGGACGTTCCGCGGCAGCATGATGGTCGTCACCCTCGCGCTCATGGCCGCGTTCGGCATCATGGCGGTGATCCTCCTCGTCACGCCGACCCTCGCCGAGAGCGTGGCCGGGGCCTGGGGCTTCGGCCGGCCCTGGACGACGCTCTGGAACGTGCTCAAGTGGCCCGTGCTCGCCGCCCTCGCCGTGCTCGTCGTCGCGATGCTCTACTTCTTCACCCCCAACGTCCGCCCGCCGCGGCTGCGCTGGGTGTCGTACGGCGCCGGCCTCGCCCTCGTGGTCTGGGCGATCTGCACCCTGCTCTTCGCGGTCTACGTGCAGACGTTCTCGAACTACGACCGCTTCTACGGCTGGCTCGGCGGGGCGCTCGCGGTGCTGCTCTACTCGTACATCAGCAACTTCGTGCTCGTCGTCGGCGGGGAGCTCGACAGCGAGGTGCTGCGCGCCCGGCAGCTGCGCCGCGGCGTGCAGGCCGAGGACGTCATCCCGCTGCCCGTGCGCAGCGTCGAGCGCGACCACATCCTCGCGCGGAACTCGGCGTGGGACTCCCGGGTGGGCCGCCGGATCCGCGAGCAGGCGCTGCGCGAGCACGGCGGCCAGCAGGCCCCCGACGAGCTCGAGAAGCTGCACCTCGTCAGGGACCACCTCGCGCACCGCGCACGCGGGACGACCGGCACCGGCCCGGCCAGCGCCGGCACGTCCGGCGCGGGCGCGCCGCAGGAGCCCTGACCGGCCGGAGCCGCGGCGTCAGCCCGCGGTCTCGTCGCCCGGGTCGCGGGCACCGTCGGGCGTCGACGCCCCCGCCACCACGGACGACGGGTCGTCGACGGTGACGATCGGGATCGCGCTCGTGACCACCTCGAGGCCCGACAGGCGGGCCGGCGAGAGCACCTTGCGCACCTGCTCCTCGCTCATGAGGCCCGCCGCGACGACGAGGGCCGAGATCGAGGCGTTGGTGGTCAGCGCCGTGTGCGCGATGGCCGCCGCCGCCGAGTACCCGATGTAGGGCGTCAGCGCCGTCACGCTGCCCACGTTCGTCTCGACCTGCGCCGACAGCCGCACGTGGTTGGCGGCGATCCCGTCGACGCAGTTCTCGCGGAGCGTCTGGCAGGCGTGCGCCATCCACTGCAGGCTCTGCAGCACCGAGTGGGCGATGACCGGCTCGAAGGCGTTGAGCTGCAGCTGGCCCGCCTCGGCCGCCATGGTGACCGTGACGTCGGCCCCCGCCACCGAGAAGGCGACCTGGTTGACCACCTCGGGGATCACCGGGTTGACCTTGCCCGGCATGATCGACGACCCCGCCTGCCGCGGCGGCAGCGTGATCTCGCCGAGGCCCGCCTGCGGACCGCTCGAGAGCAGCCGCAGGTCGTTGCAGATCTTCGACAGCTTGATCGCGCTGCGCTTGAGGGCCCCGCTGAGGGTCATGAAGACGCCGGCGTCGCTCGTCGCCTCGACGAGGTCGGGCGCGGTGACCAGCTCGAGGCCGGTGAGCTCGGAGAGGTGGCGGCGGACGGCCCCCGCGTAGGCGGGGTCGGCGGTGATGCCCGTGCCGATGGCGGTGGCCCCGAGGTTGATCTCGCCGAGCAGCGGCACCACGTCGCGGAGGCGCTGGGCGTCCTCCTGGAGGGTGTGCGAGAAGCCCGTGAACTCCTGCCCGAGGGTCATCGGCACGGCGTCCTGCAGCTGCGTGCGCCCCACCTTGAGCACGTCGCGGAACTCGTCGCCCTTGGCCGCGAACGACGCGTGCAGGAGGTCGAGCTGCTCGAGCAGGCCCTGCAGGGTGAAGACCATGGCGATCTTGATCGCGGTGGGGTAGGTGTCGTTCGTCGACTGGCTGCGGTTGACGTCGTCGATCGGGTGCAGGTGCTGGTACTCGCCCTTGGCGTGGCCGAGCAGCTCGAGCGCCCGGTTGGCGATGACCTCGTTGGCGTTCATGTTGGTCGAGGTGCCGGCGCCGCCCTGGATGACGCCGACCCGGAACTCTTCGTGCAGTGCACCGTCGCGGATCTCGACGCAGGCCCGCTCGATCACGTCGGCCTTGGCACGGTCGAGCACGCCCAGCTCGGCGTTGGCACGGGCCGCCGCCTGCTTGACGACGACGAGCGCCCGGACGAGGTCGGGGTAGACCGAGATCGGCCGGTTCGCGATGGGGAAGTTCTCGAGCGCCCGGGACGTGTGCACGCCCCAGTAGGCGCCGACCGGCACCTCTCTCGGCCCCAGGGAGTCGGTCTCGGTGCGGGTGGCCTGCGGGTCGTGGGTCACGGGTGGTGCGCCTCCGTCGTCGTGGAGCACCCGGCGACGCTGCCGGGCACGTGCTCCGTCGAGCCTAGGGCAGGGGTGCGTCGCGGCGGACGAGCATCGTGAGCACCTCGAGGTGCGCGGTCTGCGGGAACATGTCGAACACCCGCACCCGCCGCACCTCGTACGCGGGCATGGCCGCGAGGTCGGCGGCGAGCGACACCGGGTCGCAGCTCGAGTAGAGCACCACGGGCGGGCCGGAGGCGTCGAGCCAGCCCGCCAGGACGCCGCCCAGCCCGCGCCGGGGCGGGTTGACCACGACCAGGTCGGGCACCGACTCCTGCGCGGTCGCCCACGCGGTCGCGTCGCCGACCTCGAAGGACACGTCGTCGCGGCCCGCCTCGGCGGCGCTGAGCCGGGCACTCACGATCGCCTCGGCGCTGAGCTCGACGCCGACGACCCGCCGGCCCGGACGGGCCAGGTGCAGGGCGAAGCCGCCGACGCCGCAGTAGAGGTCCCAGGCGCTCGCCGGGTCGAGCTCGTCGACCCAGGCGGCCGCCTCGGCGTAGAGCGCCGTCGCGATGGTCGTGTTGGTCTGGAAGAAGCTCTGCGGCCGCAGGTGCAGGGCCACCTCGCCGACGTGCATCGTCAACGTGCTGCGCTCGGTGAGCACGATCTCCTCGCTGCCCTCGAGCACGGCGCGGCGCTCGGGCAGGAGGTTCGCGGTCGCCACCGCGAGCGCCGGCAGCTCCGCGGCGAGCGCGGGCAGGGCCTTGCGCAGCCGGGGCACGGCCTCGGTGCTGCGCAGCACGAAGCGGACCATGAGCTCGCCGGAGGGCGCCTCGGTGACGAGCAGGTGCTTGAGCTCGCCGCGGTCGGTGGCGAGGTCCCAGGGGGTGAGGCGGGCCGTGCTGACGAGGCGGGCGAGGACGGGCAGCGCGGCCCGGACGCCGGCCTGGTGCAGCCCGCAGCGGCGGAGGTCGGTGACTCCCCCGCGGCCGTCGACGATGCCGAGCAGCGGGGCGTCGACCGTGCCGCCGACGACCATCTTCGCCTTGTTGCGGAACCCGGCCTCGGGGCTGGTCACGGTGGGCAGCCAGGCGCCCTCGGGCGCCTGCGGCAGGAGGGCGCGACAGCGCTGCTCCTTGGCCGACACCTGTCGCACGTAGGGCTGGTCGAGGAGGGTGCACGAGCGGCAGGCCCCCGCGTCCCAGTAGTCGCACTGCACCCCGCGATCGTACGCGGGCCGGGCGGCCGGTCGCTGCGCCGGCAGGAGGCGCGGGTCAGCCGTGCAGGGCGGGCACGATGAGCCAGATGCCCGCGAGCACGCCGACGGCGCAGAGGCCGAAGCAGGCCCAGGCCCCCGCGGTGGCCGGGGTGGTCCGGGGCTCGGTCGCGAGCAGGCGCAGCCCGACGGAGTAGAGGCTCACGAGCGCGCTCGCCGCGACGAGCGCCACGAGGGCGACGAGCAGGAAGGCGGACCAGTCGATCATCGACGCGGCTCCTCGTCGTCGGGCGCACCGGGGGCGACGGCGGCCGGGGGCCGGTCGTCGAGGTGCAGGAGCGGGGCCTCGACGCCGCCCGCGGGCGTGTCGAGGGAGCCCCGCCGGGCGAGCCGGCGCACCCGCCGGCGCGAGAGCACGCTCGTGGCGGCCACGTCGACCTCCATGGCGGTCTGCTGCTCGGGCGGCGTGCGGCGCGAGAGCAGGAAGATCCCGCCGACCACCGCGGCGCCGACCACGGCGTCGACGACGAGGCCGGGGGTGCCGAGCGAGGCGACGAGGGCGGCCACGGCGCCGACGGCCGCGGAGGCGGGCAGGGTGACGAACCAGGCGGCGACGATCTTGCCGGCGGTGCCCCACTGGATCTTCGCGCCGCGGCGGCCGAGCCCCGCGCCGATGATGGACCCGCTCGAGACCTGGGTGGTCGAGAGCGCGAAGCCGAGGTGGCTGGAGGCGAGGATCGTGGCCGTGGTCGACGCCTCGGCCGAGAACCCCTGCGTGGGCTTGACCTCGGTGAGGCCGCCCCCGAGGGTCTTGATGATGCGCCAGCCGCCGGTGTACGTGCCCAGCGCGATGGCCAGGGCGCACACCGTGATGACCCAGAACGGCGGCTCGGCGCCGGCCGAGAGGAACCCCCCGGCGATGAGGGTGAGCGTGATGACGCCCATGGTCTTCTGCGCGTCGTTCGTGCCGTGGGCGAGCGACACCAGCGACGAGGTGAAGACCTGGCCGTAGCGGAAGCCGCCGCGCTCGCTGCGCTCGCCCTGGCGGCGCGTGATCGCGTAGGCGAGGCGCGTGGCGGTGTACGCGACGACGGCGGCGGTGAGCGGCGCCAGCAGCGCGGGCAGCACGACCTTCGAGAGCACGACGCCGAAGTCGACGCTGGCGACGCCCGCGCCGACGACGGCCGCGCCGATGAGGCCGCCGAACAGCGCGTGCGACGAGCTGGAGGGCAGGCCGCGGAGCCAGGTGATCATGTTCCACACCACGGCGCCGATGAGGCCCGCGAAGATCATCGCGGGGCTGATCTGCACGCCGCCGTCGCCCTCGCGGATGATCCCGCCCGAGACGGTCTTCGCCACCTCGGTGCTGAGGAACGCCCCGACGAGGTTGAGCACGGCGGCCACCGTGACCGCGACCCGGGGCGTCATGGCCCCGGTGGCGATGGGGGTGGCCATCGCGTTCGCCGTGTCGTGGAACCCGTTCGTGAAGTCGAAGAAGAGGGCCACCACGATGACCAGGACGACGAGCAGTGCGATCTCCACCGGCGCCACTCTCGCACCGGGGTGGACGCCGGTCAACTCGGAGGGGTCCGGCAGGTGGCGTGCAGGTGTCCGGGAGGTGGACGACGGGCGTGGTCCTGCGCGCCGGTGGCCGTGCCCGTCGGTGGTCGTGCGCGCCGGTGCCCCTGCGGGTCAGACGTGGGGCACGAAGTCCTGCCAGGCCCGGCGGCGCGCCCCGCGCGGGTCCTCCTCGACGCGGTCGCGCCGGTCGAGCACCAGCGTGAGCCGCTGCTCCTCGTCGTAGAGCGGCCAGTCGGCCACCGCCTGCGTGCGCACGAACTCGAGCCAGCGGTCCTGCATGCGCCGGGCCGTCCGCACGAAGGCGCGCCGCCCGCCGAGCAGGCCGAGCGCGAGGCCGAACGGCGTGCGCGTGCGGTCGAAGAGGGCCGTCAGCTCGAGCCCGTGGAACGCCCCGTACCCGACGAGGCGCAGGATGCGCGTGGTCGCGTCGAACCGGTAGAAGCGCGTCGGCTGGTGCCGGGCGTGGCGCTCCGCCACCTTCACGGTCGGGAACCAGAAGGCGAAGTCGCCCCCGAAGTCGAGGGCGGCGGGCCGGGCGGGCAGTCCCGGGTACTGCGCCGCGATCGCCCGCCGCGCCGCCTTGTCGGTCGCGGCGAAGATCGCGCGGATGCGCGGCGCGGTCGTGGCGAGGATGTCCCTGCGCCCCGTGAACACGCTCCCCTCCCGGTCGTTCGTGCCGATGACCAGCGGCACGGGGTGGGCGCGCCCCGCCTTGTAGGCGTCGAGCGGCCGCTCGGGCAGGAAGTCCCCGTCGATGACCGGGCAGAGGCTGATCGTCCCCGGCGCCTGGTCGGGCGTGCGCAGCTGCAGCTCGGCGGTGGCCCGCACGACGGCGGCGGTCGGGGCCGAGACGAGCAGGGCCGCCGCGTCCTCGAGCGACGTCGACTCGAGGTCGTCGCCGTCGACGTGCTCGCTGAGCAGCTCGAGGAACTCCCCCGCCCAGCGCTCCGTGACGTCGGGCGGGTAGACGGCGTTGGTCGGGGAGCTCTGGGCGATCGCCCCGTGGAACAGCCCTCGCGCGGACGGCACCGTGAGGAGGGTCGTCACGGCGGCGGCACCCGAGCTCTCCCCCGACAGGGTGACCCGGCCGGGGTCGCCGCCGAAGGCCGCGACGTTGTCGCGCACCCACTCGAGGGCGGCGACCTGGTCCCGCAGCCCGAGGTTCGACTCGAACGGCCGCTCGGGCGTCGACCAGCCGCTGAGGTCGAGCCAGCCGAACCCGCCGAGCCGGTAGTTGAGGCTCACGTAGACGATGCCGCCGCGGCGCACGAGGGACTCCCCCTGCCGCGGGTGCTCGCGCGACGAGCCCACGCTGTAGGCGCCGCCGTGCACGTAGACGAGCACGGGCAGGGCGTCGCCGGGCGCGCTGCCGGCCGGTGCCACGACGTTGAGCGTCAGGCAGTCCTCCGACTGCGGGGTCGTGGCGTCGACCCCCACGAACTGGCCGCGGTCCTGCGGGGCCGCCGCGCCGAAGCGGGCGGCGTCGCGGACGCCCCGCCACGGCTCGGGCGGGCGCGGTGCGCGCCAGCGGAGCTCGCCGACCGGAGGCGCGGCGAACGGCAGGCCCCGCCAGGCCAGGACGCCCCGCTCGGCCACGCCGCGGACCGCTCCCGCGGTCGTCGTCCGCACGAGCGGGCCGGGGCGGCGGGGAGGCGCGTCGGGGGGCACGCGGCACAGCCTACGAGCCCGTCACGGACGACGCCCGTCGCGCAAGAGGGGCCCGGGGGCCCTCGCGCGGAGCATGATGGGAGGTCCTGCCACGACGGAACGGGGCCGCACGTCCATGGAGCTCGCCGAACTGCTCATCATCCTCCTGGGGTCACTGGTGGTCACCGCCTTCGCCCGCTGGCGGGGCCTGCCCGCGCCCCTGCTCGTCGTCGGCGTCGCGCTGCTCGTCTCGTTCGTGCCCGGCGTGCCCGAGATCGAGATCGACGGCGAGCTGATCCTCACCGTCGTGCTGCCCCCGCTGCTCTACTCCGCCTCGCTCGACGTGTCGCTGCAGAGCTTCCGGGCCAGCCGCGGCTCCATCGCCCGGCTCGGCGTCGGCGCGGTGCTCGTCACCGCCTTCGTCGTGGGCGGCGTCGCCTACGTGCTCGTGCCGGACATGTCGCTGCCCGCCGCGATCCTGCTCGGGGCGGTCGTCGCGCCTCCGGACGCCGTGTCGGCCGCGGCCATCGGCCGGCGGCTGGGCCTGCCCCGCAAGGTCATGACGGTCCTCTCGGGCGAGAGCCTCATCAACGACGCGGCCTCCCTCACGCTCGTCAAGGTGTTCCTCGCCATCGTCGGCGGCGCCACCCTGACCCTCTGGGAGGACCTCGGCATCTTCGGCCTCGCCATCGGGGTCGGCGTGGCCGTCGGACTCGTGCTCGGGGTGGTCGTGCACCAGGTGAGGATGCGCATCGACGACCCCGTCGTCGAGACGGTCGTGGGCCTCCTGCTGCCCTTCGTCGCCTACGTGCTCGCCGAGGAGCTCAGCGGCTCGGGCGTGCTCGCCGTCGTCTCGGCCGGCCTCTACGTCGGCTTCAACTCGCCGCGCACCGGCTACGCGACCCGCCTCCAGGAGCGCCCCTTCTGGACCTCCGCCGACGTGCTGCTCGAGGGCTTCGTCTTCGCGCTCATCGGCCTGCAGCTGCGCACGGTCGTCCAGGACGTCGCGGCCGGCGGGCGCAGCCTCGGCCAGAGCATCGGGGTCGCCTTCGTCGTGCTCGCCGTGGTGGTGCTCGTCCGCCCCGCCTTCGTCTACGCCAGCTACGCCGGCGCCCGCGTGCTGCGCTACCTGCTGCTGTCGCGCGTGCTGCGCCGCCACCGCGGGGCCCGCTGGCTGCGCCGCGTCCGCTACCACCCGCAGGCACGTCTCGACGTGCGGCAGCTGGCGGTCATCTCGTGGACCGGCATGCGCGGCGTGGTGACCCTCGCCGCGGTCGTGTCGATCCCGGCCGAGACGGCGAGCGGCGAGCCCGTCCCCGCCCGCGACGTGATGTTCCTCATCGCCTTCGTCGTCACCGTCGGGACGCTGCTGCTGCAGGGCCTGACCCTCCCCGCCGTCATCCGCTGGCTCGGCGTGCAGGACACCGGTCAGCGCGAGCGCGACCTCGCGGAGCAGCTGCGCATCTTCTCGCTGAGCACGGAGGAGACCGTGCGCTTCGTCGACGAGCGTCGGCCCGCGTGGGAGAAGTCCTTCGGCCACGACGTCACGGAGCGCGCCGTGAGCACCACGGTGACGCGCCTGCGCCGCCAGGAGGAGGCCCTGCGCCGGGGCGCGCTCGACGCCGGCGACGGCGACGGCCCGTCCGAGGGGAGGGACGACCCCCGGCCCGACTGGGACCCGGGGCAGGAGGCCGCGAGGACCCCCGAGGCGGCCCCGGCCCGCGAGGCGCGCGCCGAGAAGGCGCGACGGGCCCGGCGCGCCGAGCCGCGCGCGCACCAGCAGATCCGGCGCGAGCTGCTCACCCGGCGCCGCGAGGTCGTGCTCCGCGAGCGCGACGCCGGCACCATCGACGAGGAGGTCATGCGCCAGGTGCTGCTCGGCCTCGACGCCGAGGAGCTGGCCATGGACACCAACGCCCTCTCGGGGTTCCGGTCCTGACGGCGCGGCGGCGTATCGTCGGGGCGTGAAGCCCGAGCAGACCGCCTTCCGCCGCTGGTACGGCACCCTGCACCCGAGCCTGCAGCTCATCGGGCTGCAGCTCTGGCTGCCCTTGTTCTTCATCGTCGGGTTCTGCCTCTGCTACGTGGCGGCGTTCCACGCCCCGCAGCCGCGGGAGGTCCCCGTGGCCGTGGTCGGCGCCTCCGGCCAGCAGCTCGACCGGATGCAGGCCGCGCTCGACGACGCCCGGCCCGGTGCCCTGCGGCTCGAGCGCGTCGGCGACGACGCGACCTCCCGGGCCGACGTGCTCGAGGGCCGGGCGGCCGTCGCCGTCGACCTCGACGCGGGCGAGCTCGTCGTGGCGAGCGCCCACCAGTACCAGGTGGCCGCGCTCGTGCCGACGATGCTCCAGCCTGTCCTCGACGCCGAGGGCGCGCAGCTCGAGCGCGTCGACCTCGCGCCCCTGCCGGCGCACGACGAGTACGGCACGGTCTCGATGTACCTCATGCTCTCGTGGTGCATCGGCGGGTACATGGTCGCGATGTTCATCGGGCTCATGGGCGCCCCCCTGCGGCACCGCACGAGGGTCGCGGTCGTCGTCGTCGGCGGCGCCCTCATCTCCCTCGTGACGAACGTGCTCGCCGGCCCCGTGATCGGCGCCGTCGAGGGCCACTTCTGGACCCTCGCCGGCATCGCCTGGGCCTGGATCGTCGCCATCGGGCTCACGGTCAACGGCATCAGCTACTTCGCCGGGCGCTTCGTGGCGCTGCCGGCGATGATCGTCTTCGTCTTCTTGTCGATGCCCGCCTCCGGGGCCGCCTACCCGGCCTGGTTCATGCCGCAGCCGTTCGCGTGGCTCAACCACGTCGTCGTGGGCAGCGGCATCACCGAGATGCTCAAGCGGGTGCTCTACGGCGTCGGGCCCGGCTACGGACGCGGGGTGGGCATGCTGCTCGCCTACGCCGTGACCGGGGTCGTGCTCATGCTCGTCGGCAAGCAGTGGTGGGAGCGCCGACGCGTGCGGCGCATCATCTCGGGCCGCACCACCATGTTCGCCGACGCCAACGCCGCCAACCGTGACTTCCTCACCGCCGAGCGCGACGAGGTGCTCTCCCGGCACGGGCTCGTCGCGACCGACACCGGGAGCATCCAGGCGCTCACGGCCGCCGACCTCGACGACCTGGACGAGCCCACCACGGGCGGCATGTTCCTCGGGCCGGTCGGCGGCCTCGAGGACGACGCCGCCTCGACCAGGACCACCGGCGTGCGGGCCCGGGAGCCCGACGACCGTCGCTGACCGGCCCCTCGGGCGGCCCGGCGTAGGCTCGTCGTCATGCCCTCGCCCGGACGCTTCCGCGGAGCGGGTCGGAGCCTCGAGGTGCTGCGCGCGGAGGCCTCCGACGAGCTCTCCGCCCTCGTCGAGCTGCGCTGCCGCGGCGGCGAGGACCCGTGGGAGGTGATCCCGGGCCTGCCGACCGTCGACGAGCAGGTCGTCATCTCGCTGCGGGCGGACGCCCTCGGGCACGACGGCGTCGTCACCCCCACCGGGCTCGGCCTCGCCGACGAGCTCGGCTTCCTCCGCGAGATCGCGCTCTGGCACCCCGAGCTGTCGCGGGCGGTGTGGTCGCTCATGGGGCGCCTCGACGAGCACCGCCGGGCGTCCTGACGGACCGTGGCGGCGACTCCTGCACGGTGGCCCCGGGCGCCGGGTAGCGTCGGGCGCATGAGCGACCAGCACCACGACTCCCCCGACCACGACGCCGCCGGCCACGACCCCGACGGTCTGCTCACCCTGCGCGGGCGCACCTCGGGCACGGGGGCCGAGAAGGCGGGCACGCCGGAGGCGCGGGACGACGCCGAGCGCGAGGCCGCGGCCCCGGGGCCCGCCGACGTGCACGTCGCGAGCGACGAGTACCTCGAGACGCCGCGGCTCGGCGGGGTCACCGCGAGCGACACCCAGGTCTGAGGCCTCGGGCCGGGCCTCGTGGGCCCGGCCCCACCCGTGGTCGATACGCTCGACCGCATGTCCCAGGCTCCTCGCGCCCCGCGCCGCCCGATCACCCGCTCGCACCACGGCCACGACTTCGTCGACGACTACGAGTGGCTGCGCGACAAGGAGTCGCCCGAGGTCCTCGCCCACCTCGAGGCCGAGAACGCCCACACCGCCGCCGAGACGGACCACCTGTCGGGCCTGCGCGAGGCGATCTTCGAGGAGATCAAGGGCCGCGTGCAGGAGACCGACCTCGGCGTGCCGGTCCGCGAGGGCGCCTGGTGGTACTGGTCCCGCACCGCCGAGGGCTCGCAGTACGGCATCCACTGCCGCGCCCCCATCAGCGGGCCCGACGACTGGACTCCGCCCGTCTACCCCGTCGACGCCCCGGCTCCCGGCGAGCAGGTACTGCTCGACGGCAACGTGGAGGCCGAGGGCGCCGAGTTCTTCTCGCTCGGCAGCTTCGACGTCTCCGCCGACGGCCGCCTCCTGGTCTGGAGCGTCGACACCACCGGCGACGAGCGGTACGTGATCAGGGTCCGCGACCTCGAGACCGGCCGCGACCTCGCCGACGAGATCGAGGACACCGCGCCCGGCGCCGTCTTCGACCCCTCGGGCCGCTACGTGTTCTACCCCACGGTGGACGACGCGTGGCGCCCCGACACCATCTGGCGCCACGAGGTCGGCTCGGACGAGCCGGACGTCGCGATCTTCACCGAGCCCGACGAGCGCTACTGGACGGGCGTGGGCGTCACCCGCAGCCGTCGCTACGTCGTCGTCGAGGTCGCCTCCAAGGTCACGAGCGAGACCCTGCTGCTCGACGCCGCCGACCCCACCGGCGAGCTGCGCGTCGTGTGGCCGCGCCGCGAGGGCGTCGAGTACGACGTGGAGCACGCCGTCGTCGCCGGCCAGGACCGCCTGCTCGTCGTGCACAACGACGGAGCCGAGAACTTCGAGCTCGTCGACGTGCCCGCCGCCGACCCGACGTCGACGAGCGACCGCCGGGTGCTCGTCGCGCACCGGGACGACGTCCGCCTCGAGGGCGTGGACGCCTACGCCGGGCACCTCGTCGTCGAGTACCGCCGCGAGGCGCTCCCCCGCTTCGCCGTGCTGCCGCTCGGCCCCGACGGCCCCGGCGACCTCGAGGAGGTCACCTTCGACGAGCCGCTCTTCGCCGCGGGCGCGAGCGGCGGCGCCGAGTTCGAGCAGCCCACCGTGCGCTTCGGCTACGCCTCGTTCGTCACGCCGACCACGGTCGTCGAGCTCGACGTGCGCACGGGCGAGCGCACCGAGCTGAAGCGCCAGGCCGTGCTCGGCGACTACGACCCCGCCGACTACGAGCAGGCCCGCGAGTGGGCCACGGCCGCCGACGGCACGCAGGTGCCGATCTCGCTCGTCTGGCGCCGCGACGCCGTCCCCACGGACGGCCCGGCCCCCGTGCACCTGTACGGCTACGGCTCGTACGAGCACAGCATCGACCCGGCCTTCAGCGTCGCCCGGCTGTCGCTGCTCGACCGCGGCGTCGTCTTCGCCGTCGCGCACGTGCGCGGCGGCGGCGAGCTCGGCCGGTCCTGGTACGACCAGGGCAAGACGCTCGCCAAGCGCACCACCTTCACCGACTTCGTCGACGTCGCGCGCCACCTCGTCGCCGAGGGGCGCACGACGCCGGACCGCCTCGTCGCCGAGGGCGGGAGCGCCGGCGGCCTCCTCATGGGCGCCGTCGCGAACCTCGCGCCCGAGCTCTTCGCCGGCATCGTCGCGGCGGTGCCGTTCGTCGACGCGCTGACGAGCATCCTCGACCCCGACCTGCCCCTCACCGTCATCGAGTGGGACGAGTGGGGCGACCCGCTGCACGACCCCGAGGTCTACGAGTACATGCGGTCGTACTCCCCCTACGAGAACGTGCGCGACGACGTGCAGTACCCGCGCATCCTGGCCGTGACGTCGCTGCACGACACGCGCGTGCTCTACGTCGAGCCCGCCAAGTGGACGGCCCGCCTGCGCGACGTCGGCGCGCCCGTGCTGCTGCGCACCGAGATGAGCGCCGGGCACGGCGGCGTCAGCGGCCGGTACGAGTCCTGGCGCGAGCGCGCCTTCGAGCTCGCGTGGATCCTCGACGTGCTCGGGCTGGCCGGCGACGCGACCGACTGAGGCACGAGCGCCGGCGTCGGCGCCTGCACCAGCGCCGGCGTCGCCCGGGACCTGGAGGGGCCGGGACTCAGCGGGCCGGGCGGGCCGGGCCGGCGGGGCTCGCGCCTCCTGCCCGCGCCCCGTCGACGGCCTCGAGGCCCCGCGCGAGCTTGCTGCGCGAGGCCGAGGGGCGCGCCCCCGCCGCGAGCAGCACGGGCTCGACCGCGGCGAAGAGGGCGTCCCCCTCGTCGCCGTCGACGCCCGGGCCGAGCTCGAGCTCCCACTCGTGCCAGGCGTGCGAGGCCCCCGTCGACGGTGCCGTCGCCGTCACGGCATCGTCGGCGAGCTCGGCGATCTCGCGCCCGTCCGCGTCGCGCAGCCGCGTGGCCGTCCGGGCGGTCTCGAGCACGAGCACCGGGGCCACCGGTCGCCCCCGGAGGACGTCCGCGACCCGGGCGAGCAGCTCCTCCGGCACGCCGTCGGCCTCGTCGCCCAGGGGTGCGTGCACCTCGCGGCGACCGGCGTCGCCGGGCAGCTTGAGGTGCCAGCCCTCGTCCCCACCCCCGGTGCGCCGACGCAGCGTGACCCGGGCGCCGAGCAGGGCCCGGTCGTCGGTGTCGTGGTAGACGGCCCGGAGGCGCGCGGTCGGCTCCGCCTCGGCCGTGGCGACCGGCCCCGTCCCGGCCAGGGGCGGCACGGCCGACCCCTCGGCGACGTCGTACTTGCGCTCGATCTCGGTCTGCTCGTCCGTGCTCACGCGTCCAGTGTCCACCCCCGCGGCGTCGGGGCACGGCGGGCACGGCGAGCCCGAGCCCGTCCGAGCGCGTACGCTCCGAGGCATGAGCGACGTCGCCCCGAGCCTTGCCGGATGGATGGCGCGCCAGCGCTGGTACGCCACGAAGGGCAGCACCCCCGACATCCGGGTCATCGGCTCCTACGAGTGGGAGGCCGACGACGCGGTCGTGGTGACGCTCCTCGTCATCGACGAGTCCGGCCCCGCGCCCGTCCTCTACCAGGTCCCCGTCGTGGCCCGGCACGCCCCGCTGCCCGGCGGCGACCGCGCGTTCATCGGCTCGCACGACGGCGTCTACCTCTACGACGGCCCGCACGACCCCGCCTACGCCGAGGGCCTCCTGGCGACGATGAGCGCGTCCCGTCGCGTGCAGGGCTCCGACGTCGTCGCCGAGGGCCACGCCCTCGTCGAGCCCGGCCGGGTCACGCGGTCGCGCGTGCTCTCGGGCGAGCAGTCGAACACCTCGATCATCTACGACGTCACCGGGGGCGACGCCGAGCACGTCATCGCCAAGGTGTTCCGGGTCCTGCACCACGGCGACAACCCCGACGTGACCTCGCAGGCGGCGCTCTCCCGGGGCGGCTCGACGCGCGTGCCGACCTCGTTCGGCTACCTCACCGGCTCCTGGCCCGACACGGGCCGCGACGAGGGCGTCGCCGGCGGGCACCTCGCCTTCGCGCAGGAGTTCCTGCCCGGCTCCGACGACGCCTGGCGCGTCGCCCTCGACGCCGCCACCGCGGGCGAGGACTTCACCGACCGGGCCCGCGACCTCGGCACGGCGACGGCCGAGGTCCACGCCACCCTCGCCGCCGAGCTGGGCACCGTCGAGGCGGGACCCGACGAGATCGAGGCCGCCCTCACGAGCATGCGCCGCCGCATCGCCATCGCCGCCCGCGAGGTGCCCGAGATCGCGCCCTTCGAGGACGCCGTCCGCAGCATCTACGACGCCGTCGCCGGGCGCCCCTGGCCCGCCCTGCAGCGGGTGCACGGCGACCTGCACCTCGGCCAGGCGCTGCGCGCGCCCGACCGCGGCTGGGTCCTGCTCGACTTCGAGGGCGAGCCCCTCCGCCCCATGCCCGAGCGGTCGCGGCCCGACGTGACCCTGCGCGACGTGGCCGGCATGCTGCGCTCGTTCGACTACGTCGCCGGGTCGCTGGAGCACCAGGAGCCGAGCGTCGACGCCCGCGCGTGGGCGTCTGCCTCCCGCCGCGCCTTCGTCGACGGCTACGTCGCCGCGTCCGGCGTCGACGTCCGCGCCGACCGCGCCCTCCTCGACGCCTTCGAGATCGACAAGGCCGTGTACGAGGCCATCTACGAGAGCCGCAACCGACCCGACTGGATCGGCATCCCCGTCGCCGCGGTCGAGCGCCTCGTGGCCCGGTCGACGCCGCAGGCCTGACGCGACCCGCTCAGCGCAGGAGGCCCGGACCGGCTGGTCAGGGCCTCCTGCGTCGTGCCCGTGCTCGGGCGTGCCCGAGGTCGGTCGTGCCGCGGGCAGGTCGTGCCCCGGGTCAGGGGCGCGGCACGTTGCGCAGGTTCGAGCGCGCCATGGCGACGGCCTCGCCCGCCCCGCCGTTCATGACGACCTTCGACATCGCGAGCGCGAAGCCCTTGACCTGCTCGCCCGAGATGGTGGGCGGCAGCGAGAGCGCGCGCGGGTCGGTGACGACGTCGACGAGCGCGGGGCCCGGGTGCGCGAGGGCCTCCTCGTAGGCGCGGCGCAGGCGCTTCGGGTCCTCGACCCGCACCGCGTGGATGCCCAGGGCCTGCGCGACCGCCGCGTAGTCGACCATCGGCACGTCGACGCCGAAGTCGGGCATGCCGTCGACGAGCATCTCGAGCTTGACGAGGCCGAGCGTCGAGTTGTTGAAGACGACGATCTTCACCGGCACCTGGTAGGCGGCCACCGTGACGAGCTCGCCCATCAGCATCGCGAGGCCCCCGTCGCCCGCCATCGCGACGACCTGACGACCGGGGTGCGCGTACTGCGCGCCGACCGCGTGCGGCAGGGCGTTCGCCATCGAGCCGTGCAGGTACGAGCCGAAGATGCGCCTCCTGCCGTTCGGGGTGAGGTAGCGCGCCGACCAGACGTTCTGCATCCCGGTGTCGGCGGTGAAGATCGCGTCGTCGGCGGCGACCTGGTCGAGCAGGTCGGCGGCGTGCTCGGGGTGGATCGGGCGCAGCTCGTCGGCCCGCTTCGTGTAGGCCCCGACGGTGCCGCTCATGAGCTCGTCGTGCTTCTTGAGCGTCTTCTCGAGGAACTTCCTGCTCTTCTTGCCCTTCTTCGGCGAGACGAGCTCGAGCAGGCGGCGCACCGTGGGACCGACCTCGCCGTGCACCGCGAGCTGCACCTCGGCGCGGCGGCCGATCACCGACGCGTCGGAGTCGACCTGCGCGATGAGCACCTTCTCGCCGTCGGGCAGGAACTGCGGGTACGGGAAGTCCGTGCCGAGCAGCACGAGCACGTCGGCGTCGTGGATGCCCGCGTGCGCGGCCCCGTAGCCCAGGAGGCCCGTCATGCCCACGTCGTAGGGGTTGTCGTACTGGATCGCGTCCTTGCCGCGCAGGCTGTGCCCGATCGGCGCCCCGAGCAGGCCCGCGAGCTCGACGATCTCGTCGTGCGACCCGCGGCCGCCCTCGCCGACGAAGAAGGCCACCGTGTCGGCGCGGTCGAGGGCCTCGGCCAGGGCGCGGACGTCGCGCTCGGCGGGGACGAGCTCGGGCGGAGCCGTGCGGGCGATCACGGGCGCGGTGCCCTCGGCGTCGAGCTCGGCGATGTCGCCCGAGATCGTCACGACGCTGACGCCCTCGCCGGCCAGGGAGTGCCGGATCGCCGAGCCGACCACGCCCGGCGCCTGCGCGGCCGTCGAGACGAGCTCGCAGTAGCCCGAGCACTCGACGAAGAGGCGGTCGGGGTGGGTCTCCTGGAAGTAGTCGCTGCCGACCATGGAGCTCGGGATGTGCGCGGCGATCGCGAGGACCCTCGCGCGGCTGCGGTGCGCGTCGTACAGGCCGTTGATGAGGTGCAGGTTGCCGGGACCGCAGGAGCCGGCGCAGACGGCCAGCTCGCCGCTCATCTGCGCGTCGGCGGAGGCCATGAAGGCGGCCGCCTCCTCGTTGCGGACGTGGATCCAGTCGATGCCGCCCTTCGCCGAGCCCCCGGTCCGTCGGACGGCGTCGCTGATCGGGTTGAGGCTGTCGCCGACGATGCCGTAGATGCGCCTCACCCCCACCGCGACGAGCTGGGCGATGAGCTGGTCGGCGACCGTGCCTGCCATGGGCGATCCTCCTGTGCGTTGCGGGTGGTGGACCGGAGCGCGTCCGCGGTCCGGCGTTCTCTCCCCATCGTGCTCCCCCGGACCGGGGTGCTCCCCCGGGACCCTCGCGTTCCCCGGCGACGGTCGGGGGCGGGGCCTACCCTGGGCGCATGAGCGACACCGCCACCTACGTCCCCGAAGCCGGCACCGTGACCATGTTCAGCACCACCTGGTGCGGCTACTGCGCGCGCCTCAAGAAGCAGCTCACCAAGGAGGGCATCGCCTTCACCGAGGTGAACATCGAAGAGGTGCCCGGCACCGCCGAGCTCGTCGCCAGCGTCAACGGCGGCAACCAGACCGTGCCGACGCTGATCTTCCCCGACGGCACCACGGCGACCAACCCCTCGCTGGCCGAGGTGCAGACGCGCCTGGCGTGAGCCCGTCCGGGACGGCTGACGCCACGGCACCGCGCGGCACCGTCGTGCCCCGACGCGTGCTCGTGCTCGGCGGCACCGCGTGGCTCGGCCGCCTCGTCGCCGAGGGCGCCCGTGACGTCGGGCACGAGGTGACGGTCCTCGCGCGCGGCGCCTCGGGCCCCGCCCCCGAGGGCGTGCACGTCGTCACGGCCGACCGCGACGACGCGGACGGCCTCGTCGCCGTGACCGGTCGCTCCTGGGACGTGGTGGTCGAGCTCACGAGCACGCCGTCCCGTGCCCGGAGGGCCGTCGTCGCCCTGGCCCCGACCACGACGAGGTGGATCGCCGTCTCGACCACGAGCGTCTACGCCGACACCGCCACGACCGGGGGCGACGAGACCGCCGCGACCGTCGTCCCCGTCGACGACGACGACGAGGACGCTCCGTACGCCGAGGCCAAGGTCGCCGTCGAGCGCGCCGTCGTCGAGGGAGCCGGTGCGGGGCGCGTGCTCGTGCTGCGCGCCGGACTGCTCGGCGGGCCCGGCGACCTCTCCGGTCGCTCCGGCTGGTGGCCATGGCGCGCGAGTCGCCCGGGCGTGCTCCTCGCGCCCGACGACCCCGGGCTGCCCACCCAGCTCGTGGACGCACGCGACGTCGCCGCGTTCGTCGTGGCGCAGGTCACCGCGGGCGACGCCGGCGTCACGGGCGTCCTCGACGTCGTCGGGCCCGTCGTCCCGTTCGGCGAGCACCTGGCCGCGGCCCTCGAGGTGGCCGGCCGCGCCGAGGACGACGTCGTCCTCGTGCCCCCGGGCCGGCTCGCGGACCTCGGCGTGCAGCCGTGGGCGGGACCCTCGTCGCTGCCGCTGTGGCTGCCGCGACCCGGCCACGACGGGTTCGTGAGCCGGTCCGGAGCGGCCGCGCGCGACTCCGGACTGGCCTGTCGACCGCTCGTCGAGACGCTGCGCGACGTGCTCGCCTGGGAGCGGCGGCGCGACGACCAACCGCGGCGGGCCGGGCTCACGACCGACGACGAACGACGGGTGCTCGCCGGCCTCGGCTGACCGGCCGTCGAGGGGGCGCACCGCCCGACGGCCGCAGGACCGCGGCCGTGCCGCTGCCTCAGCTCGGGGTCGGACCGGCGAAGAACTCGATCTGGTTGCCGTCGGGGTCCTTCACCATGAGGGCCGTGCCGAAGTCGACGTCCTGCAGGTCGGACCCGATGCCGGCCTCGGTCGCCTGCTGCTGCCAGGCGAGGACCTCGTCTCGGTCCGTGCAGCGCAGGCCGATGTGGTCGAGGCCTGGGACTGTCGGGTCGGAGGCGACGTCGCTGCCCGCGGCGTAGCCGGTCACGCCGAGGATCTGCCCGCCGCCGACCGCGAACAGCCGCCGGTCGAGGCCGTCGAGCTCGATGCGGCCCACGGGCTCGGCACCGAACAGGCGCGAGTAGAACGCGACGCCGCGGTCGAGGTCGGAGACGGTGATGGCCACGTGGGCGTAGCCGTGGAGGTCGGGCATGGGGGCTCCTCAGGTCGGTCCTCCACCGTGCTCCTGCCGGCTGGGCGGCACGGTGGCGATGTCCGCCGAGCGCAGCAGGGAGCGCTCCTCCCCGGTGCCGTCGAGGGCCGATCCTCCACGGACCGGTCACTGCGGTCCTCCTGGCGGCGCTGGCGGGAGCACGGTCGTCGCATGACCGGACACATGACCGACCTCTCCGCGCTCCTGCTGCACGCCCGTGACGGCGACACCGCGGAGCGCCGAGCCTGCACCCGAGGTGAGCTCGTCCGCCTCGCCCCGGGCCGCTTCGTGGACGCATCGACCTGGGGTCGACTGCGCGCGGAGGACCGCGCTGCCCTGAAGGCCCTCGCCGTCGTCCCCCGGCTCTCGGTGCCGGTGGTCGTCTCCCACCTCTCGGCAGCCGCACTGTGGGGCATGCCGCTGCTCGGGAGCGGCACCGGCCCCGTGTCCGTGACGGACCAGCGGCGGGCCAGGACGAGGTCGGGCGCGCTCCTCGTGCGCCACTCCGGCGAGGTCGTGGACGCAGAGGTCCGGGCCGTCGCCGGACTGCGCACCGCGTCCCCGGTGAGGGTCGCCGTGGACGTGGCCCTCACCTGCTCGGCGAGCCAGGCCGTCGCCGTCGCGGACCACGGGCTCCGGCTCGACATGTTCACCCGGGAGCAGTACGCGGAGTGCCTCGCAGACCGCGCCCGGACGAGGGACCGGCTCCGCGCCTCCTGGGTCGGCGAGTTCGCGACTCCCCTGGCGGGCTCGGCCGGTGAGTCCGTGGAGCGCGTGCTGCTCGACGCCCTGGGGTTCCCCGAGCCGGTGCTGCAGCACCGCTTCACGGACGCTCGCGGCCTGATCGGCTTCACCGACTTCGCCTGGCCCGACCACGGCCTCCTCGCCGAGTTCGACGGCCTGCAGAAGTACGTGGACCGGGACCTGCGCGGCACGGCGACCGTCGAGGAGGTCGTGGTCCGCGAGAAGCGTCGTGAGGACAGGCTCCGGGCTGTGGCCGGCGTCCGCGGCATGGTCCGGTCGACCTGGCGCGACCTCCACGACCCGCCGGCCTTCGGCCGGACGTTCGTGCACGCCGGGCTGCCTCGCGTGCAGCCGCCTCGGAGGTCCAGCCCCCGATGCTGACACGACGGCTGCCGAGGTGGTGTCACGGCCTGGAGCGTCGATCGCACCCCCTGGCGTGCACCGCACCCCCGCCCGAAGGGGTGCACTGCACGACAAGGGGTGCACTGCCGGGTGGGGACAGGTGAGGCATGCGGAACGGGCCAGGCCCGGATCAGCCCTCGAGGGCGTCCGTGAGCAGGGCGACCAGGGCCTCGAGCTGCACGTCGGTCGACGCCACGAGCTCGCTGTCGTCCCCGTCGAGCGCGCGGGCGGCGAGACCGGCCTTGCTGTCGATGAGCTCGGCGATCTTGGTGTCGATCGTGTGCGCCGCGATGACGCGCCACGCGGTCACGGGCTCCTCCTGGCCGATGCGGTGCACACGGTCGATGGCCTGTGTCTGCTCGGCGTCCGTCCACGACAGCTCGGCGAGCACCACGTTCGAGGCGACCTGCAGGTTGAGGCCGACCCCCGCCGCCGTGAGCGAGCACACCACGACCGAGACGTCGGGGTCCTCGACGAAGGCGTCGATCTGACGCTGGCGCACCGCCGGCGTCTGGTCGCCGCGGATCGACGAGTAGCGGAGCCCGCGCTTGGCGAAGGTCTGCTCCGCGATGTCCATGACGTCGACGTGCTTGGCGAAGAAGACGACCTTGCCGACGTTGCGCGCCAGCTGCGCCGTGTAGTCGGCGGCGAGCCCGGCCTTCGCCTGGCCGATGCGGCGGACCATGCTGAACACGTTCTCGCCCGAGCTCGCCTGGGCGTCCTCGAGCTCCCAGCGCGCCACCTGGCGCACGAGGTCGTGGTCGACGCCCTCGACGCGCTTGCCGCCCGTGCGGGCGGACAGCGCCGACCGGTACTTGGCGACGAGGCGGCGGGCGAGCTCGCGCTCGGCCTCGCGGATGGAGCGACCGGCCTCGTCGTCGAGCTCGACGGGGAGGTCGGCGACGCGACGGGCGGGGATGTCCGCCGCGACGTCGACCTTGCGACGGCGCACGATGCCCAGGTCGATGACGATCTCTCGCGCCGAGGCGAAGAAGCCGGGGTCGGCGGGGGTGAGGCCCGCCTCCTCGAGGCGCTCCATGAGCTCGGCCGTGGGCTTCTTCTCGTCGATCCAGCCGAGGAACTCCCAGATGGCGCGGAAGTCCTCGATGTCGTTGATGAGCGGCGTGCCCGTCAGCGCCATGAGCAGCGGGTGCGCGGTACGGGACCGGATGCGCTGGGACAGCTGCAGGACGTGCCGCGACCGCTGCGACTCCTTGTTCTTGATGAAGTGCGCCTCGTCGACGATCATGCCCTTGAAGCCGAGGTCGCCGAGCCAGCCGACGTGGCGGTCGAGCACCTCGTAGTTGACGATGACGACGTCGGCGAAGGCGTCGAGGTCGGCTCCGTCGCCGTGGATGACGGTCGCCGAGCGCGACGGGGTCCAGAGGGACACCTCGCGCGCCCAGTTGGTCTTGACGACGTTGGGCACGACCACGAGCAGCGGGTAGGCGTCGGCGGCCTGAGCGGCGAGCAGCGCCTGGGCGGTCTTGCCGAGGCCGGGCTCGTCGGCGAGCAGGTAGGTGCGGTGGCCCTCGCGGGCGGACTCGACGAGCTGCGCCTGGTGCCGCATGAGGACGGCGCCGGAGGGCGCGGCCACGCTGGTCGGCTCGGGCAGCGGCATGCAGGCGGGACCGCCTCCTGCACCGTGCTCGAACGACTTGAAGAGCGGGCCGAAGAGCTCCCAGTTCGCCAGGCGCACGGGGTGGACCTCGCGGGCGACCTCGGCGAGCGAGAAGTCCGGGGGCAGGAACGGGTTGGCGAGCTGACGCGAGACGACCGATCGCGGCACGACCTGGCGCTCGGTGCGCTCGGGGGCCGGGGCCGCCTCGGTCACGACGACCTGCTCCTCCGGCGCCAGCTCGAGGCCCGCGGCGAGCTGCAGGTCGCGCCTGAGGGCCTTCGCGGTGTCGGACACGACGGCGTCCTCCGCGAGGAGCGCGATGAGCGACGTGTCGCGCGCGGCCGTCTTGGCGAGGATCTGCGCGATGCCGTCGAGCCGCTTGAGCTGCTCGGCGCGTTCGGCGTCGGTGACCTCGCGGTCGGCCTTGACGCGGGCGCGCTCCTCGCGCATGAGCAGCGCGACGACCTGGAACTTGGTGCGGGCGGACGGCTTGACCTGTCCGCGCTGGGCGGAGGCCTCGACCTCGCGGACGACGCGGGCGAGGACGGGCACGATCCCCTCCTCGTCGCCCCCGCGACGCCGGTGGGTGCGCGGCTGGCTGCGACCGCCGCCGGTGCGGGCGGCGCCGCTGCGGGTCTGTCCGGAACGGGTCTGGCCTGGTCGAGCCAAGGCTCCTCCTCGTGGCCGCGTCGGCGGCCGGGCTTGCGTCGCACCGGAGGGTCGACGACCCGGGCACGGAACGGGCGGACCGGCTCGTGACGAGCGGACCGTGGAGCGCGGGACCGGCCGAGGACGACTCGGACCCGGGGCCGCCGGCGCACGGGACGACGAGGTCGAGAGGTGGGCCGGACGGCGGCGAGCGCACCCACGAGAGGGGTGTGCGGCGCTGGGGCGATCCTACGCCGCGCCCGCGCCCGCCCGCCACTCCGCGGGCCGCGTGTCGACGAGCGGTCGTCAGGCGAGCGCGAGCGCGCCGGCGGCGGCGTCGACGAGCTGCGAGGCCTTCCGGTGGCCGGAGTCCGTGCCCAGGGTCGCCTGCCCGCCCGCGTGGGCGAGCAGCTGCGACGCCACTCCGGGCGCGAGGCGGTCCGCGATCGAGGGGTGCCGCACGGCCCAGGCGCGGCCGGCCCGGTCGGCGAGGCGCTCGCAGGCGCGCGCCTCCGCCTCGTCGCCGTTGCCCCGGTGCCACTGCGCCGTGACGACGAGGTGCGCGACGAGGCCGGCGGCGTCGCGGGCCGGGTGCCCCCATCCCGCGGTGTCGACGTCGAGCAGCCCGGTGACGCGCCAGGGCTCGTCGGGGTCGACGAACAGCTGCTCGAGGTGCAGGTCGCCGTGCACGACGACGCGGGCGTCGCCGGTCCAGCCGGCGCGGCGCGCGTCGATGGCGTCGTAGAGCGCGGCGATGTCGTGCGCGCGCTCGGGCAGGGCGGCGGTGAGCGTGGCGCGGTGCCAGGCCGCATGGTCGAGGGCGTCGCCCTGGGCGGTGCGCACGGCCTGCACCGTCTCGGTGCGGGCACCGAGCTCGGCGACGGCCTCGGCGAAGCGGTCGTCCTCGGCGAGCGCGAGCACCCTCGTGCCGGCGGGCACTCCGGGGGCGCGCTCGAGCACCAGGAGGCCGTCGGCCCGCGTCGCGAGGACGCGCGGCACGGGCAGGCCCGCGGCGAGGAACGCCCCGTGCAGCCCGGCGATGGGCCCCACGCGGTCGGGGCGCACGACCTTGAGGAAGAGCGTGGTGCCGGAGGCGTCGAGCCGGATCACGGCGCGCTTGCCGGGCCGGTAGGCGGCCACGCTGAGCGCGGGCCGTTCGACGTGCACCCCGAGCTCGGCGAGCGAGGCCTGCACGCGGTCCGGGTAGGTGACCCCGGCGAGCGCGGGCAGGACGGGGTCGTGGGGGTAGGCCCACACCGACACGGGGCGCCCGGTGGACGGGTCCGTGGTGACGACCGAGCCCGCGTCGGGCCGCACGACGTCCGTGTCGACGAAGGTGAGCACGGTGGCCGTGGTGCCGGCGGCGTCGACCGTGTCGACCTCGTAGCCGTAGAGGAAGCCGCTGCCGGAGGGTTCGACGGAGTGCGGCCGGAACGAGACGACGGTCACGCCCGTGCCCGAGAACGCCTGCGGGAGCACCGCCGCCGAGTCTGGCCACACGTGTCGAGTCAAGCAGGTCCGGGGCGAGGATCGGCGACGCGTGTGGCCTCCTCCCCCTGTGTCGAGACCGATCCGTGACCTGGGTCGGGGCCTAGCCTGGTCGCGTGAAGCTCGTGGCGCCCCTGACCCAGCCCACGCGCACGCCCTTCCTGCAGGTCGCCAAGACGAGCGTCGCGGTCGTCGTCGCGTGGTTCCTCTCCCTGGCGCTGCTCGACCAGGTGCTGCCCATCTTCGCGGCCATCGCGGCGCTGCTCGTGGTGCTGCCGAGCGTGAACCAGTCGTTCGTCCGGGGGCTGGAGCGCAGCGTCGGCGTGGTCGTGGGCGTCGCCATCGCCTACGGGGCCGGCCTCGCCTTCGGCGGCGCCACGTGGATCGTGCTCGCGGTCGTGGTGCTCAGCCTCGTCGTGGCCTGGGCGGCGCGGCTCACCCCGAGCTCGGCGAACCAGGTGCCCATCTCGGCCATGCTCGTGCTGTCCATCGGCGCGACCACGCCGGACTACGCCCTCGACCGGGTCCTCGAGACCGTGATCGGCGCCGCCGTCGCCCTCGCCGTGAACGCGCTCGTCGTGCCCCCGGTGCTGCTCGGCCCCGCGCACCTGGCCGTCGGCCGGCTGGCCCGTGACGTCGCCGCGGTGCTCGACGAGCTCGCCACGGTGCTCGAGGCCCCCGCGGCCCCCGGGGCGCTCGAGGCGACCCTGGAGAAGGCCAGGGGCCTGCGCGACCTGCAGCCGCGCGCCGTGGCGGCGATCGCGGCGGCCGAGGAGAGCCTCCGGCTCAACCCCCGGCGCTCGCGGAGCCGCGACGTCCTCGCCGCCGACCGCCGCCTCCTGGCGACGCTGACCATGGTGGTGCGGCGGCTCGTGCCCATGGCCCGTTCGCTGCACGACCGGTACTCCCCCGAGCTGCCCGACGACGCCGTCGTCGAGCGGCTCGCCGAGGAGCTCCGCCGTGCCGCCCACGACGTGCGCCTCCTGGCCCGCGCGACCGAGCCGGTCCCGTCCGGAGGCGCGCCCGCCGCCCCCGACGACTCGCCCGCGCTCACGGCCCCCCTCGCCGTGCCCGAGCCGGACCCCGTGCACTGGGTGCTGCTCGGCTCACTCCTCGAGGACCTCCGGCGCGTCCGCGAGGAGATCCTCGGCGGGTACGATCCCGAGGATGCCGACCTGCCGGACGACCCCGACGGGCTACGCGCCGTGGGGCCTCGACCTCGAGCCTGAGGCGCTCGGCCTCGAGCCGCTCGTCGTCGCCACGGACTCCGGGCCGGTCCTCGTCCACCACGACCCGGGGCTCCGGGGCCGCCGGGCGACGGTGCTGCTGCACGGCGCCGCCGGCTCGTGGACGACGTGGACGCCGCTGCTGCGCGCCGCCGCAGCGGCCGGCGCGCCCGTCGAGCGGCCCGTGCTCGTCGACCTGCCCGGCTGGGGCGGCTCGCCGTCGACGACGGAGCCGCTGACCCTGGTGGCCGCTGGCGCCGTCGTCGTGCGCGTGGCCGAGGAGCTCGGCGCCACCGAGCTCGACCTCGTCGGGCACAGCCTGGGGGCGTCCGTGGCCCTCCAGCTCGCGGCCGACCGCCCCGATCTCGTCGCGAGCGTCGGCGTCGTCTCGGGCACGACCTTCGCCGCGATCGACGCGGTCCGCCACCCGTGGCGGGGCCTGCGCCGCCTGCCCGCCTTCACGCTGCTGAGGGCCGCCTTCGCGGTCGTCCCCGACGCCGCACCCGTGCTGCTGCGGGCGGCGGCCCGGGCGGGACTGCTCCGTGTGCTCGCGGCCCCGGTGCTGGCGCACGTGCGCCTCGTCGACCGCAGCGTGCTCGAGGCGTTCGTCGCCGAGCTGCGGCCGCGCGCGTTCCTCGAGGCCGCCGAGGCGAGCCGCGACCTCGACGTGGCCGGATGGGGGCGCGTCGTGTGCGACGTCGTCGCGGTGCAGGGCGCCGACGACGCGTTCGCGCGGCGGGACGACCTCGACCGCCTCGTCGCCCTGGTGCCGCGCGCACGAGGCGTGCTGCTGCCGGACTGCGGCCACTTCGCGCACGTCGAGCGTCCCCTCGAGACGCTCGCCGCGCTCGGCCTCCTGGGCTGAGCCCCGGAGCCGCGCCGGGAGCGGTCGCCGACGGACGCCCACGGCTGCCGAACGCGACACGTCGCGGGCGACACGCCGACCGGGGGCCTGGCCCCGCTGCTTCCCGGGCCTGCAGGTCGCCTTTTCGGGCGGGGCGGCGGGGCAGGCGGGGCGGGGCGGTGGAGCAGGCGGGGCGGGTCGGTGGGGCAGGCGGGGCGGGGCGGGACGGTGGGGCAGGCGGGGGCGGAGGGCCCCGGTCAGCGGGAGCGGAGGTGGCGGCGGAGGTCGCGCTCGCCCGGGTCGTCCGTCGCGGCCGCGTCGTCGACGACCTCGTGCGGCGCCGAGACGAGGCGCGCGCCCGCCGCGGTGGCCGCGGCGGCGGGGCCCTCCTGCACGGCGAGCACCGCGACGTCCTGGCTGGGCCGGTGCCCGAGCGGGCGGAAGTGCCCGTCGACGCCGAGCTCGACGTTCGTCGCGCCGGGCAGCACGCTGCCCTCGGGCACGTGCAGGTCGAAGCCCGAGAACAGGCTCGTGACGCGCGCGTTCGCCTCGAGGTTCTCGGCGAGGCGCAGGAGGTCCGCGTCGCGCGGCGAGAAGACGCGCAGCTGGGGCGTGGGCAGCAGCAGGGCCCACCGGCTGCCGGAGTACGGGCTGTTGATCGACACCATGCGGTCGATGCGCTCGTCGACGTCGGTGCTGACCATCATCGTCTTGCCGATGAGTCCGCCCTTGCTGTGCGCGAGGACCACGACGTCGCGCAGGTCGTGCGCGTCGAGGACGGCCTGCGCACGTCGCGCGGTCTCCTCGATGGGGCGGCTGTTGTGCGCGAGCCCGGGCACGACGACGATCGGGTGGCCGTCGGCGGCGAGGCGCTCGGCGACCGGCCGGAGGAACCGCCACGTCTCGAAGACCCCGGGCAGCAGCAGCACGGGCACGCCGTCGCCCTGCCGCCACGAGCGCGGGACGACGCGGGCCGAGCGTCCGACGAGGTGGACGCGCACGACGAAGACGTAGTCGAGGGCGAGGGTGCGGAGCACGCGCAGCGGCCCCACTCGGCGACGAGGGGTGCGGTCCGGCATGGCCCCGACCCTAGACCGGGCGTGCGCCCCCGTCGCTGGGCGTCGTCCCCCGCCCGGGGCGCGGGGCGGGCAGGGCGCACCAGGGCTCGTCGTCCGGCCAGGCGACCGCCTCGACGGCCTGCAGCGCGCAGTCCACGAGGTCCCCCCAGGGCCCTTCGGCGGCCACGGGGCCCGCGAGGGCTGCGCGCAGCAGCCGGCGCGCCTCCTGCCCCGCCCCGGCGCGCGCCGCGCGGCTGGCCGCGTCCGCGACGTCGCCCCGCAGGGGGCCGAGGTCGAGGGCCGGCCCCCGGGTGCGGCGCGCGACCTCGACGAGCACCCTCGCGCCGTCGAGCTCGACCCGGAGGCCCCGCAGGGCGTCCGTCGCGTCGGGCGCAGGAGGGTGCACGACGGGCACCGGCCCCGTGAGCACCGCCGTCGCGCGCTGCCGCGCCCGCGCGCGTGAGCGTGGTCCGTCCCCTGCCGCCATGGTCGCCCCCCTCAGAGCCGTGGCGACGACCGCCTGCGCTCGGGTGCGCGTCGGTCGCCCGTCGGCGCGAGGCCGACGGGGGCACGGTAGCAGGAGGTCGCGCCCGTTCACAGGGCGCGCTCGGGGTCACGGGGTCTACCGTCCACGACGCACCGGTCGCACCGGTGCCCACCGACACCGTCCCCGACCGAAGGAGCATCCGTGTTCAAGGGATCCGAAGCACTCCGCGAGAACCTCCAGAAGGTCCTCGTCGACCTCATCGAGCTGCACGTCCAGGGCAAGCAGGCCCACTGGAACCTGCTCGGCTCGAACTTCCGCGACCTGCACCTGCAGCTCGACGAGATCGTCGACGCCGCCCGCGGGTTCTCCGACGAGGTCGCCGAGCGCATGCGCGCCGTCTACCTCGTGCCCGACGGCCGCACGAGCACCGTCGCGGCCGGCACGAGCCTGCCCGAGTTCCCCGAGGGCCCGGTCGAGACGACCAAGGTCGTCGACCTCATCGTCGAGCGCATGTACGCCGCGACGGGCACGATGCGCACCGTCCACGACGACGTCGACGACGAGGACCCGACGACGGCCGACGTGCTGCACTCCGTGCTCGAGCGCCTCGAGCAGCTCGCCTGGATGACCGGCGCCGAGAACCGCCACCCCGACTCCGACCACCAGGACGAGTCGACGCTGGACCGCGTGCCCGCGAACTGACCGCGAGCAGCACCGTCGACGCGGGTCGTGCCCCTGGGCGCGGCCCGCGTCGTGCGTCCACCCCCGCTCCCCGCACCACCCGACCGAGAGGCACCCCGTGACCCAGCCCACCGCGCACTACGACCACGTCCTCGTCGGCGGCGGCATGACCGCCGACGCCGCCGCCACCGCGATCGCCGAGGCGACGCCCGACGCGACCGTGCTCATCGTCAGCCCCGACGTCGACCCGCCCTACACGCGCCCCGCCCTGTCGAAGAAGCTCTGGACCGACCCCGACTACACCCAGGCCGACAACGACCTCGGCACGGTCGAGGCCACGGGCGCCGAGCTGCGCCTGCGCACGCGCGTCGAGTCGATCGACCGCGACGCGCGCACCGCGGACCTGTCGGACGGCACGACGGTCGGCTGGGGCAGCCTCCTGCTCGCCACGGGCGGCACGCCCACCGACCTGGGCCTCCCCGAGGACGACCGCGTGATCGCTTTCCGCACCGCGGCCGACTACCGGAGGCTCCGCGCGCTGTCCGGCGAGGGACGCCACGTGGCCGTCGTGGGCGGCAGCTGGATCGGCACCGAGCTGGCGGCGGCGCTCGTGCAGCAGGGCACGCGGGTCAGCCTCGTGTTCCCCGAGGACGTCCTCGGGGCCGGCGTGTTCCCGGAGGAGCTCGCTACGTCGTTCGCCCGGCGCTTCGAGGAGGCGGGCGTAGAGCTCGTGGGCGGCCACCGGGTGGGCGGCGGCACGGTCGACGACGAGGGCGTGCACCTCTCGCTCGAGCCGGCCGGCGACGACCACGACGCTGGCGACGAGCCCCTCGACGCCGACGCCGTCGTGCTCGGGCTGGGCATCACGCCCGCCATCGAGCTGGCGGAGGCCGCGGGCCTCGCCGTCGACGACGGCATCGTCGTCGACGCCACCCTCCGCACCGACGACCCCCGGGTCTTCGCCGCGGGCGACGTCGCCTCGTACCCCGACCCGATCCTCGGCCGGCGTCGCGTCGAGCACGTCGACAACGCGAAGGCGCAGGGCGCGACCGTGGGTCGGATCATGGCGGGCAGCGACGAGCGGCACGAGCACACGCCGTACTACTACTCGAAGGTCTTCGACCTGTCGTACGAGGCCGTCGGCACCCTCGACGCCTCGCTCGAGACGGTCGTCGACCGCAAGGGCGACGACGAGGCCGTGGCGTACTACCTCGACGAGGGCGTCGTCCGCGGCGTCCTGCTCTGGAACGTCGAGGGCGCCCGCGACGCCGCCCGCGCCGTGCTCGCCGACGCCGACCGCCTCACGCGGGAGGACCTGCCGGGCCGGATCTGATCCTCCTGCCCCACCGCCCCGACCGGGGCGACGCCCGGGTCAGCCGTCGGACCGCCCGAAGCGGTGCGACGGCAGCCCGGGCCGGTCGACCTCGAGGGCGAACAGGCCGCCGCTGAGGGGGTGCTCGGCGAGCTGGTCGTCGTCCATGCCCTCGCGGGACGAGCCCACGAAGAGCGTGCGGTAGTCGTCGCCGCCGAAGGCGATGCCGGTCAGCTGGGGCACGGGGAACGCGATCTTCTCGATCAGCTCGCCCTCGGCGTCGAGGTGCACGACGACGCCCTCGCCGAAGACGGCTCCCCAGAACTCGCCGCGCGAGTCGCGCGTGAGGCCGTCGTGCGCGCTGCCCCCGGTGAACGGCTCGAGGTCGCCCAGCACGCCGTCGGGTCCGTAGGGCGCGCGGTAGATGGTCTCGTCGCCGGTGTCGGTGACGTAGAGCACGGCCCCGTCGTCGTCCCACTCGAGGCCGTTGGTCGTGCCGAAGCCGTCGGCGAGCACCGAGACGTCGCCGTCGGGCGTGACGCGGTAGAGCACGCCGTCCTCGGCGCCGTCCTGCTCGTCCATCGACCCGACGACGAAGGCGCCGAACGGGTCGCACTTGCCCTCGTTGAAGCGCATGCCCTCGTGCCCGTGCTGCACCGTCGCGAGGGTCTCGGCCTCGTCGCCGTCGGGCTCGAGCACGACGACCCGGTCCTCCAGGGCCGCGACGAAGCCGCCGCCCTCGCGCAGCTGGAACGACGGCAGCGGCGGGTCGACGGTCGTGCTCACGTCGGTGCCGTCGAGGGCCGTGCGGTGCAGCACGCCGGCCGTGATGTCCGTCCACCAGAGGACGCCGGCGTCGGCGTCCCACACGGGGCTCTCGACGAGGGTGGCCTTGGCGTCGAGGAAGAGTCGGGGCTCGGTCATGCGGGGTCCTTCCGGAGGGGCTGACCTCCCGGCCTACCCGCCCCGGGTCGAGGAGGGCCGGAGGCGCCGGGGCCCTTGACCGGCGGGCCGCGGCCGGGCAGGGTGCCGGGGCGCGGCTCCTGCACCGCGGTGCCCGCCTGGGAACGGGCCCCGGAGGCCGGGCACGGGGCCGCCCGGCGGGGCACGCTGGTCGGGTGAGCACCGACACCACCCTCGACCCCTCCACCACCGACGACCACCCCGTCGACGACCAGCCCGTCGCCCGCGACGCCGGCGACCGCGCGGGAACGCAGGAGGCGCGGGTGGACGGCTACGTCGACCTGCGCTCGTACGCGGCCATCGGCGACGGGCGCACGGTCGCCCTCGTCGCCCGTGACGGGCAGATCGACTGGCTGCCGATGCCGGCCATGCACACGCCGCCGGTCTTCGCGGGCCTGCTCGACGCCGGCAAGGGCGGACGGATCGAGCTGCGCCCCGTCGACGACTTCACGAGCACCCGCGAGTACGTCCGCGGCACCAACGTGCTCGTCACCCGCTTCACCACCGCCACGGGCGTCGTCGAGGTGACCGACGCGCTCGTCGTCGGCATCGCCGGTCGCCTGCCCTGGTCGGAGCTGGCGCGCCGCGTCGACGGCGTCGAGGGGTCCGTGCCGATGCGCTGGGCCGTCGTGCCGGGCAACACCTTCGGCACCGAGCCGGTGGAGCGCGTCGACACGCAGCACGGGCCGATCCTCCGGGCCGGCAGCATCGACCTCGCGCTCGTCGGCTTCGAGCACGGCCGCACCGACCCCCACGGGCCCGGCGACGGGCACCACGACGCCCCCCTCGAGTTCCGCGGGGCCTTCACGACCGGCCCCGGCTCGCGGCACCTCATCTGCGTGTGCGGCGTCGACGACGAGCCGATCCACCTGCCCGACCCGCGCATCGTCGACCAGGGCATCGACCGCACCGTCGACGCGTGGACGTTCTGGAGCGGCGAGTTCACCTGGGAGGGCCGCTGGCAGGACGTCGTGCACCGCAGCGCGCTCGCCCTCAAGCTGCTCATCTTCGCGCCCACCGGCGCCATCGCCGCCGCCGCCACCGCGGGCCTGCCGGAGAGCCCCACCGGCGAGAAGAACTACGACTACCGCTTCGCCTGGGTGCGCGACCTCGCCTACACGGTCGACGCCCTGCTCAAGTTCGGGCTCCGCGAGGAGCCGCACGCCGCGGTGTCGTGGATCCTCAAGGCGCTCAAGGCCCAGGGCGGCGAGATGAAGATCTTCTTCGAGCTCGACGGCAGCCTCACCGACGGCGTGCACGAGACCGGTTCCGAGGGCTGGCGCGGCATCGGGCCGGTGCTCGCCGGCAACAGCGCCGCCGGGCAGCTCCAGCTCGGCGTCTTCGCCGACATCCTCAGCATCATGCGCGGGTACGTCGAGGGCGGGAACATCCTCGACGCCGCGACCAGCGACCTCCTGGCCGACTTCGCCGACCAGGCGTGCCGGCGCTGGCAGGAGGAGGACAGCGGCATGTGGGAGCTCGACGAGCTCGAGCACTACACCTCGAGCAAGATGGGCTGCTGGCAGGCGATCGACGCCGCGATCGCCCTGGCCGAGGCGGGCGAGATCCACCCCGACCCCGACGATCTCGCGCACTGGCGCACGAACAAGGAGCAGATCGCCGAGTGGATCGGCGAGCACTGCTGGGACGAGGAGCTCGGCAGCTACGTCATGCACCCGGGCACGACGAAGGTCGACGCGTCGGTGCTGCTGCACGCGCCCAGCGGCTTCGACCGCGGCGAGCGCATGTCGCGCACCCTCGACCACCTCCGCTCCGAGCTCGGCGCCGGCCCCCTGATGTACCGCTACTCGGGCATGGACGAGGTCGAGGGCACCTTCACGGCGTGCGCCTTCTGGCACGCCGCCGCCCTCGCCTGCGTGGGCCGGCAGGAGGAGGCGGAGGCCCTCATGGACCAGCTCGTCGAGCAGGTCAACGACGTGGGCGTCCTCAGCGAGATGATCGAGCCCTCCGACGGGTCGTTCGTGGGCAACCTGCCGCAGGGCCTCAGCCACCTGGCGCTCGTCACCGCGGCCATCACCATCGACGAGATGTCGCGCCAGGGCGAGGGCGACGGCGGGGGCGAGGGCCACGGCGAGGACGACGCGACCGAGGAGGACGACCGATGACCGACCGCACCGCCACGCCCCCGACCCCGGCGACGCCGGACGAGCTCGAGCTCGTCGACGCCTGGTGGCGCGCGGCCAACTACCTCACGGTGGGACAGATCTACCTCCGTGAGGACCCCCTGCCGCAGCGCTCCCTCGAGCGCGACGACATCAAGCCGCGCCTGCTCGGCCACTGGGGCACCAGCCCCGCCCTGAGCCTCGTCTACGCGCACCTCAACCGGATCGTCCGCCGCGACGACCGCGACCTGCTCTACGTCTGCGGCCCGGGCCACGGTGGCCCGGCGATGGTCGCGAACACCTGGCTGGAGGGCACGTACTCGGAGCTCATGCCCGACGTGTCGCTCGACGCCGCCGGCCGGCGCAAGCTCTTCCGGCAGTTCTCCTCTCCCGGCGGCATCCCCTCGCACGCGGCCCCCGAGACCCCCGGCTCGATCAACGAGGGCGGTGAGCTCGGCTACTCGCTGAGCCACGCCTTCGGCGCCGTGCTCGACGACCCCGACCTCGTCGCGGTGTGCGTCGTCGGCGACGGCGAGGCCGAGACGGGCCCGCTCGCCACGAGCTGGCACGCTGCCAAGCTGCTCGACGCGACCCACGACGGGGCCGTGCTGCCGATCCTCAACCTCAACGGCTGGAAGATCGCCAACCCCACCCTGCTCGCGCGGATCCCCGAGGGCGAGCTGCTCGAGCTCTTCCGCGGCTACGGCTACGAGCCCGTCGTCGTGACCGGGGGCGCCGACGGCGAGGCTCCCGCGGCAGTGCACGAGCGCCTCGCCGCGGCCCTCGACCACGCCTTCTCCCGGATCGACGAGCTGCAGCGCGCCGCCCGCTCGGGCGAGACCTCCGAGCGCCCGCGCTGGCCGATGATCGTGCTGCGCACCCCCAAGGGCTGGACCGGGCCGAAGGAGGTCGACGGCGAGCGCGTCGAGGGCACCTGGCGCGCCCACCAGGTGCCGCTGAGCGGGGTCCGCGACGACGACGCCCACCGCGCCCAGCTCGAGGAGTGGCTGCGCTCGTACCGCCCCGAGGAGCTCTTCGACGAGGAGGGCCGGCCCGCGGCGTTCCTCGACGGCCTGCGCCCCCGCGGCGAGAAGCGCATGAGCGCGATCCCCGCCGCGAACGGCGGCCTCGTGCGCCGCGACCTGTCGCTCACCGACTTCCGGCGGCACGCCGTCGAGACGAGCGACGACCGGCGCACCATGGCCGAGGCCACGCGCGTGCTCGGCCGGTGGCTCGCCGAGGTCGTCCGCGACAACCCGTCGACCTTCCGCGTCTTCGGCCCCGACGAGACCGTGTCGAACCGCCTGGACGCCCTCTTCGACGTCACCGACCGCGTCTGGGCCGCCGAGCTCGGCCCGGACGACCAGCACCTCGCCCGGTCGGGCCGCGTGATGGAGGTGCTCAGCGAGCACCTCCTGCAGGGGCTCATGGAGGGCTACGTGCTCACCGGCCGGCACGGCCTGCTCAACACCTACGAGGCGTTCGTCCACATCGTCGACTCGATGTTCAACCAGCACGCCAAGTGGCTCGAGGCCAGCGTCGACATCGACTGGCGCGCGCCGATCTCGTCGTTCACCTACCTGCTCTCGTCGCACGTCTGGCGGCAGGACCACAACGGGTTCTCGCACCAGGACCCGGGGTTCCTCGACGTCGTCGTCAACAAGCAGGCGCACCTCGTGCGCATCTACCTCGCGCCCGACGTCAACAGCCTGCTCGCGGTCTTCGACCACACCCTGCGCACGACCGACGTCGTCAACGTCGTCGTGGCGGGAAAGCAGGAGGCCCCGGCCTGGCTGTCGATGCAGGAGGCCGTGGAGCACGTCTCGCGCGGAGCGGGCATCTGGGAGTGGGCCGGCACGGAGGGCTCCCCCGACCCCGGGCGCGACCCCGACGTCGTGCTCGCCTGCGCGGGCGACGTGCCCACGCTCGAGACGATCGCCGCCGCCGACCTGCTGCGCCAGGAGCTGCCCGAGCTGCGGACCCGCGTCGTGAACGTCGTCGACCTCATGCGACTGCAGGACGTCCGTGAGCACTCGCACGGCCTCACCGACGACGACTTCGACGCGCTGTTCACGCGCGACCGCCCGGTCGTGTTCGACTTCCACGGCTACCCCGCGCTCGTGCACCGCCTCACCTACCGCCGCACGAACCACGCGAACCTGCACGTGCGCGGGTTCCAGGAGAAGGGCACGACGACGACGCCCTTCGACATGGCGATGCTCAACGACATCGACCGGTACCGGCTCGTGCTCGACGTGCTGCACCGGGTCCCCGGCCTGGCGGACGAGCGCCCGGACCTCGTGGCGAAGTACGAGGAGCTCCGCGAGGAGGCTCGGGCGTACGCCTACGAGCACGGCGAGGACCACCCCGACGTCGTGGGGTGGGAGTTCGGCCGCTGAGGACCGGCCGGGCCCTGACCGCGCGGGCCGTCAGGCCCGGGGCGAGCCCTCGTCGAGCAGCGCGGCGAGACGGTCGAGGTCGTCCCGCACGGCGTCGGCGTCGGCCCGGAAGTCGGCCTCCGACGTGCCCGGCCGGCGGAAGAGCGTGAACACCGCCTCGCTGCCCTCGTCGTTCGGGACGACGCGGAGGGGGTTCCGCACCACCGTCCCGTCGGGCAGGGTCACGTCGTGGTCGAGGACGCCCTGCTCCACGGGGCCCGTGAAGGCCACCTCGACGACGCCCATCGGCGAGTCCGTGAACCACCGGCCCGCCTCCTGGCGGATCCCGGAGCTCAGGCCGGCCGCCCACGTCGGGAGGTTCGCCGGGTCTCCGGCGACGCGGCACACCGCCGCGACGTCGTGGTCGAACGAGCGCGAGAGGTGCACCACGGGCCAGGTCATGCCGGGACGGTAGCAGCCCGTCGCGCGAGCGCACAGGGCCGCAGGCGTCCGCCGCCGGTCAGGACGCGGCCTTCCTCGCGGACGCAGCTCCCTTCGCGGGCGCCTCCTTCGCGGGGGCCTTCTTCGTGGCGGTCTTCTTCGCCGGAGCCTTCGTCGACGCGGCCTTGTCGGCCGGAGCTTCCTTCGTCGCGGTGGCCTTCTTCGCCGGAGCCTCCTTCGTCCCGGTGGCCTTCTTCGCCGGCGCCTTCGTCGCGGTGGCCTTCTTCGCGGGTGCCCCCTCGGCCGGGGCGTCCTCGTCGTCGTCGTCGGCGCCTCCTGACCTCGCCGGGTGCCCCTTCTTCGCGGGCTTCGCGGCCGAGCGGCTGCGCTCGACGCTCTGCCGCAGGGCCTCCATGAGGTCGATGACCTCGCCGCCGTCGGCGTCGTCCTCGTCGTCGTCGTCCCGGCCGAAGGTGGCGTCGGTGTCGAGCGAGTCGCCCTGCTCGAGCTTGGCGTCGATGAGCTGCCGCAGCTCCTGCTGGTAGTCGTCGCTGAAGTCGGCGGGCTCGAAGTCGTCGCTGAGCGAGTCGACGAGCGACGCCGACATCTGCAGCTCCTTCTTCGAGATGCGGACCGGTTCGTCGAGCGCGGGGAAGCTCGCCTCGCGCACCTCGTCGTCCCAGAGCAGCGTCTGCAGCATGAGCACGTCGCCGCGGACGCGGAGGGCCGCCAGCCGCGTCTTCTGCCGCAGCGAGAAGTGCACGATCGCCGTGCGGTCGGTCTCCTCGAGGGTGCGGCGCAGCAGCACGTACGCCTTGGGCGACGACCCGTCGGGCTCGAGGAAGTAGCTGCGGTCGAAGGTCACGGGGTCGACCTGGTCGCTGGGCACGAACTCGAGCACGTCGATCTCGCGCGAGTGCTCCTCGGGCAGCGACGAGAGGTCGTCGTCGGTGAGCACCACCGTGCGGTCGCCGTCGTCGTACGCCTTGTCGATGTGCTCGTAGTCGACGACCTTGCCGCAGATCTCGCAGCGGCGCTGGTAGCGGATCCGACCGCCGTCGGCGTCGTGCACCTGGTGCAGGGACACGTCGTGGTCCTGCGTGGCGCTGTACAGCTTGACGGGCACGTTGACGAGGCCGAAGGTGACGGCGCCCTTCCAGATCGATCGCATGCGCCCAGCTTCCTCCGGGTCCGCCCCCGATGCCGCCCTGCGGGGTACACCGCCCGGCCCGCCCGCCGCCGTCGCGGGCAGGGTGGGTCCATGAGCCAGTACGACAAGAAGAACCCCGTCGACCTCTACCCGGCGCCGCCGTTCCCGGAGCAGGAGCAGTCCCTCCCCGGCGAGGCCCGCAAGATGGACCCGAAGCCCGACCACGGCGAGACCAGCTACGTCGGCAAGGAGCGCCTCACCGGCTTCCGCGGCGTCGTCACCGGCGCCGACTCCGGCATCGGCCGTGCTGCCGCCATCGCGCTCAGCCGCGAGGGCGCCGACCTCGTGCTCAGCTACCTGCCCAGCGAGCAGGCGGACGCCGAGGAGGTCCGCGACCTGCTCGAGGGCGAGGGCCGCAAGGCCGTGCTCGTCCCGGGCGACATCTCGGACGAGCAGTACTGCAAGGACCTCGTCGCCACCGCCGTCGAGGAGCTCGGCGGCCTCGACACCCTCGTCATGGTCGCCGGCCGGATGAAGAGCAACGACGACATCCTCACGCTCACCACGGACGACATCGACGCCACGATCAAGACGAACGTCTACTCGCTGTTCTGGCTGAGCCAGGCCGCGATCCCCCACCTCGAGCCCGGCTCGTCGATCGTCACCACCGGTTCGGTGCAGGGCACGCAGCCCAGCCCCGACAAGATCGACTACGCGCTCACCAAGGGTGCGATCGGCGTCTTCACGGGCGCCCTCGCCCAGCAGCTCGCCCCCAAGGGCATCCGCGTCAACCAGGTCTCCCCCGGCCCGGTGTGGACGCCGCTGCAGCCCGGATCGGAGGACGCCGAGACGGTGTCCGAGTTCGGCAGCCAGTCGCCCTATGGTCGTCCCGGCCAGCCCGCCGAGCTCGGCGCGGCCTACGTGCACCTCGTGAGCCCCGAGTCGAGCTACACGAGCGGCGCGACCATCACGATCGCCGGTGGCATGCCGGCCGTCTGACCCGCTCGCGCCTCCGGCCGCTGCCTCCTGTCGCGAAAAGGCGAGCGGCCGACCGCGACACGCCGCCCTGACCTCGGTCAGGGCGGCGTGTCGCGTCGTGCAGGTCGGGTTCGGCCCCGAACGCGACCCCGACGCGGCCTGGATGCACAGCAGGCAGTGCCGTGGTCGCGTGAGGCCAGGCCGAGCCGGTCCCTCTCCGCCGTGGCCCTCACGCCTCTCGACAGGCCTCGCGCAGCAAGCTCAGCGCCAGTCCATCCGTCTCCTCACCGAGGCGCAGGGAGTGCACGACGACCGTCACCTGCTGCGACCACGACCGGACGATGCAGGCGCGGGAATCACGTGTCGCTCCGTTGACGGCCTGGATGCCGTCCCGCCGTGACCACCCCGGTGGCGTGGGCTCGTCCCACGACGTCGCGAACTCCACGAGTTCAGCGAAGCTCGACCAGATCCCTCCGGCCGGCGCGAAGGGGCCGCAGGAGAGCGCCCACGGTGGCCGGGGTCTGCCTCGACGGTCGAGACCGACCGCGAGCGGTCGCCCCGAGGGACACAGGGTCCCACCTGGCACGCCCCTCGGCACGAGCACGCGTTGCCGACACCAGTCCCACCAGCTCCCCGTCACGGCGTCCAACACTTCACCCAGGACGGCGTAGCCCGTGTTCGAATAGAGGTAGCGCCCGCGCTCGCCCAGGGGCCTGGCCCACCGCTCCGGCAGGGCGCGACCAGCGACCGGGGCATAGGGGTCGCGGCGCGGTCGGACGAGCATGGCGAGCGGCACGCGGAGCAGGCCGCCCTCGTGTCGGAGCAGTTCGCGGATCGTGCAGTCCGTCCTCGCCAGGCGAGGCACGACGCTGCGCACCGGGGCGTCGAGATCGAGCAGTCGTTCCTCGCCCGCCGCGAGGATCCCTGAGGCAGTGACGCACTTCGTGATGCTGCCCCATTCGACGTAGCGCCCCTCGCCGACAACATCCTCCTCATGGTAGCGAGAATCCCGAGCCCCATGAATGACTACGGCGGCCCTGTAAGAGCTGTTACCCCGGGCTTTGATCCGTTTCTTACGGTCATGCGGCGACACGGCCGGAACTCCAGTGGTTCATCTGCATCTTCACCTTGTCGAGGCCCCACTCGACGCGCGAACTCACGAAAAGGAGATCCGCCGCCATCATCACTAGGGCAAAGGAGGTCAGCCCCATGACGATAGCGATCCCCACGTGGAAAGCCACCATCACGGCAACAGCAAAGGGACGCCCCTGAGGAAAGAGAACTGCCAGGGGAAAGTAGACGCTCACCAGGACTACAGCGTAGGAGAGGACGACAAGGGCCAGATCGGTCTTCATTATTATCGGCGTAAGAAAAGGGTGATAGAACTCGGGCACCTGTAGAATGTAGTACAACGCAGTCCCGTCTTGCCAGAGAGATCCCTCTACCTTATAAAAGCCCGCGCAGAGGTATATGATACTCACCTGGCTAGCCAATAAGGAGACCCCCAGGTTGTGGACGGTCACCGATCGAGCCGACAGGACCGGTTCTCGTCGGAAGAAGACCAACCGGTCGTAGCAACGCGTAAGAAGCAAGAACAAAGTAGCGATGATGATGAAGTTGTCACCTCCGTCGAGAATAATGGGGTTCGCGTTGTACAACGACCAGAGCATCACCCAGTGGCCTGCGAGTACCAGGCGCCCCCCAAAGCCGATGGTCACCAGGAGAGCCAAGACGAGCCCTAGAAGGTAGAGCAGTTCGAACTGCCAGCCCTCCGGCCAGAGTGCAAAGAGACTCCAAGCCCCTCGGCTGCTGAGTTCCTGACGTCGCTGGTCGGTGCTATAGAGCCCGCTGGCGCCGAAAAGGAACTGTCGACGGGAATAGTTGCTCACATAAAAAGCGACGGAAACAAAGCCGATCGTGCATCTCAACATCGCTAGGGCTACTTGAGCATGACGATGACCGGTCAACCAGTCACGAACACCCCTCCAGAACACGAGGACCTGTTTCACGGCAGAGACACCCAACCGGAATCGAAGTAGTCCGCGTCCGATTCTGGTCTCTCCTCGCGACGCTGAGCCCAGCTAGCGAACTCATGGAACACATATCGCAACTGGACTCGCTGAGGGACATCATCCTGACACGGAGAGTGCTCGACTGCGACAGAGGCGAGGAGCTCTTCGACACGAGCGATTTCTTGATCCCGAAGCTTGCTCTCACGTTCGATGAGTTTTTTGTCACCAACGTGCCGAAGTCGATCTGCTTCTGCACTTTCAGCGAACCGAGCAGCCAGGAGGCCGCTCACCAGCCGGGCCTCACGTGGGGGGAAAAAGCGTGAGCTCTGCAGTGCCGCTGACCCAGGGGACGTGATGTCGATGAAGACGGTCGCCTCGTCACCGCAGTCGAAGCGCGCGAGAACACCGCGATCCTCATTCACGGGATCAGGCGCGAACAACTGCCAGTCCTGCGAGAAGTACGGCTCCAAACGGCTTGCGAGGGGTGTGAGAACCAGACTCAACGGCGTGACCGGACCCGCCAGGACGGCCGCAAGGATGACGTAGGAGAACACGAGGGCAAGAGCGCCACCCGTAAGGGTGTTCATCACTACTGAGTTCGTCGAGGCTTCCTTCCACGCCTCTCGACCGCACGCGAGATGCCGGCGACCACGTGTCAGCCGCATGGGCGTCAACGGCCGAAGTAGACGGACTCGAGCTGCTCCGGGTCGAGGTCGACACCGTCACTGTGGCCGAGAATGCCAGCCCAACCCAGCACCTGGCTGGCTGCCTTGTAGGCACTGGCGGCCTTGAATCCCGCGTGCAGAGCCTTGGCCACACCGGCGATCCTGCGCTGCTCGTCGGGCTGCTCAGCGTGATCGCGGCTGGGCGCTTGCGCGATCGACGCAAGGACGCTCGCTTGCGATGGCGCATGGTCCTCCGCGCTTGAGGCGAGCGGCGCCGTCACGACACCGAGAAGGCTCGCAGTTGCAAGACCTGCAAAGAGGGCTTTTTTCATGGTCGATCCCTTCCGTATTGCGTATAGCAATATCATCTTCCGGTTTCGGGCGCAACGGGTTGAGCGATCTTGCGCTGCTGAGGGGGGGACAACGGTGATCCCCCTGGCTTCTCCGGACACGACCGCTGCCCGCCCTGGTACGACTGGACGACGAGGGCAGGAGGGACGCCGTGGCCACCAGGGGACGCTCCGAGCGCGTGCAGGTCGGCGGCCACGCCCTGTCGCTGTCGAACCTCGACAAGGTCCTCTACCCCGAGACCGGGACGACGAAGGCCGACGTCGTCGCCTACTACGCGGCCGTCGCCGAGTGGATGCTGCCGCACGTCGAGGGCCGCCCCG
>Ga0265780_10000818_pt1 | contig 46305 bp, 49 predicted proteins | sample P1T30metagenome_FD_192432 | JGI IMG/M metagenome (GOLD analysis project Ga0265780, IMG submission 192432) | Plant litter microbial communities from East Loma Ridge, Irvine, California - P1 T30 | ecosystem: Environmental > Terrestrial > Plant litter > Unclassified | place: USA: California... | reverse complement strand
GGCTAGGCTAGGCAGCGTGGCTGAGAGTACGCGGTTAGTGGACGTCGTTCAAGAGCGCATCGATCGGTTCCTCGACGACCGCCGACCGGCCCTCCGGGGCATCGCCGACGACCTCTCCCCTTTCGCCGCGTTCTCGAGCGACCTGCTGCGCGGGGGCAAGCGGTTCCGGGCCCTCTTCTGCTACTGGGGCTGGCAGTCCGTGGCCGGTCGCGACGCGGGGTTCGACCCCCTCGGCGCCTCGGTCGACCAGCGCTCCCTCGACGCCGTGATGACCGCCTCCGTGGGCCTCGAGTTCTTCCACGCCGCCGCGCTCGTGCACGACGACATCATGGACAACTCCGACACGCGTCGCGGCCTGCCCGCGGCGCACCGCCGCTTCGAGGGGCTGCACCGCGACGGCGGCTGGCTCGGCTCGGCCGAGGGCTTCGGCACCTCGGCGGCGCTCCTCATGGGCGACCTCCTCCTCGCCTGGAGCGACGAGCAGATCAGCGAGGCCTTCGACTCCCTCGAGTCGCGGGGCGCTGCGCTGTCGGCCCGCCGCGAGTTCAACCGCATGCGCACCGAGGTCACCGTCGGCCAGTACCTCGACATCCTCGAGGAGAACGCCTGGCGGAGCGTGCCCGACCTCGACCTCCTGCCGCGGGCCCAGCGGGTCATCGTCTACAAGTCCGCCAAGTACAGCGTCGAGGCCCCGCTCACCGTCGGCGCCGCGATGGCCGGCGGCACCGAGCCCGAGCTCGAGTCGCTGCGGCGCTTCGGCCTGCCCCTCGGCATCGCCTACCAGCTGCGCGACGACCTGCTCGGGGTCTTCGGCGACCCGGAGGTCACGGGCAAGCCCGCGGGCGACGACCTCCGCGAGGGCAAGCGCACCGTGCTCGTCGCGACGGCGCGGCGGGCGCTCCCGCCCGGGGCCGTGCGGCTGCTCGACGAGCTGCTCGGCGACCCGGACCTCGACGAGGACCAGATCGGCGTGCTGCAGGCGACCCTCAAGGAGTCGGGAGCGGTGGAGGCGGTCGAGCAGTCCATCACCGACCAGGTCGAGCACGCGGTGCAGGCGCTCGAGGGGGCCGATCTCGCGCCCTCCGCGCGAGCCCAGCTGACCCGACTCGCCGACACGGTCACCAAGCGCACCTACTAGACAGGCGAGGCGCACCCCGTGCTGCCCCGAGGAGCCGAGCAGGCCCGAGGAGCGGGGCAGGCGAGCACGGGGCCCTGGCTCAGAGCAGGCTCTGGGCGACCCGTCGGACCTCGGCCTTGCGGCCGGCGCGCAGGGCGTCCACCGGCGAGGTGCCGAGGCTGTGCTCGACGGACAGCATCCAGTCCAGGGCCTCGTCGTCCGTGAAGCCGTTGTCGGAGAGGACCGTCGCCGTGCCGCGCAGCTCGTGCATGGGCTCGCCGTCGACGAGGAACACGGCGGGCGTGACGACGACGCCGTCCACCCGGGTGGAGATGAGGACGTGGTCCTCGAAGAGCCGGTGGACGCGGCTGACGCTGAGGCCGAGCATCTCGACCAGGTCGGGCACGGTCAGCCACGCGGTGTCGGCGAACCAGGGCTGCTGAGAGAGATCGGTCACGGGTCAACCTTGCCACGACTGCCGTGGCGCCGAGCACGGCCCGGGTCACCCGGGGCTCACGAGTCACATCAGTCACACCTGTCACGGTGATTGACACTGATGGTCTCCTGTGCCACCTTTGCACCACGAGACACGCCGTCGCGGATCAGGTTGTCGACGTGTCGGACGCCACGACCCGAGGATCACCCCCATGAACGACAGCAACTCGGACCGCGACCTCGACACCGACGAGAACGCCGACGCCCCTCGTGCCAGCCGCCTTCCCGGCGCCGCCTTCGGGCGTGCAGCGCTCGACGACGGCCGCGGAGCCCGCTCCCGTGCGGCCCGGTCGATGCTCCAGACCGTCCCCATCATGCTCGTCGGCTCGATGGCCCTCAGCCTCGGCATGACCGGTCCGATCGCCTCGGTGGCGCACGACCACCAGCCGACGAAGAAGCCCCACACGAACCCGCGGCCCGTCGCGTTGCCGCCGACCACCGCCGCGCCCGCCCCCGAGACGGAGGCCCTCGTCGACCTGGCCGCGTCGTCCGCGACCGCCATCGCCCCGTCCACGTACCGCGTGGTCGCCGGCGACACCGTCGCGAGCATCGCCGCGTCCTTCGGCCTCAGCACCGCCTCCGTGCTGGCGCTCAACGGCCTGAGCTGGAAGTCCACGATCTTCCCCGGCCAGACCCTGAGCCTCGTCGCCTCGGCACCGGCCCCCGCGCCGGCCGCCTCGCCCGCCGCGCCCCGCGCCGCGGCGTCGGGCAGCTACACCATCGTCCGTGGCGACACCCTCAGCTCCATCGCCGGCGCGCACGGCGTCAGCACCGCGGCCCTGCTCGGCGCCAACGGGCTCAGCTGGTCGAGCATCATCTACCCCGGCCAGGTGCTCTCGCTGCCGGGGGGAGCCTCGACCACGGCGCCCCGCACCGTCGCCCCGTCGGCACCGACCTCGACGGCGGGCTCCGGCCACGTCATCCGCAGCGGCGAGACCGTCGCCTCCATCGCGAAGCAGACCGGCACGACCGTCCAGGCCCTGCTCGCCGCGAACGGCCTGACCATGACGAGCACGATCTACGCCGGCCGCACGCTCGTGGTGCCCGGAGCCTCGACGCCCGCCGCCGCCGCGGCGCCCACGACCGTCGTCGCCTCGACCTCGGCCGTGCCGCTGACGACGAGCACCGCGCTGACCGCCGAGCAGCAGGCCAACGCCCGCGTCATCATCCGGGTCGGCCGCGAGCTCGGCGTCGGCGACCAGGCGATCGTCGTGGCCCTGGCGGCCGCGGCGCAGGAGTCCAGCCTGCGCAACATCCACCACGGCGACCGCGACTCGCTGGGCCTCTTCCAGCAGCGCCCGAGCACCGGCTGGGGCTCCCCCGCCCAGCTGACCGACGCCGTGCACGCCACGAAGCTCTTCTTCGGCGGCCGGACGAACCCCAACGTCGGCAAGACCCGAGGGCTGCTCGACGTCAAGGGCTGGGCCTCGATGTCGCTGACCGACGCGGCGCAGGCCGTCCAGCTCTCGGCCCACCCCACGGCCTACGCCAAGTGGGAGGCCCCGGCGCGCACGTGGCTCAGCACGCTGGGCTGAGCAGCTTCGGCCCTCTCGTCGACCACCTCGTTCGACACGCGCCGGTGAGCCGCGTCGGCGACCGGCCGTCCGCATCCTAGGATCGCCTCGATGAGCGCGAACCACACTGACCCGATGATCGGCCGGCTCATCGAGGACCGGTACCAGGTCCGCTCGCGCATCGCCCGGGGCGGCATGGCCACCGTGTACCTGGCCACCGACCTGCGCCTCGAGCGCCGGGTCGCGATCAAGATCATGCACGGCCACCTCGCGGACGACGCCTCCTTCAAGGAGCGGTTCATCCAGGAGGCGCGCTCGGCAGCCCGCCTCGCCCACCCGAACGTCGTCAACGTCTTCGACCAGGGCCAGGACGACGACAGCGCCTACCTCGTCATGGAGTACCTCCCGGGCATCACGTTGCGCGAGCTGCTGCAGGACCACAAGGTCCTCACGAGCGAGCAGGCGATGGACATCCTCGAGGCCGTCCTCGCCGGCCTCGCCGCGGCCCACCGCGCCGGCATCGTGCACCGCGACCTCAAGCCCGAGAACGTGCTGCTCGCCGACGACGGCCGGATCAAGATCGGCGACTTCGGGCTCGCCCGCGCCGCCACCGCGAACACCGCGACCGGCGCGGCGCTGCTCGGCACCATCGCCTACCTCTCCCCCGAGCTCGTGACCCGCGGCGTGGCCGACACCCGCAGCGACATCTACGCGCTCGGCATCATGCTCTACGAGATGCTCACCGGCGAGCAGCCCTACAAGGGCGAGCAGCCGATGCAGATCGCCTACCAGCACGCCAACGACACGGTGCCCACGCCCAGCACGGCGAACCCGTCGGTGCCGGCCGAGCTCGACGAGCTCGTCCTGTGGGCGACCGCGCGCGACCCCGAGCAGCGCCCCCGCGACGCCCGGGCCCTTCTCGACCAGCTGCTCGACGTGCAGCGCGTCCTCGCGGACCCGTCGGGGGCTCCCCTCGGCCGGACGATGGTGCTGCCGCCGGCGTCCGCCACGGCCGTCCTGCCCCGCGGCGGGACCGGCGAGACCCAGGTGCTGCCGAAGGCCCGCCACCGGACCGGGCCGGTCGCGCCCGCCCAGGTCGACACGGTCGCCGCGCTGTCGGACACGGCCGCGCGCCGTCGCCGCCGCGGGTTCGTCTGGCTCGCCCTCGTGATCGTCCTCGCCGTGCTCGCCGGAGGCGCCGGCTGGTGGTTCGGCGCCGGGCCGGGCAGCCAGGTGGCGGTCCCCGACGTCGCCGGCCAGGACCCGGCGGCCGCGACCTCGGTGCTGCAGGAGGCCGAGTTCGTCGTCGCCGAGCAGGACGCCGTGGACTGGTCCGTCGAGGTGCCGTCCGGCCAGGTGATCGGGACCGACCCTGGGTCGTCCTCACGCCTGCAGAAGGGCTCGACGGTGACGCTCGTCGTGTCGCAGGGTCCCCAGCCGCTCGACCTGCCGACCGTGGTGGGACAGCCCGAGGACTCGGCCCGCACCTCCTTGTCGTCCTTCGCCGTGCAGGACTCCGTGACCCAGTTCGACGCCGCCGACGCCGGGACGGTCCTCGGCGTCTCGGGGGTCGACGCCGCGGGCGCGCCCGTCGACCTCGCGGGCGCCGCCCAGTACGGCGAGCAGCAGCCGGTGACCCTCACCGTCTCGCTCGGACCGGTCCCGGACGTCGTCGGGCAGACCCTGGAGGAGGCGCAGGCCACGCTGCAGGCCGTCGGGCTCACCGGCGTCGACGCGGGCGCGGAGTTCAGCTCCGACGTCGACGAGGCCGGCGTCATCAGGGCCGAGCCGCAGGCCGAGGGGCCCGTGCGCCCCGGTGCCTCCCTCGACCTCGTGGTGTCGAAGGGACCGCCGCCCGTCACCGTCCCCGACGTCACCGGCAAGACCCTCGACCAGGCCACCGCCCAGCTGCAGGGCCTCGGACTCAGGGTGAGCTACGACAGCTGCACGACCTTCACCTGCGCCTTCTACGACTGGGAGGCGAGACTGCCGGTCGTCTCGACGGATCCCGTCCCCGGTGCCACCGCCCCCCGCGGGTCGACCGTGAGGCTCGAGTACCGCGTCGAGTGACCCGGCGGCACGGGCCTCCTGCTCTGGGGGCCCGGCCGAGACGCCTCTTGCAGACGACGAGAGCCCGCCTCCGCTCGGGGGACGGGCTCTCGTCGTCGGTCGGCACGCCGACCAGGAGGCGTGGCCTAGTTCGCCGCGAGCTCCTCGGAGACGAGGAAGGCGAGCTCGAGCGACTGCATGTGGTTCAGGCGCGGGTCGCAGAGCGACTCGTAGCGGGTGGCCAGGGTCGCCTCGTCGATGTGCTCGGAGCCGCCGAGGCACTCGGTGACGTCGTCGCCCGTGAGCTCGATGTGGATGCCGCCCGGGTGCGTGCCCGCGGCGCGGTGCGCCTCGAAGAAGCCCTTGACCTCGTCCATGATCTCCTCGAAGCGACGGGTCTTGTAGCCGGTGGGCGTGGTCAGGCCGTTGCCGTGCATCGGGTCGCTGACCCAGAGCGGAGTCGCGTCGGCGCCCTTGATCGCCTCGAGCAGCGGCGGCAGGGCGTCGCGGATCGCCCCGGCCCCCATGCGCGTGATGAAGGTGAGACGACCGGGCTCGCGATCCGGATCCAGCTTGTCGATCAGGCGCAGCATGTCGTCCGGCGTGGTCGACGGGCCGAGCTTCACACCGATCGGGTTGCGGACGCGCGAGAGGAAGTCGACGTGGGCGCCGTCGAGGTCGCGGGTGCGCTCGCCGATCCAGACGAAGTGCGACGACAGGACGTACGGGTCGCCCGTGCGCGAGTCGATGCGCGTCATGGGCCGCTCGTAGTCCATGAGCAGGGCCTCGTGACTCGTGTAGAACTCGACCCTCTTCAGCTCGTCGAAGTCGGCGCCCGCGGCCTCCATGAAGCGGATCGCCTTGTCGATCTCCTTCGCGAGGTGCTCGTACGCCGCGTTCGCCGGGTTCGCCGCGAAGCCTCGGTTCCAGCTGTGCACCTGACGCAGGTCGGCGAAGCCCCCCTGCGTGAAGGCGCGGATCAGGTTGATGGTCGACGCGGAGGTGTGGTACCCCTTCACGAGCCTGGCGGGGTCGGCACGGCGGGACTCGGGGGTGAAGTCGTAGCCGTTGACGATGTCGCCGCGGTACGCGGGCAGCGTCACGCCGTCGCGCGTCTCGGAGTCGCTCGAACGGGGCTTGGCGAACTGGCCGGCCATGCGGCCCATCTTGATGACGGGCACGGAGGCGCCGTACGTGAGGACGACGGCCATCTGCAGGATCGTCTTGACCCGGTCGCGGATCTGGTCGGCGGTCGCGCCGGCGAAGGTCTCGGCGCAGTCGCCGCCCTGCAGGAGGAAGGCGTCTCCACGGGCGGCGGCGGCCAGCCGCTCGCGGAGGGTGTCGACCTCGCCCGCGAAGACGAGGGGCGGCAGCGCGGCGATCTCGGCCGACGCGGCCTGCACGGCCGACGGGTCGGGCCAGGCCGGCTGCTGCTTGATGGGCAGGGTGCGCCAGGAGTCGAGTCCGTCGATCACGTCGGTGGCGGGGGCGTCAGGGGCGACGCCTGCGGACGGTTCGGCGATGGGGACCACGGTCTTCCTTGCGTGTCAGGACGAGCCAGGGACCGATCGATCCCGGCGCTCGAGCCTACCGCGGAAGGCCGACGCGCTTCTCCTTGACGGACGAGGCGTAGACGTCGGAGTACTCCTGGCCGCTGAGGGCCCCGAGCTCGTACATGATCTCGTCGGTGATGGAACGGAGGATGAAGCGGTCGCCCTCCATCCCCTCGAACCGGCTGAAGTCGAGGGGCTCGCCGAACACGATGCCGACGCGGCGGATCTTCGGGATCTTCGTGCCCGTCTTCATCACCTTCTCGGTGTCGATCATCGCGACCGGCACGACGGGGACGTGCCCCTCGAGGATCATGCGCGCGACCCCGGTGCGTCCCCGGTAGAGCTTGCCGTCGGGGCTGCGGGTGCCCTCGGGGTAGATGCCCAGCTGCTCGCCTCGCCCCAGGACCGACAGGCCGGTCGCGAGCGACGCCTCCGAGGCCTTGCCGCCGGACCTGTCGATCGAGAGCTGCCCGGTCGCCGTGAAGAACAGGCGCATGGCCCAGCCCTTGACGCCGGACCCGGTGAAGTAGTCGCTCTTGGCGAGGAACGAGATGCGCCGCTCGAGGGCGAGCGGCAGGAAGATCGAGTCGACGAACGAGAGGTGGTTGCTGGCGAAGATGACGGCGCCCGAGGCCGGCACGTTCTCGAGCCCGCGCACCCAGGGACGGAAGACGGTGAGGACGAGCGGGCTCGCCACGAGCGTCTTCAAGAACCAGTAGAGCATCGGGGCCCCTCCTCTCGAGCGGTCGGAGTCTAGCGACTCGACGCGTGCAGGCGGGCCAGGTCGGCGGCGCCGACCACTCCCGCGTCGTTGACCAGCTCGGCGATGACGAACTCGGGCTCGGGGTGGAACCCGCGAGCCGGGAGGTGCTCGAGGAAGGCCTCGCGGACGGGAGCGAGCAGCAGCTCGCCCGACTGCGCCACTCCGCCGCCGAAGACGAAGACCTGCGGGTCGAGGATCACGGCCAGGGAGGCGGCGGCCTGGCCCAGCCAGGTGCCCAGCTGACGCAGCGCCTCGAGGGCGCCCGGGTCGCCCGCCTGCATCAGCTCGGCGACGTCGTGGCCCGACAGCTCGCCCTTCTCGGCGCGGACGGCCGCGAGGGCCGCGCCGACGCCGCCGAGGTCGGCGACCTCGCCGGCCATGCGGAGGAGCGCTCGGCCCGAGCCGTACTGCTCGATGCAGCCGCGGGCGCCGCAGCCGCACGGGAGACCGTCGGGGACGATGCGCATGTGCCCGAGCTCGCCGCCGGTGCCGAAGCCGCCGCGGAGGAGGCGGTCCTGGGCGACGATCGCCCCGCCCACGCCCGTGCCGATGGTGAGCATGGTCATGTCGCTCGCGAGCCGTCCGGCGCCGAAGCGGAACTCGGCCCAGCCCGCCGCGTTCGCGTCGTTGTCGATGGTGATGTGCAGGTCGAGCTTCTCGGAGAGCCGAGCGCGGAGGGGCTCGTTGCGCCACGGGATGTTGGGCGTGTAGTAGACGGTGGACTGCGACGCGTCGATGAACCCGGGCGCCGCGACGCCCGCGGCGACCACGTCGGGGTGACGTGCCTGGAGCCCCCTGATCATCTCGACGACCGCGTCGACGATGGCCCCGGCGTCGCCCGCGGGGGTGGGGACCCGTTCCTCGGCGACGATCTCGCCCAGCTCGGTGACGACTCCGCCCGCGATCTTCGTTCCGCCGATGTCGATCCCTATTGCCTGCACGAGGAGCGAGTCTATCCTCGGGCGCGCGCCGGGCGTCCCACGACGCCCGCAGGTCGCCCCGGGGCCTGCGGATCGGGGACCACTATGATCGTCGGACCTTGCCTCGGTACCGAAGGAGCTGCCGTGAACGAACGCACCGTCCCCCTCGTGGTCCCCGCCGACCCGACCGCCAACGCCACCGACCTCCTGGTCGACCGAGCAGCCGCGACGCCGAACGAGCCGCTCTTCTCCGTGCCCGACGGCACGGGCGGCTGGACCGACGTCACCGCGGCCGAGTTCGTCGCCCGCGTGCGCGAGGTCGCCAAGGGCCTCGTCGCCGCCGGCATCCAGCCCGGCGACGTCGTCGGCCTCATGAGCCGCGTGCGCTACGAGTGGACCCTCGTGGACTTCGCCGTCTGGTTCGCGGGCGCGCTGCTCGTGCCCGTCTACGAGACGTCCTCCCCCAGCCAGGTCCACTGGAACCTCAGCGACTCGGGGGCCGTGGCGCTCATCGTCGAGACGCCCGACCACTTCGCGCGCTTCGACGAGGTGCACCCCGAGCTGCCCGACGTGGCCCACGTCTGGCAGATCGACCTCGGCGACCTCGACAAGCTCGCCCAGGCCGGTCGTCACGTCACCGACGACGAGCTCGAGCGCCGCCGCACCCTGGCGAACGGGGACGACCTCGCCACGATCATCTACACGTCGGGCACCACCGGCCGCCCCAAGGGCTGCATGCTCACCCACGCCAACTTCGTCGAGACCAGCCGCAACGCCGCGGTGGCCATGGGCGACGTCGTGGCGCCGGGCTCCTCCACCCTCCTCTTCATCACGACCGCGCACGTCTTCGCCCGGTTCATCGCCGTGCTCTCGGTGCACGCGGGGGTGAAGGTGGGGCACCAGGCCGACACCAAGCAGCTCCTGCCGTCGCTCGCCTCCTTCCGCCCCTCGTTCCTGCTCGCCGTGCCCCGCGTCTTCGAGAAGGTCTACAACTCGGCCGAGCAGAAGGCCGAGGCCTCGGGCAAGGGCGGCATCTTCCGCCAGGCCGTCGCCGTCGCGATCGCGCATTCGCAGGCCCTCGACCAGGGCACCGTCCCCGTCGGCCTCCGGCTGCGCTTCGCGCTCTTCGACAAGCTCGTGTACCGCAAGCTGCGGAAGGCCATGGGCGGGAACGTGCGCTACGCGGTCTCCGGCTCCGCCCCCCTCGGCACCCGCCTCGGCCACTTCTTCCGTAGCCTCGACATCCGCATCCTCGAGGGCTACGGACTGACCGAGACGACGGCGCCGGCGTCGGTCAACCTCGCGTCGCGGTTCAAGATCGGCACCGTCGGCCCCGCCCTCCCGGGCGTCTCGCTCCGCATCGACGACGACGGCGAGGTGCTCGTCAAGGGCGAGAACGTCTTCGCCGGGTACTGGAAGAACGAGGAGGAGACGGCCGCGGTGCTGCAGGACGGCTGGTTCCGCACCGGCGACCTCGGCAGCCTCGACAGCGACGGCTACCTCACCATCACCGGTCGCAAGAAGGAGATCATCGTCACCGCCGGCGGCAAGAACGTCGCCCCGGCCGTGCTCGAGGACCCGATCCGCGCCAACCCGCTCGTCGGGCAGGTCGTCGTCGTGGGCGATCAGCGGCCCTTCATCTCGGCCCTCCTGACGCTCGACCCCGAGATGCTGCCGGTCTGGCTCAACAACGCGGGCGAGGCGGCGGACATGCCGCTCGCCGAGGCCGCCGAGCACCCGAAGGTGCTGGCCGAGATCCAGCGGGCCGTCGACCACGCGAACGAGACGGTCTCGCGCGCCGAGTCGATCCGCAAGTTCGTCGTGCTGCCGCTCGAGCTCACCGAGGCGAGCGGACACCTCACGCCCAAGATGAGCGTGAAGCGCGCCGTCGTCGTCGAGGACTTCGCGGGGCAGATCGCCGATCTCTACACGACCTATCCGAACACGGAGTCGGTGCGGACGGTCTCGCCGGCCGACCGACCGGCCTCGCCCCGCTGAGCCCGGGCTAGGCCCGCCACCAGTCGCTCGACCGGATCTGCCGCAGGGCGTCGCGGCGGGTCTCGGTCTCGAGCGTCATGACGTACAGCGTGCCGGCGAGGTGGTCCGTCTCGTGCTGGAGCGCCTGGGCCATCAAGCCGGATCCCTCGAGCACGACCGGCGCGCCCTCGAGGTCGATGCCCTCGACCCGGGCGAAGGACCAGCGCGGTGTCGGGAACCAGAAGCCGGGCACGGACAGGCAGCCCTCCTCGACGAGCTCCTTCTCGCCCGAGACCTCGACGATCTCCGGGTTGAGGACGTAGCCGACCTCGCCGTCGACGTTGTAGCTGAAGGCGCGGAGGCCGACGCCGATCTGGGGCGCGGCGACGCCCGCTCGGCCCGGTTCGCGGACCGTGTCGAGCAGATCGCCGACGAGCGAGGCGAGACGGGGGTCGCCGACCCGTACGGGGTCGGCGGGCGACCGGAGCACGGGATCGCCGAAGAGCCGGATGGGACGGACGCTCACGACGAGCACCTCCAGGAGGACGGGGACGAGGACGGGCCTGACGAGCCGGACGGCCACACCGGAGACCGGGGCGAGGAGCCCTCGTGGCCAGGTGGACCCGCGGGGATCGCACGTCGGGCGACGTGGCGTGCAGGTGCTTCAAGAATAGTGACGGTATCGTCGTCGTCGTGCATGTACTCAGCGTCAGTTCTCTCAAAGGCGGCGTCGGCAAGACGACCGTGACGCTCGGGCTCACGTCGGCGGCCTTCGCCAAGGGCCTCAGGACCTTGGTCGTCGACCTCGACCCGCAGTCCGACGTCTCGACCGGGCTCGACATCACCGTCGCCGGCCACCTGAACGTGGCCGACGTCCTCGCCTCCCCCAAGGAGAAGACCGTCCGCGCGGCGATCGCCCCCAGCGGCTGGACCAAGGGCCGGACGGGCAAGATCGACGTCATGATCGGCAGCCCCTCGGCCATCAACTTCGACGGCCCGCACCCGTCGATCCGCGACATCTGGAAGCTCGAGGAGGCGCTCGCCAACGTCGAGGCCGACTACGACCTCGTGCTGATCGACTGTGCTCCCTCGCTGAACGCCCTGACGCGCACCGCCTGGGCCGCCTCCGACCGCGTCACCGTGGTCACCGAGCCCGGCCTCTTCAGCGTCGCCGCTGCCGACCGTGCCCTCCGGGCCATCGAGGAGATCCGTCGCGGTCTCTCGCCGCGCCTCCAGCCCCTCGGCATCATCGTCAACCGGGCCCGCGTGCAGTCGATCGAGCACCAGTTCCGCATCAAGGAGCTGCGCGACATGTTCGGTCCCCTCGTCCTCAGCCCGCAGCTGCCCGAGCGGACCTCGCTGCAGCAGGCCCAGGGCGCGGCCAAGCCCCTGCACGTCTGGCCCGGCGAGAGCGCGCAGGAGATGGCGCGCAACTTCGACCAGCTGCTCGAGCGCATCATGCGCACCGCGAAGATCGGCGACTACGCGGAGTCTGCCGGGCGCTGACCGCCGTGTCGGCGGCCGGGCTCTGCCTGGCCGCTGCGTTCCCGACGTCGCGGGATGCCGACGGGGTACCTGCCCGCGCTCAGCTCAGTCGGCGCACGCTTCTCTGAACGGCGCGGCCTGCGCCCCGCTCAGCTGGCGCGGGTGCCGCGACGGGCGGCGAGCTCGTCGGACGGGTCGGCCGCCGGCGTGCTGTCGAGCTCGACGAGGCTGGTCTCCACCTCGCGGAGCACCTTGCCCACGGCGATGCCGAAGACGCCCTGTCCGCGGCTGACCAGGTCGATGACCTCGTCGTTCGAGGTGCACAGGTAGACGCTCGCGCCGTCGCTCATGAGGGTCGTCTGGGCGAGGTCGCTGACCCCGGCCTCGCGCAGCTGGTTGACTGCCGTGCGGATCTGCTGGAGCGAGATGCCGGTGTCGAGGAGGCGCTTCACGAGCTTGAGGACGAGGATGTCGCGGAACCCGTAGAGGCGCTGCGAGCCGGAGCCGGCGGCGCCGCGGATCGTGGGCTCGACGAGGCCGGTGCGGGCCCAGTAGTCGAGCTGGCGGTAGCTGATCCCGGCGGCGCGGGCGGCGACGGTGCCGCGGTAGCCGCTGTCGGCGTCGAGCTCGGGCATGCCGTCGGTGAAGAGCAGGCCCCGCTCGTAGCGGGATCCCTCAGGGGAACCTGACTCGTTCATCTAGCTGCCTTCCACGTCGTCGATCTGACCCGAAACATTCAACACCGGGTTGATGGTTCGACCTGGTCCCACGGTACCCACATCGGGCCGCCGTCGAGGCGACATCCGCGTCGAGGAGTCGGCGTGTCGAGGATATTCGTCGCCGACGCCGACGTCTACGTGTCGAGCCGGTCGAGGGCCGAGCGGATGAGCGACGTGCGGACGACCTCGAGCTGCCCGGCGAGCTCGCGCGAGAGCTCGGCGACCCGCGCCCGGCCGGCCGGGTCACGACGTCGCGCGACGGACGCGAGGGCGCTCTCGATGAGGCTGAGCTCGCGCTCGGCCGCGGCCCGGAAGCTGCGCAGGTGACGCGGCTCGATGCCCGAGCGGCCGAGCTCGACCAGAGCGACGAGGACCGCCAGCGCCTCGTCTCCGTAGGCCTCGGACGGTGAGATGAGGGACGACGCGATGGCGTCGTCGAGCAGGGCCGAGGAGGCGCCCGACTCGCGGAGCAGGTCGGCGCGCGACAGGCGTCGGACCGTCGACAGCATCGAGACCGGCGCCGAGCCCGACGGGAGGGTCGAGGGTCGACCGGCGTCGAGGTCGTCGAGGTGCTGGCGGATGACCTTGAGGGGCAGGTAGTGGTCGCGCTGCAGGCCGAGGATGAAACGGAGGCGCTCGACGTCGGCCGAGGAGAACTTGCGGTACCCGGAGGCGGTGCGCACGGGCGTCACGAGCTGACGCTCTTCGAGGAACCGCAGCTTGCTGTTGCTCAGGTCGGGGAACTCGGGCTTGAGACGCGCCAGGACCTGCCCGATCGTCAACAGGTCGGCCGACCCGGTCGGCGACGACCGGGCGGCGGCGGAGCCGGGCACTACTGGAGCGCCAGGTTGGCCAGGTCGACGCGCGAGGCGTAGAAGGTGAGGCGGAACTTGCCGACCTGCACCTCGGCGCCGTCGCTGAGCAGCGCCTCGTCGATGCGGACGCCGTCGAAGTACGTGCCGTTGAGCGACCCGAGGTCGTTGACCGTGAAGGTCGTGCCCGAGCGACGGAACTCGGCGTGCTTGCGGCTGACGGTGACGTCGTCGAGGAAGATGCCGGCGTCGGGGTGGCGACCCGCCACGGTGACGTCGGAGTCGAGGAGGAACCGGGCGCCGATGTTCGGCCCACGTCGCACGACGAGGAGGGCCGAGCCGGAGGGGAGAGCCGCGACGGCCTCGCCCTCGTCGGTGGTCGCGCCGCCCTGCAGGGCGGCGAGCTGGGCCTGGTACTCCTCGTTGAAGCTGAGGGTCGTGTCGACGTCACGGGAGGAACCGGGGACGCCGTGCGCCGGGGTGTGCGCCGCGCTGCCGCCGGCACGGGGACCACCGTGCTGCTCGGGGCCGTGCTCGTCGGACACGTGGTGAACGGGCTCTGCCATCGTGGACCTCCTTCGGGTGATCAGCGTATCGGATCAGCGAGGCCCGACGACAACGCATTTCTCCCCGGGCCGACCTGCGGCGGACCCGCGTCCGCCGAAGGGAGGACAGGGCCAGGGTTCCCAGGCGGTCCACCGAGAACTCACGACCGCCTCCTCGACCGTTCATCGGGAACGCAGGGGCGAGGGCCGTTCGATGATCGTCATCACCTCGACCACCGCCCCAGGAGGCACCCCATGAACGACCGCGAGAGCGACGCCGACCGCAGCACCGACCAGCCGACGCCCGCGACGACGCCGACCCCGGACCAGGCTCAGGCCCCGGGGACCACCCGACCCGAGGACGCCCCGACGCCCTCTCCCCGCCCCGGCGAGGGCCCTGCGCTGCCCGAGGCCCACACGCTCCCCCACGTGACCGGAGGCTCGGGCGCGCGGTTCGTCTCGGCGTCGTCGGAGGGCGCGTCCGCCGAGGCGCCGCCGACGTCCGGGCCGCGTCCGGCCCGTCGACGTCGCCCGGGCCGCTGGGTGCTCGTCACGGGCGCCGCGGCGGCCCTCGTGATCGGCGTCGGGGGCGCGGGGGTCGGCGCGTGGTCGCTCGGCCGCTCCGTCGGGCTCGCCGCCGCCGACGCCCACCAGCAGACCCACCAGCTCGTGCCCCAGCAGCTGCCCTCCTCGGGTTCCCCCTTCGGCGGCTCAGGCGGCTCGGGGGGCTCGTCCTCGCAGGGCCAGCTGCTGCCCGGCGCCGACCAGGGCGGCACGGGGAGCACGGGCGACGCTGAGACGTCGGCGACCCCGGCCACCGCCGCGGAGACGCAGGGCGTCGTCACGGTCGTCAGCACGCTCGACTACGACTCGTCCCACGAGTCGGCGGGCACCGGGATGATCCTCACGGCCGACGGCCTCGTCCTCACGAACGACCACGTCGTGCAGGGCAGCACGAGCATCGAGGTGACGGACGAGACGACCGGCACCGCGTACACGGCCGCCGTGGTCGGCACCGACGCCACGAACGACGTCGCCGTGCTGCAGCTCGCGGACGCCCACGGGCTGACCCCCGTCGAGGTCGACCCGTCCGGCGACGTCGCCGTCGGCGACGCCGTGCACTCGACGGGCAACGCCGGCGGCACCGGCGACCTCGTCACGGCCGAGGGCTCCGTGCTCGCGACGGACCAGGCGATCAGCGTCGCCAGCGAGACCGGCAGCGGCACCGAGTCGCTGTCGGGCCTGATCGAGCTGCAGTCGGACGTCGTGGCGGGCGACTCCGGCGGACCGCTGCGCGACGCCGACGGCGAGGTCGTCGGGATCGTGACCGCCGCCTCCTCGGGTGCCGCCCCGATCACGGGCTACGCCATCCCGGTGTCGCACGCGCTCTCGATCGCCCAGCAGATCGTGTCGGGCGAGGGCAGCTCGACGATCCAGCTCGGCCTGCCGGCGTTCCTCGGCGCACAGATCTCGGGCGCGGCCGCCGGGACCGGCACGGGCGTCCCGATCGCCGGGACCGTGGCGGGCAGCGCCGCGGAGTCCGCAGGACTCGTCGCGGGCGACACCGTGACCGCCCTCGACGGCACCCCCGTGGCGGACGCCTCGGCGCTGACCGCCGCCGTCCGGGCGCACGACGCGGGCGATCAGGTGCAGCTCAGCTGGACGGACACGGTCGGGGCGAGCCACACCGCCACGGTGGCCCTGGGCGAGGGCCCCGCGGCCTGATCACCGGCAGCACCCCGAGACGCCCTCCCGTCGGTCGACGGGAGGGCGTCTCGGCGTCCTGGCGCGTGGGCGCCCGGCGTCCCGCCTCAGCTCAGCAGATCGAGGAGTCGGCGCGGCCCCACGACGCCGGCCCCCGCGGCACGGACCCGGTCGGCGAGACCTCGGTCGGCCGTGACGACGACGACCCGAGGCGGCGCGCCCCCGTCGGCACCGGACGGCCCGAGCAGGTGCTCCACCTCGGTGACGATCGCGTCGTCGCCCTCGCCGGGGGCCCTGCGGACCACGAGGCCGTCGACATCGGCGGCCTCTCTCGCCTGCCCCTCGAGCACGACGGTCGTCGTCGGCCACCACGAGGTGGCGGCGCCGGGACCGTCGGAGGGAGCGTCGAACAGCAGGTCGGCGGGCAGGCCGCGGCCGAGCGCGTCGGCCAGGGACCCGAGGAGGCGGGCGGCGCCTCCTGCGCGGTCGCGCCACCAGCCGTCGGGTCGCGACCCGACGACGTTCGCGGCGTCGACCACCAGGTGGACGTCGAGGTCGAGCTGGGCCCGCAGGCCCGGCCACGAGGCCGCGAGCCCGGGGTGCAGGGGAAGGACGTCGAGGTCGGCCCGCGGGACCCAGCGCAGCTCGAGGCTCTCGGCGTCGGAGATCACCGGCTCGAACGGCCGGGTGACGGCGGCGACGACGGTCGTGTACGACCAGAAGCCGAGGTCGAGGACGGACTGCGACCGGATGCGGAGGGCGTCGGCGGGGACGGCGGCCTCCTCGACCGCCTCGCGCAGCGCGCCGGCCACGGCGGTCTCGCCGAAGTCCCTGGCGCCGCCGGGCAGGCCCCAGGTGCCGCCGAAGTGGCTCCACTCGACGCGGTGCTGCAGGAGGACGCGGTCGGCGGCGTCGAGCGCGAGCAGGCCGGCGGCGCCGGCCCGGCCCCAGAAGCGTCGTCCGTCGGGGCTCTCGACCCAGCCGTCTGCGGGTCCGTGGATGGTCACGCGTCGAGCCTGCCACGTCGCGGCTGGCGGAGCGCCCTCCCCGGCACCGTCACGCCGGCTGCGACAGCACGACGAGGCCCGCCACGGTGCCGATCACCGCGAGCGCCCCGAGCACGAGGCCCACGATCGAGAGGACGAGCCCCGAGCGCAGGGCGCCGCGCGAGCGCAGGGCGCGGCTGCGGCGGAGGCCCAGCAGCCCGTAGACGACGGCGACGAGCGAGAACACGACGTTGAGGGCGACGACCGGGACGACGAACGCGAGGACGCCCGCCGCCACGGAGAGGACGGCGGCGATCGGGCGGTCGGAGGCGGGGCGCCGGTCGGCGGTCCGGCGGTCGGCGTCGAGCGTCATCGCGGGTGCTCCTCGGGTCGGGGCCACCAGGTTACCGGCGCGTCCCCCGGGCCGGCGACGAGAAGGCACCCAACCGGTCGGCCGGGGACTCCGAACGACGATGGGGGCTGGCCCGGAACCCGATGTCGGGCCAGCCCTCCCCCGTGTCGTGCAGAGTCGGAGGGCCCGACCCCGTCGACTCAGACGAAGCGGACGGTCTGCTGCAGTCGCTCGCGGATCTCGAAGACGTCGGAGAGCGCGGTACGGTCGCCGAGCTCGGGGCCGTGCCGGAGCACGTGGGCCAGGAGAGAGCGGCGGAGCACCCACGTGCTGCCCCGGCGCCCCCGGCCGACCTGCTCGAGGGCGGTCGACAGGTCGTCGTCCGGGACGACCACGAGGTGGTGCGTGAACGAGACCCGCGTCTCGCGGCGGACCGCACGGGCCTGACGCGTCAGGTCGCGGACCGGCTGCTCGTCGAGCGGGATGCCGGGCCCGACGAGCTCGCCCTTCGACACCGTGACCTCGCTGCCCCAGTCGGACGACTGCACGGCGAAGAGCCCGGAGGGGCCGAGCACGATGTGGTCGAGCTTGCCCTCGGGGCCCGCGTCGACGTCGCTCCAGATGGTGAAGCCGATGCCGAGCGCGGTGACGACGGCGACCGTGGCCTCCTCGGCGAGCGCGTCGGCGAGGACGTGCCGGATCTCGGGGGGCGCGCTCCGGACGAGCGCCTCGTCGTAGGGGTCGTCGAGCGGGACCCCGCGGCCGACCCACTCGCGCATCAGCGACAGGTACCGTTCGCGGTTCGCGCCGCCGGGGTGCCCGTGCACCCGGGCACGGGGACGGGAGTCGGTGCGCTGGGGATCACGGGGCGGCGGGGCCCAGCCGGGCGAGGACGTGCCGGCGGTGGAGGACGCCGAGCCCGAGGGACCGGACGTCGACGACGAGGGGCGTCGCCGGTCGTAGGCGGCCCGCGCCTCCGGCGTGCCCACCGCCTCCCACGCGATCTGCAGGTCGCGGAAGGCGGAGGCGCTGCCGCCGAGGTCGGGGTGGGTCTCGCGGGCGAGGCGGCGGTAGGCCCGGCGCAGCTCGTCGTCGGACGCCGTCGAGGGGACGCCGAGCACCTCGTAGGCGGTGGCGGAGGCAGGACTGGGCGTCACCCCTCGACGATACCGGCCCGGGGCTGGGCGACTCGTCGGCGGGTCAGGCTCGGGCTGCGGCCCGGGCTGCCCGCCACGCGCGCCAGCGGAGCCGGAGGCGGTGCGCGACACGGCGGACCGCCTCCGTCACGCGGTGGGCAGCAGGGAACTCGGTGCCGAGCACGGCGACGCCCACGAAGACGATGAGCCAGCCGGGGCCGGGCAGCGGGACGAGCACCAGGCCGACGGCGATGACCAGGACGCCCGCCAGGGCGACGCCGACCTTGTAGGCGACGCGGAGCCTCGGGTACGCGTCGAGCCGCAGACGGGCTGCCCGCCACCGGGCGCGGGCCCGAGCGGCGGGGCCGTCGTGGGGCGGACGGCGGGTCGACCCCTCGCGGGGCCCGCCGGACGTGTCGTCGTGCGCCCCGTCGTCGTCAGAGCCGGCGGCGGGCCGAGCGGCGGCCACGGCGGTCTCGGGTGTCATGGGCCGACCGTAGGCGACTCCCCTGACAGGCTCCGTCGTGGCTCCTGCCAGGCACCTGGGCACCGGGGCACCGCGATCCTGTGGACCGGGGCGGACGGGACGAGCCGCCGGGTGCCGGTGCTTCCTGTGAACACCCGGCCGGGATCGGGCGTACCCAGGAGGGGCAGGCCGCCGCACGAGCGGGCGGCCGCGACGACCACGACAGCCGCACCGCTGCGGCACGAGGAGGACCCATGAAGACGAGGACCATCGGAGACGTCACGGTGAGCGCGATCGGCCTGGGCGGCATGCCCCTGTCGATCGAGGGGCGCCCGGACGAGGCGCAGGCGATCGCCACGATCCACGCGGCCCTCGAGCAGGGCATCACCCTGATCGACACCGCCGACGCGTACCACCAGCCCGGCACGCACGAGATCGGCCACAACGAGTCGCTCATCGCCCGGGCGCTCGAGAGCTTCCACGGCGACACGGCCGACGTGCTCGTCGCGACGAAGGGCGGGCACCTCCGTCCCGAGGCGGGCGCGTGGGCCCAGAACGGCGACCCTGCCTACCTGAAGGAGGCGGCCCGGGCGTCCGCGCAGCGCCTCGGCGTCGAGACCATCGGCCTCTACCAGTTCCACCGCCCGGACCCGGCCGTCCCCTACGCCGACTCGGTCGGCGCCCTGGCGGAGCTGCTCGACGAGGGTGTCATCCGCATGGCCGGCATCTCCAACGCCACCGTGGACCAGATCCGCGAGGCGAACGAGGTGCTCGGCGGGCGGCTGGTCTCGGTGCAGAACCAGTACTCCCCCGCGTTCCGGTCCAGCCGCGAGGAGCTCGTCCTCTGTGACGAGATGGGCATCGCGTTCCTGCCCTGGAGCCCCCTGGGCGGCATCACGAACGCCGCGGACCTCGGATCGAAGCACGCGGTGTTCGCCGAGATCGCGAACGCACGACGCATCACGCCACAGGTGCTCACGCTCGCCTGGGAGCTGCACGCCTCGGAGCTCGTCATCCCCATCCCGGGGTCGACCCGCCCGCAGACGATCATGAACTCGGCGACCGCGGCGACGATCAAGCTGTCGGTCGACGAGGTGCAGCGACTCGACGCCGCCGCCGACGCCGCCTGACGACGGGGGCCCGGCCGTCTCCGACGGGCGGGCCCTGCTCGTCGGGCCTGGGGACGACACGGCGGGCACACTGGGCGCATGAGCCCGCACGAGAACCCCCGCGTCACGTTCCCCGACGGGCGCACCGCGCCCGCCCTCGGCCTCGGCACCTGGGAGCTGGGCGACGACCCCCGCCGTCGTGACGACGAGCTGGCGGCCCTGCGGGAGGGCCTCGACCTCGGCATGACCCTCGTCGACACCGCCGAGATGTACGGCCACGGCGCCTCCGAGGAGCTCGTGGCCGACGCCGTCGCCGGTCGCCGCGACGAGGTGTTCCTCGTGAGCAAGGTCCTGCCGTCGAACGCGAGCCGCCGCGGCACCGTCGACGCGTGCCACGCGAGCCTCGCCCGCCTGCGCACCGACCGGCTCGACCTGTACCTGCTGCACTGGCGCGGCGGGCACCCGCTCGAGGACACCGTGGAGGCGATGGAGGAGCTGGTCGCCGAGGGCGCGATCGGCGGCTGGGGCGTCAGCAACTTCGACGTCGACGACCTGGAGGACCTCGACAGGGCGACCGGCGCCTCCTCGGCTCCCCAGACCGACCAGGTCCTCTACAACCTCGTCCGCCGCGGGCCGGAGCACGACCTGCTGCCGCGCCTGCGCGAGTCGAGGACGCCGCTCATGGCGTACTCGCCCGTCGACCACGGCGAGCTGCTCGACCACCCCGTCGTCGTCTCCGTCGCCGCGGACCTCGGGGTGACGCCCGCCCAGCTCGTGGTCGCCTGGGTGCTGCGCCTCGCGCCCGACGTGCTGCTCGCCGTCAAGGCCGGCAGCGTGGACCACGTGCGCGAGGACGCCGCCGCGCTCTCCGTCGACATCGACGACCAGGCGTTCGCGCAGCTCGAGCGGGCCTTCCCCGCTCCGACAGGTCCCGTGCCGCTCGAGGTGCGCTGACGTGGCCGGCCGGTCGACGGGAGCGCGCTGACGTGTCGGCGCTCCGCGAGTTCGGCTCGGGCGTCGCCGTCCTCGGACGCGGCCTCCGGCTCTGGGGCACGTCGCCGCGGCTGATGCTGCTCGGCGCCGTGCCCGCCCTCATCGTCGGCGCGGTCTTCCTCGGGCTGCTCGTGTTCGTGAACGGCTTCGCGGACGACCTCGCCGTGCTGGCCACGCCCTTCGCCGACGACTGGCCGGAGACCGGTCGTCGGCTCGTGCGGATCGGCGTCGCGGCCGCCATGGCGCTGCTCGCCGTCCTGCTCGCCGTCGTCACCTTCACCGCCGTCACCCTGCTCGTCGGCGACCCCTTCTACGAGCGGATCTGGCGGCACGTCGAGCAGCACGAAGGCGACGCGCCGCCCGACGTCGAGCAGAGCGCCTGGCGGGGCGTGCTGCGGAGCGTCGGCGACTCCGTGCGACTGCTCGTCGCCACCGCGGCCGTCGGGCTCTGCCTCTTCGTCGGCGGCTTCGTGCCCGTCGTCGGGCAGACCCTCGTGCCCGTGCTCGGCGCCCTCACGGGCGGATGGTTCCTCGCCGTCGAGCTCACCGGCTTCGCGTTCGACGCCCGCGGTCGCACCCTGCGCCAGCGACGCCGAGCCCTCGCCGCGAACCGGGCGCGGACCCTCGGTTTCGGCACCGCGACGTGGCTCTCGTTCTTCGTGCCGCTCGGGGCGGTCGTCGTCATGCCCGCGGCCGTCGCCGCCGCGACGCTGCTCGCCCGGGACGCCGCCCGGGCCGAGGACGCCGCCGCGACCACCGCCTCCTCGACCCCCGGCACCGCCTCCCTGCCTGGCGCCTGACGGCCGGGTGCGACAGGCTGTCGGACGGGACCTCGCGCGCGTCGGAGCAGACGCCGCGCACCCGCCCGCCGCTGCCGCCACCATCCCGTCGAAGGAGACCGAATGAAGATCGACAAGGCCGAGGTGATCGTCACCAGCCCTGACCGCAACTTCGTCACGCTGAAGCTGACCACCGACGAGGGGGTCACCGGTCTCGGCGACGCCACCCTGAACGGCCGCGAGCTCGCCGTGGTCGCCTACCTCAGCGAGCACGTCGTGCCGCTGCTGATCGGCCGCGACCCCGCCCGCATCGAGGACACCTGGCAGTTCCTCTACCGGAGCGCCTACTGGCGCCGCGGCCCCGTCACCATGGCCGCGATCGCCGCCGTCGACGTCGCCCTCTGGGACATCAAGGCCAAGGTCGCCGGCATGCCGCTCTACCAGCTGCTCGGCGGCGCCTCCCGCACCGGTCTGCTCACCTACGGCCACGCCTCCGGCAAGGACCTGGCGGAGCTGTTCGACAGCGTGCGCGACCACCAGGAGCAGGGCTACAAGGCCATCCGCGTCCAGACCGGGGTGCCCGGCCTGACGTCGATCTACGGCATCGCCTCGAACGCCACCTTCGACGCCAACACGGGCGTCCGCTACGACCACGAGCCCGCCCAGCGCGGCGCCCTGCCGAACGAGGAGGACTGGGACACCCGCTCGTACCTGCGGCACGTCCCGACCGTCTTCGAGGCCGTGCGCGCCGAGTTCGGGCCCGAGATCCCCCTGCTGCACGACGGCCACCACCGCATGACGCCGATCCAGGCGGCCTCGCTCGGCAAGAGCCTCGAGCCCTACGACCTGTTCTGGCTCGAGGACGTCACCCCGGCCGAGAACCCCGAGGCTCTGCGGCTCGTCCGCCAGCACACGACGACGCCCCTGGCGATCGGCGAGATCTTCAACACCGTCTGGGACTACCAGCAGATCATCCGCGAGCAGCTGATCGACTACGTGCGGAGCGCCGTCACCCACACCGGCGGCATCACGCACCTGCGCAAGGTGCTCGACTACGCCGCCCAGTACCAGATCAAGTCGGGCATGCACGGGCCCACCGACATCTCCCCCGTCGGCATGGCGGCGGCGATGCACCTCGGCCTGGCCATCCACAACTTCGGCATCCAGGAGTACATGAAGCACGGCGAGAAGACCGACTCCGTCTTCCGGCAGAGCTTCACCTTCGTCGACGGGATGCTGCACCCCGGCGACGAGCCCGGCATCGGCGTCGAGCTCGACGTCGACGAGGCCGGGAAGTACCCGTACGAGCAGGCCTACCTGCCCTACAACCGCCTCGCCGACGGGACGGTGCACGACTGGTGACTCCTCCAACGAACGCCACCGCAGCGACCCGACGGGGTCTCCTGCTGCTCAACCTCGTTCCTGCACCGAGGCCCGCTGCACCTGTCGGCCTTCTTCCCGTCGACGCGACGAGGAGGGCTGCACGGTGAGCCTCCTCAAGGTCGGTGTCATCGGGACGGGCAACATCGCAGACACGCATCTGCGCGCGTACTCAGGATTCGCCGATCGTTGCGAGGTCGTGGCCCTCGCCGATGCTGCGCCCGGCCGGGCCAGGGAGAAGGCCGACTCGTTCGGGCTCGTCCAGGTCCGGAGCTACGACGACGCACGGCAGATGCTCGCCGAGGAGGACCTGGATCTGGTGAGCATCGCGACTCCTCCCGCGACTCATCGAGACCTCGCGGTCATGGTCCTGGAACGCGGCGTCAACGTACTCATCGAGAAGCCGATGGCGGCGTCGCTCGAGGAGTGCGACCAGATGATCGAGGCGGCACGGGCATCCGGTGCGCTTTTGTCCGTTGTCGGGCAGAACCGGTTCCGAGATGATCTGGTCGCGCTCAAAACCGTCATCGACTCTGGCCGCGTCGGCGCGCTCTCCCACATGCGGATCGACTCCGCGTGGTGGAGAGGACGTTCCTACTACGACCAGTCGTGGAGGGGAACGTGGCAGGACGAAGGTGGGGGACCCACCCTGAACCACGCCATCCACCACGTCGACCTCGCTCTCTGGCTCTTCGGTCGGCCACGGTCGGTCGCCGCGATGATGACCAACGCCCAGCACGACAACTCCGAGGTCGAAGACCTCTCCGTCGCTGTCCTGCAGTACGACAAGGCCCTGGCGGAACTGACGAGTTCAGTCGTCCACCATGGCGAAGAACAAGCGATCGTCGTCCAGGGGGCGCGGGCGCGCGTCTCGCAACCCTGGAGTGCGGCGGCCGACGTTCAACTCCCCGACGGGTTCCGGCAGCCCGGCGGCGACGCAGCACTCGTCTCGGAGCTCGATGACTTCGTGGAGAACCTGCCCGCTCTGCGACACCGCCTCCATGCAGGTCAGATCGACGACGTGCTCGACGCCATCGCCCAGAACCGAGCGCCGGCAGTGGACGGGCGGGCAGGGCGTGATGCCATCGAGCTGGTGACGGCGATCTACAAAGCGAGCATCGAACGTCGAACCGTTGACCTCCCCATCTCGAACGACGACCCCTACTACCTGCACTCGACTCTGATCGAACGTGCCACACGCTTCAACTGAAGGAGACACAACATGTCGATGGATGGATCCACCTACGCAGCCGACCCGATGCCCAACCCTGTTGTGGCACCGGGCGACTTCGTCTTCGCCGCGACGCATCTCGACCACAGCCACATCAACGGCATGAGCGAAGGGCTGATCGGTGGAGGCGCCACTCTCAAGTGGGTCTACGATTCTGATCCGGCCAAGGTCGAGGCCTTCCGGAGCAAGTTCCCTGACGTCCGGGTCGCTCGGAGCGAGTCAGAAGTGCTCGACGACCCCGACGTGAAACTCGTCGCAGGGGCAGCGATCCCGTCGGAGAGAAGTGCCCTGGGGCTGCGCGTCATGGACGCAGGCAAGGACTACTTCACTGACAAAGCTCCCATGACGACGCTCGACCAGCTTGAGTCAGCCCGCGAGGCGACGGCCCGCACAGGCATGAAGTACGCCGTCTGCTACTCCGAACGGGTGCACGTCGAAGCAGCAGTCCTCGCCGGGCAGCTCATCGAACGAGGTGCCATCGGCGACGTCGTCCAGGTCATGGGCATGGGACCGCACAGGGTCGGTGGGCCGCGGCCCGACTGGTTCTACGACAAAGAGCAGTACGGAGGCATCCTTTGCGACATCGGCAGCCACAACTTCGAGCAGATGCTCTTCTTCACGGGAGCCCGCGACGGGCAGATCTCTTCTTCGTCGATCGCCAACTACAGCCACCCGGAGCACCCAGAACTGGATGACTTCGGGGACGCGCACGTCGCTTTCGACAACGGGACGAGCGGATACGTCAGGGTCGACTGGCTGACTCCGAGCGGCCTTCGAGCATTCGGTGACGGTCGTACTTTCCTGCTCGGCACAGACGGCTACATCGAGCTTCGGAAGTACGTCAACATCGCAACGGAGGACGGACCGGGAAACCTGTTCCTCGTCAATGGCGACGGTGAGCAGCGCATCAACGCCACGGGCAAAGTGGGCTACCCCTTCTTCGGTCAACTCATCCTGGACTGCATCGACCGGACGGAGAACGCCATGACCCAGGAGCACGCATTCAAAGCGGCTGAGCTGAGTCTTCGGGCTCAGGCGCAAGCAGTCACTCTGACGACCTGAAGAGTGTCAGGGGCCCTGCCCGAGGAGAGGCCGCCGGCAATCAGCGGTCGCGCCGGTGTTGACCTCCTGATCGATGCCCGTGCCAGAACGTCTCGAGAGCGAATGGCTTGCTGGAATTGAGACGATCTCGATCTTGACTCAGACGTGAGTGGGTGTCGTCCTGCCGGTGGCGCATGGACGGGGCGGTGCCGCTGGCCTCCGGGTGAGGCCGGCGGCACCGCCCGCGGTGCAGCTCGGGTCAGCCGACCGCGTCGGTGAGCGCGTCGAACTCGGCGTCGGTGAGCTCGATGGTCGCGCCGGCGAGGTTGTCCTCGAGGTGGGCGATGCTCGACGTTCCGGGGATGGGCAGCATCGCGGGCGAGCGCTTGAGGAGCCAGGCGAGGGCGAGCTGCGCCGGGGTGGCCTCGTGCTGCTCGGCGAGCTTCGTGAGCGGGCTGTCCGAACCGGTGAGGCCGCCGGTGGCGAGCGGGAACCAGGGGATGAACGCCAGGCCGTTCTCGGTCGCCCAGTCGAGCAGCGGCTCGGCGGAGCGGTCGGTGAGGTTGAAGAGGTTCTGCACGGAGACGATCGGCGCGACCTGCTGGGCTGCCTTCACCTCGTCGATGCTGACCTCGCTGAGGCCGATGTGGCGGATCTTGCCCTCGTCGCGCAGGGCGCCCAGCTCGCCGACCTGGTCCTCGAGGGGGACATTCGGGTCGATGCGGTGCAGCTGCAGGAGGTCGATGCGCTCCACGTCGAGGTGGCGGAGGTTCATCTCGACCTGCTGGCGCAGGTAGGCCGGGACGCCCAGGGGAGTCCACTGGTCGGGGCCCTGTCGGGTGTTGCCGACCTTGGTGGCGACGACGATGTCGCCGGCGTAGGGGTGGAGGGCCTCGCGCAGCAGGCCGTCGGTGACGGCGGGGCCGTAGGCGTCGGCGCTGTCGAAGAACGTGACGCCGAGCTCGACGGCGCGGCGGATGACGCGGATGGCCTCTCCGCGGTCGCTCGGCTCGCCCCAGACCCCGGGGCCGGTGAGCTGCATGGTGCCGTAGCCGAGGCGGGTGGTGGGCAGGTCCCCGCCGATGCTGAAGGTGCCGGAGGCGGCTGCGGGACGGTTCGTGGTGGTGTCGGTCATGTGTGTTCTCCTTGTTCGATGTGCGGCTGGGGGGCTTCGGGAAGTAGCCGGGCGGCAAGGACAGCCTCGTACTGCAGGAGTAGGTCCGCTCGGGAGATGTGGTCTTGGGCTGGTCGGGCTTGTGGGCGGGACGGATCTTTCACTTCGCAGCGATTGTCTCGGCTGTGGATGAGCTCACGAGGGCAGTGAGGTGTGGCGCTCGACCGGGTTCGGGTGGCGTTGCGTGGGGATGAAGACGGCGATGATTGCCGCGATGATGGCGGCGGCGCCGCCGAGTACGTAGCTGAGTTGGAAGCCTTCGGCGGTGGGGATCTGCACGCCGCCGTCGTTGGTCGAGTAGATGGCCAAGAGGGCGCCGATGATCGCGGAGGCAAAGCTCGTGCCGAGGGAGCGCATGAGGGCGTTGAGGCCGTTGGCTGCGGCGGTCTCAGTCGCCGGGACGGCACGCATGATGAGCGTCGGCATGGCGGCGTAGCCGAGCCCGATGCCGACCCCGATCACGACGTTGATCAGGAGTACCTGCCACCAGCCGGTTGCGAAGAAGTACGACAGGACGTAGCTGAGGACGAGCAGCACGGCGCCGGCGATGAGGAGGACCCGGGGGCCCCGGGTGCGCTGCATACGTGCTGCGACGGGCGCCATGACCATCATGGTCAGCCCGGAAGGCATGAGGACGAAGCTCGCCGCGAGCAGGCTCAGGCCGATGCCGACCCCGGTGGATACGGGTAGCTCGAGTAGTTGGGGAAAGACGACGTTCGAGGAGAAGAGGGCGAAGCCCATGGCCACGGAGGCGAGGTTGGTCAAGAGCACGGGGCGTCTGGCTGCTACCCGCAGGTCGACCAGGGGGTCGCGCACCCTGAGCTCGTAGGCGCCCCATGCCAGCAGGAGCAGTACGCCGCCGACGCCGAAGCCGAGGGTCGCCGGGGAGAACCATCCCCACTCGTTGCCTCGCGACACTGCCAGCAGCAGGGCGGTCAGAGCAATGGAGAGGCCGATGGCGCCCCACCAGTCGAATCGGGCGGGTGTGCGGAGCGTGCTGACGGGCACGAAGACCAGCATCAGGACGAACACCACGGCGCCGAGGCCGGCTGCGAGCCAGAACAGGGCGTGCCATTCGAGGTTGACGCTGACGAGGGCGCTGATGGGAAGGCCGATGGCGCCGCCGACTCCGAGGGTCGCGCTGACGAGGGCGATGGCGCCGCCGAGCCGGTCTTCGTGGAGGACATCGCGGAGGATCGAGATCCCGAGGGGGATGACGCCCATCACGGCGCCTTGAAGGGCACGCCCGGCGATGAGGGTACCGACATCTTGTGAGAGTGCTGCCACGACGGAGCCGATGATGAGCACGGCGATCAGGGCGAGAGCGATGCGTCTCTTGCCGTACATATCCCCGAGGCGGCCCGCGAGAGGGGTGACGACAGCTGCGCTGAGCAGCGTGGCCGTGATCACCCACGCGGTGTCTTCTCGTGACGCGTTCAGCAGGTCGGGAAGCTCCGACTGGATGGGCAGGACGATGGTCTGCATGAAGGATGCGCTCATCCCGGCCAGGGCCAGGACGGCGACGACCACGCGAGGGTTCGGCATCCGGGTGAGGTCGCGTGGGGTCTTGTCTCTTCGGCTGTTCAAGTGTTTCGACCTTCGCGGTGTAGACGGCGCGTGAATGAGACCGCTCTGCAAGCGACGTCGACGTCTTGCGCGGTATTGCTGGTGGCTTGCGTATTGGTGGCGTGGCTTGACGCCCTTGAGCTCGGGCCTGAGTAGGCCCCGCCGGTTCGCGGTGGGGCCTACGGCTCAGCAGCTACTCGAATCGTGTCCGGACTTCGTCGCGGTCAGATGCCATGGACCAGAACCGGTCGGCGATTGCCAGTGGGTCGATCCCGGTGCCTGGGGCGCTCTGGGGTGTGCGGACAGCGCCACCGATGATGACCTCACCGACGTAGACGCCCTCGGGTCGGAGGCGTTCGGCGAGGATGCCGACGAGCTTCGACTTCGCGGCGGCCTCGAGAGCGGTCCCGTCGATGTCGTACGCCGCAGCCATCTGCTCGGCCGAGGACGACTGGTCGCCCAGGCCACCGTTGGCGACCAGGACCGCAGCGCCCGGAACGGTCCGCAGGTCGTCGCGTGTGGCTTGGACGACCCCGAGAAGACCGTCGATTCCGACCGAGAAGACCTGGCTGATCTCTTCGGGGCGGGTGGAGAGCACGTCAGTGACGCCCGCCTTGCGAGGTGCGGTCCAGAGGACGGCACCGATCGGTCCCTGGGCCTCGCGAATGAGGCCGATCGTCGTTGCCATCTGGGACAAGTCGCCAGCGTCTGCGACGTACGCGTGGGCGTCGATGCCGAGTTGTTCGAGCTGTGAGGCGCCGTCCTCGACGCGACTGCGGGTACGGCCGATCAGCGCGAGAGCGTAACCCTCTCGTCCGAACCGTTCAGCGGTTGCATGCGAGACGCCCGGGCCGTAGCCGACGACGACGAGAAGAGGCATGAGGAGACCTTTCGGTAGGAGGGATCGTGCTGGATCAGGAGTGTGCACGGCGGTGCCTGTGCCGGTCAGGAGGACGGCGCGACTTGTTGCGCGCCGTCCTCCCTTCCATGGTGTGACTGGTCAGACGACGTCGGGGCGGAGGATGCTCTCGGCTCCGCCGTCGATGAAGATGATCTGTCCGGTGACGAAGGTGTTCTCTTCGCTGGTCAGCCACGCCAGCAGAGCCGCCGGGGCGGTGGGAGGGGCTGCGGGGCCGTTGTAGGGCGCGGGTGCACCCTCTGCCATGGCGGCGCGGCCTTCTTCGGTGGCGAGGGTGGCGGCGATCATCGGGGTCTCGATGACACCGGGGGCGATCGCGTTCAGGGCGATGCCGGAGCCTGCCCACATGTCGTCCTTGGCGTGGGCGCGCACGTACCGGGCGATCGCGTTCTTGGTCGTGCCGTAGATCGGGCTCATGCCGGTGGCGATGACTTCCGATCCGAGACGCTCGGCCTCTGCCACGGCGCCGGCTTCGTCGTCCGCGACAAGGCGGGCGAGGAGGTCGTCGTCGAAGTCGACGATGGCGCCCATCGAGGACACCACCGCAGCTCGCGGTGCGTCGGACTTGAGCAGCAGCGGCTGGAGACCCTCGAGAGTGGCCTTCGCGCCGAAGTAGTTCACGTTCACAGTGACAGGCTTGGGCGCCACCAGGCCGGCGACAGCGATGACGCCGTCGAGGCGTCCACCGGAGAGGCGGGCCGCCTGCTCGACCAGGGAGGCGCGGCCCTCGTCGGTGCTGAGATCAGCGGTGATGTCGGTGTCGCGGAGGTCGACTCCGAGGACGGTGTGGCCCTGCTTGCGGAGGTGTTCCGCGGTGGCCTTGCCGATACCTGACGCGGCTCCGGTGACGACGTAGGTTCTGGTCATTTGTCTTGCCTTTCTCATTGTGTGAGATCAGGGTCAGCGTGAAGGTCACGCGACCTCCGCAGAGCTGCGGAGAAGTTGTTGGCAGGGTCAGGTGGCCCCGACGAGCCAGTCCGGCATCACCGCGAGGAGCCGGTCGACGACGACGGTCTGCGGCACGGTGTCGTCGCCTTCTCGGATCCACCTCGTCAGCAACGTGACAGCGCCGCCGGCGATGAACAGGGACAGGTCGTCGATGTCCACGCCTGCCGGCGCGGAGTCGCCTCGGGCTTCGATCGCGCCGTGGATGCCGTTCGCGTAGGCCTGGATGATCGTCTCGTGGGCACGCGACCCCACGGGCCAATCCAGCGACGAGCGGATGAACGCCCGCCTCTCGCTGATGAATGCGACGAGCCGTTCCTGCGCCTGCCGAGCAGCCTCGGCGGGGTGCGCCGTCTTGGTCGTCAGGTACGTCGCGCCCAGGTCCTCGTACGCGTCAGAGAGCATCTTGACGAGAAGGTCATCGAGGCCCGTGAAGTTAGCGTAAAAGCCGCTGCGGCTAATGCCTGATGCACGAAGGATCGCGTTGACCGAGACGTCTTGCCCTGGCTCGCGGGTCAGCTCGGCCACTGCTGCATAGATGGACGCCCGAGTACGAGCTGGCCGAGGGTCGGTCGCCCTCAGCTGTGGCGCAGTGTGCATGTCCTGCACGTTACTCCTTTCCACACACATGTCCGGAATGAGGAAGTTCGGGCCCGGTCTCCGGGTTGGCCCAGATGGTGTCGCAGCGAGCGGCAGGACGGAGAACGATCATGACTGAGGGATACCGCAAGACCCCGGAGGCAGTGGGCCGCCTGAGCCGGAGGCAGTACCGCGTCACCCAGGAAGACGAGACGGAGCCGGCGTTCCGGAACAAGTACTGGGACAACCACGACGCAGGCCTCTACGTCGACGTCGTCTCAGGGCAGCCCCTGTTCTCTTCGATCCAGAAGTTCGAGAGCGGCAGCGGATGGCCCTGCTTCACCGAACCGATCCAGCCGGACGCCGCACAGACGCGGGCCGACAGGTCAGAAGGCATGGAGCGCACAGAGGTGCGATCCACCGGAGCCGACAGTCACCTCGGGCACGTCTTCGACGACGGCCCCGAGGAAGCCGGCGGTCTTCGCTACTGCATCAACTCCGCTGCGCTCCGGTTCGTCCCGCTGGCGGCTCTTGATGCGGAGGGGTATGGCGAGTACCGCACCCTCTTCGAGGCGGCGAGCCCGGACGTCCTCAAACTCAGGTCTAACAATTAGCGAGTGATCGGTAAGCGACCGCTAGCTGGACGCGCACAAACGATCTATCGAACTGCCCGATAGGGGATCGGCTATCGGGGCCCGATGAGGCGGTTCAGCCAACACTCGAGTGGCCCAATCCTGGCTCAGTCGTCGGGGTGCAGGCTCACGTCGGCCGGCCCTGTGCGCCAGTCAGTGAACAGCACGGTGAGGTCGCCCCGTGAGGGGGCGCAGCACATCGGCCCCGCAGTCACTGTGGCCGTGGGGTCGAGAGGTGCTACCCGCACCAGGCGCCATGGCTCGTCGTCCACTTTCGCTCGGATGGTCAGGGCATCGCCGGAGCGGCTGGCGCGCATCGTGACGAGCCGGCCGTGCCACTCAGGAACGGGTGACAGGGACCAGTCGGACATGCCGCGTGTGACGACTGCGCCGAGACCATTTTCGCCGTCGCTGCGCTCGACTCCAGTTTTGATCCAGGTTTCGTCGTCGACCTTGACGAAGACGCCGGCCTGGTCGAACTGAGCGGAGAAGTCGAGGCGGAACGACACCTCCACCGCGGTGTCCTGGTCGAAGGGTGCGAGCAGGGCGTGCTCGGTGTCGTGGATGAAGCCGTACGAGGTGATGCGCCAGGCGTCGCTGCCCTCGACGGCGGTGACACGCATGCCGTCCTCGGTCACCTCCACGGAGGCGGGAGGGGTCGTCCAGGTGCCGGCGTTCCAGTCGATAGCGGTCATGCACTGAGCGTACGCTTGTACACATGACGATCGACCACTTCGCCGGAGACGACCGCAGCAACCATGAGCGCATGCTCGCCGGCGACCCGTACATCGCCGACGACCCCGAGAGCGCTCGCCTGGCCCAGCGGGCCGTGCGGCTCACCGACGCGTACCACCGTGCCGCCGTCGAGGACGCCGCCGCCGCCCGACCCCTGCTCGAGGAACTCCTCGGGTCACTCGGCCCAGACGCGTTCGTCAAGCCGCCCCTCTACGTCGACTACGGCGAGAACATCCGCATCGGCGCTCGCACGTTCGTCAACTACGGCCTCACGGCCCTCGACGTCGCGACCATCACGATCGGCACCGACTGCCAGATCGGGCCGAACGTGCAACTGCTGACGCCCACCCACCCGATCGAACCAGAGCCACGCCGCGACAAGCTCGAGGCCGCCCGCCCGATCACGATCGGGGACAACGTCTGGCTGGGCGGCGGGGTCATCGTGTGCCCCGGGGTGAGCATCGGCGACGACAGTGTCATCGGGGCCGGCTCGGTCGTCACCCGTGACGTGCCGGCCGGCGTGGTCGCCGTCGGAAACCCCGCGAGGGTCGTCCGCGACGTCGCACCGAGGCCGTGATGTCTGCCCCCGCCGAGCGGGCGCCGCGTCGCACCGACCCCCACAGGCGGGAGCGCATCGTCGAGGCGTGCCTCGACGTCGTCGCTGAGGTCGGGGTCGCAGGGACGACGCATCGACGAGTCGCCGCCGCGGCAGACGTACCGCTCGGCTCGATGACGTACCACTTCGACGGGATCGACGAGCTGCTGCGTGAAGCGTTCACCCTATTTGCCGACCGCATCGCAGCGCAGATGGAACACCGGCTGCGAAGCGCCAGCACCGGCGAAGAGGTCCAGGCGGCCGTCGTCGCCGTCATCCTCCACGACGTCGTCGGGACACACAGTGACCTCGTCCTCACCCACGAGCTCTACACGCTCGCGGCCCGACGCCCCGAGTACCGCACGATCACCCAGGCCTGGATGGCCCGCAGCCGGGCAGCCCTCGAGCTGCACCTCGACCCCTCCACCGCGCGGATGCTCGACGCCCTGATCGAAGGGCTCACCATCCACCGCGCCCTCGACCCCGAGCCGCCGGACGAGGCCTTCGTCACCGAAGCCGTGAGACGGGTCTGCGAACACTCAACGCCAAGAACAGGACAGCCATGAACAACGCCGGCAGGAGCCAGGCAGCGATGAGCAACAGTGCACAGAAAGACGCGACTAAAGACGCATTGCGACGTCGGTGGGCCCTCTTCGCCCTCTTCTTCGTGCCAGGAATCAGCATCTCGTCGTGGGTGACGAGGACGCCCGATATCCGGGATCTTCTCGGAGCCTCGACGGCCGAGATCGGGCTTGTCCTGTTGGGGCTGTCTGTCGGTTCCATGGTCGGGATCTTGAGCTCAGGTCCACTCGTCGCCCGCTTCAGCACACGGCTCGTCATGGTGGTCGGAACCACTCTCATCGTGCTGAGCATGCCCACCATCGGTGTCGGCGCATCGTTGAGCGAGGGCGGCATCGTCACCGCGGGCCTGCTGCTGTTCGGTCTCGGCATGGGTGGCGTCGAAGTTGCCCTCAACGTCGAAGGTGCCGACGTCGAACAGGCCCTGGACAAACCAGTTCTCCCCGCGCTGCACGGCTCCTTCAGCCTCGGCACGTTCGTCGGCGCCGTCGCCGGGATCGTCTTCACTGCCACCGAGTACCCCGTCCTGAACCACCTCCTCATCATCAGCGCCATCGACCTGCTCCTCATCATCAGCGCCATCGACCTGCTCATCCTCATCGTCGCCATCCGCCAGATCACACCCGGCGTCGGCAAGACAGAGCGCGCAGCCGGAGCGTCGGGCGCGACGCCCAGCGGTGGACTGGGTGTGCTGGTGCGCGACGGGCGCCTCCTGATCATCGGTGCCGTGGTGCTCGCCATGGCCCTGGCCGAAGGAACAGCGAACGACTGGCTGCCCCTGGTCATGGTCGACGGACACGGCTTCGACGCCGCCCTCGGGTCCGCGATCTACGCGGTGTTCGCCGCGTCCATGACCATCGGACGCTTCGGCGGCGGCTGGTTCATCGCACGCTACGGCCGAGCCGCCGTCCTCTGCGCCAGCGCGATCGCTGGCGCCGCCGGGCTTGCCGTGGTGATCTTCGTCGACAACCAGGCGGCCGCTGGCACAGCCGTCGTCCTCTGGGGACTCGGAGCGTCGCTCGGATTCCCGGTCGCGCTCAGCGCAGCCGGCGCCTATGGCCCGAAGAGCGCCGCACGGGTCTCCTTCGTCGCAACACTCGGATACGTCGCGTTCCTCGTCGGCCCCCCGGTGCTCGGGTTCCTCGGCGAGCACTACGGTCTTCGCAACGCCCTCATCGTGCCCCTCGCACTGGTCGTGGCCGCAGCATTCCTCGCACCCCAGATCGTTCGCCGTCGCGGACAACTGCACGGCTCGAGTACTCGATGAGGGGGCGCCGACTTCCTCTTTCGGGGTGGAAGCACACTGCTAAAACCCGAGTGTTCACACTGTTTTCGCTAGCGTGATCGCATGACGATTTCCATCCCCAGCATTGAGACCCCTTTCCGGCCGTTCCCCGACGACCACTGGTCGGTGGATGCCGCCTCGGGCAGCATCAGCGTGTCCAGCATCCCGGGCACCGACATCTTCACCGACCCGGGCGGCGACGACGGCGGCCAGGTCACGTCGTCGACGCTGCACAACGCCGCAACGCTCCTGACCGATGCGCCTGCTGGCGACTTCCAGCTCAGCGCGCGCGTCCGCGTCCGCTTCGCCGGCACGTTCGATGCTGGCGTGCTCTTCCTGCGCTACGACCGTGAGATGTGGGCGAAGCTGTGCTTCGAGTTCTCGCCACGCGGGGAGGGCATGATCGTCAGTGTCGTCAACAACCTCGTGTCCGACGACGCCAACGCCTTCACCGTCGACGGCGATCACGTGCACCTGCGTGTCTCTCGGAAGGGGAAGGTCTTCGCCTTCCACGCTTCCCTGGACGGCGAACGGTGGATGCTGATCCGCGCGTTCTCGCTCCCCAATGGCGATAAGCCGCTGGAGATCGGATTCGAGGCCCAGTCACCCCAGAGCGACGGCTGCGACGTCGTATTCGAGGAGCCACGCCTCGTGGAGCGCTCGATCGCCGACTTCCGCGACGAGTCGTGAGCCACCGTTCTTCTCGCCGCGATCACCGACGACGTCATCCAAGCTGCAGTTAGAGGCCTCGTCACCGGCACATAGCCCACCAGAGGGTGCCCGGTAGGGGATCCCCTTCTGGTATGCGATCTGTCATGTCAGCGTCGCGCGGCGAGCCATTCCTGGAAGCCGGGACCCCGGACCTCTGCGCGCGCTCCTGGGAGGAGGACGCCCGCTCGGAAGGCGCGTCCCATGCTCCCCGGGATGCGGAGGGGTACCGGGGTGATCCCGCCGTGGGGCGCGGCCTTCGTTATCTCCCACAGCGTGGTCGTCTCGGGACCGGCGACCTCGACGTCGGGCTCCGTGCGGTCACCGACGGCGACGTCGGCGATGACCGACGCCACGGCGTCGAGCGCGACGGGTGCGATCGTCATGCCAGGAACCAGCGCGAACGGACCGACCTTCATCCGCTCGAGGTTCTGGTCCACGAACTCGTGCCACTGCGTTGACCGCACGATGGTGAGGCGAGGGCTCGCGGTCAGCGCGGCCTTCTCTTGTGCGGTCTTTCCGGCGAAGTACCCGTACCCCTGCACCTCGGGGAGGGTGCAGTTCACGATCGACAGCAGGACGTGACGGGCCCCCAGGGTCGCGGCGGCGGCGCTGAGGGCCCGGGTCGACTTGGTGAAAAAGGCCGTCGCCTGCTTGCGGTTCGTCGTGAAGTGTCCGGTCGCCTCGATGATCACGTCCGCGCCGGACAGCGCGGCTCGTGCGTCGTCCCGGAGCACGTCGAACCCGGCCGATCGCGACAGCCGCGTAACAGAGCACCCTCGTGCTTCCACTGCGCGGACAATTGCGTCCCCGGACATTCCGCCGCCGACCACTGCTACCTGCATGCCACCCTCGTCTCTCTACGTATGTAGAGGTTACTACAATGGTAGAGACCACTGGGAGAAACGGCATGACACGACGTGACGAGCTGGCCGACGCCGGTGTCCGGCTGATCGCGCGCGGTGGGATCCGTGCTCTCACCCACCGGGCCGTCGACGTCGAAGCCGGTCTGCCTGCGGGCTCGACTACCTACTACGCCCGCACACGTCGCGAGCTGACCGGGCTCGTTGTCACCCGCATCACCGAGCAGCTGACATCGGACCTGCAAGGCCTCTCCATCCCGACCACGATGGACGACGCGACCGCCGTGACGATCGTCGAAGCCTTCCTCGACGGCCTCGCGCAGCGAGAGGAAGCGCAGGCCGCGCGCTTTGCGCTCCTGTTCGAGCTGCGAGGCGACGACGAGCTCCGTGCACCGCTCACGGCTGCCGATCCGGTAAGGGCCGCTCTCATTGACACCGCGCGCGCCATCCTCAGTGCGATCGGTGTCGCGGATCTCGAGGAAGCTGCCGTCGACATCGTCGGGTTAGTCGACGCGCTGCTGCTCTACCGCACCGCGGGGGCCGGGCCGGTCGATCCGTCCCGCGTCCTGACGGCATACCTCGCCGGCCTCCACCGGGAGCGCTCACCGCGCGCGTAGCCCCGATCGTGCGAGAGGGTCGCCGCGCGGCATCCCAGCGGGCACGGAGGGGCCCAGCGCACCTTCCGGAACATGCGCCCGGAAGGTGATCCCGGGCCGGACGGTCTCTACGGTGGTGACATGCGTTCTCTCATCAAGCTCGACGACTGGTCTGCGGCTGACGTCCTCGAGGTGTTCGCCCTGGCGGACGCATACAGCGAGGGGCGTGGGCCGGCCAAGGAGGGGGCGGCTGCCATGTTCTTTCCGCCGAGCAGTCTGCGCACGAGAGCCACGTTCGAGCGGGGAGCGTCGCTGATGGCGCTCCAGCCGGTCGTATTCCCCGACACGACGCTCGATAAGCCCGAGGCGCTGACGGATGTCGCGCAGTACTTGGAAGCTTGGGTCGACATCATCGTGGCCCGGCACCGCGACCTCTCCGTCATCGAGGGGTTGGCGGCTGCTCATGCGTTGCCCGTCGTGAACGCGATGACCGACGTGAACCACCCGTGCGAGGTGCTCTCTGACCTGTATTCCCTGCGCCAAACGAGCAACATCTCAGAGCTCGGCTTCGTCTTCGTCGGGGCTGACGGCAACATCTCCAGGGCATGGCAAGAAGCCGCAAGGGTGCTGCAGCTGGATCTGATCCAGTGCTGCCCGGCCGAGCTCGCAACCCCAGGCGCTCTCTGGACTGATGACCTGGATGTGGCAGTCAGATCAGCGGACGTCATCCTCACGGACGGTCCCGGTCCTCATGCGGCGCTCCTCGAGCCCTATCGGGTCACGGCGGCCCTTCTCGACCTCGCGCCGGCAGGGGTCCGCCTCGCTCCGTGTCCACCATTCGTGCGTGGCCGCGAGGTGAGTGCCGACGCCGTGTCGCACGCGGCCTTCGTCGGTCACGCGTTCAAGGCCCCGCTTCTTCCTGTCCAGCAGGCGGTCATGGCGTTCTGCCTCGACCTCGGATGACGACGTGTCCCGATAGACGAATCGGCTATCGGGCGGCACCTCAGCTTGGTGGGTTCTGCCGGGAGAGCCATTCGCTGCCGAGAATCGCGTACAGGACCGCGGTCACCCATTCACCTTGTCGCAGCTCGCTCTCGACGAAGCGACCCTCACGACGCAGGCCCATCCGCTCCATCGCCTGGACGGACCCACGGTTGCGCTCGTCGGCCCGCCCGACCACACGGTGAAGGCCAAGCTCCCGGAACGCGAGGTCGACGAGGGCTGCGCCTGCTTCGAGTGAGTATCCGAGCCCGGACGTGTCCGGGTGAAGGAACATCCCTATCTCGCCCTGCCGGCCATCGGGGGAGAGGACCAGCACGGCGTCTCCTACGAGAGCATCTCATAGCCAGTAGTTACCACCCGCCAAGGCTAGGTTCGTTCCGGGGCATCATCGGCTATTGAGACAGCTGCTCAGCCTGTTCTTCGCCGTACGTGCGCTCGTGAAGTGCGAACTTCACGGTGGGCCACTCGTCGTCGGTGATGGAGTAAACCACCGTGTCGCGGATTGTCCCGTTCTCGAAGACTGTGTGCTTGCGAAGGACGCCGTCCTGTTTCGCTCCCAGCCGCTCGATCGCCGCACGTGATTGGCGGTTGTGCCAGTGCGCACGGAACTCGACTGCTAGGCAGTGCAACTCCTCAAACGCTCGTGAGAGGAGCAGCAGTTTTCCGGAGGTGTTGATGCCGGTTCGTTGGGCGTCTTTGCCGAGCCATGTCGAGCCGATTTCAAGCCGCCGGTTCGCAGGGTCGAGGTTACAGTAGGTCGTCATTCCTACCGCATGGCCGGTGTGGGCGTCGATGACGGCCCAGGGGGCGAGATGTCCCTCCTGCTGCAAAGCAAGACGACGTTCGATCTCCTCGCGCATCTGCTCGGGGGAGGGGATGTGCGTGTACCAAGTCCGCCAGAGAGCACCTACCGATACTGCCTTGATCAAGTCGTCCGCGTGGGCCGGGGCCAGGGCCTCTAGGCGGACATTCTGGTTCTCCAGGATCGGTGTCTCCGCTTGGTTCATGGGCAGAGCCTAGGCGTCGAGATCGGCCCACTCGTCCAGGAGCGCAGGCGAGGCATCCTGGCGAAATGTGGTGTCGTTTTACCTGACCGGGCTCACCACGAACTTGTTGAACCCAAAAATCGGCGTGTTCTACGTATCGATCTTGCCGGGACTGTTCATCGACCAACCCGTCACCGCATGGTTGGGCGCCTTCCTCGGTTTCATCCACGCCGCTCTCGGGCTGCTGTTCCTTACCGCTGTGGCAACGCTCACCAACCTCGCGCGACGATTCCTGCTCCGCCCCAGGACTTCTGCTGTGACCGAGCTGATTTGCGGACTCTGCCTCCTGGCACTTGCGACATATGTGCTGTTCGAAGCGATCAACCACTATTTCTGACCTAGACGGAGACGGCCCGACCGCGTCATCTCCATGCAGTCTCTCTTTATTAGAGGTCCTAAGTGCGTAGCTAGGCCGAGGTCGTGTGCTGGCGGGACCTGTGTACCGTGATCAGGTGTCTAATCACTCCATCGCAATCCGTACGACGACTGAAGCTGATTGGCCTCGTGTCCGGGAGCTGCGGATTGAGAACGCCACCGACAACCCGATTTCCTACGGGGCGACACTCGAGACGACCCAAGCCATGACGGAAGAAGACTGGCGCCTGCGAGCCCGTCGCGGTGAAGCCGACGATGCAACCTGTCTGGTCGCCTGGAGCACGGTTAACGGGCGCTGGGTCGGCATGATGAGCGCGCAGCTCGGAGACGGGGACGGGTCGGACCCCGTTCTGACTGGCGTCTACGTCACTCCGGACTTCCGCGGTCGCACGCATGGGGTGGCCGACGCGCTTATGGACGCGATCATCGATTGGGCCACGGGCCGGGGCGCCCGTCTCCGCCTTTACGTCTACGAGCACGCGGTGCCAGCCCGGAAGTTCTACGACCGTCATGGCTTCACCGCGACTGGACGAAGGCGCCCGCTTACGTTCATCGACGGGCAGACGCTCGAAATGGCACGAGTTCTCCCGTCTCCCTAGACGATCAATGGGAGGTAGTCGTAAATCGCGGGATCTGGGTGCGACGATGTGGGGGTGACCGATGACGTGGAACCCGCGCTCGTCCCGGAGCTGCTTGTCACCGATCTCGATCGAAGTATCGCTTTCTGGTGTGACCTCTGCGGCTTCACCATCAGCTACTCACGACCGGATGAGCGGTTCGCGTACGTCGTCCTCGGCTCGGCGCACCTCATGCTCGAGCAGGTTGGAGTCAGTCGAAACTGGGTCACGGGCCCTCTGGAGCGCCCGTTGGGTCGAGGATCCAACTTCCAAATCACAGTTCCGGACAGCGGCGCCTTGGCGACCCTGTTAGACCGAGCCGGTGTGAAGCTCTTCATGCAGCTGGAGACGAAGTGGTACCGCATTGGGGATGAGGAGGCCGGTGTGCAGCAGTTCCTTGTTCAGGATCCGGACGGCTACTTAATCAGGTTCCAGTCGTCAGCCGGGCGTCGACCGACTGCCCGATAGCCGATTCCCTACCGGGCGCTTCAGACACCAGCATTGGCTGCGCCCCGGGGTGTCCTCCTTCGGTGGCCTCACCGCCCAGGTGCGGCCCATCACGCCCCGCTCTACGCTGTCCCCACAACCCCGATGGGAGTCGCGCATGTCCTCAGCTTCCCGACCGGGTGCTGCCGTGCTCGTGTCGATCGCCGTGACCCTCACCGTCGGCGGCTGCACGACACCCGGAGTGAACGACTTGTACATGCCTCCCACCACGGAAGACCCTTACGTGGTGCCGCCAAGCGACACTGCCGTGGTCGACCTTGACGGGGCTTCTGCTCGAGCGTTCCTCGAACAGAACGATCTCCGGGGTCTCACCATGGCTGAGGCGGGACAGCTGGTCGAGGAAGCCGGCTTTGCCGTTCGCTTCGACTTGGGCGACGGTCTTAGGTCAACGAGGGAGGCGCCGGAAGGTGCCCGCGTGGCTTCTCAGTCGGTAGAGACGCAGGAGTCGTATCCGCCCTCGCACTTCGTCGTTCTCGTAGCCGCGACCGACCCCTGACATCCACCATCGCCCCGGCACCGCATCTTGATCTTTCCCGCTTCCCACGCTTGCGGCGGGGCGGCTGTAGACCGGCTACCTCGATGAATCAGTGAAGCACTGAGATCGATAAGGGATCGCTCCTCGGTACGGTCAGGTATGAAGTCCTTCGGCTGGCGGGTGTTTGGCTGGGTCGTCGCGCTCATCGTCTTGGTTGTCGTCGGCGGGTTCATCGTTCGCAGCATGGGCGCTGTCGCTGCCTGACCAGATAGTCCCCGTCGCTACGGATCGATCTGCACGCGGGACCGTGGTGCTTTCTCGCTGTGGGAGCATCTACTGGATGCGAGCCATCATCTTGGCGGGCTCCTCGAGAGGGGCGAACCCGAACTGTGCGTAGAGGCCGTGAGCATCGCCGGTGGAGAGCAGGATGCGCTTCAGGCCTAGTGGTTGCAGGTCATCGACGACGGCTGCTGCGAGCATCTTGCCAAGGCCTTGTCCTCGCGCCTCGGGGTCCACGAAGACGTCACAGAGCCAAGCGAAGGTGACTCCATCGGTGACGACGCGTCCGTATGCCACCTGCTCTGAGGTCTCGTTGTCGTAGACGCCGTAGTTCCGGGATGCGTCGATAGCGGCATCCTGTGTCTCACGGGACCGGCCCTGGGCCCAGTAGGACAGTTCGCTCAACCAGTGGTGCACGCGCGCACGGTCGATCCTTGCCGTCGAAGTAGAGATGTGATGACGCTCAGACATGCCGACACCGTATCGGCGCCGCCCGATAGCCGATCGTCAACCGGGTGCATCGCTGTTCAACTGGCGCGTACCGTGGTCGAGACTAACGAGAAGGGGAATCGCATGACCTACTTCCTGGTCTTCGTTGGGGTCGCAGTCCTCAGCATCATCGCGCTGAACGTTGTCCTGGCCATCCGACACCGACGGTCCCGGCCGCCATTCCGTGGCACGACTGATCCAGCCGAGCAGACGCGGCTCGCGCGGGAGGAAGTCTCGGCTCGACGGGAGACCGAGCTCCTGCGAGGAGAAGCGACGAACGCCGCCTACGGACCACAGAACCGCGGCGTCACCTTCTAGGTCGCTGACTCGCCCGTCGGAGGGCGGCCCCGCCTTCGCCGCTCTGGTCGTCGATGGGCGCGTACGGTGCGCCCGGTCGTGGATCCCTCACCAAGATCAGTTCCGGACTGACCACCGAGACGGCCCGTGGCCCGCAACTACGAGAGAGTTGCCGTGGTCCTCGAGCGCCTGGCGACCGATCCCCTCGTGGTGCACGTGGTGCATGGTGGGGAGATGCTTCGTGTGTTGTGCGCTGACTCTGAGTTGGCGGAAGAGGGCGACGTGCTTGCGGTGGGGGATCGGCCGGAGCGACTCGCGGGCCGGCCGGTTCCTGGTTTCTACGGCACCGAGCTGGACGACATCGAGTGGGTCTTCGATCGCTACGCGCAGGTCGGCGGTGGTCGTCGGATCGCCGTGATCTCGGGCCTTGTCGTCTCCATCGACGCGGTCTACGTGAGCCTGACGCTCACGCCGCAGGGATGGGCGCCGGCTGCGGGCACAGCGACGTTGGAAGCGCTCTACAGCACCGCCAGCACTCGTCGACCGGAGCACCGGATTGTGTGGGGGGCGGCATCCGCTCCTGATCAGCACGGTGACACCTATCGAGCCGGGTATCCGGCATTCGAGGAGGGCGACGAGAACTTCACCGGCTGGGTGATCACCCTCGCCGAGGAACACGTTCACCCCGCGGACGCTGTCTTGTAGGTAATGAGGACGGGCGCGCTGTAAAGGTTTCCCGCTTGGACAGCTGCGAGCGTTCGGCGAGCAATTGGCCACCGGTCCGGGACGTGGTCTATCTGCGGCGAGATGTTCTTCTCGAGATGAACGCGACTAGCCAAGCGAAGAGACAGATCGTCGCGACGGCTATGACGATGACACCGACGATGATCGCGATGTGCCATCCCGTGAGGTTTCCCAGCATCGTTCCAAGCTATCGACCTGGTGGCAGACCGCAAGCGGAGACCGTAGCCACTGACTTCCCGTCGGAGTGCCCGGTAGCCGATCGATCAACGCTCACACGTCGTGAGACTCGCCGTCTGCCGGCCCTTCTCCGTCCTTTGAGGATGAATCGGCGCCTGGGCACGGGCATGCTGTGTCCCATGGCCATCGGCACGTCACCATCTGGGCTCACGACCTCAGGAGTCACGCACCAGGACGCGAGCCGGTCGCAATGGCCTCGGTGACCGGGTCTGGACGCAGCGGTCGGGCCCAGGTCGTCGCTCCTCATCTGGTGTCGATCCTTGTTCTGGTTCTGGCTGTGTCGGCAGCCTTCTGGGGAGCCGCCGTGTCTTCCCCTTTGAGGCAGTCGATCCTCACCTTCGACGATGGTGAGAGTCTCCGTCTTCTCGCGTCGTATGCAGTCTGTGTCCCTGCCGGTGGTGCACTCGTGTCTGTGCTCGTAAGTGGGCGCTTCCCTTGGACTGGCAAGCGCGTGTGCGCCCTGTGGGGGCCGGTAGGAGCTTGGGCGGCCATCGCGATCGGGGCCGTCGTCCTCGGGCTGACCCTCGTCCTGCTCCAGTCGGTGCCTCAAGGGCACCAGACGCAAGTCCAAGCAGTTGCCGCGGCACAAGGGTTGTGGCTGCCGCTCGTGTCTTTTGCGACGTATCTCGTGGGCATTGCTTGGGGTGTTCTGGATACCCGTCGTTCCGCAGCGAGGGGAAGCAGTCTTCTCGTGCTGGGCGTAGCTGTATCAGCACCGGGCGCGGTCGCGATCGTTCTCACCGCCGTGGCCCTCTGACGGTCGCCACAACGTTCCGCCGTGACGAGCCGCCGCTCTTCGCGATGTCGCGAGGTGGACGGCAGACGTTCACTGCGCTCTTAGGCGGCTCGCCTTCTCCGCGATCTCGGTCGGGAACGTGCCCGGTAGGAGATCGGAAATCGGACATGAACGCTTCCATTACCCGCGTCTAGGGCTTCATGGCCACTTGGCGGTAGGCGCTGTAGAGGGTGTCGACGTAGTCGGGGCACTCGGCCGAGCTGCCCCGCGTATGACCCTCAGGGTTCGCGGTGAGGGTCATGCAAGCGACGAGGGCGCGTGTGTCGGAGCCGAATAGCCCGACACTGCCGGTGCTCTGATCAGCTATGAGGAAGGACACCGACACGACCCCCTGCTCGTCGGTGCTCAGGTCGTAGACGACGCTCGTCGGAGGACCTGCGGGAGAGTCGCTTGCCGGTTCGGCGCCGTCGAGCGCGAGGTCCGTGTACAGCTCGCCCGCTCGTATTCGATGCTCGACCGAGTCTCCCGTGGGGTTGTCGCCGATGTACTCCAGGTAGCTCCGCATCTGTCCCGCTTGCTCTTTGATCTTGCCCTTGATGGTGTGATCGACCGAAGCAGCACAACTCGTGCACGCTGCGGCAAGCACTAGGGCCACGGCGCCGGCGCCGGCCATGCGGACAGCTGACCTGGGGACGAATCGGCTCATGAATCATCACTGTGGACCACCCACCGGACTTGGTCAACGTGACGTGACTGCGGCGCGACCACCTCTCGTTGCAACCGTCATTGGCGGACCATAAAGGGAACACCGCGTCAGCTACTGAGAAACCGTTCATCGGCAGCGCCTCGCAGCTCGGTCAAAGGACTGCGTAACGGTGCCCGTTAGACGATCGGCTACGGGGTTTCCTTGCGGCCTATCACTCGGCAAGGCAGAGTCGGCCGGTGCCACCTAGTTCACTCGGGTGTTGCGGCCGCGGTCGTGACGAGTGCTCGGAGGATTGAAGGATCGACGGACCCGAGGACTCGAGCGCTCACGCGTCCCTTGGGGTCGAGGACGAATGTCGCAGGGGTCGCGTTGGGGGCCGTCTTGCCAGCGAAGGCGAGCTGGACTCTTCCAGTGTTCACGTCGATAGCGGTGGGGTAGGTGACGTCGAATCGTTGGGTGAATGCGTCCGCGGTGGTGGGCTGGTCCCTGACGTTGACCCCAAGGAACGCGGCATCGTCGGCGACGTCCTCGCTCACCGCTTGAAGATCCGCCGCTTCCATTCGGCACGGGACGCATCCGGCGAACCAGAAGTTGAGAACGGCGACCTTGCCTTGATAGTCAGCCGCCGTGATCTTCGTGCCGTCGCTGAGTTCGGAGTCGAATTCGATTGGGTTGCCGCGGTCTTCAGGGGCAATCTCGGTCACGACCTGGTCGGCTGAGATGTATCCCTTGTCGTCACCCCACTGCTGTTCGATTCCCGACGATGAGGTGCACCCAGCCACGGCTGCGCAAGTAGCCAAGAGAAGAGCCAAAAGGGACAACCGTCGACGTGTTCGCACGCGTGAGAATAACTCGGCCAACCTGCGCGCGAACAGCGTGGCGCTCATGCGTTGTTCCCCTGACCCGGCTGACCCGTAAGGGGATCGCGTACCGGGCACCAGCTGCATGCGGTCTCACGGCAAAGGCTTGTTGACTAAGGGAGTTTGAGGGCCTCACCTGCAGGTTCAGCCGCACGGCTAGACCGCCCACCGCGCAGTTCGCGCCCGCCCGGCCTCGAGAATGCAAAGCCGGACGAGCGCTTTTGGGGAGGAAGGACTGAATCAGCAGCCGGCTGCCTTCATGGAACGTGCTCGCTCAACGCTTTGGCCAGGCAGGGGTAGGCACAGCTTGCTCCAGGTGGCGGGGCCAACGATGCCGTCCTGTGCCAGCGTGCCGCTCCACTTGCCCTGGAAGCGCAGGACCAGTTGTTTGGTGCGACCACCGAAGATGCCGTCAGCGACCGTGTAGCCATAGTCTGTGCCGGTCACCAGGTTGCTTTCCCGCAGGATTCCCTGCAAGATCGCCACGCAGTTGCGGTATTGGCTGCTGACGGCAAATACCTGGGTAACGCACGGCGCAGCGGATGTTGCGGCGTTCGCGGGCTGGGCGGTTGCGGTAGCGGGAATGATCAGTGCTGAAAGGACTGCGGCCGTCACGACAAACCGCTTTATGAAACTGATACGCATAAGTGCTCTTTCTGAGACGAAGCGTCACCATGACGCCCAGTAAGAACCATGACAGGCACAGGTCTGCTGCACCGTCGGCTTTTCGTCGGACATCTCTGTCCCCCTCGATACAGGTATGTAGTGGTTGCTCCTTTGCGGCCGAAACCTCGTATTCCCGAAATAGGTACAGCACGTTTTCGGCAGGGTTGGCAGGATAAGGTCACGAAGAAAAGGGGTGGCGTTGCTGAACGATTTGACATTGAGCAGCGCTCACCTGGGCTGTTTGTGGGGCTCAACGCCAACAATCGTCGGGCCGTCGTGCAGTCTTTCGTGTCCGCGTGGCATGAAGGTTGGGTGCCCAACCGCGAGGACGTCAAAAACCTGACCGAAACGCACGGGCAGGAGTCGGCCCAGGTTGCACCAGCAGCCGCGCCCGTGCCGGCGGTTGCAGCCGTCGACGCTGGTGGCCCCACGGCGGCCGGTGGCTATCGCTCTGCTGCGCCGACGTCGGCGGCCGGAAAGGCCGGCCAGATCGCAGCGACCAGCTACCCCAAGGGCGCCAAACCCTCACCGAGTCACGCAAGGTCGCCGGGCCGAAGGCGCGCCTGAACCAGGGCTCTGGAGCTTGAAAGGATCGCGGTAAGGATCTCGGCCGCTGGGGTTGCGTATTGATCCGATGACCAGCTCTGTTCCGGAGGTGAGGGCACCGTGTTCCGGGTCATGGGCAGAGGGTAAGGCCCGCGCACACTTGCGTCGTGAAGTAATCGCTGGTGAGCGATACGACAAATGTCATGTCGGCGGGATCGCCGTTCTTAATCGTGACCCGTGGATCTCGGCTGACGAGAGTCCCTCCTGTGTCGGCTTGGTCCTCGTCCAGTGTTTGCGCTAGCGAGGCGGACGTCGTGAGGTCGGCATTGACGATGAGGGTGGCATCCAACGTCCCGGAGCATGCGTACCTGGCCGTCGCGGGCAGCACCCCTAGAGGCGACGACGACGAGCAGCCGATGTC
>Ga0265780_10000817_pt1 | contig 46307 bp, 30 predicted proteins | sample P1T30metagenome_FD_192432 | JGI IMG/M metagenome (GOLD analysis project Ga0265780, IMG submission 192432) | Plant litter microbial communities from East Loma Ridge, Irvine, California - P1 T30 | ecosystem: Environmental > Terrestrial > Plant litter > Unclassified | place: USA: California... | reverse complement strand
ACTGCTGTTTTGCCTACCGGAAAGCCTAAATGGCTTAAAGTGAAGCTACCTATTGGCCAAAAATATACTGAACTTCGCGGTTTGGTGGATAAATATAAGTTGAATACCATCTGTACTTCAGGGAGTTGCCCAAATATGGGCGAATGCTGGGGCGAAGGTACGGCGACGTTTATGATTCTGGGGAATGTGTGTACGCGCTCGTGCGGTTTTTGCGGTGTGAAAACGGGAAGACCTGAAACGGTGGACTGGGACGAGCCTGAAAAAGTGGCGCGTTCTATCAAGATTATGAATATCAAGCACGCGGTTGTGACGAGTGTTGACCGTGATGACTTGAAAGATATGGGTTCGATTATTTGGATTGAGACGGTGAAAGCCATCAGGAGAATGAATCCGAATACGACTTTAGAAACTTTGATTCCTGATTTTCAAGGAAATACTAGGAATTTAGACCGAATTGTGGAAGCAAATCCTGAAGTGGTTTCGCATAATATGGAAACGGTTAGACGTTTGACTCGCGAAGTTAGAATTCAGGCAAAATATGATAAAAGCCTAGAAGTTTTGCGCTATTTGAAAGAGAAAGGCATCAACAGAACGAAGTCTGGAATCATGCTTGGATTAGGCGAAACGGAAGAGGAAGTGATCCAGACGTTGCACGATTTACGCGATGCGAATGTGGATGTTGTGACGATTGGTCAATATCTGCAACCGAGTAAAAAACATCTTCCGGTGAAGGAATTTATTACGCCAGATCAGTTTGCTAAATATGAGAAAATTGGTTTGGAATTAGGTTTCCGTCACGTGGAAAGCGGTGCTTTGGTAAGATCTTCTTATAAAGCCCAGAAACATATACTTTAATTTTAGATTGCAGATTTTAGATTTCAGATTTAAAAACTGTCATAAAATAAATGATAAAAACTAGAATTGCCATAAACGGTTTTGGAAGAATCGGGAGAAATTTATTCCGTCTTTTGCTGAACCACCCGACTATTGAAGTTGTTGCGATTAATGATATTGCAGATAACAGAACGATGTCGCATTTGATTAAATATGATAGTATTCACGGGGTTTTGCCGTTTGAATGTTCGTATGATGCTGATGGAATTATAGTTGACGGAAAACACTACACTTTTTTTCACGAAAGAAGCATTTCAAATTTAGATTGGAAATCGCTGGATATCGATGTGGTCGTAGAATCTACTGGCAAATACAAGACTTTTGAAGATATTAATTTTCATATTTTGGTTGGAGCAAAAAAGGTAATTCTTTCGGCTCCGTCAGAAACTGAAAGAATAAAAACCGTGGTTCTTGGTGTCAACGAACATATTCTTGACGGAACTGAAAAAATAATCTCAAACGCCAGCTGTACTACAAATAATGCGGCGCCGATGGTTAAGGTTATCAATGATCTGTGCGGTATTGAACAAGCATACATTACCACAGTTCACTCCTACACAACCGATCAAAGTCTTCACGATCAGCCACATAAAGATTTAAGAAGGTCGCGTGGCGCGGCTCAATCAATCGTTCCCACAACAACTGGCGCGGCGAAAGCGTTGACGAAAATTTTCCCTGAATTGGATGGAAAAATTGGGGGAAGCGGGATTCGTGTTCCTGTTCCGGATGGTTCGTTGACTGATATTACTTGTTATGTGAAACGCGAAGTTTCGATTGAAGAAATAAACACTGCTTTTAAAGAAGCTTGCCAAAATAACTTCAAAGGAATTATGGCTTACACTGAAGACCCAATTGTTTCTGTGGATATTATCGGGAATACCAACTCTTGTCTTTTTGACTCTGATTTGACCTCGGTAATCGACAAAATGGTGAAGGTTGTGGGCTGGTATGATAACGAAATCGGATATTCCTCGCGCTTAATCGATTTAATTTCTTTGACGAATAAGAAATAATTACATTTATCGTCTCAAGAACTTTAAAATGGGTCGATATCTACCGTTTTTCTTCGCAATTTTAAGTTTCCCGCTTTTTTCGCAGGTAAAAACACCTATGCAATCGAAGATCGACAGCGTTGATTATTATATTGAGATTGCCAATTTTCATTTGAAAGGCAATAACTTTCAGCCAGCACTTGAAAATTCCCAAAGAGCGATTGACGTTGCGTTAAAATCAGCAAGTAAAATTGACGAAGCAAATGCTTATACATTTCTAGGGAGCATTTATTTTGAACTTAAAAAGTACGATGACGCAATTGAAACTTATTTAAGGAGCATTACGCTATATAACGAACTGGAGCCCAGCACTGAACAAGCCTATTCTTATTACAACTTGGGTTTGTGCTACATGGAAAAAAATAATTATCGAACAGCTGAAATCTATTTTGACAAAGCAAATGCAATTTATGAAACTATTGATATTCCCGACGCGAAAGAACTTTTAAATCTTCAAAAGGGTATTTTATACAAAGCAAAGGGCAGAGCCAAATTAGCTTCAAATATATTTAACAAAATCATTGCCAAGCCAGATTCTGAAGATCAATTTAAAACAAAAGCGGAAGCATTGTACCAAATGGGATGCATTGAATATGAGTCTGGATTCAATTCACTGTCAATGAATTACCTAAATCGTGCATTAGACTTAAATCAAAAAAACGATAATTTAGAGCAAAGGTCAAAGATTTTTAAAAAAATCAGCGAAGTCTACGAAAAGATGATGGATATCGATAATTCTTTCGTTTTTTTAAAGAAACATTTGGTCCTGCAAGATTCAATTACGGAACTAAATAGCAAAAAAATCGGCGCGTTAGAATTTGAAAAATTCAAAGAGAGCGAGCGAATGAAAACCATAAAACAGCAGGACAAAGAGAACCGAGAGGCACAAAAGCTGTTAAAAGTATCGAAGCTCACGAGCATTTTAAGTATCGCCTTAATTTCGATATTGTCGCTGTTGAGCATTTCACTATACAAAAATAACAATATTAAGAAAAAGTCAAATAAATTACTTCAAGAAAAAAATTCTGAACTTGAAATTGCCAAAGATAAAGCCGAAAGAGCTCTTCAGGCTAGAGCAGAATTTCTTTCGACAGTAAGTCACGAATTACGAACGCCGTTAAATGCAATCAACGGAATTACACATTTGATGATCGAAGAAGATCCAAAAGAATCTCAGAAAGAATACTTGAAATCCTTGAAATTTTCAGGTACTTATTTGCTGACTTTCATCAACGAAATTTTAGAAATTAATAGAATTGAATCAAATAATATCGAGGTTGAGAAAATTGGTTTTAACCTGAAGCAACTATTAATTGACATCCAAAATTCACTTAAAGAATTGGCAAGCCAAAATAATGTGGATTTTGAATTGGAATTTGACGAAAATATCTGTGCTATTTTCAACGGCGATCCCACAAAACTATCACAGATTTTTATGAATTTGATCAATAACGCCTTGAAATTTACTGAAAATGGAAAGGTAATTGTCAAAGCAAAACTAATCGATGACTGTGATATTTCACAGACGATTCATTTTGAAATTGTCGATAACGGGATTGGTATTCCAGTTGAGAAACAAGAAATTATTTTCGAAAGTTTTTCTCAGGGATCAGTAGAAATCAACAGAAAATATGGCGGAACTGGCTTGGGTTTAGCAATCGTGCGACGGCTTGTGACATTACTTGGTGGCGATATCACTCTAGAAAGTATTCCCAAACATGGTTCTAATTTCAATTTTACGCTCACAATGGAAAAAGGTGTGAAGTGCGATGAAGACATTAAGTTCCATACCAGCGACACTGATTTTATCGATAAAAAAATACTTTTGGTTGAGGACAACAAAATCAATCAGATGGTAACTAAAAAAATGCTGGAGAAAAAGAAAATTTTCTGTCAAATCGTTGATAATGGCGAAGATGCGATTGAAGCGGTTCGCAATAATAAATATGATTTAGTTCTGATGGATGTACATCTTCCGGGAATTAATGGAACGATAGCCACGCAAAACATCCGCGTTTTTGACGAAAACACCCCAATTATCGCCTTGACGGCAATTTCCTTAAACGAAAACCGCGAAATGCTTCTTTCCTTTGGGATGAACGACGTAATTACTAAGCCATTCAATCCCGATAATTTCTATAAAGTAATCGCTGAAACAATGCGAAATTAATTTCTGGCAATTAACTCTTTAATCAATGTTCTAACTTTTGGCTCTGCTTTTTGCGCCGCTTCTAAAACCTCTTGATGTGAAATCGTATCGATGCTGTGTTCGTCGCCAATGTCTGTAATTACTGAGATTCCGAAACATTCAACACCCATGTGTCTTGCCACAATAACCTCTGGAACTGTGGACATTCCAACGCAATCTGCTCCAACTATTTTCACCATTCTATATTCAGAAAGCGTTTCAAAAGTGGGTCCTTGCAAGCCATAATAAATTCCGTCTTTAACTTCGATGTTCAATTCAATGGCAATATTTTTTGCTTTCGTAATCAATTCACGAGAATAAGGCTCGCTCATATTTACAAATCTTGGCCCAAATCTTTCGTCATTTTTTCCGCGCAACGGATGTTCGGGCATCATATTAATGTGATCGTAAATAATCACTATATCGCCCACTTTGTAAAACGGATTCACGCCTCCAGAAGCATTTGAAACCACCAGTTTTTCTACTCCGAGAAACTTCATAACGCGAACCGGGAATGTCACTTCTTTCATATCATAACCTTCATAATAATGAAAGCGACCTTGCATTGCAACGACTTTTTTGTTTCCAATTGTTCCAAAAACCAAAGCGCCTTTGTGACCTTCGACCGTGGAAACTGGAAAATTCGGAATTTCATTATAAGGAAGCGTAAATTCTATGGCAATATCTTCTGTAAAACCTCCTAAACCGGAACCTAAAATAACTCCGAATTCTGGAGAAAAATTTGTTTTTGATTTGATATAATTGACTGTTTCTTGAACTTTTTCGAACATAATTTTATATGATTTGTGAATGGCAAAATTTGTAAAGTTCTCTAAACAAGATTAATAAACTTCCTAAAGATTTTAGCCAAAAGTAAAAATACACAAAATGATTTCATTGGAGAAATATTAGCCATTATGAAATTGACAATCATAAAAAAATACTAATTGTGATTTTAGTTAATTGGAATATCGGAAATTCCCGATACATTTGCACTATGGAAAACATAGAAATTTTTAAAGCCTTATCAAACAAGTCCAGATTGCAAATGCTAGAATGGCTGAAAGACCCCGAAGCTAACTTTCCAGAACAGGAACATGCCGGTTTTGAGCATGGCGTTTGTGTGGGTCAAATTCAGGCAAAAGCTGGTTTGACGCAATCCACGGTTTCTGAATATTTGTCGATTTTACAGCGCGCTGGTTTTATAGAATCCACTCGTGTCGGGCAATGGACGTACTATAAAAGAAACGAAAAAGCATTTTCTGACCTAATAAAATTAATTGAATCTAATTTATAAATACAAATCAAATGAGCACAAATAGTTTATTCACGCCTTTTAAATTAAAGACGCTGGACTTAAAAAATAGAATCGTAATGGCGCCGATGACGCGTTCGTTTTCTCCAAATGGAATTCCTACGGACGAAGTTGCCGCTTACTACCAGAAAAGAGCCGAAGGACAAGTCGGATTGATTTTATCGGAAGGAACTGTTATCAACAGACCTTCATCTTCAAACGACGCAAATGTTCCTCACTTTCATGGCGATCAAGCGTTAGCTGGCTGGAAAAAAGTGATCGATGGCGTTCACAATGCTGGTGGCCAAATGGGACCGCAAATCTGGCACATGGGAATTATGGACAACCACCATTCCGGTTGGACGCCATCGACGCCGTTTGAAGGTCCGTCTGGCATAAATCGTCCCGGAAATAATAACGGAAACACAATGACCACAAAAGATATCGAAAACACAATTTTAGCTTTCGGACAAGCTGCAGCCGATGCAAAAAGCTTAGGTTTTGATACCATTGAAATCCACGGAGCGCACGGGTACTTGATTGACCAATTTTTTTGGGAAGGGACCAATTTAAGAACTGACGAATACGGTGGAAAAACATTGCGAGAAAGAACTCGTTTTGCAGTCGATGTTATTAAAGAAATCAGAAGACGCGTTGGCGAAGACTTTGCTATAATCATCAGGCTTTCACAATTTAAACCTTCAGATTACAATTTTAAATTGGCTCAAAATCCACAAGAAATGGAAGCTTGGCTGACACCTTTAGTTGACGCCGGAGTTGATATTTTGCACTGCTCACAAAGACGTTTTTGGGAACCAGAATTTGAAGAATCTGATTTAAATTTTGCGGGTTGGGCTAAGAAATTAACTGGAAAAGCTACAATTACTGTAGGTTCAGTTGGTCTTTCTGGAGATTTCTTCGGAGCTTTTGCAGGAGAAAGTTCACAACCAACTTCTTTAGAAGAATTAAACAGAAGATTTGACAGAGGCGATTTTGATTTGGTTGCCGTTGGAAGGCCAATCTTGGCAGACCCGAACTGGGTTTCAAAAATCAAAGCTGGAAAGACAGAAGAATTGAGAGAATTTACCAAAGAAGCTTTAGGCGAATTATCGCTTTCATAATTTCAGAATAAATTAAAAAGACCCGCAAATTTCAAATTTAGCGGGTCTTTTTTTAGCTATTATTTTCTACGTAAGACAAAATTGTCTGGTCAAAAACTTCTTGATTTTGAAGGAATTCACTTTTAATCGGAAGATAAAAAAGTTGTTCTTTCGGAAGATTTCCTCTTAAACGGACAAAATCTTTTTCAGTTGTAATGATGATTTTACCTTTTGCTTTTTCCTTAATTTCTAAAATATCTTTATCGGAAAAATGATGATGGTCTGGATACGTTAGAATTGTATCCTTTTCGTTTCTCAAATAATCAAAAAACGGTTCTGGTTTCGCAATTCCAGCCAACAGCAACTTTTCAGAATTTTTAATTTCTGAAACCAAAAGCTGTTTTTCTTCCGAAAAAATAAATTCGTCGTAAGCAATTGAAGTGAAAAATAATTTCTGAAGTGAATCCAATTGCAATTTTCTTTCAATCACATTTTTTTCTTTTTCGGAAAGATTTTCTGGACATTTTGTGACAACAACAATATCTGCTCTTTCAGCTCCGCTCCTGCTTTCGCGAAGGTTTCCGGTTGGCAAAATAAAATCATCTGCATACAAATCATTATAAGCCGTGAGCAAAATATAAAATCCGGCTTTCACTTTTCTATGCTGAAAAGCATCGTCTAATAAAATAATATCTGGCTTCGAAATTTTCATCAATTGTTCAATTCCGTTCTTGCGATTTGAATCAACAGCGACTAAAATATTTGGAAACTTTTGATAGAATTGAAAAGGTTCGTCTCCGAGAATTTCAGCGTTTGAAGTGGCATCCGCTAAAATAAAACCTTCTGATTTCCTTTTATAACCACGGCTTAAAGTCGCGATTTTATTGGTCGGAGAAAGCAATCGAATTAAATATTCTATCTGAGGTGTTTTTCCAGTTCCGCCAACGCTTAAATTTCCGACAGCAATAATTGGCAAGTCAAAAGAATAGGATTTCAAAACGCCTTTGTCAAAAAGAAAATTACGAAAAGACGTGATAAAACCATATAAAATGGCAAAAGGAAAAAGTATTTTTCGGAGAATATTCATAGTACGAAAATATAATATTTTATCTTTGAAACATAATTAGAACACAGATTTCACAGATTAGCACAGATTTTTTAATCAAAATTTATGCTGTCTTTTTAATCTGTGAAAATTAGTGAAATCTGTGTTTATGAAAATTAAAGAAATAATTTCCGTCCTAGAACGAATGGCTCCTTTGGCGTATGCCGAAGATTTTGACAATGTCGGATTACTTGTCGGAAATCAAAATGACGATTGCACCGGAGTTTTAGTGTGCCACGACGCTTTAGAAAAGGTAATTGATGAAGCAATTGCTAAAAACTGCAACTTTATCGTTTGTTTTCATCCGATTTTATTTTCGGGATTGAAGAAAATTACGGGCAAAAATTATGTGGAACGTTCTGTTTTAAAGGCAATTAAAAATGATATTGCAATTTATGCAGTTCACACGGCTTTGGACAATCACCAAAATGGCGTGAACAAAATTTTCTGCGATGCTTTGGGATTGACAAACACAAAAGTTTTGATTCCGAAGGAAAGTTTTATCCAAAAATTAGTAACTTATACCGTTCCAGAAAACGCTGATTTGGTTAGAAATGCTTTGTTTGAAGCTGGAGCTGGTTCGATTGGGAATTATGACAATTGCAGTTTTAATTCCGAAGGAACTTTTACATTTCAAGGCAATGAAAACAGCAATCCGGTGATTGGCGAGCGCGGAAAATTGCACACGGGAACTGAAATAAAAATCGAAGTTACTTTTGAAAAACATTTACAAGGAAAAATTTTAAAGGCGCTAATTTCAAATCATATTTATGAAGAAGTGGCTTATGAAATTTATAATTTAGAAAATTCGCACCAAAATATCGGCCTTGGAATGATTGGCGAATTGGATGCTGAAATGCAAGAAAAAGAGTTCCTTTTATTTGTGAAAAATACGATGAAAGCCGACGGAATTCGTCATTCTGAATTTCTTGGAAGACCTATAAAAAAGGTTGCCGTTCTTGGAGGTTCGGGAAGTTTTGCCATAAAAAAGGCAATTCAAGCCGGAGCAGACGCTTTTTTGACCGCAGATTTGAAATACCATCAGTTTTATGAAGCTGAAAATCAGTTACTTTTGGCCGATATTGGTCATTATGAAAGTGAACGTTACACAAAAAATTATATAGTTGACTATCTTACGAAAAAAATTCCTAATTTTGCAATCATTTTATCGGAAGAAAATACAAATCCAGTTAAGTACTTATAGAATATGGCGACTACAAAAGAATTGAGTGTTGAAGACAAGTTAAGAGCGATTTACGATTTACAATTAATCGACTCAAGAATTGACGAAATCAGAAATGTTAGAGGTGAATTGCCTTTAGAAGTAGAAGATTTGGAAGATGAAGTAGCTGGTTTAAGCACACGTCTTGACAAATTAAAAAGTGATTTGGAATCTATCGAAGAGCAAATTAAAACTAAAAAAGGTGCTATCGAAGAACACAAAGAGAGCATTAAAAAATACACAAAACAACAAGAAACTGTTCGTAACAACAGAGAATTCAACTCTTTAACTAAAGAAGTCGAGTTCCAAGAACTTGAAATTCAATTGTCTGAAAAACAGATTAAAGAAATGAAAGCTTCTATCGAGCACAAAAAACAAGTGATTTCTGATTCTAAAGAAAAATTAGAGGCAAAATCAAATCATTTGAAACACAAAAAATCAGAATTAGACGCAATTATGTCTGAAACTGAAAAGGAAGAAACATTTTTATCTGAAAAATCTGCTGAATATGAAGCTTTAATCGAAGAGAGATTATTGCAAGCTTACAAAAGAATCAGAGGAAGCGTTCGCAACGGATTGGCTGTAGTTTCTATCGAAAGAGGTGCTTCTGCAGGTTCATTCTTTACGATTCCACCGCAAACTCAAATGGAAATTGCTTCTCGCAAGAAAGTAATTACAGATGAGCATTCAGGAAGAATTTTAGTAGATTCTGCCCTTGCAGATGAAGAAAAAGAAAAAATGGAACAGCTGTTTTCGAAATTCTAAATATCTTTAAGCCTCGATAATTATCGGGGCTTTTTTTTATGAAAAAATTTTTAAACTTCTTACTCGCAAAATCCATCGGATTGTACATCAATCTGCTGAGCTATGTTTTTCCAAGAAAAGCATCGCAACTGGCTTATGGATTTTTCAGCGAGCCAAGAACCGGAAAACTTTTTTCAGACAAATTGCCAGAGGTATTAAAATCGGCCAAAACCGAAATCTTAGAAAAAGACGAACACCAATTTCCTGTTTATATTTGGGAAGGAAACGAAACAATTGTTTTATTAATTCACGGCTGGGAAAGCAATGCTTCGCGCTGGGAAAATTTCCTTCCGTATCTTCAAAAATCAGGAAGCACCATCATTGCACTTGACGCTCCAGGCCACGGATTGTCTTCGGGAAGAGAATTTAATGTGCCAAGATATGCCGAATTTGTGGACGTTGTTGTTGAAAAATTCAAACCTCAATATCTTGTCGGACATTCGATGGGTGGCGTAACTTCGCTGTATTATCAGCATTTGTACCAAAATAAAAATGTTGAAAAACTGGTGGTTTTAGGAGCACCTTCTGATTTGGAAATTTTGATTTCGAATTATGCCAAAATGTTGAGCCTAAATGTAAAAGCGACAAGCATGGTTGAAAATCACTTTTTAGAACATTTTAAAATCAAAATGGAAGAATTTTCCGGAAGAATTTTTGGTTCCAAAATAAAAATAAAAGGCCTGATTGCGCACGACATTGATGACGATGTGGTTTCTTTTGAAGAAGCTAAAAAGAATGCCAGCACTTGGAAAGACGTTACTTTTATCGAAACCAAAGGTCTCGGACACAGTATGCACGATGATGTTTTGTACCAAAAAATATACAGTTTCCTTTTTGAGAAAAAAACGCTTGACGACGCAAAAAGGGCTTCTTAAATTCTCAAATTAAGGCTACCTTTGCACAATGGAAGATAATTTAAAACGTCTAAACAAATTCATCGGCGAAACCGGCTATTGCTCTCGCCGTGAGGCAGATAAATTAATTGAGGAAGGACGCGTGACGATAAATGGCGTTGTTCCAGAAATGGGAACAAAAGTTTCTCCAAATGACGAAGTTCGAATTGACGGAAAATTAATTGTGGAACAACGCGAAAAACCGGTCTATTTGGCTTTTAACAAACCTGTTGGGATTGAATGCACGACTAATTTAGATGTCAGAAATAATATTGTTGATTATATTAATTATCCAAAGCGAATTTTCCCAATCGGAAGATTGGACAAAGCTTCGGAAGGATTGATTTTTATGACCAATGACGGCGATATCGTCAACAAAATTCTTCGCGCCAGAAACAATCACGAAAAAGAATATATCGTTACTGTAAATCGCCCGATTACCGACAGATTTATCGAAAGAATGGGCAACGGCGTTCCGATTTTGGACACAATTACCCGAAAATGCAAAGTTGAACAAGTCAGCAAATACATCTTTAAAATTATCTTGACGCAAGGTCTGAACCGCCAAATCCGTAGAATGACCGAATATTTGGGTTATGATGTTACGGCTTTGAAAAGAACTCGAATCATCAATATTTCTTTGGATGTTCAAGTCGGAAGATATCGAGATTTAACGGATGCAGAGATTAAAGAATTGAACCAATTGATTGAACCTTCGAGCAAAACGGAAGAAGCGAGCTTGCCAAAAGTGGAAACGCAACGCGCAACGCAGAGAGTTATTCGAAGAATTCCACCGAGGAATAAATAAAAAACAACCGCAGATTCGCAGATTTTAATTTTACGAATAATCATTTAAAAAAATCTGTGAATCTGCGGTTCTTTTCAAAGCGTTTTTACTTGCTTTTTTCTCTTTTTTGTTCTCTTGCTAAAAGTGTATTCTTCAATAACATTGCAATGGTCATCGGTCCAACTCCACCAGGAACTGGCGTAATAAAGGACGTTTTTTTGCTTACTAAATCAAAATCAACGTCGCCGGTAATTCTGTATCCTTTTTCGCTGTCGTCAGCAACACGCGTGATACCCACGTCAATTACAACTGCGCCGTCTTTTACCATTTCTGCTTTTAAGTAATTTGGAACTCCCAAAGCCGTGATGATAATATCCGCTTGCGTTGTGATTTGTGCGATATTTTTGGTATAACTGTGTGTCAAAGTAACTGTAGAATTTCCAGGGAAACCTTTTCTTCCCATCAAAATACTCATCGGACGACCAACGATGTGGCTTCTTCCGATTACAACTGTATGCTTTCCTTGTGTTTCAACTCCGTATCTTTCTAACAATTCTAAAATTCCGAAAGGTGTTGCCGGAATAAAAGTAGTCATATCCAAAGCCATTCTTCCGAAATTCTCAGGATGAAAACCGTCAACATCTTTGCTTGGGTCAACCGCCATCAAAACTTTTTGGGTATCAATTTGTTCTGGCAAAGGCAATTGCACAATAAAACCGTCGATATTGTCGTCTTGGTTTAATTCCTTGATTTTTTTTAGCAATTCTGTTTCTGAAGTTGTGCTTGGCATTTTGACCAAAGTCGATTCAAAACCCACTTTTTCGCAAGCTTTCACTTTGCTCCCAACATACGTCAAACTTGCGCCATCGTTACCCACAATAATTGCGGCAAGATGTGGCACTTTTTCGTTGTTGTCTTTCATCTTCTGCACTTCTGCAGTGATTTCGTTTTTGATGTCTTCAGAAATCTTTTTTCCGTCTAGTAGTTGCATTCTATTTAATTGATAGTTGTTAGTGTATAGTGTAAAGTTGTAGTTAGTATGCCGTTTAAAAGTCGAAAGTCTTAAAGCCATTACAACTTTAAGACTTTCAACTTTTATCTCATTCCTTTCATCCCGCCCATCATTCGCATCAGATTTTTTCCACCGCCACCTTGCATCATCTTCATCATTTTGCTCATTTGGTCGAATTGTTTCATCAGCTGATTGACTTGCTGCACGTCGGTTCCAGAACCTTTTGCAATTCTGTTTTTTCTTTTCACGTCGATGATTGCCGGTTTGCTTCTTTCCGTTGGCGTCATCGAGTGGATGATTGCTTCGATATGTTTAAAAGCATCATCTTCAATTTCCACATCTTTTAAGGCTTTTCCAGCTCCAGGAATCATTCCGACAAGGTCTTTCATGTTACCCATCTTTTTTACCTGCTGAATTTGCGTCAAGAAATCGTCAAAACCGAATTCATTTTTAGCAATTTTCTTCTGTAATTTTCTAGCTTCTTCTTCGTCGAATTGTTCTTGAGCTCTTTCTACCAAAGACACAACGTCTCCCATACCAAGAATTCTTTCTGCCATACGAACCGGATAGAAAACGTCAATAGCTTCCATTTTTTCTCCTGTCCCAATGAATTTGATTGGCTTGTTTACTACAGATTTAATCGAAATTGCAGCACCACCGCGCGTATCCCCATCTAATTTGGTAAGGATAACTCCGTCGAAGTTTAATCTGTCGTTGAAAGCTTTTGCAGTATTAACGGCATCTTGACCAGTCATCGAATCCACTACAAAAAGTGTTTCTTGCGGTTGAATTGCAGCGTGAACATTGGCAATTTCGTTCATCATTTCTTCGTCCACGGCCAAACGACCAGCGGTATCGACAATTACTACGTTGAAACCATTTGCTTTTGCGTGTTTGATTGCATTTTGTGCAATTTCTACCGGATTTTTATTTTCGGGCTCAGAATAAACTTCCACCCCGATTTGATCTCCAACAACGTGAAGCTGATTGATTGCCGCCGGACGGTAAATGTCGCAGGCAACCAACAATGGTTTTTTGTTCTTTTTAGTTTTAAGGAAGTTGGCCAATTTTCCAGAGAATGTTGTTTTTCCAGAACCTTGAAGACCTGACATCAAGATAATTGACGGATTTCCAGAAAGGTTGATTCCGGCAGCGTCGCCACCCATCAATTCTGTTAATTCATCTTTTACCAATTTTACCAAAAGTTGTCCTGGTTGCAACGTTGTCAAAACGTCTTGACCAATGGCTTTTTCTTTTACTTTTGTGGTAAAATCTTTAGCAATCTTAAAGTTGACATCGGCATCAAGCAAGGCGCGACGAACTTCTTTTAAAGTATCGGCAACATTGACCTCGGTGATTTTTCCGTGTCCTTTTAGTATGTGGAATGCTTTGTCTAACTTATCACTTAAATTATCGAACATAGTATCTTTCTTTATTAGAAGTGCAAATATAAGTTTTAAAGTCGAAAGTTGAAAGTCATAAAGTTGCAAAGTCGAGAAGTTTCAGAGTTGCAAAGTTTTAAAAAATTTTGGCTTTTTTGAGAGTGGGTTAAATCGACAAAGTTTTTCGACAAACTTCGTCACTAGCCCCGATTGAACCGGAAATCCTTTCATTTAAAAAATCTATTTTTTCTTGGTGCAAAAAAGCGACCAGCGGAAGCTCTTTTTGTGCCTTAGAAAAAAAGATTTTTTGATGAAAGATTGAAGGGAAAAGCGGGAAATAGCTTCTTATAAAAATAAAAAACCAGCCATTGCTGACTGGTTTTTCGCTACTAAAACTATTTAAAAACTACTTAACTACATATTAAAAACAGGTGTTTGTATCGCCTTCAAGCTCAAATAAAATATTGATTTCGTCTTGATTCAAGAGCCTTTTGTACACTCGCAAATCGTCGAGGTGTGCTTGAAGTTCTTTTCCGATGAAGTAATTGAAAGCTTGTGTATTGGCAAAAAGTTCAAATCCTTCGCCTGAATTTCGGAGCACGCCATCTCGATAAAGCCTAATGATTGGTCCGTTTGCGGTGGGGTCAACAGATACAACGATGTGGTGCCAGTTTTCGGTATCGTTTGGCAAGGTCTGGCTTTGGTTCCAGGAAGTATCAAAAACATTGGTGATTTCTGACGAAGTATTGAAGAAAAACGGTGCGTTTAAATCGTAAATTCCTAAACCAAAATTTGGCTGGGCATTGGTAACCTCTCCATTTGATTTTTCAAAAATTCGTTCGAGATTTGATGGATTTGTATTTTGCATTTTGACCCAAACACTGATGGAAAGCGAATCCCCAACTTGAATATTTCTGTTTTCTGTTGTTAAAAGTGTCAAGAAATTTTCTCCATTAAACGAAATCGCGCCGTTTGCATTTCCGCTTCTATCGGTTACAAAAGTTGGATTTGATTGCGAAGTTGCATAATCTAACGAAATTAAATCGCGCGTTTCATTGGCGAACGGCATATAAATAATTAGGTCGTTAATCAAAACATGTGGATTTGGGCAAGTTGGTTCTGGATTAGAACAAAGCGGAATCGTTTGTAAAATCAAGGCTTCCAACTCTGAATTATTATTTATGACGATAGTTTGTCCGTTTGAATTTGAAACAGAAATCGGGTACGAAATAGAATAATATTCGTTGGCTTGCAAGTTTAAAATCAATAAGAATAATTCCAAATCATTGTCAACAACATACGTCTGTGCGATTTGAAAATTACTGTTATAACCAAAAACCGTAATTGGATATTGAATTGAAAAACAACCAATTGGAGCTTCTTCCGGCGGTTGCGCGTTGCAATTGCTTAATTGGTTGAATTGCTGTTGCGATGTCACAATTTCTTCGCTATAATCCGGAAAAATTACGGTTATCGGAAACGTAAAGTCGATTGTTCCATTGCCATTCGGTGTCTGCAAAATCTCGGCAACAATACCAAAATCTTCTTCAGAATTTACGGTAAAAGTCTGCTCTCCATTTAGCACAACGTTCACCGGCAATTTCACTTTAAAACAACTTGTACTGTCCAAAACGTTGTCATTACTGGTATTTTCCATTGAAACCCGACTCAAAAGTTTCGATAAATTTGAACTTTTATTTAAAGTTTGAGAATTCGCTCCCGTGCCCAAATCCACTTCTTCATTTTGGCAAGAAACAAATAAACTCGAGCAAATTATGGCCAGCCAGATGAGCGATTGTAAAATTCTTTCCCTATTTTTCATTAGTGCAAAAGTTTTGGTTTGGCATTAAAACATTTCAATTTCAAAAAACCCTACCCGCAAAAAATTTATTTTTTCAATTAAAAACTATATTTGACGATATAAAAAAATCTTGACATAAAAGTAGGGTTTTTATCAACTTGCCTGTTATAGTGTGAACTGACTTTTTATAAATGGAGGAAATCAAAAAAAGTATCGGCGTTTGCGAAGAAATGGTTTTCAGCAATTTCTTTCGGTTAAATGTGAAAACATTGCGGAATTATTTGTTCTATAAGTTTGGAAATCAAGAGCAAGCCAATGATATTTCGCAGGAAGCTTTTGTGAAATTATGGGAAAATTGTGCGGAAGTTCCGTTGGAAAAAGCAAAATCTTTTGTTTACAAAGTGGCCAATAATGCTACGTTGAACCAAATTGCACATCAAAAAGTGGTTTTGAATTATTCCAAAAAAGAAAATCTAGTACATTCCACGAATGAAAGTCCTGAATTTATTTTGGAAGAAAGTGAATTTAAAACCAAACTTGAAAAGGCAATTTCAAATTTAACCGAAGCACAACGAACTGCTTTTCTCTTAAACAGAATTGACGGGAAAAAATATTCCGAAATCGCTATCCTTTTAGAAATCAGCGTAAAAGCGGTTGAAAAACGAATTCACGGCGCTTTAATTTCCTTGCGGAGTGAAATTGAAAATTTAAAGTAGGGTTTTTTAAACCGAAATTGTTTTATAGAAAAGAATAAAAAATGGAAAGCAAATTTGACTTGGCGAAATGGCTGGCGGGAGAAATGACGAAAGCAGAATCTGACGCTTTTGAACAGTCACCAGAATTTGAAACCTACCGAAAAATAAAGGAATATTCCTCAAAATTAAAAGCTCCTGAATTTAACTCAGAAGAAATTTTGAAGAATGTGATTGCTCATAAAAAAGAACCAAAAGTCATTAAACCAAGATTCAATTGGATAGCAAAAATGGTCGCCGTTTTGGTTATTGGTTTGGGAATTGGCTTCTTTTTTCTTCAAAGTTCTTCGACTACAGAAATGGCTTTGGCGGGAGAAAAAAACACCTTTTCGCTTCCTGATAATTCAGAAGTTGTGCTAAATTCGGGTTCTGAAATCGAGTACAAAAAGTTCAACTGGAAATACCATCGCGAGCTGAATTTAAAAGGTGAAGCTTTTTTTAAAGTCGCCAAAGGCGAAAAGTTTGATGTCAATACAGAACTTGGAAAAGTGACCGTCGTAGGAACCCAATTTAACGTAAAGTCGAGAAATAAAAACTTTGAAGTCGAGTGTTTTGAAGGAAAAGTAAAAGTTTCGTTCAACGGAAAACAAGTTGTATTGACCAAAGGAAAATCGGTTTTTATCCAAAATGGAGCTGAAATCGAATCGAGAGATGATATTTCTGAAACACCAAATTGGTTGCAAAACGAAATGGAATTCAACAATAATTCGCTGTCAGAAATTATCGCAGAAATGGAAAGACAGTATAGTATCTCAATCGAAAATAAATTGACGTTGGATAAAAAATTTAGTGGTATTTTGCCTTCGGATAATCTGGAAACCGCTTTAGAAATTTTGAGTAAAACCTATAAATTAAGCTATTCACAACCCACAAAAACAAAGGTTATCTTGACAAAGAATGAGTAAAAGCTTTACGCTGTTTTGGTTATCGTTATTTTTAATTTTGAGTTCTTTTGGAGCAAATTCCCAAGAGAAAAGCAAACCTATTGCCTTAAAACAGATTTTGACTTCCATCTCAAAACAGCACAAAGTTCAGTTTAATTTCATTGAAGAAGAAGTTGAAAATGTCAAAATTATTCCGCCGAATAGAAAACTTTCCTTGACTGAAAAATTGATTTATCTAAATCAAAAAACGAATTTGGATTTTGAGAAAATTAACGAAAAATATATTGCAGTTTCTTCCAAAGTAAAAGATAAAACCCAGCAAATAATTACAGATTCAACTTCGGTAAATATTAATGAGATTTCAATCGAAAGGTATTTGGCTAGAGGAATTTCCAAAAGTCTAAACGGAACTTTTGTGGTCAAGCCAAAAGATTTTGGGATTCTTCCCGGATTGATTGAACCCGATGTTTTGCAGACAATGCAACAGATTCCGGGAATTTATTCGGCCGATGAATCGGTTTCAAACATCAATGTCAGAAGCGGAACGCACGACCAAAATTTGTTTTTATGGAACGGAATCAGGATGTACCAAACGGGGCATTTCTTTGGGATGATTTCAGTTTTCAATCCATTTTTGGCCAACAAAATTTCCATTCACAAGAATGGAACTTCGGCGTTTTATGGCGAAAGCGTTTCGAGCGTTGTGGATATTTCTTCGAACACAAATTCTGTTGAAAACACGGTTTCCAGCATCAGTTCTAATTTGATAAATGCCGAATTTAATACTAGAATCAAGACGTCGAAAAATTCAAGTCTCCAAATTTCGGGACGTCGTTCGCTGACCGATTTGGCTTCTACTCCAACCTATCAAAATTACTTTGACCGCGTTTTTCAAAACTCGATGGTAACCGACTTGAATTCAAATGAAAATGTAAACTACAATTCCGAAGAAAAGTTTTATTTCTATGATTTTACCGCCCAATACCAACAAAAATTTGATTCAAAAACAGAACTAATTGCAGATTTTATTGGTATAAGCAATTCGTTAGAAGTCAATCAAAATACCGATTTTGGAGGTAATTTTAGTTCCAAAAAAAGCAAATTAGAACAGCAGAATTTCGGCGGAAGCCTTTCCATCAGCAGAAAATGGAACGACAATAATTCGACTAAAATCAGCTCGTATATTTCCTATTACAATTTAGATGCGACGAATAATTCCGTTGAAAACAATCAGATTTTAGACCAAACCAATAACGTTTTGGATTTTGGATTGCGATTACAAAACCGGAATTTTATCAATGAAAATTTGAGTTTTAATTCAGGTTACCAATACAATGAAATTGGCATCACTAATTACGAAAAAGTAAATAATCCAAAGTTTCAGAAAGACGCAAAAGAAGTTTTGAGAACGCATTCGTTGGTTTTAGAAGCAGAACTTTCTTCGCCCGATAAAAAAGCGTTTTTGAAAACCGGATTGCGTTCGAACTATATCGAAAAGTTTAACGAAGTTATTATCGAGCCAAGAATTCAGTTCAATTATTTGTTCTCCAATCAATTTTCGGCAGAAATTTTGAGCGAGCAAAAAAGCCAAACTACTTCGCAAGTAATTGATTTGCAACAAGATTTTTTGGGCGTAGAAAAAAGGCGTTGGGTTTTGTCAGACAATGATGAAATTCCGATTCAAAAAAGTAATCAGATTTCTTTAGGATTTACTTTTAAAAACAAAAATTGGCTGTTGACTTTAGACAATTATTACAAAAATGTAACTGGGATTTCCACCAGAAGCCAATCTTTTCAGAACCAATTAGAATTTACAAAATTGAATGGCGATTATGCTGTTTTGGGCACTGAAATTTTGGTACAACGAAATTTTGAGAAATTCCATACTTGGATAAGTTATAGCTTGAGCAACAGCAACTATACTTTTGACAATTACTTTCCCGAAGAATTTTCGAATAATTTTCAAATTGTGCACAGCATTTCTTGGGCAGGAATTTATGAATGGAAAAATATAAAAATAGCTCTTGGTTCAAAATGGAACTCTGGAAGGCCAGAAACGACGCCACTTTTGAGCAATATGCTTGATTTTTCAAATCCGGTGAAGCCAAAAATAAATTATAATCTTCCGAATAGCACAAACCTTTCTGATTATTTCCAAGTTAATTTTTCTGCAGGATACAATTGGAAATTCAACGAAAAAAGCAACTTAGATATTGGAATTTCTGTCTTAAATATCTTCAACAAAAAGAACATTATCAACCGATATTATCGCGTAAATCAGCAGGAGTTTGTGCAAAGCGTGAATACTTTTTCATTGAAAAGAACGCCGAATTTATAATTGAAATATAATTTTTAGAAAAAGAAAAAGCCAGACAAATTTGCCCGGCTTTTCCACTCATTGATAAAACAAAACTAATTTTTCTCAAAAGTAAGGTAGTCTGTATCGCCGTTTCCACCGCTCACATCACGCAGTCTCACCTTTGTGGACGTGCGCTCCACGACATCCCAATCATCCGATAAATCTTGGAAAGAGGCTGGCGCTGGTGCAGAAAATAAAATATCAAAGTCTAAATCGTCTGCAGAATCATCGTCATTGGTCACTGACCAGATTCCAGAATAATTGTTGGTTCCGTTGGTTGCTGTCAAAACATTGCTTGCGCCAAAGGTGAAGTTGTAGCCAGCAAAGTCAGCAGTTTCTTCTTGACCGCTGTCAAGATAGCTCGTGATGCGCCACGTTCCCGAAGAAACGGTGTTGATGACATCATTTGCTGAAGGATTTGTTGTTGACGGATTACTGTCGTCATCTGAACTGCACGAAGTCGCGAAGAATAATCCTCCGACTAGGAATGCGAAAATTGCGTTCTTTTTCATTTTCTCAATTTTTTGGTTGTTAGTAATTGTGGTTAATTGCCTTAACAACGACCTAAAAACAGAGTTTAGTATGTGATTTTATTGATTTTAAGAAATCTTTAAGCTTTTAATCTAGAATTGAAAATAGATAAAAGGTTGTGGTCCAGCGGTTGCCGTTGCGTAAACAATCCAATATACAAAACCTAAAATAATGGCTTTCCCAACCAAAGGCGTTCGGTCAAAAACCAATTTCATATTTCGAGTGATTCCATTTGGAAGGAAATGCCAAACGTAGCCCGCCAACATTAACCAGAAAACATTTTTGTAGCCTTGAATAATCACCAACCATTGTTGTGGGTCAAATTCCAAATCGCCAATATTTCTCATAATTTGCAATGCCGTATCGAAGTCTTTTGCTCTGAAAAACAACCAGCAAAATGCCACAAAATGGAACGTCAAAAGCACCGAAAAGAATCTCCAGATGTAATCCCAAGCGTTCTTTTCTCTTTCCTTATTTGGAAAAAATTCAACAAAAATTTTGTGAACTGCCAATCCCATTCCGTGTAGCGCGCCCCAGATTATGAAACGCAAACTTGCTCCGTGCCACAAACCTCCAAGTAACATGGTAGTCAAAAGATTGACGTTCGTGAACATCGTTTTTTCTCTATCTTTCGAAAGTATAAATGTCAAGCCGAAAACGACTAAAGATGAAACTGCGATTATCAAAGGAATATTGCTCACTGAAGAATATGAAATTCCCCAAATGATTAATCCGAAGAAGAATAATGCTGGAAATAAAAATCCGGCGAACGAACCTTTTCGGTTTCCTCCGATGGAAATATATAAGAAATCTTTCAGCCAAGTGGACAATGAAATGTGCCATCTTCTCCAGAATTCTGTAATCGAAGCTGATTGATAAGGTGTCCTAAAGTTGGTCGGTAATTTGAAACCTAACAACATCGCCACACCAATTGCCATATCAGAATATCCTGAGAAATCACAATAAATTTGGATGGCATAACCATACGAAGCCATTAAATTTTCAAAGGCCGTATAACTCGTTGGCGCGTCAAAAACACGGTCCACAAAATTGATGGAAATATAATCAGAGATAACGGTTTTCTTTAACAAACCGCCGATAATCAAGAACAAAGCGTTGTTTACGTCGTCTTTTGTCAGGTGTAATTTTTGGTAAATTTGAGGCAAGAAATCCTTTGCACGAACAATCGGACCAGCGACTAATTGCGGGAAAAATGAAACGAAAAACAAGTATTCGATGTAATTATTGGTTGGAACAATTTCCTTTCTGTAAATCTCAATGATGTAACTTATCGACTGAAACGTATAGAAAGAAATTCCCACCGGAAGCAGGATTTTATGCAATGCAAAATCGCCTTGGAACAATTCATTATAGGTTCCAATCATAAAATTCATATACTTGAAATAGCCCAAAAGTCCTAAATTCAAGATGACGCTGATGACGATGTAGAACTTTCGCCAGCTTTCGCGAGTTTCTCGATAAATGACGCCACTCAAGTTATAATCAACGACCGAAGATAAAATTAGAAGCAAGAAATAAATACCGCTCGATTTGTAATAAAAGAACAGCGAGAACATAATTACGTAAACTAAACGCAAGTAAAATGTCTTGCGAAGGAACGCGTACACAAAGTAAAAAATCAGGAACATTCCAAGAAATAATCCGGTATTGAACAGCAGTGGTTCTTTTGGATTGTAAACAAACCAATTTTCCACCGTTTCTAAAGTGATTGTCCCGAAGGCTTGCGTTAACCAGTTTTGTATGCTGTTAATTGTCATTATTACTCGATACCTGATTTAAAATTGTTGAACGCTGACAGAATTGCTTCTGCCAATAAATTTCCTTGTTTTTCGTAACCCGCCTTTGAATAATGTACTTTATCGCCAGCCATCAAACCTCTTGAAGCGTTTCTGTTTACGCCATATAATCCTCCAAATTGAGAATATAAATCCCAAACTGCAAAGTTATTTTCCTCGCTTGCTCCGAGAATTTTTTTGGAATAATCGGCTGCAAATGTATTTGGAAATTTTCGTTTAAACAAAGATGGTGAAGGTGTTGAAATCAATACAGGAACTTTAATTCCTTGTGATTTCATATTGGTCAAAAACGATTGCAATTGAACCATAAATTCTGAAGAAATCATCTTGTCAAACGTTTCATTTGTTCCCAAAGACAAGACAATCATATCAGGTTTTAACGCTTTCAATTGCTCAAAAAACAACGGATATTTGTTGTAATCCGAAAATTTTGCGCCGTTAACACCAATGCTACTGTAAATAATTCCGGATTCGTCGTTTTCTAAAATCAATCCGTTTAATTCAAAATCATTGCTTTCATTGTTCGGAATCAGATAAATTTTATCCAAGGGAATTTCGCTCTGGTAATAATGCGTCAGCTCGTCAAATTTGATTTCCAAAGGGATAAATTCAGAACGAGAAACGGATTTTGGTTGCATCTCACCTGTTGGAATTTTCAGCGTTTTTCCGGCTTGGATAGTATTCGAACGAAGATTATTCGCGCGTTTTAATTCGGCCACAGAAATATTGTATTTATCAGCAATAATTGAAATCGCTTCACCTCTTTTAATTTTATGCGTAATCTTTTTTGGAACTTGAGATTCTAAAATTATCGTCTTTGAAGCTGTTGCAAATTCAAATTGATTCTTGTTTTTTGGCGTAATTACTTTTATCGTCTTGAAGTCATACGAACTGTCTTTCACGTTGATTTCCACGGCAAAATCCTTGCTTTTTGTCCACAAACCGATGCCACTCAAACCCACAGGATTTCCTTTGTCTGGATAGATATTTCGGTAGCTTTCCCAAGTTTTATTAGATTTGAATCTTTCGTTGTACGAACCATTTGTCTTGGCCAAACTATACGGAAAAATAAAACCTCTTCCTCCGTTTCCAAATTCGCCTTGCAGTTTTTTTCGGATAACATTTGTCATCAAATCTGCCTGAATGTGCGAATCTCCAATGTGAACGATATTTATTTTTCCCGATTTATTTTTTTGCATTGAAGCAATTTTCTCAAAAAACGGCTTCAAAACTTTTGAATTATAAAGTCGGTTTTCAGGAATAATTTCTACTTCTGAAGTGTCAATTGAAGCCACGGTGTCGATTTCCACAAATGTAGAATCGAGTTCTTGCGCAGCGATTTTGCCAGCAAAAATTAAGAAAACAAGAAAAAATAAAGATTTTAATTTATGCATTTACGCTGTCGTTTTTAACCACAGTCGAATCTTTCGGCTTTTTTGCAGTTGGTTTTCGCTTCATTCTCAAGGCTTTGTATTTTTCATAACCTTGATTCAATTGTTCATATAACAAACCGGCGATTTTTTTGGCCCCGCGATGGTTAAAGTGCGTGTAATCTTTGTTTGCTTTCGCCGGATCTTCCTCAACCCATTTCACCATTGATCCGTCGCCACCCATCAAAGTGTAAAGATTTACAAAACCAGATTCGGTTTTTAAAGCATATCTTTTTTGGGCAACTGTCAATGGCACAACCGCAGAATCGGTCTTCATTTCTAAGTCGTATTTAGTCGATTTATCAGCCGTGGAAACAATCAAAATAGAAACTCCTGGAAAACATTCTTTCAAATGGTTTACCGTTTTCGTCATGCTTCTGTCGTACCAAGTGTAATCTTTTGTGCCATAATTTAAGACGTTAGTTCCATAATGCAAAACGATTAAATCATAACCTAATTTGGTATTAAAAGCCTGCATCACCGAAGGATTGAAAGTTGAAATCGGCAATCCAGAATTTCCTCTTTGCGAGAAATTATCCACGTGAACACCTTTTCCGTCGTCAAAATTAAATCCGAAAATTGGAATAGAATCGGCTTTGATAAAATCAGCTTTGAATGATTTCAAACTGCTTCCAGACATTTTTAAAGTATTCACCAAACCACTCGGATTCAGACTTTTTGTAACCGTATCTTTCCCAATAATCACGTTGACTTTTCCGGTATAATTACTTCCTCTTCCGTAAAAAAGTGTTGGATTATCCAGCATTGTCGCAAACTTTGTGTTGTTCGCTTTGAAGCGAATCCATTCAATATGCGCGGTATCATTTGCAAAAAATACGTGACCATTCACTCCAAACGGACTTCTCGGGCGTTTTACATTCAAATACGATTGGGTTTTCCAATTTTTAGAATATTGATGCGTAATCGTACTTCTTGACGCAGCAGATTCTGATGTAATCGAAACAAAACCAACGCCTTGACCACCAAATTGCGTCTGATAATTTGCTCTTAAATCTTGAACAATCATATCGCCATCGGTCATCGAATCTCCAAAATAGGCAATTCTTACGTTGCTCGCTTCTGGATTTTGTTCCAATTGATATAACTTTTCGAAAAACGAAATTAAATATTGGTATCCTTTATAATCTTCAAATTTTTCTGGCGGAAAAAGAATCCCCTCGGTTTCATCAAACACAATTTTTTGATTAATTAAGGTATCTTTTGAAGTTGGTGTATCTTTTGCCACAGCATCCAATAGCATACTGTCAATCAAGACATTTTTTGAATCCACAGTACTTTCTGGAAACAGTTTCTTAGGAAGAAATTGCTTAAATCCAATGAAAGCGCCCGCCGCCAAAAGCACGATTAAAAAAGATTGAAAAAAATAAGACTTTGTGTTCACTTCGTTAATTATGAGTTATGAATTATGAGTTATGAGTTGCTTTTCGTTGTTAAAATAATACTTCGTATTATTTTAAAATTTCTACAGCATCGTCGTTCCTACTTATAAATTCAGTTTCATTGATATATTTTGTTTCTTTTAAAAGCTCCAATCGGCAACTCATAATGAATTTACATACGTTCAGGAACCTCAATCCCCAAAAGTTTGAAAGCGCTTTCAATCACATCTGCGACTTTTTTAGACAATTGAACACGGAAAATCTTTTCTTCCAAATTGTCTGAACCTAAAATTGGCACGGCTTGATAAAATGAGTTGTACTCTTTCACCAAGTCGTATGTATAATTTGCAAGCAAAGCCGGACTGAAATTTTCAGCAGCATTTTGGATTACTTCCGGAAATAATTCAAGTTGTTTCAACAATTCTTTTTCTTTCTCATGCAGAGAAATAGTCGTAGAAATAGTTGAATAATCAAAATCTGCTTTTCTGATAATCGACTGAATTCTGGCGTAAGTATATTGAATAAACGGACCCGTATTTCCTGCAAAATCAACCGATTCCTCTGGATTGAACAAGATTCTTTTCTTTGGATCAACTTTTAAAATGTAATATTTTAAAGCGCCCATTCCAATCGTTTTATACAATTTTGCCTTTTCTTCTTCTGAATAATGGTCTAATTTCCCTAATTCTTCCGAAATATTTTTAGCCGTATCTGCCATCTCATTCATCAAATCATCAGCATCCACAACGGTTCCTTCACGAGATTTCATTTTTCCCGAAGGCAAATCAACCATTCCATACGAAAGGTGAAATAAATTCTGAGCCCAATCAAAACCAAGCTTTTTCAAAATTAGGAACAAAACTTTAAAGTGGTAATCTTGCTCATTTCCAACAGTGTAAACCATGCCGCCAACATCTGGAAAATCTTTTACACGCTGAATTGCAGTCCCGATATCTTGCGTCATGTAAACTGAAGTTCCGTCAGAACGCAAAACTAATTTTTCATCAAGGCCGTCTTCTGTCAAATCAATCCAAACCGAACCGTCTGGTTTTTTATAGAAAACGCCACTCGCCAAACCTTGTTCCACAACGTCTTTTCCTAATAAATACGTATTACTTTCATAATAATACGAATCAAAATCAACTCCTAAATTCTTGTAAGTGGTAGCAAAACCGTCATAAACCCAACCGTTCATTTTGCTCCAAAGTGATTTTACATCTTCGTCGCCAGCCTCCCATTTTAAAAGCATTTCTTGGGCTTCTAAAATCATTGGAGCTTGTTTTTTAGCTTCTTCTTCCGTTTTTCCTTCAGCAACTAACTCGTTGATTTGTGTTTTGTAAGCTTTGTCAAATTCCACGTAATATTTCCCAACCAACTTATCTCCTTTTAAACCCGAAGTTTCTGGAGTTTCGTTGTTTCCGAATTTTTCCCAAGCCAACATCGACTTGCAAATATGAATTCCTCTGTCGTTGATAATTTGTGTTTTGTAAACTTTTTTACCCGAAGCTTTGATAATTTCGGCCACAGAATATCCCAAAAGATTATTTCTAACGTGACCCAAATGCAAGGGTTTATTGGTATTTGGCGAAGAATATTCCACCAAAGTTGCCTTATCATTTTCGTTTGGAGTTACAAATCCAAAATTTTCTTTGTCTTTAATTTCGGCGAAAAAGTCAAGATAATGCTTGTCTGCAATCACGATATTCAAAAAGCCAGAAACCACGTTGAATTTTTCCACTTCAGGAACATTTTCAACCAAATACGTTCCGATTTTATTTCCTAATTCCACCGGATTGCTTTTAACCAATTTCAATAGCGGGAAAATTACCATCGTGATATCGCCTTCAAATTCCCTGCGAGTTGCCTGAAATTCTACTTTGTCAATAGTAATTTCAAATAAAGCCGAAACGGCCTTTTCAATCTGCGGTGTAAGAATTTGAGATAATGTCATTTGTCTATATTTTTTTTAAGCGTGCAAAGATAGGAAATCTGCCCGAATTGAAGAAAAAGAGCATCTATTTATTAAAATTTTAATTCAAATCCTAAACCATTGATAATCAGAACATATAAATTTTCTTTCAAAATTGTTACAATTTGTAAGATAAATTAGATGCAAAATCATAAAATACTGTATTTCATCGGATTAATTTGCTTTTAATCGGATTTCTGTCCTATATTTGCACTGATAATTCCATAAAAGAAGAACCCCAAGTCTTTGTAATAAAAGAGTATCAAATAATTGATTTGCCCAGATTAATTTTGATATGAAAAAATTCCTACTGATGCTAGTGGCCATTGCGCCACTATATGGCTATGCCCAAGCCATAACTGTTGACACGTCAACACATTCTGTGCCTGATTTAGTAAATCAGGTGCTTATCAACTCGCCTTGCACGCAAGTCAGCAATATCAGCTGGCGAACGGGAACTGATTTTGGCTCCAGCAACGGTATCGGCTATTTCCAAAATACAAACCCGAGTTTTCCGATGCAAAGCGGTGTGATTCTTTCTACCGGAAATGTTGCAAATGCGCCTGGTCCCAATAATTCGACCCTGAGCGATGGAAACAACGATGCCTGGATTGGAGATCCCGATTTGGAAAATGTTTTGCAACAAGCCGGAATCCAGATGAGTTCAGTAAATGCGACCGTTTTAGAATTTGATTTTATTCCGGTTTCAGCGAATTTCAGCTTTGATTTCCTTTTTGCTTCGGAAGAATATGGAAATTTCCAATGTGATTTCTCGGATGCGTTTGCTTTCTTGCTTACGAATCAAAACACGGGACAGACGACGAATTTGGCGGTAATTCCGAATACGAATACGCCGATTTCGGTTCTGACAATTCGTGATTTTTTGTACAATTCATCGTGTCCTTCTGTAAATCCGGAATATTTTCACAGCTTTAATGGAGGTTCTGAAGCGATGGCTTCGCCGATAAATTACAACGGAGAAACGGTGGTTTTTCAGGCATCTTCGACATTAATCCCAAATACGCCTTATCACATTAAGTTGGTAATTGCCGACCGTTCTGACTATCAATTTGACTCTGCAATTTTTCTGTCTTCCAATAGTTTTAACGTGGGACAAGAAGTTTTGGGAGCTGATTTGACAGTTCAAGACAACACCGCAATTTGCTTCGGCGGAAGCCACACTTTAACAACCGGTTTAGATGCTTCAAATTATTCTTTTGTTTGGAAAAAGAACGGACAAGTAATTGCTGGTCAAACTGGCCCAAACTTGGTTGTAACTTCGCCAGGAACTTACACCGTGACTTACAATAATTTAGTGATGCCGTGCGAAGTTGCTGTCACAGATTCTGTAGTAGTTGAATTTTATCCGCAGTTTGTAACGCCAAATCCGGTAAATATTTACAAATGTAATTCTGGCCAAAGCTCTTATAACTTTGATTTGGCTTACAATACGCCGATTGTTACCGCTGGCTTAAATTCTGGCGTGACTGTTTCGTATCACGCAACGCAAGGGGACGCGAACAATAATGAAAATATGTTGCCGAATATTTTCACTGGTGTTGGAAACGAGACGATTTATGTTCGAATCGAGAACACAAATGGTTGCGCGACCGTAAAATCATTTCAGTTGCTTTTGATTGCGCCTCCAACAGCAACGCAACCTTCTGATATGACAAATTGTGTTGCTACTTTTGGCGGAACAACGGCTGTTTTTAATTTAGACTCCCAAAATCCTTCGGTTTTAAATGGACTTCAAGCCAATATTTTTACAATTTCATACCACACGACTTTGGAAGACGCGCAAACGGGACAAAATCCTGTGGCTTCAACAAACTATTCTTCCATTGGAAATGTGACGATTTATGTGCGTTTGGAAAATAAAAGCGACACGGATTGTTTTGCATCAACAAGTTTTCAGATTTTCACAAAAGAATTGCCTCCGGTGGATATCTTAGAAAATACAATTGTTTGTGACCAACACGTTTTGCCTGCGTTAATTCACGGAAATTATTTTACCGGAAGCAATGGAACCGGAACGCCACTTTTTGCAGGAAACGTGATTTCCACTACGCAAACTATTTATATTTATGCCGAATCTGGCGGGATTCCAAATTGTCCAAACCAAAGCAGTTTTCAAGTAACCGTTATCGACCCTTCGTCATTGACACCTCCAGACGGAAGATATTGCACGAGCTACACTCTATCAAGTTTGTCTTATGGAAATTATTTCACGCAACCGCACGGACAAGGTCAGCAAATTCCGGTAGGAACGGTTTTGACGCAAAACCAGACGATTTATGTGTATTATCAATTTCCGATAGCGCCATTTTGTATTGTAGATTCTAGTTTTGATGTAGAAATTATTCCGTTTCAGCCTTTGCCGAATTTCTCAACTATTTTTGATTGTGATTCGTATGTTTTGCCTGCTTTATCTAGCGGAAATTATTATTCGCAACCAAATGGTGTTGGCGCTCAAATTCCGGCGGGAACCGCAATAACTTCAACACAAACGATTTATGTTTATTCTAAAAATGACATTTGTGAAGACCAAAAATCGTTCACCGTTTTCATTGGAATTGAAACTCCTCCAAATGCTTCAAATTGTTCCAGTTATACGTTGCCGGCATTACCAATCGGGAATTATTTTACGGGTCCGGCGGGTTCCGGAAGTCAGATTCCGGCAGGGACTGTGATTACTTCAACGCAGACAATTTATGTGTTTGTTGCCACAACAGAAACTCCTAATTGTACTGACAATATTCATTTTCAAGTGACTATTTCGCAACCTTTTCCGATAATTCCAGATGATGTCTCAATTTGCGGAAGCTATGAATTGCCAGCGATTTCGGTTGGGAATTATTATACAGGAACTGGCGGAACCGGAACACTTTTGCAAGCCGGACAATTCATCACAAATACACAACGAATTTATATTTACAATCCTGTGGAACCGGGACAAAATTGCACAAACGAAATCAGTTATATGGTAAATATTTTGCCGATTCCGCAAGTGAGTTCGCGCTCTGATATTGGTCCAACTTGTAATCCTTACACATTGACACCTTTGCAAGTTGGCGATTATTACACTGAATCTGGCGGAAATGGAACGATGCTTCCGGCTGGAACTGTGATTACCTCAACGCAAACTATTTATATTTACGAATCGACTCCAACGAACCCGGTTTGTAGTGCCGAAAGCAGCTTTACGATTACAATTGTTGGCATTGAAGCTGACGAACCAGATGCTGTAATTGCTTGTGATAGTTATGTTTTGCCACAATTGTCTGTCGGAAATTATTTCACGCAAACGGGCGGAACCGGAACAATGTTGCAAGCCGGACAAACGATTACGCAGAACCAAACGATTTATATTTATGCCGAAATTATCAATCGTGGAATCAAATGTACTGACGAAAATATTTTGCCGATAACCATTGTCAGAACGCCAATTGTCAATACTATTCCTGCGGATGTCAGAACGATTTGCGATGAAGACGATACAAATGATGGAATCACGAGCTTTGATTTGACCACGTTAAGCGATTTTGCTTTAGGAACACAAGACAATACGGCTTACACGGTTCAATATTTTGAATCACAAAACAATGCGGTTTCCGGAACAAATCCGGTGACTTCGACGACTTTGCCTACGGTTTATGTGAAAGTTGTGAGCACGATCTCAAATTGTAATGCCATTCGGGCTTTTGCTTTGATTGTGAAAAAACTTCCAGAACCAAATGTTGTAGGTGGCACCATTTGCATCGACAGCAAAACCAATGAATTGATGAGTTCGTACACAATTCACACCGGATTGGCGCAACAATCGCATACATTTCAATGGTTTAAAGATGAAACTTTGATTGCAAATGCCACGTTGAATAGATACGAAGTAACCGAACCAGGATTTTATACGGTAATTGCCACAAATAACGTAACCGGATGTGCTTCTAAACCAAAAACGGTGGAAGTAATTCGCTCAGAACAAGCGACGGTGACGTATGAAGTTAGCAGTGAATTTGAAGACAATCAAAACATTACGATTAATGCGACTGGCGTTGGTGGCGATTATTTGTACCAAATGGATGAAGGCGCAATTCAATCGAGTCAGGTTTTTGAGAACGTTTCTTCGGGAGAACACACAATTACGGTTTTCGATAACAATGGTTGTCAAAGTACTACGATTACTGTTTTCGTTGTAAATTATCCTAAATATTTTACACCAAACGGCGACGGATATAACGATTATTGGAACATCAAAGATTTGGCGCACCAACCAGAATCTGTGATCTATATTTTTGATCGTTTTGGGAAATTAATCACGCAAATTAAACCTTCGCAACCAGGCGGATGGGACGGAACTTACAATGGCGAAAGATTATTTTCAACTGATTATTGGTTCACCGTTACGTATTTTGTCAACGGAGTTCAAAAAGAATTTAAAGCACATTTTGCGATGAAACGATAACATAAACGATTCATATTAAAAGGCTTCCTGATTTGGGAAGCCTTTTTTATTGTTTAGAATTGTTTTAAATACTTATTTGTCTGTAACATTTGTAACAAGACAGAGTCTATTAAGCAAATCAATAAATACTCAATCAAAAAATTTAAAAATGCGATTTAAATTATTATTTCTATGCCTTGTCTTGCCTTTGCTTTCATTGCAGGCTCAAAACAACTTGACCATTTCTGGAAAAGTGACAGACAAATCAAACCAGCCGATTCCTTATGCGACGGTAACGATCAAGGAAGGACAAACGGTAATATCAGGAAGTATTTCTGATGAAAACGGAGCTTTTGAAGTAAAAAGCCTTGCTCCAAAAAATTATACGGTAGAAATTCAATTCATTGGATACAAAGCTTCAACAACAAAAGCAGATTTGACTTCTGGTAAAAGCATTACTTTAAACAGAATCACGTTGGCAGACGAAGCAACGATGCTTGAAGGTGTTGAAATCGTGCAAGAACGTTCTACGATCGAACAAAAAATCGACAGAAAAGTAATTAATGTGGGTCGAGATTTGACAACTGCGGGCGCAACGGCTTCTGAAATCATGAACAACATTCCATCTGTGAATGTGGATCAAGATGGTAAAATCTCGTTGAGAGGAAATCAAAACGTGAGAATTTTGGTGGACGGAAGACCTACAAACATTGACCCAGCGCAACTGTTGAAACAAATTCCTTCGACTTCTATCAAGAAAATTGAGTTGATTACCAATCCAAGTGCAAAATACAATCCAGAAGGAATGTCTGGAATCATCAACATCGTTTTGAACAAAAACGCGAATGACGGTTTCAACGGAAGCTTGAATGCCGGAATCACTTTTGCAAAAGAGCCAAAATTCAACAATTCGCTTGATGCAAATTACAGAACCGGGAAAGTGAATTTCTTTGGAAATGTGGGAAGTAACTTCGGAAAAAGATTAAACGAAGGAGAAATCAATCGTTTTGACAACAATTCTCGCCAAGATTTAAATATCGTGAACGACGATGATTCTTACCTCTACAAAATTGGGATGGATTTTTACATCAACGATAATAACACGCTTTCGTTTTACACCAATCAAAATAAAAGTGACGGTCACGGAGACATCAGCACTGACATCAACTATTTGAGTTTTACACAGCCAAGAGTTCTGCAGTTCGCTGAATATTTGACAGATAATCAAACCGGAGCTTACAATTTAGCTTACAAACATAAATTTGAAAAAGAAGGACATACGTTAGATTTCGAAGGAAATTACAACGATTACAAGCAAACTCAAGATGCTAATTTTAACACGACGACGTTTAATACACCTTCTGAAAACGTAATTTATTCGGATAAAATAAAGGATTCTAGACAGTTATCAACTTTTAACGTCGATTATGTAAATCCGTTAAGTGATAAAACAACGCTTGAATTGGGTGCGGAAGCAAGATTGACAAGAACTGAAAACGATTATTTGACTGCAAATCCTGCAATTGAAGAAGCGAGCAGAATGTCAAATTACACGTATGATCTTGATATTTATTCAGCTTACGTAACTTTTGGACAAAAATTTGAAAAATTCAGTTACCAATTAGGAGCTCGTTTTGAAAGCTATAAAGCAAAAGCGAACTTAAACAAAGGCGCAACTGTTTTTGAAGACGATTACTTGACACTTTATCCTTCGGCATATTTGACGTATAATTTGAACGAGAAAAATATGTTCCAATTGAGCTACAGTCGTCGTGTAGATAGACCAAGTTTAGAACAAACAAAACCAATTAGAGAATTTTCTACGCCATTAGTAACAAGTTTTGGTAACCAAGAATTAGAGCCACAATTTACCAATTCAGTAGAATTAAATTATACAAAAACCATTGAAAAAGGTTCGATTACTGCTGGAGTTTACTACCGATTGATCAACAATGAAATCAATAGAGTTTTGTATCCAAATGAAACAACTGACAATCCAGATGACTTGATCATGAGTTTTGACAACTTTGATAATAACAAAGCTTTTGGGTTTGAAATCTCTGCAAATTACAAGATTACAAAATGGTGGGACGTGCAACCATCGATTGATTTCTCAAGCATTTCACAAAAAGGTATTGTTTCTGTGTTGAGAGCCGGAACTGAAAATGAATTTGATTTCGTAGAAAAAGAAATCGATGCCAATGCTTTCAATGCCAGAATAAACAGCAACTTTAAAGCGAACAAAAGATTGAGCTTTTTGCTTTTCGGATTTTACAGAGGCGGTGTTGACGGAGTTCAAAACAATTCTAAAGAAATGTACAAAATTGATGCGGGTTCAAGATATTCTTTGTTGAATAACAAAATGTCGTTCAGTTTGCGTTTCAACGACGTTTTCAATACCATGAAATTTGGTTTTGAAGGAACGAATCCTTACCCAAATCGTGGTCAATTTATGTGGGAAAGTCAAAGCTTGTATTTTGGGATCAACTATATGTTTGGTGGCGGAAAAAACAGAGCGATGCAACGCAAATACCGTGAAGACAACACAAAACAAGGTGGTGGCGGTATGTTCTAAAAAAGAATTTTTAGGTTAGAATTATATTTTGGAGTTAGAAAAAAACCTCGGAGAGTGATGCCTCCGAGGTTTTTTGTTTTTAAGGCACAAGGAAAAAGGCGCTCAGTCGCTGAGGAACCCACTGTCATTACATGACTTAAAACCTCAGTGCCTCAGCAGCTCAAAACCTCACTCCCTTATCTCAATCTTCGCTCCAATCTTCACATTTTCATACAACTCATCCACTTCGTTGTTCGTCACGGCAATACATCCGGCGGTCCAATCTTTCCACCTTTGAAATTTAGAAATAAAACCGCTTCCGTTTCTGATGCCGTGGATTTTTATGTGTCCGCCCGGAGATTTTCCCAAAGATTTTGCATGTTCAATATCTTTCTCATTTGGATACGACACACCTAGATTTTTGTGATAACCGCTATTCGGATTCTTCGCATTGATTTCATAAATTCCTTCGGGAGTTTTAAAATCGCCTTCAAATTCTTTGTGACCAACCGGATTTCTTCCTAAAGATATTTTGTATGTTTTTAAAAGTTCTCCTTCAGAATAAACCAACATTTTTCTTTCAGATTTAAAAACTTCGATTCTGTCGATGATTTTTCCTTTCGGAAGCTTTGCCTCGGGATAGAAATAATAAATTACAACTCCGAAGATTAATAGTAGAATTATATAAATCATTTTTTTCATAACTATTTTGAAAATAAAAATGCTTTATATGGAAATGTTTTTAACCATATAAAGCATTTAAAAACTTTGTCATTGTGATGTTATTGTCATTGCGAGGAACGAAGCAATCTCATAATCAAAGTCGACAAACTGCATCGATATGCGTGAAAAGATTACTTCCTTCGTCGCAATGACTGTATCGATTCAGAGTATGTGATTGCTTCGTTCCTCGCAATGACGAAAGTCTGCAATGACCGTTTTTACCATTTAATCACTGCACTTCCCCAAGTAAAACCACTTCCGAATGCGGCCAAAACCACCGTATCTCCAGATTTGATTTTCCCTTGTTCCCAAGCCTCCGTTAAAGCAATTGGAATGGATGCTGCAGTCGTGTTTCCATATTTTTGGATATTATTATAAACTTGGTCATCCGTCAATTTGAATTTCTGCTGGATGAATTGAGAAATCCTCAAATTCGCTTGGTGTGGAATCAACATATCAATATCCGAAACTTCTAAATTGCTTGCTTTTAAGCCTTCCATAATTACTTCGCTGAAACGAACCACGGCATTTTTAAACACAAATTGTCCGTTCATATAAGGAAGATAACTTTCATCATTTGGATCATTATCTGCCAAAATATCTGTTACCCAACGGCCTCCCATTCCTGGCGCTTTCACGATTAATTCTTCGGCATGCTGTCCTTCAGAATGTAAATGCGTTGACAAAATTCCTTTAGTCACATCTTCTTCTCTCGACAAAACTGCCGCTCCTGCTCCATCACCAAAAATCACTGAAACCCCGCGACCGCGAGTGGTCATATCTAAACCTGTCGAATGAACTTCTGAACCAATAATCAAGATGTTTTTATACATTCCGGTTTTGATATATTGATCGGCAACTGAAAGCGCATAAATAAATCCAGAACATTGATTTCTTACATCTAAAGCACCAACGGTTTTCAATCCCAAATCTCTTTGAACCAAAACTCCAGGTCCAGGAAAATAATAATCAGGACTCAAAGTCGCAAAAACCACAAAGTCAATATCGTCTTTGGCGACTCCAGAACGTTCAATTGCAATTTCGGCCGCTTTAACGCCCATTGAAGTAGTTGTGTTTCCGTCGCCCTTTGTGATGTGGCGTCTTTCTTGAATTCCTGTTCTTTCTTGAATCCATTCGTCATTGGTGTCAATGATCTTTGATAAATCATCATTAGTAACTATATTTTCAGGGACATAATATCCTAAACCTGCAATTTTTGAATGATACATATTTTTACTATTTCGTTAAAAATCAAGGTACAAATTTAAGCATCTGTACATTATCTACTGCACAAGTTAGCAAATTTTTAGAAATCTGCACTATTTTAAAAAACCAATTTCTCTAAAATGATTGCTGTAAGAATTAATTTTTTTTTGGAACTGTCGAAAATTTTAAATTGATTTTATCGCATCCGCAACTTATATTATCGCATTCGCAACTTATATTATCGTATGCGCAATTTATATTATCGCATGCGCAATTTATATTATCGCATGCGCAATTTATATTATCGCATTCGCAACTTATATTATCGCATCCGCAATTTATTTTATCGCATCCGCAACTTGTATTATTGCATTTAACAAAAATAAATTATACAATGTAACAACCTTGCCTTAAATTAGACCAATAATTATCAACCCATAAAACACTTCATATGAAATTAAAGTTTTCAATGCTTTTTCTTCTTGTCGGATTATCAGGATTCGCACAAGAAGAGCTTACGTATCAAAAGCCTTCAAAGGAAATTTTGGATTTAGCAGATTATGAAAGAGCACCATCTGTTTCGATGGATACTAAAAAAGAGTACATGCTTCTTTCTTATCGAAATACTTACAAAACGCTTGACGAATTAAACCAAGAAGAGTTGCGTTTGGGAGGTTTAAGAATCAACCCGATTACCAATATATCAAGCACGGTTACTTATATCAACAATATAAAAGTGCGCAAGATCAAAGACAAGAACGAAATTCAAGTCACAGGTTTGCCACATAATCCAAAAATCAGCAATATTACTTGGTCGCCAGACGAAAAGAAAATTGCTTTTACGCATACGACTGCAACTGGCGTTGAATTGTATGTTTTAGATATGGCTTCCGCCAAAGCGACTAAATTGACCGATGCCAACTTAAACGCAAACATGGGAAATCCGTTCAGTTGGTACCGCGACAACCAAAGTTTGTTGGTAAAAATGCTTCCAAAGAATCGTCCGGCTTTAATCGATGCCAAAAAAGATTTGCCAACCGGTCCGACAGTTTCTTCTTCTGACGGAAAAAAATCTTCCAATAGAACGTATCAAGATTTATTGAAAAATAAAACAGACGAAACCAACTTCGAAACTTTGGTAACTTCTGAATTATACAAATTAGACCTCAACGGAAAAACTACTTTATATAAAAAAGCAGATTTGTATGCAGGCGAAGGTTTTTCTCCCGACGGAAATTACATCTTGATTACGACTATCAAAAAACCATTCTCTTACATCGTTCCATTGAGCCGTTTCCCGATGACATCAATCGTTTATGATTTATCAGGAAAAGAAGTAAAAGTGGTGAATGAAGTAGCACTTTCTGAAATTATGCCAAAAGGTTTCATGGCAACAAGAACCGGAAAAAGGAGCATGAACTGGAGAGCAGATTTGCCAGCAACATTATCTTTTGTAGAAGCTTTAGATGGTGGAGATCCAGCAAATACTGTTGAATTTAGAGACGAAGTTTTCTTGTGGAACGCTCCGTTTACATCCAACCCATCATCTTTGGCAAAAACAAAACAGCGTTATGCCGGAATCGTTTGGGGAAATAATACAACAGCGATATTATATGACCAATGGTATGATACACGTAATGAAAAAACCTATTTGATCAATCCGTCAAATCCTGGGAAAGCACCAAAAGTGATTTTTGACAGAAATTCTCAAGACATTTATTCTGATCCAGGAAGCTTTGAAACCATAAAAAACCAATATGGAAGACAAGTTTTGGCTCTTGAAAATGACAACGCTTTTCTTATCGGAGAAGGTCATACAAAAGAAGGACAGTTTCCGTTCATCGATGAATTCAATATTAAAACGTTGAAGCCGAAACGTTTGTACCAATCTGCTTACAAAGACAAAAAAGAAAGCATTTTTTCTATCGAAGATTTCAAAAAAGGAGATGTTTTGGTACAATTGCAATCAAAAAGTGATTACCCAAATTACTACTTCAGAAATATCAAGAAGAAAAATCAGTTGACACAAATTACTGATTTCAAGAATCCTTTTGAAAGTATCAAAAACGTTCACAAAGAAGTAATCAAGTACAAAAGAAAAGACGGTGTGGAATTGTCTGGAACATTATATCTTCCGGCTGGTTATGACATGAAGAAAAAAGAGAAATTGCCGTTGTTGATTTGGGCGTATCCAGAAGAATATAAAGACAAAAATAGCGCTGGACAAAGTTCTCAGAATCCAAACGACTTCACCTTTCCTTACTATGGTTCGTTTGTTTATTGGGTAAATAAAGGATATGTGGTTTTAGACGATGCTTCGTTCCCAATCATCGGTGAAGGAACAACAGAACCAAATGATACGTTTATTCCGCAATTGGTTTCAAATGCTGAAGCGGCGATTGACGCAGTTGACAAATTGGGTTACATTAATCGCAAGAAAGTAGCCGTTGGCGGGCATTCTTATGGTGCTTTTATGACGGCAAACTTATTGACACATTCTGATTTATTCGCTTGTGGAATCGCAAGAAGTGGCGCTTACAATAGAACTTTGACGCCGTTTGGTTTCCAAAGCGAGCAAAGAAATTACTGGGAAGCGACTGACGTTTATAACACGATGTCTCCGTTTATGAATGCCGAAAAGATGAAAACGCCAATGCTTTTAGTTCACGGTGATGCAGACAATAATCCGGGAACTTTCACCTTGCAAACGGAAAGATATTTCCAAGCGTTGAAAGGTTTGGGAGCTCCGGTTCGTATGGTTTTATTACCAAAAGAAAGCCACGGATATGCTGCTAAAGAAAATATTTTGCACTTGCTTTGGGAACAAGATCAGTTCTTGGAGAAATATTTGAAGAATTAGTTTTAGGCAAAAGTAAAATCCCCGAAGTCAGTTGATTTCGGGATTTTTTTTTGTGTAATTGCGAAGAACATCGAACCTTCATTGCGAGGAACGAAGCAATCATACCAAGTCTTGATTCAGATTGTTGATTCAGATTATGTGATTGCTTCGTTCCTCGCAATGACTTTAAAGTACTTTGTTATTTACTTCTAAATAAACCAAGCTTTCATTTTCTAAAGCGGTATTATGTTCAAAGAAAATAACCTGTCTTTCAAGAACTGATTTGATTAAATATCTATTTCCTTTGAAGAAAGACTGCTTGACCAAAACCTGAATAAATCCCGAAGTATTTACCTTCAACTGATGCGGATATAAAAGTAATTTTGTAATTTCTCCGTTTTCATCATCAACAGCAATTTCGTTTATTTCTCCAAATAAAGAAGCTACATATTTGTTCGTTGGATTAAAATATAATTCTTTCGAAGGTTGTTTTTCAATCAGATTTCCTTTTTGCATTACGATAGTTTCATCTGCAAACGAAAGCGCGTCGGCACTATCGTGAGTGGCAACAATTACCGTGATTTCTTTTCGTTTTAAGTAGGCAAAAAGATTTCTTCGTAAGGCATTTTTTCTAAAATTATCAATGTGACTGAAAGGTTCGTCAAGCAATAAAACTTTTGGTTCAACTGCCAAAACTCTCGCCAAAGCGACACGTTGCATTTGTCCTCCGCTTAAATATTTTGCTTTCACATCAGCATATTCCGACATTTCTACCATCGCCAATAAATCGGCTACACGTTGGTCTTTTTCTTCCTTGTACATATTCGAAAGATATTTCCCCACGTTTTCAGCAACAGTAATGTAAGGCATCAAGTCGAAATCCTGCGCCAAATATTTAATGAAATCTTCACCCGGAACCAGATTAAATTTTGGGCCAAGGATTTGATTTCCGTCATAAAAAATTTCGCCTTTGCTTAAATCATATAATCCGTAAATTAATTTTAAGAGAGTACTTTTTCCGCAACCGCTTTCGCCAATTACAGCAATATTTTGTCCTTTTTCAACATTGAAACTTATATTATTTATGACTTGATTTTCGGTGTAACCAAAAGAAATATTTTGAACTGATAACATTTTACGTTTTAATTGAGGAGCGCAAAGTTACAAAGTTTGTGGGCAAAGAATTGCCAAGAACTACTTAAGGTTTTATAATTTTCTATAAAAAAAGAAGCCCTTTTCTTAATTAGAAAAGGACTTTTCACCTATTAATAATAAAACTGCCGAAAAAACCTAGAATATTATTTTCTTAGAAACAATTATTCCTTCATTTGTTTTCACTTGAACAATCAAAACTTGATTCACGTCTGGAAGATTTTTTACCACCCCCTGGGTGTTATTAATTTTATGTTCGAAGTGGATTAATTTTCCTTGAATATCAAATACTTTTACTGATTCAAGATATAATTTTCCTGAATTTATAAATACGTTTTTATCCTTTTTATAGACAATGATTTGATTAGAATCCGCCACCGGATTGTTAATTCCCAATTGGGTATTTTGATAAACTATTTCAAAACGATCGTTAAAAGTTCCAACCGCCGTTGCGAATTCATAACCACCGTTTTTTAAATTGTGCGTCACATTCAAAAGTTTATCTTTTAAGAAAATATCTTGCTCTAAAAACATTCCGTCGAAGCTGTCCAAACTAATTGAAAATGTTCCGGAAATGGTTGTATTTAAGCCTAATAGAACTACATCAGAAGTTTCAAAAGGCAATGCGCGTCCTTGTATTGTTAGATTTTTATTGGAGTTCAAAGAATAAATTGAAACGTAATTTCCTCCAAAAAGTTCTCCGTCATAAGCATCGTCAATTTCATTGGTCGCACCATTTAAGTATCCAACCAAAGTTTGATTGAACGCGCCTTCATTATTTCTTAAATTGATCCAAATTCTGCTTTTATCGTTTGTATTTTGAGTTGAATTCGCCGTCCTAAAAAACTGATTGTTTCCAGCTTTCTCACGCATGCTGTTTGTAAATTTCACGGAAGAAGCCGCATTTGATTTTCCTCCAACAAAAAATGATTGTCCCGAAGCCAAATAACCATTCGGCACGTTTGGATTTGGACTCGGATTTACTATCGGATGTAGCGGATTTGCGGTCGCCGCACTCGTCGCGGTTCCTCCCACACCGTTGTACGCCGCATAATCGCTCGAAGTATAATTGTAAGCTGCGTCTCCCGGAATTGCGTTAGTTGGTGGCGAATTGTGTGTCCATAAATAAATGGTTCCGCTGATTTTTGGGCTGTTAAAGCTATCGGTCAAAAATTCGTCAATTAGAATTGCGGATGGGTACGGATTTCCGATCAAGTTCCATTTTAAAGTTGTTGCGTTTCCGACAACGCCAATGGTGATGTCACCACTATTTGGAACTCCAGTAAAATTTCCTTCAAAATTGGTGGAATTTACCACATCAATTGGATAAGATTGTGGCGCTCTAACTATGTAACCTTTTCCAGAAACCATATTTGCACTTCCATTGTAATGAATTAACCAAGACTGCGCGTCAGCATCCCAACTATAATATTTGTCACCCAATGTGTTTGGCGAAAGATTATATAAAGTTTGTGGTGAAACTGGCGAAGACCAATAGGTGAAATCATAACGCTTCATTGGTTTTGCGTTACGCTTGGCAATAATATTTCCTGAGTTTGTGTTGGTAGTTCCTTCTTGAACAAGGCTAGAGTTGTTTTCTAGCGTGAAAGATCCTCCAGTTTGCACGGTTACTGCGTCTTTGATCGTTAGCGAACTTCCTGGGTTTATACTAATATTGCCTGTGGCTGTAACGTTTACATTCTTGGAATTTCCGTCAGCGCTTATGATCGCAGTTGTTGGAATAGTTACGCAGTTTTCAATTGTGGGGACGCCGGTTGGAGTCCAATTTCCAGCAACATTCCAACTTGAATTTATCGCGCCAGTAAAAAGTTTTCTATCATTTCGAACTATAACAGTATTCGATTTTGAGCAACCAGAAAGATTTGTTCCTGCAGTATAAACAGTTGTCGATGATGGATTTGCGTAAACTACTCTTGAATTTGTTCCTATATATGGTGTGGTCAACATGGCATCTGTATATAAGCCGGCTATGGGCATCCAAGTGGTACGTTCTTTATTTCCAGAAATTACAATGTCATCTAACGTCCAATAATTCATTCCTGCGCTTTGTCCAGAATACGTGAATCTGAGATAAAGTGTAGGGTTGCCAACATATGCTGATAAATCTATGTTTACATTTATTGGCGCTATTGTCGATGGAATAGGGTTTCTCTCCCAGACTTTCGTCCAAGTTGTAGAATTTGTAGATACTTCAACACTAATTCCCCTCGTATATGCTCCAGAATATAGATTGAAAGCGTGCTTGAACGAGAGGTTTAAAGTAGTAAAATCATTAATATCTATTGGCAGATAATTATAAGTACCAGTTGCAGGATAAAAATACCAGTTCCCTGTCGCATTTGATACCCAACCTAATCCCCCCTCTGGAGAAGTCCCTCCAGCAGTAGCCGACCCATAATAGTATCCCTGAACTCCTGTCAAAACGTTATACGCCCAGCTTGGTGAACCTGAAAAACTTTCACTAAATGCCACAACGTTATTATGAACACCTCCAGTGGCCTCCAATCGAACATAATTGTATGTACAAGAAGTTGCATCCGTAGGCGAGATAGTCGATGATATCGAAACATCCGTTGGAATTGGATTCACCGTAAAAGGCGTCGGGCTGGTTGCGGTTCCATTCGGAGTGGTCACAGTAACATGACCGGTGGTACCAATCCCTAAAACTGCAATTATGGTAGTACCAGTATTTGACGTGATCGAAGTGACAGGGGTACCTCCAACCCTAACATTCGCAGCCGTTGCTCCAGATAAATTTCGTCCATTTATTATAATATTTAAACCGGAGCATGCACTAGTTGTACCTAAACTTAAAATTAATGGTGGCGGTGTCCATGTAAATGTTAAACCTGATACAGGTAAGATTGATGATTTAAAATTGACCTTGTCGGCGCTATCCGTACCTGCAGCCAGAAATGCCCATGCATCTCCGTTTGCTCCATATCTGTTATTATAATCTGTGTTTGTGGCACCTCTTAAACCGACTTGAACTTTTTTATCGTTGGCAGTACTGGTTGCACTGTTAGTTCCATATCTAACTTGAACTGAATTAGAGGTTTCATACAATCGGATTTGGAAATTGACGACATCACCAGTTACGACACCAACATCATATCTCCTTGCATTTGTCCACTGCACTACAAACACTCTATTGGGCGACGATCCTTCCACACCATGCACAATTGAATTGGAGTTATTAATAAGATCCCTTCCAAACCCACTCACCGAACCTGAATATGCTGTATTATTTGATATCGGATTGTACAAATCAGCGGCTGGAGGGGTGCCTCCAAAAGTAATAAAACCATTTGCGGAAATGTTACATGAAGCATAGTCAACACCATTAAATGCAAATGAAAACGGAATGACAACCGACACTATAGGGTTATCGTCCCATGTAGCCGGAAAAACATTTGTTGGTGAGCTTAGTGAGGAATATGTAGCAGAAGACTGAGCAAATGAGTAACTCGAAACTTGACTAAACCCTTCAAAAGAAACTAAAAAGAAGATGACTAAAAATAACTGCAATATGGATTTTCCTCCTTTAATACGAAATAACACAAAATTAGCGGGGGTCGTATACTTTTTTCTCATAACGTGATATTTAATCACGTAATTTAACATAATAAAACCCAAAATTCACAGCAAAACAACAAAGTCACCCATGTAATGTTAAATAAACGATCAATTACATAATGCGATCGACTAAATACATAATTAAACAAATTTTGTTGATAAATTTTAATAATCGAACAAGAAATAATGAAAATATATGTAATATAATTCTGCAATTAAAATAATTTTTTGGCCTAACTTATTAGTATAGAACAAAAAAGCGATCCTTTTTTTAGAATCGCCTCGATAGAAATATCTTAAATTAGTAACGTTATATTGTCATATATTTTATATATTGTTCTGTATCTACTCTTGCCTTTAAGTCGTGAAGCAAACTGTACAATCCAAAGAATGTTCTGTTGATGTATAAAAAGTGTTTCGAACCACGATTCCCATTCATCTTTCTCAGCTTTGGATCTTTGCTGAAATCTTCACTTAATTTCGCCATTTCTCCGAAGAATTTCTCATCTGAAAAGTCAAAGAAATCAGCCTGAAAAGGTTTTGTAAATAATTTTAAAACTTGCAAAAACAAATCTGAGAAATAAGCAATTTCTTCTGGACTGTCATCTTTTCTCAAGATTTCCAGTTCATATAATTTCTCCTTAAAAATCACCGGATTGTCAATGATTTCGGGTCTTGCCAATTCAAAATACGGCACATAAAAATCTTCGGGAACTTGTTTTATACAACCAAAATCTATTGCAATTAAATTTCCTTCTTTGTCAATTAAAAAATTCCCAGGATGCGGGTCGGCGTGGACCTGTTTTAATTGATGCATCTGAAACATATAAAAGTCCCAAAGTGCTTGCCCAATTTTATCACCCAATTCACGATTTTGATTGTAAGCCGTGAATTCAGACAAATGCTCGCCATTCATCCAGTCCATCGAAATTATTTTCTTTGAAGACAATTCTGGATAATATTTTGGGAATTTTAAATTAGAAATTTCCTTGCAAGCATCAGCAATCATTACGCCTTGTAGCAATTCAAGTTCATAATCGGTTTCCTCCATTAACTTATATTCGACTTCCTTAAAATAGCGCTCAGAATCTTTTCCTTGAAGATTAAACATTTTAATCGCAAAAGGTTTTACAATCGCCAAATCAGAACTAATGCTTTCTGCAACACCCGGATATTGGATTTTTACCGCCAAATCTCTTCCGTCTTTTGACGCTTTGTGAACCTGGCCAATACTCGCCGCGTGCATGGAATCTGGCGTAAAAGTATCGAACACTTCTTCCGGAAAAAGTCCGAGATATTTTTTGAAAGTCTTTCGAACCAAAGGTCCTGACAATGGCGGAACCGAAAATTGCGCTAAAGAAAATTTCTCAACATAAGCTCTTGGCATAATATTTTTGTCCATGCTCAGCATTTGCGCCACTTTCAACGCACTTCCTTTTAGGTTTTTTAATCCGTCATAAATATCTTCAGCATTATTTTCGTTTAATTTTTCTTTGGTCAACGACGGATTTACCATTTTTTCGCCATAATAAGCGATGTAATTTCCGCCAACCTTAAACCCAGTTTTTACAAGCTGTCCGGCGCGTTCAATTTTATTTACAGGTATTTTATCTAAAGTTTTCATATTCGCATTTTTAGGTTTTCAAACAACATTTTCAGTTTAATTTGGGCGTGCCACCAAAAAAAAAGCTAGCGCATTTTTTTGGTGTCGGGCTTTTCGCTCCCAATCTTTTATTTTTTTAAAGAAAAAAAATAAAAGGATTTCCGCTTCAATCCCTCACGCGGACGTTGCTCAAATCAAGACCTTTCCTTCCAAATAAATTTTCCCAAATCAAACAAACTTTCTAACGGAGTTGTATCTAAAATATCAAAAGTAGCTTTCACTGCTTTTTCAATCATAATGTCGGTTTTCTCAAAGCCTTTCGACGTGTCGTCTACCCAAAACTTTAGAATAAACAAAAACTGAAACCAAGCGCCTTCCGAGAAAACGGGTCTTGTCAATCGTTTCATTTTATGCTCTTTTTCACCTTCATCCGACTTTAAAATATTTACGATATAATCCTTGAATTGGATGCGTAATTCTTTCAGCTGTTGCAAGTTGCGCAAGCCTTCCTTATTATCTTTTAAAGCAAAATAAACATACGTTCTGTTCAAATTCAGGATTTCAAAAAGCGTAAAATAGAGCGATAGCAATTTATTTCTGCTTTCATAACCGGCGTAATTTGCATCTTTGTGCAAGGCATCGATTGTATTCTCAAAAAACTTGACCCAGATATCTTCTTTTACAGCATCCAAGGAATTGTAAAACGAATAAAAATCAGCTTCTTCGATATTATTGTGCTTGCAAAACAAATACACATTTTTTGGAGCTTCATTGGTTTCCAAAACAGAATTCATATATAAGCTTATGATTTGAATGTCGTCGATAAGTTGTTTTTTATTTTTGGGATTCTTTGCAGTTGCCATAATTTGAAGTTTTAAATTCTTCTGTAAATTTACGTTTCAATTATTTCTGAAACATATAAATAGCTGTTAAATATCTTTCAAAAAAATTGACAGCTAGTCAATTAGAAAATTTGGGAATTAAAGAATGAGATAATTGTTTGTGTAGATCCTTCCTTATTCGGAATGACAATTTTAGCTAATTTAAAAATATAAAAACGAAAAAAAGACCGCCATTTCTGACGGTCTTTCCAAAGTATTATATTTTAAATTAGTTCTTTTGCGCTTCTTTTTGAGCGTCTTGAACCATTTTCTCATTTGCCGTAATTGCGAATTCGACACGGCGATTTTGAGCTCTACCGTCCACAGTTTCGTTTGAAGCGATTGGATCAGCGATACCTAAACCTGTAGTTTTAAATCTTGCTGAAGAAAGGCCTTTGCTTGACAAATACGTCTTTACCGCAGCCGCTCTTTGTCCTGACAAAGTCAAGTTATATTCTGGCTTACCAGTTGAATCTGTGTAACCATAAATTTGGATGTCAGTATCAGGATATTGATTGAAAACTGTCACCAATTTATCTAAATTTGCTTTTGCAGCGGCAGTCAAAGTTGATTTATTGGTATCGAAACGCACTGCATTTTCGTTCAATGTCAATTTGATTACCTCTCCAACT
>Ga0265780_10000816_pt1 | contig 46324 bp, 43 predicted proteins | sample P1T30metagenome_FD_192432 | JGI IMG/M metagenome (GOLD analysis project Ga0265780, IMG submission 192432) | Plant litter microbial communities from East Loma Ridge, Irvine, California - P1 T30 | ecosystem: Environmental > Terrestrial > Plant litter > Unclassified | place: USA: California... | reverse complement strand
GGCGGCGGCGGCGAATACGTTCAGGGCGATGGTGGCTTGCTTTTTCATGCGAGAAGTTCCTGACGTCAAAGGTAAAAATCGCCGCTTCAACAAACGCGAATACGTAACCTTTAAGGGGAGGAAACTTCCTTAGTTCAACTTCTCTTCAAAAAAATTTTTTGCAAGTAACAAATCGCCAAAACCTTTTATTCAGCTGAAATCGGACGGTGATCTGATCCATGTCGTGTCTGGACCGGCAACTAACGCGCCGAGGCCGGTGTCTTACAGGACCGCATACACCGACGCACGAGGACACGATGGGCATTTACATGCAACTACGCGAAACCTTGAAAGAAGGCGAGCTCTACGCTGGGGTCATCCTCGGCAAGAATGGACAGGCCGACCACCACCTGATCCTGCTACCCGGCGACCTGGGCGATGTCAGCTGGCCAGGCGCACTCGACTGGGTAGGCACCCAGGGCGGCGAATTGCCGAACCGGCGCGAGCTCTCGCTGCTGTTCGCCAATCTGCGCGAACAGTTCGAGCGCGAATGGTATTGGTCGTCCGAGCCCCACGAAACCCGCTCGCAGCTGGTCTGGGGCGAAAACTTCGCCAGCGGCATCCAGACCGTCTATGGACGGCCTTTCCGCGGACACGCGCGGGCCATCAGGCGCATCCTGATCGAGTAGACGCGCTGCGTGAAGGCACAGGCCACGGCCCATGCCTTCCGCCGCTCGACCTGGCGGCAACGATTCGCTGCATCCGCAGCAGAAGGCCGTGCCTATTCCGACGCCGTCCTCGCCTCGCTGGCGGAGATGCGTCCATTGCTGGCGCTGCGAGCCGCCATCACGCCCGCGCCCAGCAGCGCCAGGCCCAGCACTGCGCCGAGCGGCGAGCGCGGCATCCAGCGTGCGGCCGCGCCGGTGACGGCGTTCGGGTTCTCGCGTTGCGGATCCGAGTGCCGTCGGCGCAGGGCGGCGCTGCTGGCTGCTTCACCGGCGTACAGCTGGATCATTTCGCGCACGAAGGGCATGATGTCCTGCGGGCCGCGGCTGGTCACCAGCTTACCGTCGCGCACGACTTCCTGGTCGAGCCAGGTGGCGCCTGCGTTCACCATGTCGTCGCGCACGCCAGGCCACGAGGTCAGCGTGCGGCCCGACAGCAAGCCCGCCGATGCCAGCACCCAAGGGCCATGGCAGAGCGTGGCGATTGGCTTGTCGAGCAGGTCGAAGGCGCGCACGAAGTCGCGGGCTTGCGCCGATTGGCGCAGTGCGTCCGGGTTCATGAAACCGCCAGGTATCAGCAGGCCATCGTAGTCGCGCGCGCTGACGTCGCTGATCGTGTAGTCGACAGGAATCAGGTCAGCCGGCATGTGCAGGTTCATGCCGCGAATCTTGCCGGATTTCAGTGAGATGATGTCCACCTCGGCGCCGGCGCCGCGCAGCGCCGCCACCGGCGCCGTGAGTTCCACTTTCTCGAAGCCGTCCGCGGCGAGCACGGCAATGCGCTGCCCCGCCAGTTTCTTCCGTCCAGTCATGGTGTCCTCCATTGAGATAATGTGCGGAGGAGTTTAGCGGAATGGCCGGATCGACCGCGTACGGTCCACCGCCGCCCCGCCCCGCCCCGCCCCGCCAAGGCGACGGCGACGGCGACGGCGACGGCGACGGCGATGGTGGGGCAAGCCGGGCGGCTTACCTGGCCGGCACCGCCGCGCGGCCGATGGGTTCCTCGACGTTGGCCAGGAACCAGGCGGTGGCCGTCATCACCGCCACGTTGCGGCGCAGGTCGTCGGGACTGACCTTGTCCAGGGTATCGGCCGCCGTGTGGTGGTAGTCGAAATAGGCCGAGGTATCGACCAGCGGCGCAAAGCTCGGCACGCCGGCGCGCTCCAGGCCCGACAAGTCGCCGGTCGACAAGGCATCCTGGCGCTGGAACACGCCGGCGCCGATCGGCAGCAAGGCCGCCTGCAGCGGCGCGAACAGGCGGGTCGACGCCGCCGGCACGCTGGCGCGCATGCCGAACGGGCGTCCCACCCCGTTGTCGCTCTCGATGGCGGCGATGTGGCTGCCCGGATTGGCGCCCTGCGCTTCGAGGTAGGTGCGCGCGCCGCGGGTGCCGTTTTCTTCGTTCATCCAGGCGATCAGGCGGATCGTGCGGCGCGGGCGGTAGTCGAGCTTTTTCAGCGTATCGAACACGGCCATGGCGCTGGCCACGGCGGCGGCATCGTCCTGGGCGCCGGTGGCCAGGTCCCAGGAATCGAGGTGGCCGGACACGATCACGACCTCGTCGGCCTTGTCGGTGCCCGGCAGGTCGGCGATCACGTTGTAGCTGTCGGCATCCGGCAGGATCTTCGGCGTCAGCACCAGGCGCATGCTGAGCGGTCCGCGCTTGGCCAGGCGGCTCATCAGCATGGCGTCTTCCACGCTGACGGCGGCCGCCGGAATGCGCGCGCCATCCTGCATGCTGGTATTGCCGGTATGCGGCAGGCGATAGTTGGCGCCGCCGACCGAACGCACCAGTGCCGCCGCCGCGCCCATCTCGGCCGCGATGCGCGGCCCGTTGGTGCGGTAGTTCGAGCCCTGGCCATAGGCCGGGCCCGCCAGGCCGCGGTTGGCCATGTGCTGGTCGAAGGGCACGTCGAACAGGACGATGCGGCCTTTCACTTCGGCGGCGCGCGCCTTCAGTTCATCAAAGCTGCCGACCACGATCACTTGCGCCTTCAAGCCGCCGGCCGGCGTGGCGCTCGATCCGCCCAGCGCCGCCAGCACCACGCGCTGGGTTATGCCGTCCGGGCGGCCGGCGTACTCGACCAGCTCGCCGGTCTCGGCGCCGCGCACCCAGTGCGGCACCTTGACCGGCTGCAGCGTCACCCTGGCGCCGAGCTTGCGCATGGCGTCGGCCACCTGGTTCACCGCCGCCGCCGCGCCGGCCGAACCCGACAGGCGCGGGCCGATCAGGTCGGTCATGTCGGCGGTACGTTCCCAGGCATAGTCGCTCGCCATCGCGGCGTCGCGGATCCTGCCCAGGGCCGCAGGGTCGTTACCGGGACCGGCATTCTGCGCGGAGGCGATCGACAAGGTGGCAAACAAGGCGGCGGCCAGCAGGCCAGGTGCGGGAAGGCGGGTGCGGCGATTCATGCGGAAATTCCTTCGGTTAAGTTTTTCACAAAATCGAAGGGTAGCGCATCAGCGCGCTTTGCGCTGTCTTTACGCCGGCACCAGGCGCACCAGGGTGATCTCCGAGGGCGCGCCGAAGCGCTTCGGCGGCCCCCAGTAGCCGGTGCCACGGCTGGTGTACACCCACAAGTCGCGCACGCGGTGCAAGCCGGCCACGAAAGGCTGCTGCAGCGGCACGAACAAGTTCCACGGGAAGAACTGGCCGCCGTGGGTATGGCCTGACAGCTGCAGGTCGAAGCCGGCCTCGGCGGCAGCGGGCGCCGTGCGCGGCTGGTGGGCTAGCAAAATCTTCACGTCGACTTCTTCCGGTGCGCCGGCCGCGGCCGCTTGCGGATTGCTGCGGTGGCTGGGCACGAAGTGGTGGGCGGCAAAGTCGGGCACGCCGGCGATCAATACCTTGGCGGCGCCGCGCTCGCGCACCACGTGCTGGTTCAGCAGCACGGTCAGCCCCAGGCGGCGCACCTCGGCAATCCACTCCTCGGCGCCCGAGTAATACTCATGGTTGCCGGTCACAAAAAAGGCGCCATCGGGCGCCGACAGCCGCGCGAGTGGTTGCGTATGCAGGGCCAGGCGCTGTACGCTGCCGTCCACCAGGTCGCCGGTGACCGCGATCGCATCGGCCTTCAGCGCGTTCACGCGGTTGACGATGGCGTTCAGATAGGGCCGGCGGATGGTGGGGCCCACATGGATGTCGGAAATCTGGGCGATCGAATAGCCGTGCAGCTCCCGCGGCAGGTTGGCGATCGGCACATCGACCCGCTTCACCCGCGCCAGTCTGCGCGCGTTGACGAAGCCGATGACGGTCACCGCCAGCGCCAGCAGCGGCACGCCGAGCGCGCTCCAGTGGACGGCATCCGGACCTGCTCCGCCGAAGGGCAGCAGCACCAGCAGCAGGATGTCGCGCAAGAAGGTGATCACGATCAGCGACGAGAACAGGCCCATCGCCAGCAAGCCGGTCCAGGCCAGCTGCTCGGACCAGCGCCGCCGCCGCACTGAGCTGGAGAGCAGGCCGATCGGCACCAGCGCCGTCGACAGGGCCAGCAAGCCGATGCCGGCCACAAACCCGAGGAAACCCAGTCCCATGTCGGGCATCAGGCGCGCACCGATATACACGTGCAGGAGGATCAGCAAGGACAGGACGACGGCGAGGTTGCGGCGAGCGGACATGGAAGCGGAAAAGAGTGGTCTTGCGTGTTAGATGGGGCGGCCTGCCGGGTCCACAAGCCCGGTTCGCGATGCTTGTCAAAAGATTGTTACCAACCCCGTGGCAGTTGTAATAGTCTGTATTAGGAGATGAGACCTGCGCCAGCCGGGACTATAGTGTGTCCATACCCGGCGTCATTGTGATCACTCCGATCCGCGCTGGGGCAAAAAGGAAAAGCCATGTTGAACAAAAAATGTCTTGGTGCGGTGATCCTGGCCGCGGTCGCCGTCTCCCCCTCGGCATTCGCTGGCGACCGCGGCACCAATACCGCAGTCGGCGCGGTGCTCGGTGCGGCAATTGGCGGTAGCGCTGGCGGCAGCGGCGGCGCCCTGGTTGGCGGCGTGCTCGGCGCGGCAGTCGGCAATTCGATCGGCGGCGACCGCCGCTATTACGGCGGCAACCGTGGCGGCTACGGCTACGGTTCGGTCAACTATTACCAGCCGGCGCCGGTCTACGTGCAGCCGCGTCCGGTCTATTACGAGGCACCGCGCTACTACCGCCAGCCGGAAGTGATTTACGTGGAACCGCGTCACCGCCATGACGACCGCGGCTGGGACCGTGGCCATGATCGTGGCGGCCGCGACTGGGATCGCGGTCATGACCGCGGTGGCCGCGGCTGGGACCGCGACGGCTACCGCCGCTGATCCGCCCCGCTGATGTCACAACAAGGCCGCGTCGCTCACGCGGCCTTTTTCATGCGTGTCTTGCTTGCAGCGTCTTTCCCCTCCCCCCTGCTAGTTCCTCGCGGCGGCGCCTGCCGCTGCTACGGAGGAATGCATGGTTCACAGCGGCGACATCGTGACACTCGCGGCCGGCCAGTACCGGCTGCGCGAGCAGCTGGCCGGCTCGGCCTACGGCGTGGTCTGGCGCGCGGACAGCGGCCTGCCCGGCGCCGCCGGCCAGGTCGCACTGAAGCTGGTCAACCGCGAGCAGATGATGCGCGCCGACGCCACCGTGCAGGCGCGCTGGCCCGAATGCGCCGCGCGCGAGATCGCCTTCCTGGCCGGCCTGGCCCCCTGGGACGCGCGCCACATCGTGCGCCTGCTCGACCACGGCGTCCACGACGGCTTGCCGGCCATGGCCCTGGAACTGCTCGACGGCGACCTGGCCGCGCACATGGGCGCGCTGAATGCACTGGGGCAGCGCACCGGCCTGGCCCAGTCCCTGGCCTGGCTGGCCCAGGTCAACCAGGCCCTGGCCAAGGTACACCAGCATGGCTGGCGCTATCTCGACCTGAAGCCCGGCAACCTGTTGCTCGACCGTGCCAGCAACAGCCTGAAACTGGCCGATTTCGGCACCAACCGCAGCCTGCGCGACGCCGCCGCCCATTCCTACGCCGGCACCGCCAGCTGGCAGGCGCCGGAACAGTTCTTTCCCTGCGACGGCGCCGGCTACCTCACCGATGCCCGCACCGATTACTTCGCCCTCGGCGCGGTGCTGTATTACCTCGTCACCGACGGCGCCACCCTGCGCTACAGCGGCGCCTGCGCCGACGCCTGGCGCGCCCACGGCCGCGACGGCGCCGCGCAACTGCAATCGGCGTGGAATGGCACGACCCCGCCGCCGCTGGCCGACGACGAAGCCGAGCGCTTCCTGCAATGCTGCCGCGCCGGCGGGGCTGCGGACGGCGCGCAGGGCGACCCGGCCGCCGCGCTCACCCTGCTGCGCGCCCTGCTCGCCGCGCGGCGCCAGGACCGCCCACGCCATGCGCTCGAGATCAGCCGCCTGATTGGCGCCGCCGCAGGCCGCGGCGCGGCGCGGAGGGCCGCCTGATGCACTCCCTGTTCGACCGGACCGGCGGCGCCATCGGCCTGCTGGCGGCCCTGGCCCTGGCCTTGCTGTGCGCCTTGCAGGCGCTGGCGGTGCTGCGCATGGCGCCCGCATATTCGCCAAGCCGGATCGATGTCACCCTGGCGCCGGGCGCGTCGATCGAGCTCGGCCGGCTCGAGCTGGCCGCACCGCAAGCCGACCCGCGCCACCTGCGCCTGCGCCGCGACAGCGCTGGCCGCTGGTTCATCGCCAGCGCCAGCGGGGCCCAGGGCCTGCGCATCGACACCACAAGCAGTAACGGCACCGAACGCACCCGCAGCGGCACGCTGGCCCTGCAAGCCGGCCAGCGCTTCCAGCTCGGCGCCGCCCGCTATACGGTCGCGCAGGCCGGCGACGGCATGCTGCGCCTCAGCGATGGCAGCGATGGCAGCGTCACCTGGGACTACGACGGCGCCCTGCTGCGCCGCGACGGCGGCGTGCAAGGCGCCTGCCCCCAATCCTCGCTCGGCGCGCGCCTGCTCGGCATCTGGAACCGCGTCACACCGCGCATCCTCGGCTTCAAGCGTCCGCTCGTCTTCGGCGGCAACCTGTCCTGCGCCACCACGGTCGGCAACCCGGATGCGCCGGCCGGCAGCGCCGCCATCGCCTTCATCGACGGCGTGCCGACCCTGTCTGCCGCCAGCGGGCCCGGGCGGACGCCGCTGCTCGTCGAGGCCGACGGCATGCCCGCCGACCTGGCACTGCAAGAGCAGGCGCTGGAGGGCGTCAGCGCCCTCGGCGCCGGCCGCAGCCGTTTGCTCGCCAGCCTGCACGGCGATACGCTGCAGCTGCAACCGGCCAGCCGCGTCGCCCTGTTCAGCGAACAGCGTGCGGAGCTGCCCGAGGGCGTGCGCTGGACCTGGCAGCCGCGCAATGCCTGGCTGCTGCCCGCCGCCGCGCCCTGGGCCGCCGCCATCGCGCTGGGCTGCGGCCTGCTGGCCGGCGTGCTGTCGTGGCGCATGGTTTACCGCAAGCAGCCGGCGCTGGCCTTGCGGCTCGGCGCCGGCCTTGCGCTGGCTATTGCCGGCTTCGTCCTGCTGCTGGCCGTGCGCGCCGGCCAGGCGCCCGGCGTGGCCCCAACCCTGTTGCTGGCCTGCGCCGCGCTCTGGTATGGATTGACTCTACACCTGCCCTTGAGCCGCCCGAATCCGGTCATGGCCGCCGGCGTGCTGCTGCTGGCCGGCGGCCTGCTGCTCCAGCTGGAACTCGGCACGGCCGCCGCCGACACCTCCTGGATGCGCCACTTCCACAAGGCCGCCGCCGCCACCACGCTCGGCCTGGGCCTCACCGGTCTGGCGGGCCTGTACCGCGCGCGCCGCCCCGCCTCGCAGGCGCAAGTCGAATGGACCCTGCTCGCCCTCGCCGCCTGCGCGCTGCTGGCGCTGCTGGCGCAGGCGGCCTGGGGCAGCGAAACCGGCGTGTTCGACCTCCAGCCGGTCGAATTCGCGAAGCTCGCGCTGACCGTGCTGACGGCCCACTGCATCGCGCTCGGCCTGGGTGCGGCGGACAAGCGCTCGGCGATGAACAAAAACGCCCTGCTGCACTGGCTGCGCCTGGCCTCGCCGGTACTGCTGTTCATCGTGCTGCTGGCCGTGGCCCTGGTGCAGGTCGACGATTACTCGCCGCTGATCCTGCTGCTGGTCTGGGGCGCGGCGATGCTGCTGGCCTGGTCGCTGGCGGCGCGCCAGCGTGCCGCGACGGTGGCCCTGTGCCTGCTCGCGGTCGGCGTGGCCGGCGCCATCGGCCTGCTGCGCTCGGCCAGCCCGGACGCCATCGCCCACTGGAATTTCTACGGCGAGCGCTTCCTGGTCTGGCTCGACCCGGCCGCGCATCCGCACACCGGCCAGCAGCTGCTGCTCGGCGCGCGCGCGATATTGGAGGGCGGCTGGCGCGGCGCCGACGGCCTGTTCGGCCTGGCCGCGCTGGGCGCCAGCGCGCCCGATGCGCTGGCGATTCCCGCCGTGCAGGACGACTTCGCGCCCTCCTTCTTCCTGAACCGCCACGGCCTGCTGGCCGCGCTGGCGCTGTGGGCGCTGCAAGCGCTGTTCCTGTGCGCGCTGCTGGGGGCGGCGATGCGCGCCTGGGCCGGCGCCGCCGGCGCGCGCGACTTCCGCCATGCCTGGCAGGGGCGCTTCCGCTGTTTCGTGCTGTGCGGCGGCGCGGCCTTTGTGTTCGGCCACTTCCTGCTGTCGTGGGGGACGAATCTGTCCTTCTTCCCGATCATGGGCCAGCCGATGAGTTTCCTGTCCGCGGGCGGCTCGCACCTCCTGTTTTTCATCTTCCCCCTGCTAGCCTTCGGTGTCACGGGCACTCATTCAATCAAGGAGAATTAGCCATGCCGGTCTACGTCCAACACGAATCCCTGGGCAAGGTGAACGATGTGTTCAATGCCGAAGCGCTGTGGCAGGCGCCGGGCCTGGCCCTGTTCGCGCGCCGCCCGCTGCTGCGCGATTTATTGGAGCGCTCGCCGCGCGAGCAGCGCGGGCGCGCCGCCACCCGCTGCTTCTCGCACATCACGCTGGTGCTGCCGCAGGACGAGGTCGACGACGACCGCCACCTGACCCGCGGCGCGCGCGTACGCGACCTGGCGCACACCCTGCAGTCGCTGCACCAGAAGGACTTCGGCGACCTGCTCGGCGCCGATGAAGTGCGCTACCACGTGGTCGGCTCGGAGCAGCTTGAGGCCGGCCAGGTCGAGGTCAAGTTCGGCCACGCCGTGTATCTGCCGGCGCCGGGCGAACAGGTGCAGTATTCGGTCAGCGTCTCGCGCGACAGCGCGATCTGGCAAACCGTCTGCCCGATCTACCCGGGCCAGCGCCTGACGGTGCTCGGCCACGACGCCGCCAGCGCCACCCATGCCGTCCCCGGCTGGCCCTTCGCCCTCGACGGCGCCATCCTCCTGATCAACGACGGCCCGGATACCCCGGTCGAAGTGCATGTGCGCCCGAAGGAAGCCTTCGCGTGCAGCTTCGATGCCGCCGCCGGCTACTACACGGTCCGCGCGCGCCATGGCGAGACGCCGGGCAACGCCGGGCGCCTGCTGCTGAAGGTGGCGCGCACCGCTACCGCAATGCCGGCCGCCGCCGCCGCCGCTGCGCCGGCGGCGCGTCCGGTGAGCGCCCCGCCAGGCACGGCCAGCCGCGCCCCCGCCGTCTGGAAGACGCGCACCCGCACGCCCGACGATGCCGACCTGACCGCGACCCCGGCCCTGCACCGTGCCCGTCCGGCCGCCGACGAAGCCACCTACGCACCGGTGGCGCGCCAGCGCATCGCCCTGGCCGCCCTGGCCCTGCCGCGCCTGAGCCGCTACCGCGACACCGGCGCCGGCCTGCTCGCCTTTGGCATCGACCGCAACCTGGTCGCCGGCGCGCCCGGCAAGGATGGCCTGATCGGCTTTGCCGTCGACGATGCCGACGAGGTGTACGCGGTCGGCGCCGACGGCCGCCAGCGCATCGCGGTGCCGAACCGCTTTGCCCCGAACGACGGCGTCGACCTGCGCGTGCTGGCGCCGGCGCCGGAGATGGCGGACCGCTACAGCGCCCTGGTCTGCCTGCCGCAGGCGCCTTCGCTGCCGGTGCCGGGCGGCGCCCGCATCGCCTTTGGGCGCGGCACGCCGGCGCTGGCCGGACTGCGCGTGCTCGACGCCGCCGGCTGCCTGCGCGGCGCCGATGGCGTCGACGCCGGCAGCGCCGACCGCCTCGGCCTGTCGCGCAACGCCCTCGGCATCGAAGCCGGCGCCGACGGCTTCCGCGTCACGCGCCTGGCGCCGACCCAGGCCCTGTTCCACCTCGACGAGCGCCTGGGCTTTGTGGCCGCCATCGAGAACGGCCCGGCCGATGCGCCCTACCTGGTCCCGGCCGGCCACCACATCGTCGCCGGCCACTACGTGCTGCGCGTCGAGGGCTGAGCGGTGGCGCCGGCATTGACCGCGCTGGCCTGCTTCGGCGCGGCGCTGGTCCTGACCCTGGTGGCGGCGGCCTGGATGACGCCGCGCATCTGGTGGAAGCGCGCCAACGCGCGCGCGCTGGCGGTGCTGGTGCTGGGGACCGGCGCCATCGGCGGCGCCTTGTGGTGGTGTGCCGATCCGCTGCCGGCGCATGCCGAACCGACGCCGCTGGCGGCGCTCGCAGCCCCATCCGATCCGGATGCGCCGCTGCCCGGCCGCCGCTACCGCGTGGCCGACACGCTGAATTTACGTGCGGCGGGCGGCGTCGGCGCGGCGCGCGTCGGTGTGCTGCCGGCCGGCGCGGTCGTTACCGCCACCGGCGTGCGCGACGGCGACTGGTGGCAGGTGCGCGCCGAATCCGAAGGCGCCATCCAGCAAGGCTGGGCCAGCAGCCTGTGGCTGCGCCGCGCCGACGAGCGGCATCGATGAGCAGGGGCTCAGGCAGGTGTATAGCGCATCGGGTTGAAGTACAGCCCTTTCACGCATTGGGTCGGCGCCATGCGCACGAAGCCGAAGGCCTGGTACACCGGCACCGCGTAGTTCGAGGAATTGACCAGGAAAGCGCCGTCGCCGCCGCGTTCGATGGCCGCGCGGCGCGCCGCCTGCCACAGGCGCCGCGCCAGGCCTTGGCCGTGCCAGCGCTTGTCCACGAACAGGTGGAACAGGTGGTGGTTGGCGCGCACGCCAACCAGCCCGGCCAGCTCGCCGCCGTCCTCGGCGACGTGATAGACATGCCCCTTGAGAACGTAGCCGCGCAGGCCGGCTTCGTCGTTCTCGCGCAGGAAGGCCGCGGCCCCTTCGGGCGTCGATTCATGGACGATGAATTCGATGGCGGATGCGTGCAGCAGGCGCGCGGCGGCGGGGAAATCGGCTTCGTCGAGGGGTCGGATGAGCATCGGGAATGCAGCTTGAAAGCTGCGGGACTTTGCCAATGATGCGGGCTAGCTTACCATGAGTGCGACACAGCGGGCCTGGGCCCGTCCCGACCATTTCTACTCTCCCGTCAAGGCGGCGCGCATGTTCGAAGGGCTCGATTTCGGCACACGGCTGGACGTCGCCGCACGCAGCAGCATCGGCGCCGGCCCCGTCACGCGCGCTGAAAACCAGGACAACTGCGTGCTGATCGACGCCGCCGGGAATGCGGCCTTTCTACAGGACGGCCTGCCGCGGCAGCGGTCTGTTCCCGGCTGGCCTGCCGGGCACGTGCGCCTGGCGGTCCTCGACGGCATGGGCGGCCACGGCCACGGGCGCGAAGCGGCGGAAGCCGCCGCCAGCGGCCTGCTCGGCATCCCCGCCTGCGCCGACGTCGACACCTTGTCGGCCCACCTCGACGCCCTGCACGCCAGCCTGCAGCGCCGCTTCGACGCCCTCGGCGAACGCGGTCCGCGCCCCGGCACCACCTTGACCCTGCTCGAGATCCCGCCGCTGGGCGCGCCGCTGCTCTGGCACGCGGGCGACTCGCGCCTGGTCGAGATCGGCGCGGCCCGGGTCGCGCCGCTGACGGTCGACCATGTACCGGCCACGGCCTACGCGATGAGCGGGCTGCTGGGCGAGGCCGACTGGTGGCGGCAGGTACACGGCGAACACGCGCCGCAGATCGCCCAGGCCTTCATCCTCGGGAACAGCTTCACCGATCCGCTGCGCCTCGGCGACGGCCTGTTCGCGCTCACGGCCGAGAACCTGCCGCCCTGGCTGCGCGCCCTGCCCGACCGGCGCGCGCTGGCGCTGCGCCCCGATTGCAGCTATCTGCTGGCCTCGGACGGCTTCTGGTCCTGCGCCGATCCGGCCGAGTTCATCGCCCGCTGGCCGCGCCTGTTTGCCGGCGCCGATGCCGCCGCCGGCCTGGCCGCCCTGTTCGGCGAGATGGAAGCGCGCCCTCCGGTTGGCCTGCAGCCGGATAACTTGACGGCGATCGTGTTGCGTTTTTGCCCAGTCCGGCGTGATGAAACGGCGCTGCCGACAAGCAATTGATTTAAAATAGGAAATAGTGCGCGCAGTCAACAACGGCTTGCCTGGCGCGCGCCACTGCCGGGCCAGAAAGCGTATGCTGGGCCCTCCCGAGCCAGGCCATCCTATGAACCGTTGCAGCAACCCCGAGCATCCGCATTGCACCGTCTGGGTGATGCCAGGCGATGCCGCCTGCGCGCACGGGCATGCGCAGCCTGCGGCGGTGTCCGATGCGCCCCGAACCGCGCTTTTGCCGGCTACGGCCGCATCCGGCGCCATCCCCGCGCCCTTCCCTTCCCAGCGCCCGCACCTGCACGTCAGCGGCTTCGACCCGCGCGCGGCCGGCGGCCGGCAAGTGCTGAAGCTCGAACTGCGCGGCATGGCGGCCGATTGCGCATCGCAGGTCACGCTGCTGGCCAGCTCGCGCCTGCGCCTGGAAGGCGGCGAGCGCCACGGCTTTACCCGCACCCTGCGCGGCGAGTGGCTGCCGGTGTTCCTCGAGTTTTCCTCGCGCGGGCTGGAACACGGCCAGTACCGGGTCGAACTCGAACTCCACAGCCGCGTCCAGCCAGCCCGCAGCTGGCGCGCCACGCTGCTGATCCTGGCGCCGCGCGCCGACGCCAGCCTGCACGACATCCACCAGACCTTCCTCGCCACCCACAAGAACGTGCGCGTGCATGCCGACGACGCTTCCATCGCACGCGTCAACGCCCGCACCGGCGGCGGACGGATCGACATCGACGTCAAGGCCAGCAATGCCGGCATCGCCCACCTCGACCTCGACGGCACCGGCGAGGCGCGCGGCAAGATCGACCTCGGCTTTTCCAGCATCGCCTGGGACGAGGACCTGCTCGAGATCGACCTTCCGGCCCAGGCCGCCGCCCACCCCTGCCCGGCCAGCGCGGCCTGCCTGGAACCGGCCGGCGCCGCGCGCGTGCGCCGCCTGCGCCTGGTCGCGCTGGACGAATGCGTATTCGGACGGGCCGACGGCGACGCCGACCTGCTGCTGGCCCACCACAACGACGCCGGCCCCGTGCTTGAGGGCCTGACGCGCCGCCTGTCCGCGCGCCATGCCGTGCTGCGCCGCGGCCGCGAAGGCTTCGAGATCGAGGACGTGTCGCGCTACGGCGTGCTGGTCGACGGCGTCTGGCCGGGCAAGCACAAGCCGGTCACGCTGCATCCGGGTATGCGGCTGGAGTTCACGGCGAGCATTCCCGGTATCGTCACGCTGGAAGTCGCGGCCGTGCTGCCGCACGCGATCGTGCTGCACCGCGCCGACGCCGGGGCCGCGCACGAGGCGTTCTATCTCATCGATCCGGAGCGCGCGCCAGGCGGCGCGCGTTCGGCTTGTGCGCCGGGCTTGCCGGTGCTGTTCCATCGCGATGGCGGCTTCTGGCACCTCGATCCGGGCAGCGGCGAGGAAACCCCGCTGACGCCGGCGACCGCGTTCCACCGCCTCAGCGGCTGGCCGCACGGGGCGGCATTCGCGGCGAGTGCGTATCCGGAAATGCGTGGCGGGCGTTCGGCCTCTGCATTCAGCCACATCCGCCGCGAGCCCTAGGCTGCAACCGCGCGCACCGACCGCAAGCGCAAGCCTCAATGCCCCAGCGGCAATAGCACCAGGAAGATCAGCGCGCAGCCAGCCAGCAATGCCGCCTGCAGCCCGAATACGATGGCGGGAATCTTCAGCTCCTCAGGAATTTTCATGGCAAGCGCCATCAACAATGACCAGCCCTGGCGCCTCCACCCTGCGCCCACCAGCACCATGCGGCGCACCTTGGCCTGGAATCGATCGTACTCAGGAAACCTCGCCATCCTTGCCCGACGCCGGCAATTCACGCACCACCCTGAAGCCCACGATATCGTTCGACATCACCGCCGAGAACCCGTTGCGCAGGGCCGAGCGCAGGTAGCGCGGGTTGTAGAGCCACGAGCCGCCGCGCAGGATGCGGCGGGCGCGGTCGCCACCGTCTTCCCAGGCGCTGCCGTCGAGCGGTGCGCCGTCGTAGCTGTCGTGCATGACGTCCTGCACCCATTCCCAGACATTGCCGTGCATGTCGTGCAGGCCCCAGGGGTTCGGCGCGAACTGGGTCACGGCGGTGGTGCCACGCCGGTACTCGCCGCGTGCGCCGCCGTTGTAGGTAAAGTTGCCGTCGTAGTTCGCCAGGCCGGTGGCGATGCTGTCGCCGAAGCTGAACGCGGTCCGGGTGCCGGCGCGGCAGGCGTATTCCCACTCGGCCTCGCTCGGCAGGCGGTAGCGCTGGCCGGTGGCTTCCGACAGCCAGGCCAGGTAGCGCTGGGCGTCGAGCCAGGATACGCCCACCACCGGATGCATCTCGCTTTGCGCGAAGCCCGGCGCGGCCCAGTTCACCTCGCCGTCGGGCTGCCAACCGCTCGCCTCCACAAAGGCGCGCCACTCGCCCACCGTTACCGGGTAGCGGCCCATGGCAAAGGGCCGCGCGATGCCGACCCAGTGCTGGGGCGTCTCGCGCGCCAGCCAGTTCTTCTGGGCGCCGGCGGCCATGGCGATTTTGCGTTCGTGCTCGGGTGAGCCCATCTGGAAGCGGCCGGCGCGCAGCACCACCAGTTCCGGGCCCTGGGTGCTGCCGTCGAGGAAGCGGTCGCGCATCAGCAGCGCGGGCGGCGCCAGTGCCGCCGCGTCCGGCGCCGGCGCCTCCTTTGCTTCGGCCGCCCTGGCGCGCGCCTTTTCCTGCTCCGCCAGGTAAGCGGCGGCCGCCTTGGCCTGCAAGGCCTGGCGCTGCAGCGCGTCCTGGGCCTGGCGCGCCTTGGCCACTTCTTCCGCCTGGCGCGCGCGCAGCTGTTCGCGCAGGGCGTCGCGCCGCGCAACCCGTGCTTCCTCGGCTTCCTGGCGCTCGCGGCGCTGCTGTTCGCGGCGCGCGCGCTCGGCCGCGGCCTGCGCTGCGACGGCAGCGGCGGCTTCGGCGCGCGCGCGTTCGCTGAGTGGACGCGGCGCACGCGGCGCTTCCGGCTCCTGCGCTTCGGGCGCGGGCGCGGGCGCGGCAGGCTGCGGCGCCGCGGCGTCGGCCGATTCAGGCGGCGCTGCGTCCGCCGCCTCCAGGCCGGCCAGCAAGGCCGACACGCTGTCGGGCCGCGCGGCCGGGTCCTGGGCCAGGCCGGTGCGCAGCACCTGCCACTGCGCGTCGGGCAGCGCGGCCGGCTTCTCGAGCGGCGCGCCGTCGGCTGGCGGCGTCACGCCGCTCGCCATCTGCACGATCATCGCCGCCACCGAGTACACGTCCAGCGTGCGCGCCGGCGTCAGGGCGGGCTGCGCGGCTTCCGGCGCGCGGTAGCCCGGCGTGCCGGAAATGGCCGGCGCCTCGAGCGCCGACAGCACGCCCTGGCGCGCGCGCGCGGCGATGCCGAAGTCGAGCAGCTTGACCTCGTCCCTGGCGGTGACGAAGACATTCGCCGGCTTGATGTCGCGGTGGACCAGGCGGTGCCGGTTCCAGGCGTAGTCCAGGGCCTCGGCCACGGGCCGCAGCAGCGCCAGCGCGCGCGCCAGCGGCAGCGGCGCATCGCGCGCCAGCAAGGCGTCGAGGTCTTCGCCTTCCAGGCATTCCATGATGATGAAATAGCTGGCGGTGGCCGGGTCCTGGGCCCAGTCGTACACGCGCACGATGTGTTCGTGCGCCAGGCGCCGCGCGCGCGTGGCTTCCTGCACCAGCAGCTTGGCGCGGCTTGCGTTCTCGGTGACTTCGGGCGACAGGATCTTGAGCGCGACCTGGGCGCTGTGTCCCAGCTCGGCGTGGGTCGCCAGGTCGGTGGCCTGCCAGACCTGGCCCATGCCGCCATGCGCGATCAGGCGCTCGAGCCGGTAGCGCCGGTTCGCCGGGCCCACGTGCTGGCCCTGCATCAGCCCGAGCTCGGTGCCGCGCGGCGCGGCGGCCGGGGGAGCCGGGGCAGCCGGCGCAGCCATTGGCGGCAGCGCCAGCGCCGCATCGAGGATCGCGTTCTTGCGCTGGTCGAACTCCTGGCGGCTCAGCAAGCCGTCGTCGTGCAACGCGCGCAATTCGCGGATCTTGTCGATGGCGGTCTGCATCGATGTTCAGTCCTGCAGGGTCGCGCCGCAGGCGGCGCAGAAGCGGTCGTGGGCGCCGGCCCGGTGGCCGTTGGCGCAGCGCCGCGGCGCCGCCGATCCGCTGGATGACCCAGCCAGCGCGCCGGCCACCCCGGCCTGGGCCTGCAGCGCCGCCTTGTTGACGTCGTTCTGCAAGGTGAGCAGGTCGACCTGGTGGCGCCGGTCCTTGTCGACTTCCGCATCGCGCCGCGCCTGCTCCTGCCGTACGGCGTCCTGGGCCAGGCGCGCCGCATCGAGGGCGCCGAGCGCGCCGCCGGCCTGCACCACGCCGGCCAGCGCCGCCAGCTGATCCGCATCCATGGTCGCATGCACGCGCGTCTTCATGTAGTCGGCCAGCACGGCGGCGTTCGGCGCGGCGGCCACGGCCAGCTTGGCGCTGTCGTCCATGCGGCTGATCGATTCGTTGCGCGCGATCTCGATGCGCGCCAGTTCCAGTGCATGCTCCAGCTGGGCCGCGCGTTCGGCGCGCTCGTGGCCGAGGCGGCGCAGCGCGTGCTGCCAGGCCGCTTCCTGCTCGGCGCGGCGCTGGGCGTGCTGGCGCTCGCTCGCCAGCAGCTCGACCTCCTTCGCGCGCTGGGCCTGGCGATGCTCGGCCTCGATGGTGCGCAGCAGCTTTTCGTGCTGGGCGATCGCTTCCTGCTGGGCGCCGTCGCGCCGCATGGCGTCGATTTTCTGCTGCATGCGCTCGGCTTCGAGGTTCTCGGCGCGCTGCAGTTCGCGCAGGCGCTGGCCGCCGGCCAGTTCTTCCCACTCCTGCTCGCGCTCGGCGGCGCGGCGGCGCGCGCCGTTCGCCAGCACCACCAGCGCCAGCTGGGCCGCGTGTTCTTCCTCGTCGAGCGCGCGGGCGCGCTGCGCCGCCAGTTGCTCGGCCGCGCGCAGGCGCGCCAGTTCCTCGCGCTGGCGCGACGCGTCCTCGATCTCCTTGGCCTGCTCGACCTTGTTGCGGATCTGCTGCACCAGCAGGGTCTGGGCAAAGCGCTGCTGCGCCAGCTGGCGCGTTTGCAGCGTTTCCTGCTGCGCCACTTCCAGCGCGCCGCGCATGCGGATCTGCGCCAGCGCCTGCAGCTGCCTCCACTCGGCTTCCTCGCCGGCGCGCTCGCCGCGCTTGCGGGCAACATCGTGTTCCAGCTCGGCCAGCACTTCGCCGGCGCCGCGCGCGATCGCCTCGCGCCGCGACTTCGATTCCGCCACCCGCGCATACAGGTCGATTTCGCGCGCGCGCACGGCCTGGGCCCGCTCCGCGCTGCCGAGCGTGAGTTCGGCGCGGTCCAGGGTTTCGCTTTGCCGCAATTCCAGCCGGCGCAGGCGCACCCGCGCTGCGTGTTCCTCGTGGCCAAGGCGGTGCCATTCCTGCTCGTCATACAGTTCGTCGATCTGGCGCGCATGCGCCATCTGCACGCGGCGCTCGTCGGCGGCCAGCCACAGGGTGCCGATGCGCGCGCGGTTGGCGTCGAACTTGTCGTGGCGCAGCGCCAGCGTCTCGACGCCGGCCACGCCCAGGCCATGGGAGGCCAGCAGCAGGCGCAGCGCGCCCTGCAGGCGCTCATCGAACTGCGGACGCAGCTCGCGGTTGGCGGCCATTTCGCGCAGCGACTGGGCGCCGACGAATTCGGCTGCCAGCTGGCGCACGGCCGGCGCCAGCAGCTCGCGCAGCTGGGCGCTGCCGACCACGCCCGGCATGGTCATGAAGTGGCGCGCAAAGGCCGGCACGTTTTCCACGCGCAGGCTGACCGTCAGCTGCGCCGCCACCACCAGGTGCTCGGCGGTTTCCAGGTCGTCGAACTGGAACTCGACCGGCAGCGCGCTGGTGCGCGTGATCAGGATCTCGGCGTGGCTGTCGCGCAGCAGGTGGTTCAGGCGCGTGAAGAAGCTTTCGATCTCGTATTCGCCCTGGGGCACCTCGGTGGCCGCGTCGCCCTGCAGGATGTAGGCGCGCGCGGTGGCCGGCACGCGCAGGGTCTTCACGAACAGGCCGGAGAGCGCCTCGACGCCGAAGAACACCGCCAGTTCGCCGGGCCCCGCGGCCCAGCGGTTCTCGACCAGCACCGGCTTGTTGCGCGGCGCGCCCAGCGTAATGCCGCAGGCCGCGCAATAGCCTGCGCCGCCCGCATTCTTGTGCTCACAGCGCGGGCACCGGGTGCCGCCAAAACCGAACATCTGGAACATGATCCGACTCCATCTTTTTCATCTACGTGCAGCCCGGCGATTCTAGCAGCCGGGGCCCCTGCGCCCCCCGCGCACGCGAGGGAGCGCGTGGTCCGACCTCATCTTTTGATCCGCTAAATGATCCCGATCCGCTCGACGCAGGCCATGCTCGCGCCCCTGGCCAGCAAGCGATCGCGCAAGCCGGGCGGCAGTTCGCCCTCCCAGGCGCGAGGCAGCAGCACGCGGTCGCCGGCGGCCGCTTCGCGTTCGATCAGCGCGCACTTCGGCGCCAGCCCTTCCACCGCTTCGACCTGCCCTGCGTGCCAGGCGCTGGAGGCGCCGCTGGCGATGATGCGCCCGCGCGGCAGGAATTCGCGCCCGCGCGCCAGGCGGTCGGCCAGCACCAGGGCCAGTTCATACGAGTTGCCGTGCAAGCCGTCCTGGCCGAAGCGCACCGTGGTGCGCCAGCGCGGCGCGGTGTCGCCGTCGAAATGGCGGGCGCCCGCCAGCACCTGGCGCACGGCATGCTGGCGCGCGCTGTCCAGGCCTGGCGCGGCGATGGCGTCGTCGTCCGGCGCGTGGGCGCCATCCGCAGCGTCCAGTGGATACACGCTGACGTCGACCCAGCACAGGCTGTCGTTGATGCCGCCGCTGTGCAGCGGGAACCAGGCGCGCGCGCTCGACACGGCATCGCCGGCGTCGGGCTGGCCGCTCAAGGCGCCCAGGTAGCGCAAGCCTTGCGGGCCGCCGCGCACTGCGCCGGGCGGCACGCTGGCGGCGTCGTGGCCGTCGATGCGGCCGCGCTGCCAGCCGTCCGACCAGCCGACTGCCAGCGCCGGCAGCGACTGCGGCGGCAGCAAGCCGCGCACTGCCCGGTCGGCCAGCACCACGGCCAGCTCCCAGTCGCGTTCCTGCGGCGCCGGTGCGCGGTCCATGCTGATCACCACCTGGTCGCGGCTGTCGTAGCGGGCTTCGGTATGGCGCGCCAGGCGCGCCACCTCCTGCATGCGCGCCGCCAGCGCCGGCGCCCCGGGTGCGCTGCACTTGATGTCGGCGCGCCCGCCGCGCGCACGGCGCGTGGCCGTGATGGCCACCACGCTGCCGTCGGCCAGCAGGCTGCGGCACACCGCGATGTGCGGGGAATCGCTCATGCCTCCTCCTTCCGCACCGCCAGCTTGCGCTCGCCGAGGGCATGTTCCAGGTTGGCGACGATGCGGTCGGCGTCGTCGAACAGGATGTCCAGGTCCTGGTCCGCGGCCAGCTCGAAGCGCGCCAGCAAGGCCCAGGCTTCGTCGAGCGCGGCCGCCGCCTGCAGGCTGTGGCGGGCGCGGCGCTGCTGCTGGCCGGCAGCCAGCGGCTGGCCCGGCGCGGCCAGGCCGAGGGCCGGCATGGTGCTCGCCGCCAGGCAGACCAGGTCCAGGCGCCGCAGCAAGTCCTGCTGCTGGCGAAACTGCGCCTGCCCGCTCGGCAGGGCCGCCTGGCGCACCCGGCACATCAGGCAAGGCAGCTCCAGGAACAGGCGGCGCAGGGCACGCGCATCGGCGATGGCGGCGTCGAACTGCCGCTCCGACAGCGGCTTGGCGGCGGCAGGGGCCGATGGCGGCAGCGCGGCAGGAGCAGGAGCAGCTGGAAGAACAGCCGGCTCGAGGCCAAGGAAGGGTGCATCGGCCATATGCACGGCGCGCGCACGGAGTTCCTGTGCGAAGTCGCGGCTGCCGCGCAAATCGACCGGCACGCAATCGTCCACCGTCACGCCGAAGCGCGTGTACAGCAGCTGGTTCAGGCCGGCGCGGAAGGCGTTCCATTCGTCGAGCGTGGTGCACGGCGGCAGGGCCAGGTGACCCTGTGCCAGTTCGCGCTGCACGGTCTCTTCGATGCGTGCGGCCAAGCCGGCCAGGGCCAGGTCGCCGGCGCCTTCGCTGGCCAGGAACAGGTCGAAGCGCTGCTGGGTCATGCGCGGATCATGGCTGTCGATGACGAAGTGCAGGCCCAGCCCAAGCTCCGGTGCGGCGGCAAACGGCAGCAGTTCGCAGCCGTAGGGGCCGGGGTGGAAGCACCAGCCGCTTTCGCCGTCGAGCAGGGTGACGCGGGCGCCGGCGCCGATGCGGCGCGTGTGGCCGGCGGCGTCCACCGCCACGCCCGACGCGCCAGCGGGCAGCGTGCAGCCGGCCGCGATCGGGCGCGCGACCACGTCCGTGCCCAGCCCCGCGGCATCGAAGGCCGGCGCACGCGCCATCCGCTTGAACAAGTCGAACATCATCTCAAGGCGCCGGCAGCACGCTGAAGGCCGCGCCATGATGCTGGAAGTGGGCAAGCGGCGCGTCGGCGAACGGCCAGGCGCATTCGCACTCGCCATCGGCGTCGAGCCGGCCCTGCAGGACTTCGGCGCCGGCGCCGTCGAGCACGCGCAGCAGCGCCGCTTCGCGCAGCAGGCGCGCGGCGAATGGGGCGTCGGGCGCCAGCTGCAGGATCACGCGGCGCGCGCTGGCTGCGCCGACGAAATGCAGGCGCCAGTAGCCGTCGTCGGTGGCCAGCTGGCCCAGTGCGGCGCCGCTGTCGGCCGCGCGCAGCAAGCCGTGGCTGCCCCGCCAGTGGCTGTCGTTGGCGGCAGCTTGCCCAGCGCGGCGCGCCAGCGCCAGCGTACGCAGGCGGCGCGCCGTCAGCGGCGAAGCTTCCAGCGCCGTGCGTTCGCCGCCCGTCAAGGGACGGCTGCCGTCCAGCGCCGCCAGCAGCACGGCGTCGGCCAGCACCAGGCGGTCGCCTTCCACGCGCCGTTGCAGCAGCAAGCCTGCCTGCAGCTTGCGGTCGATGTCGCTCGTCGTTTTCAATTCATCCTCCCGTTCGTGGTGCTGCTTACAGCCGCTGCTTCGAGCCTGGCGATGGCCGCGTCGCGCCGCTTGCGCAGCGTCGGCAGCGAGACCCCGTCCAGCGCCGCCAGCTGCTGCATGGTCGGCAGCGCGCCGCTGGCGGGGTCGCGCCAGGCGTCGGGATAGCTGTCGTCCTCGGCGCCCAGCAGCTTCAGGTACACGGCCAGGCGCACCGGCAGCGTGTCGGTGGCCAGCGTGCGGCCGGTCCAGCTGCCCGGATCCCCGGCCGCGCGCGCCGCGGACAGAAAGCCGGGGGGAAGTGAAACCGCCTGCGCGCGTTCGCTTTCCAGCGGGTCGTCCTCATTGTCAAGCAGGGGCGCGCGCGGCGCTTCGTCTGTTGGGGAAGCATCCAGCGCGTCCTGGTTCGCTTCGAGGATCAGGTCCGGCCCCGGCGTGATGGCTTCGTGCGATTCATCCAGCACGCGCCAGTAATCCTCGATCCAGGCGCCGGCCGTGTCCTGGTCGTGCAGCCAGTCGCGGTCGCGGTTACTGGAGATGGCTTCGTATTCGCCGATCTCGGCCAGCATCTCGCCGATCTTGGCCGGGCTGTTCTTCAGGCTCTCGAAGCGCTTCGACTTCGTGTGCAGCGGGCCCGGAGAGCCGCTGAAGCGTTCCAGCGTTTCGCTCCAGCGCATGATCCACTCGGGGCGGCAGCCGCCGACCGCCTGCAGCTGGCGCACTTCGATCGGCACCGAGAACTCGACCGGACGGCCAAGGATGGCGCCGACTTGCGCCGTGTGCTCGCGCCAGCCCGCGAACAGGCGCGCGATCTCGCCATAGGCCGTATCGAGCATGCGGTAGGCGTAGATGCGGTTCGGGCTGCAGGGACGGCCGCAGGCGGCCTGGTAGTTGTCGGCGTCGACCTTGTCGCGCAGGACGGCGAACATGTCGTTGACCTTCTTGCGCAGCAGCGCCTCGCCGCCAGGCTGGCGCCAGAAAGCCGGTGCGCGCGCATGCTCGGCGGCCAGGGCGGTGCGGAAGGACTCCCAGTCGGCCGGGCGCGCGCCGAGTTCATAGGCGAGCGACAGGGCCAGCTCGCCGACAGTCTCGCCATAGCTGTTGCCGTCGGCCTGTGCGCGTGCGGTGCGGCTGGCCGCGTGCAGCGACTCGGCAAGTAGATCGACATACATGGCCAGCGACGCCGACGCTTCCGGCGCGGCCAGCGCATCCGGCTCGACGCGCGCAAAAACGCCCAGCGAGCACGCCCCCAGCAGCTTCCTGACCTGCTCCCACCCCGGTTCCTGGTACCGGGTACCCGGCAAACGCATACCTTCCTCATGTCTGTGCGCGTGCAAAAGGCCCATGGCGGCGCTGCAAGGTCTCGCCGTACTTGCGTACAGTCTTCGACGCCGCGCCTTGCCCTGAAGCCGTTTGCCCACGTTTTGTGTGTCCGTCAGATAACGAACTTTGTAAATCATGCCACACAAACACAGAATCGAGGCGCGCTGGAGAACCTCAGTTACCCTTCTGTTCAGGCTTTAACCCCAGCATCGAGCGCAGCAGGCCGGCCGCGACCGGCGCCGCATGGCCGCCGCCGGTGTCCTCGGAACGGCTGACGAAGACGGCGAACGCCAGGCGCCGGTCCTGCCCCGGAATGCTGCCCGGTTCGAGCCAGCCGGTAAACCAGACCGTCGCCAGGCCGGCGTCGCCGACCGGCGCGGTGCCCGTTTTGCCGTACAGGCCGGCGCGCAGGCCGTCGAACTCGGCGCCGCGGAAGGCGCCCGCCGCCGTGCCGTGCGCCACCACGCCGCGCAGGCCGGCGCGGATGCGGTCCAGGCGTACGCCGAGCTTCTCGCCCCGCTGCGCGCGCGCGTCCTTGCCGTCCAGCGCAAGCAGCAGGCGCGGGTTGATCGCGCGGCCCTCGCCGACCGCGCCAGCGGCCAGCGCCATGTGCAGCGGCGTGGCTTGCATGCGCAGGCCGATCGCCATCTGGCGCAGCGCGTGGCGCGAGCCCACCGGGTCGCTCGCGGCGATGCTGGCCTGCAGCGCGTCCCAGTTGCGCCAGCCGTAGTCAGGCGGCAGCAGGCCGCCGTCCAGGCGCAGCGGACGCTCGAAGCCGAGGCGGCGCGCCATCGCCACGCCCGGACGGACGCTATCCAGCGCGCCGGCGTCGAGTGCGCGCAGGCTGGGCGCCCCGCCCTGCGGCTTGCCGAGCAGGCTGCGGTCGGCCAGTTCGGCGGTCCAGGCGAACCAGGTGTTCAGGCTATAGGTCAGCGCCTGCGACAGCCCGAGCTTGCCGTCCTGGGCGCGGCGGTCCAGGTGCTGGTCGCGGAAGTTGGTGATGTGGACCGCGCTGCCGAGCGGATAGGTGGCGGCATCGGTGCGGAAGGCATAGCCGCCGCCGGCGGCCGCCGCATTGATGGCGGCCAGCGGCATGCCGTCGAGCAGCGCATCCAGGCGCGGGTTCGATTGCGCGGCCAGTTCCAGCCCCAGCGCGCTGACGATCTTGTAGGTCGAGCCCGGGCTGCGCTCGGCGCCGCCGTCGTGCTGCAGGGCTGCCTGGCGCAGTGGGCTGCGCGCCGGATCGACGCGGTCGAAGTCGCGCAGCTCGGTCCATGCCTCAGTGGCAGCGGCGCCGGTAGTGGACACAGCGCCGTCGGCGCGCGCGCTGGCGGCGGCCAGGATGTCGCCGCTGCCGGTGTCGAGCAGCACCAGGCCGGCCTGGCGGCCCGGCGCGGGCGCCGTCCCGCCGCCGCAGCGCTTGCCGTCCCATTGTCCGCGGCGCAGGCCGACGCAGTCGAGCGCACCCTGGGCCGCCGCTTGCAGCGCCAGGTCGAGGGTCAGCGTGGCCGCATGCGGACGCCCATTCGGCGCGGACAGGCGGCCGAGCATGCCGGCGATGCTGTTGGCATGGCCTTCGCGCACGCCGAGCAGGGTCGCCAGGCCGGCGCCTTGTGCCGCCTCCAGCGGCCGTCCGCCCTGCCATAGCGGCGCGCCGTGGCGGTCGGCCAGCAGCACCGGGACTGGCGCGGGGGCGGCGCCGCGGCCCGCATCCGGCAGCGGCTGCCAGCGCAGCGCGCTGCCGTTCAGCACCAGGTGGCGGTAGGCGGCGTCGCCGCCACTGCCGAGTGCCGCCATGTCGAGCGGCGCCGCGTCCAGCACCAGGCGGCGCGCGCCCGGCTCCAGGGCCAGCGCCAGTTCGCGCACATCGTCGGGACGGGTGCAGGCGCGGCCCCCGCACGCCGGACGCGTATCGGCCAGCCGCGCGCCGCCGATGGCTGTCACGCGCCCGGCCAGCATGAGGTCGATGCGCTCGCCGCCACGGGCAGGACGCGGCAGCACCAGCACCAGGCGCGCGGAATGTGCCGCGGCTGGCCAATCGGCGATCCGGCTCCACGGCGCCCAGCCTTGCGGCAGGCGGTCGAACAGGCGCGCCGCCGCCAGCGGCATCGCGCCGCTGGCGGCCACGGCCACCGGCCCGGCGCTGGCCTGCCAGCTGCCGCCCAGCGCATGCGGCCGCACGCGCCAGGCCAGCAGGCGCCGTTCGCTATTGAAGACACGGACCTGTTCCTGCACATAGGCGCCGTCGGCGCGCTGGTGCAGGCGTTCCAGCAGCTTCAAGCCCGTGGCGTCGAGCCGCACGCCGTCCCAGCTGCGCAGGTCGGCCGTGCGCTGGCCGGGGTCGGCGGCGCGCCAGCGCGCCAGGTCGCGCGGCGCCACCTCGATCAGGCCCGATGGCGCCAGGCGGACCAGGCCCTGCGCGCGCAGGCTGTCGAACAGCGCGCCGTCTTCCAGGCGCGGCGCGGCGGCGGCCGGCACCCGGTATTCGCCCGGCGCCAGCGTTGCGCTGCGCACCGCGCCCTGCAGCGGGAAGGCCGCGACCAGGGCGCTGGACGCCGCTCCGGTCCCGGGCTGCCAGCGCTGCAGCACCAGTTCGCCAGCCGCAGGGCAAGCCGCGCTGGCGCGCCGCATCACGCGCAGTGCGCCGCTGTCGCCCCACACCAGCCAGCCCTGGCGGCCCAGCACACCCTCGCCGCCCTTGGCGATGACGCCGGCGCTGGCGTCGCCGATCCAGCGCGCGGCCGGCGTGCCGCTCCAGCGCACGCGCAGCAGCGCGCCGCCCTTGGCGCTGCCGGCAATGTCGAGTCGGGGCATGGCGGCGCCGGACAGCACCACATTGCGCAGGGTGACCGGGCTGGCAACGCTGGCGTTGCGCGCCGCCCACTGCGCGACCTCCTCGAAAGGATAGCCGGCACGCACCGGCGAGATGCGCCCGCTGCCGGCGTCGAGCATCTGCTCGCACAGGTCGATCACGACGGGCCGCTCGGCGCGCAGGTTCGCCACGACCAGCAGCGCGCCCTCGCCGTGGGGATGCAGGCTAACGCCAGGCTGGGCCGGCACGCTGAACGACAGGCCCGGCAGCGCGGACTGGAAGGCATCGAGTTCGCGCACCAGGCCGGAATCGGCGGCGTTCGTGCCGGCGGCAGCGGCCAGCGTGCGCGCGTGGTGGGCAATCAGGATGCCGCCGCCGATAGCGAGCAGCAGCGCGCCGATGCCGAGCCAGCGTGCCGGGCCGGCATGCGGACGTAACTGTCCGGTTGACGCGGCGGCCGCAGTCCTGCCGGAGGTGCCAGCAGCAGGGGCGCGGCCTGCCGGCGCCTGCCCGCCGGCGCGCAGGTTGCGCGCGCGCCGCCGCGCCCGGCGGTTCGATGCCAGTCCGCCCAATACCGTGCCGATCATTCCCTGCATTCCAGTCCCCTGCGCGGTTCCGCCGTGGCCGCTTGTCGCGCAGGTCTAGCGGAGGGAAGGAGAAAGCATGCGGATACCGTCGCGTAGCGCTCCGTTGGACGCCGTTTTATGCAGGTCATCCCGCCTTTTGTGCGGCTCGTCGCAATCCGCTGTCACCGTGGGAAGGCCTCGGCTAGAGTGCATCCATCGAAACCCCACCCGCAAGGAGCATACCGTGAAGATCGCCAAGCACATGGAAGCCGTTTTCGTCGTCGCACTCGCCGCCGCCGGCTCGTTCAGCTACTTCGCCAACGGCGTCGCGCCGGCCCAGGCCGCAGTGCGCACGCAGCCCGCCGCCATCCAGGATTCGAGCATCGCCACCGACACCAGAATGGCCGTGGTGGTGGTCAAGGGCAAGCGTCCGAGCGCCGCCGAGAAACAGCAGATCCTGCTGGCCGATCGCCGCACCCCAGGGAGGACCATTTGATTTCCCGCGCGCGCCGGGCGGTGCCTTGAACCAGGCATGCCCGGCAGCGGTTTTACTCCCCTCCCCGCTCCTGCGCAGTACCCGATGCACTCCCTTCTTTTCCCGCTTGTCACACTCGCGCAGCAAACTGTTAGAGTTGTAAGCACATGCGTCAAACGCCCCCTCCAGGCAAAGCCAGCGCTATAGTGAATCATCCGCTTTGGATTTGGAGAACGAACATGAAACGCTTCACTCTCGCTACCCTGACCGCCCTCGGCGCCGCCGCGACCGCACCGCTGCCTTCCATGGCGCAGGGCCTGGAAGTCTATATCGGCAGCGCGCCGCCGGCGCCGGTCTACGAACGCATTCCCGCCGCGCGCCACGGCTACATCTGGGCGCCGGGCTACTGGGAGTGGCGCGGCCACCGCCACTTCTGGGTCCCGGGCAGCTACGTCGTCGAACGTCCGGGCTACGTGTACGCGCCGCCCAGCTGGCATCAGCGCGGGGGACGCTGGTACATGAGCCAGGGTAACTGGTCGCCGCGCGACCGCTACTACGCCAGCAACGACCGCTACTACGGGCCGGACCGCCGCCCCGGCCCCGACCGCGGCTGGAACGACCGCGACCATCGCGGCAACTACGGCAACCATGGCGGCGGCTATGGCCGCAACGACAGCCGCCGCGACGATGACCGCGACGGCGTGCCGAACCGGTATGACCGCGACCGCGATGGCGATGGGGTCAGCAACCGCAACGACCGTGACCGCGATGGCGATGGCGTGAGCAACCGCCGCGACCGGAATCCGGATAATGCGCACCGCCGTTGATCTGATGGTGGATGGTGAACAGGGAAGCGCCTCGTGAGGGGCGCTTTTTCGTATGGCGCTGTCACCGTTGACTGTGGATGGGTCCGATGGCAAGGCGAAACAATTGATCGGCGCCACGGCGCATGCGCACGCCGGCGCTGAGATTGACGGTCTGGTGGGCGATGCGGTGGGCGATGCGGTGGTCGCGGGCGAACGCGCGGCAGGCGGCGTTGGCAGCGGCGCGTGGCGCAGGTGGCGCGCTCGAGGGAGGCGAGCAGCTCGTGCGGCCCAGCCGCGAGACGCAGGGCGTCGCGCACTTTGAGCCGCTGGGGCTGGGTCCCGGATCGCTGGCGGTACGGATGCGGCCGGGATCGCGCGCAACAGTTCAATGCTCATCCATCGTTAACGGTGACAGCGCCTTTGTTATGGCGTGCGCACCTTGCCCAGGCGCGGACTCCGACGCAGGCGCCCGCGCGGCCCGGTCCACGCTGCAATCCGTCGCGCTGGGCGGCGAAAACAGGTATCCTCCCGCCATGAACGACCTCGACCGCCTGCAAGGCGCCGCCAGCAAGTCCGAACTGGCCGCCAGCCGCAAACTGGCGCTGCGCACCAAGATCCCTTTCGAAGACGCCCTGCGCGCCACGCTGGAGCAAAGCGCCGGCGACAGGGGCCTCGCCCAGCTGCTGGCCGAACGCGCCGCCCTGCGCGCTGCCGAAGCGGCGCGCGCCCTGGCCCGCCGCACTGCGCGCGATGCGGCCCGCGAAGCCGCGCGTGACGCCTTCCTGGCCCTGCGCCGCCTGCGCCAGGAAGGCGCGCCCACCGCCTGGCGCGGCTGGTTCGACGGTTCGGCCACGCCGAATCCCGGCCGCTGCGGCATCGGGGCGCGCCTGCTGGGTCCTGGCGGCGACGGCATCGCGCTGTCGCAAGCGGCCGGCTACGGCAACAGCAGCGAAGCCGAGTACCGCGCCCTGATCCTGCTGCTGGAAACCGCCGTCGCGCACGGCGCCGCGCCATTGACCGTGTACGGCGACAGCCAGGTGGTGATCGACGACGTGAACGGCCCCGATGCCACCAGCGCCGCCGTGCTGCGGCCCTTGCGCGAACGCGCGCATGTGCTGCTGGCGCTGTTGCCGGACACCGCCCTGCGCTGGATCCCGCGCCACAAGAACGGGGCAGCGGACGCCCTGTCGCAGCGCGCGGCCGCTGCATCGACAGCTGAATTGAGCGATACAGAAGCCTACCAAGGACACGCATGACCGCATCGCACGTCGATCTCGCCGCATGGCGCCCGTGCCTGGCCGCCATGGCTGCCGCCGCGCCGGGCAACGACGGCGCCCACGACGCCAGCCACCTGGAACGCGTCTGGCGCAGCGCCGAAACGCTGCTCGGCCATCACCCCGAGGCCGACGCGCTGGTCGTGATGGCCGCCGCCTACCTGCACGACCTGGTCAACCTGGAAAAGAACGACCCGGCGCGCGCCCAGGCTTCGCGCCGCTCGGCGACGCTGGCGCGCAAGCAGCTGGCGGAATGCGGCTTTCCCGACAACCGGCTCGACGCCGTGGCCCACGCCATCGAGGCGCACAGCTTCTCGGCCGCAATCACGCCGACGACGATCGAGGCCCGCATCGTGCAGGACGCCGACCGCCTCGACGCCCTCGGCGCCGTCGGTCTGGCGCGCATGTTCTATGTCTCCGGCCGCATGGCGCGTCCCCTGGCGCATCCCACCGACCCGCTGGCGCGCAACCGCGCACTCGACGACGGCGCCTGGGCGCTCGACCATATCGTGGTCAAGCTGGCCAGGCTGCCGGAGATGATGCAGACTGCCGCCGGACGCGCCATGGCGAACGAAAGGCTGGGCAAGCTGTTGGCCTTCCGCACGCAGTTCGCGGCGGAGTGGCTGGGCGACAGCTGAAGCAGACTTCCCGTCACCAAACCGGATATGGGCAAGACCACCATGGTTATAATTGCCTGGCCTGGCGCTGGCGCGCGATCATGCATGTCAGCCCGCGCGATTCGCTGCGCCTGCTGGCCCAGAACACCTGGTCTGCGCGGCGCGACGACGGCGTGACCCAGCTCGGAGCCTGGAACGCGCGCCAGGTGCACCGCTCGCGGCTGTACCGCTACCAGTGGCGGCATGGCCGCACGCTGTCGCTCGGGGTCGCGAACGACAAGCTGCCGCTGGTGGAAGAACGCAGCACCGCACTGACCTTCAAGCTGCAGTGGGAAGTCCGAGTCGCTGTCACTGCCCAGGGCGATGTCGATTTAACATGAACGGTGTAAGATCGTTCTTTTTGGGCGGGACCATCCCATGCTGCAAAAGGCGGCGCCGCACCGGGCCAGGGCCGGCAACCTGAACTTCGTCCTTGTCAGCGTCTTCATCGACGTGATCGGTATCGGCCTGATCGTGCCGGTGATGCCGCCGCTGGTTGGCCAGTTCGTGCAGGGCCGCGACGAGCAGGCCCTGTGGTACGGCATCCTGGCCACCGTCTTCGGCCTGCTGCAATTCCTGTTCATGCCCATGCTCGGCGTGATCAGCGACCGCATCGGACGCCGTCCGGTGCTGCTGTATTCGATGGGCGGCATGTGCCTGAACTTCCTCGTCACCGCGATGGCCCCGAGCCTGGCCTGGCTCTGCCTCGGGCGCGTGATCGGCGGCGTGTCGGCGGCCAGCATGTCGGTGGCGATGGCGTATGCGTCCGACGTTTCCACGCCGGAGAACCGCGCCAAAAGCTTCGGCAAGATCGGCGCCGCGTTCGGGGTCGGTTTCATCTGCGGCCCGATGCTGGGCGGCCTGCTCGGCGAGATGTCGCTGGCCCTGCCCTTCTACGCGGCGGCCGCGCTGGCCGCCGTCAACCTCGTGTACGGCTACCTGTTCGTGCCCGAGTCCCTGCCGGCGGCAAACGCCGCCGCGCGCGCGCCGTTCAGCTGGCAGCGCGTGAACCCCTTCCACGCGCTGCGCCGGCTGCTGGCCCGGCGCGCCATCCGCGGCCTGGTGATCGTGTTCGCGCTGACCACCTTCGGCCAGATCATGACCCAGACCACCTGGGTGCTGTACACCACCTTCCGCTTCGGCTGGACCCCGCGCGACAACGGCATCGCCATGTTTTGCGTCGGCCTGGCCGCCGCCGTGGTGCAGGGCGGCCTGGTCTCGGCCCTGATCCGGCGCTTCGGCGAAGTGCGCCTGTCGCTGATGGGGCTGGCCTCGGGCGCGATCACTTTTGTCCTGTACGGCCTGGCCACCGAGGGCTGGATGATGTACGTCTTCATCTGCTGCAACCTGCTGGCCTTTGCCGCCGGCCCGGCCCTGCAGGGCATCGTCTCGCGCGAGGCCGGCGCCGGCGAACAGGGCGAGCTGATGGGCTCCCTGCAGTCGATCAGCAGTCTCGCGGTGGTGGTCACGCCGCTGATCGGCACCGGCATCCTGGGCGCCGTCAGCCACCTGCCGCCGGGCGACTGGCGCATCGGCAGCAGCTTCTTCCTGTCGGCGGCGATGCAGGCGCTGGCCGTGCTGGTGGCGGTGCGCTGGTTCCGCCAGCGCCAGGCTGGCGCATGACGGCGGCGAGCGGCATGTCGGGCACGGTGGCCGCCTGCGTGCTGGGTGCGGCCCTGATGCACGCCGGCTGGAACGCCATGCTCAAGACCCGCGGCGACGCCTTCCTGTCCACCGTGGCGGTGGCGGTCAGCGCGGGCCTGCTGTGCGCACTGGCCTTGCCCTTCGTGGCGCAGCCGGCGCCGGCCAGCTGGCCGTACATCGCCGCCTCGGCCCTGGTCCACGTGGTGTACTACGCGCTGCTGATGGCCACCTACCGCGAGGGCGACGTCAGCCACGCCTATCCGGTGATGCGCGGCTGCGCGCCGCTGGTGGTGGCGGCGGCCGGCCTGTTCATGATGGGCGAGCGCCTGGCCGCGCCGCAGTGGCTGGCGATTGGCCTGATCTGCGGCGGCGTGCTGGCGATGGCCGGGGGCGCCCAGGGCGCGGCCAGCCGCCGCACCACGCTGCTGGCGCTGGCGTCGGCCTTCTCGATCGCGGCCTACACGCTGGTGGACGGCGCCGGCGTGCGCCTGTCGAACGCGCCGGCCGGCTACACGATGTGGATCTTCGCCTTCACCGCCCCCGGCGTGGCAGCGCTGGCCATGCGGCGCCGGCGCGAACTGCTGCCCTTCATCCGCGCCAATCCCGCCCTGCCCGGCGGCGGCGCGCTATCGGTCGGCGCCTACTGGGTGGCATTGTGGGCGATGACGCAGGCGCCGGTGGCCGCCGTCGCCGCACTGCGCGAGACCTCGATCCTGTTCGCCACCGCGATCGCGGTGCTGGTGCTGCGCGAGCGCGTGGCGCCGCGGCGGCTGGCCGGCGCCGCCCTGATCGCCTGCGGGGCCGCGGCGATGCGCCTGCATTGAATGGCAGGCTGCACGCGCAAACTCTGCCATGCACGGCGAATTCCGGCGATGCGCTACACTGGGCGCGCGGGTCAATGTGAAAACAATGATATGCACCGGCCCGGCCGTTATTTATAATTCGCCATCCTTACTGTTTGGGGCTTGCCACCGTGTCCGACCGCTTTAAAGTACTGCCACAATATGTCCTGCCGAAGCAGGCGCTGACCTCGTTTGCCGGACGCGTTGCCGGCGCGCGCGGAGGCGCGATGACGACCCGCCTGATCCGCTGGTTCGTCGGCAAGTACGGCGTCAACATGGCCGAGGCGGCGAACCCCGACATCGCCAGCTACGCCAGCTTCAACGAATTCTTTACCCGGCCGCTGGCCGATGGTGCGCGTCCGCTGGCGCAAGCCGACTTCGTCTGCCCGGTGGACGGCGCGATCAGCCAGTTCGGCGCCATCGACGACCACCGCATCCTGCAGGCCAAGGGCCACAACTTCACCACCACCGAACTGGTGGGAGGCGACGCGCAGCTGGCCTCGCACTTCCAGCACGGCAGCTTTGCCAATCTCTACCTGAGCCCCAAGGATTACCACCGCATCCACATGCCGTGCGACGGCCGCCTGACGCGCATGATCTATGTGCCGGGCGCGCTGTTTTCGGTGAACCCGACCACGGCGCGCGGCGTGCCCGGGCTGTTCGCCCGCAACGAGCGCGTGGTGTGCGTGTTCGAGTCGGAACCGTTCGGCACCTTCGTGATGGTGCTGGTCGGCGCCACGATTGTCGGCAGCATGGCGACGTCATGGCATGGCGTGGTGAACCCGCCGCGCATGGCGCGCATCTGCGACTGGAGCTATGACAGCCAGCCGGTGCTGCTGAAGAAGGGAGAGGAGATGGGCCGCTTCCTGCTTGGGTCGACCGTGGTGATGCTGTTCAAGGAAAAGACGATCCGCTTCAATGGGGACTGGGCGCCGGAGCGCTCGGTGCGGCTGGGGGAGTTGATGGGCAATCGGCCGGTCTGATCGCCGATGGGTGGGTTCGAGAACCCACCACCCCACCGCGGCTTCAGGCAATAAACCGCGCCACCATCTCGCGCACTGCCAGCCCGCCTCCGCCGATCAGCACGGCGAAATACACGATCGTCAGCACATTGCCGATATACCCCAGCAGCACGCACACGCCGTCGCGCTGCAGCAGCCCGATGGCGAAGAACAGCAGCGCCACCGCCGGGAAGGTATTGCTGAACGGGATCAGCCCAAAGGGCATCATCAGCAGCACCGCGCCCAGGATCAGCGAGACATTGTTGAAACGCTCGGCCGGGCCGTTCGCCACCAGCCATTCGATGCGGTTCGGGCGGCTCACGCGTTCCAGCCGGTGCAGCAGGGGCAAGGCCTTGCGCAGCAGCGGGCGCAGCTTGCGGGTGGCGATGGTCTTGTGCGCGATGCGCGCCGGAATCCACAGCTCGCGCCGCAACAGGCGCGCCAGGCCGATCAGCAGGATGGCCGCGCCGAACACCGTGCTCACGCCGGGTATCGACACCGGGATCAGGAACACCAGGGTCAGCAGCGCGGCCAGGATCAGCAGGCCATCGTCGCCGACCCGGTGCACCAGCTCGCTCAAGGTGATGCCGGTGCGCGGCAGCGAGCGGATCAGCGAGCGGATGCGCAGCGACAAGGCTTGTTCTTGCATGGGGCGGTTCCGCTTATTTAGGGCGGTAGGCGGCGCACAGCTTGTTGCCGTCCGGGTCGCGCACGTAGGCCAGGTAGAGCGCACCCAGGTTGCTCTCGCGCAGGCCAGGCGGATCCTCGACCGACATGCCGCCATGGGCGACGGCGGTGTCGTGGAACAGCTGTACCTGCTCGGGCGACTGGCACTTGAAGCCGATGGTGGCGCCGTTGGCGGGGGTGGCCGCTTCGCCGTTGATCGGCTCGCTGATGCCGAAGCTGCTGCCGTCGTGGCGGTAGAACAGGCGGGTGTGGCCCGAGGAGGCGACATTGCGCACGGCTTCGCCCGCGCCGAGCGTGCCGAGGACGGCATCATAAAAACGCTTCGAACGCTCGATATCGTTCGACCCGATCAGGACGTGATTCAACATTGCTGGTCTCCATGTGTGCCGGCGGTGCGCGGCGTCGAGCGGCAGTATAGATGAAGCGCCCCTGGCGCACGGTGAAAAGCGTGGCCTGGGCGCGAAAAATGGCCGGACGTGACGATTCGATAGTTTTCCTCCCGCCAACACGCCCTACAATCGAGCGATTCGGCCGCGGCGCCCTCACCTTCCCGGGAACGTCCATGTCTTGTACTTCGTGCGGCTCGCAGGCAAATCCGGGCAGCGCCTGTTGCAGCCAGTGCGGCAAGTCGCTGCAGCCTGGCGTCTCGCTCGACAAGGCCGGCGAGAGGCCGATGTGGCGCCCGGGGTCCTGGACGAGCGTTCCGCAAGCGGCACACGCCGCGAGGGCGGGTTCGGTTCCGTCCCGCCGGCCCCGGGCGCGCGCATCGTCTACGGCAGTTTCGACAGCAGTGCCGACAGGTTACCAACGTCGCTGAACACGAGCGCCGGCACGCTCAGGCGCGTGAAGGGCGTGGACGGCAACTTCCGCATGACGCTGAGCGGCGCCCCGCTGTTCAAGGGCGAGGACGCGCGCTGGCAGTATCCGGTGCGCAGCTTCAACCAGTCGGGCGGACGCGAGGCGATCCTGATGGCCAGCAGCGGCGGCCGCGGCGGCAGCTGCGAGACCCTGTTCTTCTTCCTGCTGGTCGATGCCGAGAAGGTCGGCAACACGCCGCTGTTCGGCACCTGCGCGCCGGAAGGCCGCTTCCGCCAGCGCGGCGACACCATCGTGCTGGAACTGCCGAAGACGGGCGGTGTGTCGGAGGTGGTGCTGCAGGACGGCGAAGTGGTCGAGGATGGGCGCACGATCACGCCCGACAACCTGAACGACCCGGCGCGCTGAGTTGCATCCAGATGCTCAGGGATGTACTGATTTATTCTGGGGGATGGGATTGGCCAGTGAAAAAGGCGTCCGGCGCAAGATCGCAGCACTAGCGCGCTATTGCGGGATTTTGTAACGCTGCAGGGCGTCTTTTTTCACGGCCAGGCACGCCCTCATGAATTCATCCGTGCTTCCTTGGTGCGGCATGGTTTCCTCGGGCCGCAAGGTCAGCACCCGCACGCCCCTGCGCGTCACCGCCACCGTGTGCTCGAACTGCGCCGACAACTGCCCGTCGCGCGTGACCACGGTCCAGCCGTCATCCTCGGTGCGCACTGAACGGCGCCCCTGGTTCAGCATCGGCTCGATGGTGAACACCATGCCCTCCTGCAGCACCAGCCCGGTGTGCGGCTTGCCCCAATGCAGCACCTGGGGCGGCTCGTGCATCTCGCGGCCGATGCCGTGGCCGCAATACTCGCGCACCACCGTGTAGCCATTCTTGCGCGCGTGGCGTTCGATGGCGTGGCCGACATCGCCCAGCCGCGCACCCGGGCGCACCGCCTTGATGCCCTTCCACATCGCCTCGTAGGTCACCTCGACCAGGCGCCGGGCCAGCGGCGCGACCTCGCCGACCAGATAAGTCTTGCTGGAATCGGCGATGTAGCCGTTCTTCTCCAGCGTGATGTCGAAGTTGACGATGTCGCCGCTTTGCAGCAGCTCGCTCGGCGACGGCACGCCGTGGCAGACCACGTGGTTGCGCGAGGCATTCAGGGCATGGGCATAGCCGTACTGGCCCTTGCTGGCCGGACGCGCCTGCAGCGCGCCCACGATCAGGCTGTCGACCAGGTCGTTGACCTGCATGGTCGACATGCCGACCAGGTCCAGCTTGTCGAGGTGGCCGAATACCAGGGCCAGCAGCCGGCCAGACTCCGCCATCAGCGCGATCTCCTCGGGCCGCTTGGTCATCGTGCTGCCACTTTCACCGGCTGCGGCACGACGCCGGCCGCCTTCAGCTCGCGCGCGACGATCTCGTTGAAGCTGAGCGCCGGATTGAGCTCGCACAGCATGCCCACCTTGATCCAGAACGCCGCCTGCGCGTTGATCGAGCGGCACGACACCACCGTGGCCTTGCGCACCTGGTCATGCAACTCGTCGTCGATGTTCACGATACCCATACTCTCCTCCTGCATATACGAAACGTATACGTATTATATGCAAACCACCCAAGGCCTTGCAAGCTGCGCTTGTGCGCCCTGACAAGGGAGCCGGGGTCACCGGCTGTTCAAGGCAGCCGGCAGGTCGTGCAGGCGCGTGATCTGGAAAGTGGGAACGGCGGCGGAGGCGTTGGCCAGGCCGGCGGGGTTGAACCAGCAGCTGTCGATGCCGAAGCGGTTGGCGCCGAGGATGTCGGCGTCGAGCCGGTCGCCGATGAGGATGGCGGCGTCCGGCACGAAGGCGCGCGCCATGGCCGCGGCGTAGTCGAAGATGCGCACGTCGGGCTTGGCAAAGCCGCAGGCTTCGGAAGTGGCGACAAAGGAGAGGAAGGGAGCCAGGCCGGAGCTGGCGATGCGGCGCTGCTGGATGTGCTCGACGCCGTTGGTGACGATGCCGATTTCGCCGGCCTGGCTGAGCGCGGCGCAGACGTCGAGCGCGCCGTCGACCAGCACCACGGTGTCGGGCAAGGCGTCGAGGTAGAGCGTGCTGGCGGCGCCGGGGTCGAGCGCGAGGCCGCTGGCGGCGAAGGTCTGGCGGAAGCGCTCGACCTTCAGGAAATCCTTGGCCACCAGGCCCATTTCGAAGCTGCGCCAGAGGGCCAGGTTGATGGCCTGGTAGCGCCCGAACACGGCGTCGATCGGCCCGTCGTAGCCGAGCGCGGCCATGGTGCGGAGGAAGGACAGTTGTTCGGATGCCCGGAAATCGAGCAGGGTGTCGTCCAGGTCGAAGAGAAAGAGTCGGTGCCGCACGGGTGCCCGCAGGATGATGGCTGAGCCCTCGATCCTAGCATGCGGCTGCTGGAACGAGCTCAGCCGGACGTTGCGCCGCCGAACACCTCTTCCATCATGTCGAGGAAGGCGCGGGTCTTGGCCGGCATCAGGCGCCGCCCGGGGAACACGGCCCAGCCGGTCGCAGGCGGAAAGGCCCATTCGGGCAGCACGCGCACCAGTTCGCCCTTGCGCACCAGCGGCTGGGCGAACAGTTCCGAGCTGGCCGCGATGCCGGCGCCGCTGCAGGCGATGCGCGCCAGCAGGTCGGGCGAATTGGCCGTCAGCCGCGCCGGCAGCTCGCGCTCCCATTTCACCTTGCCGCGCGTCAGGGTCCAGCGCAACGGGCCGCCCCTGCGGCTCAGCAGGCACAGCAGGTCGTGGCCGAGCAGGTCGTCGGGGTGCTCGGGCAGGCCGCGCAGCGCCGTGTAGCAAGGCGAGGCGTACAGGCCGAAGCGCTGCAGCGTCACGCGGCGCGCATTCAGCGAAGCGTCATCGGGCAGGTCGCCCATGCGGATGGCGATGTCGAAGTTTTCCGCCACCAGGTCGACCCGGCGCGGCGACAAATCCAGCTCGATGTTCACCGCCGGGTAGCGTTCCAGGAAGCGCCCGATCATGCTGCTCACGCCCAGGTTGGCAAAGTCGGCCGGCAGCGAGATGCGCAAACGGCCGCTGGGCGCCGCCTGGCGGTGCTGGGCCAGGGCGCCGGCCGCCTCCGACTCCTCGGCCACCTTGCGCGCGTGTTCCAGCAGGCTGGCGCCGAACTCGGTGACGACCAGCTTGCGCGTGGTCCGCTGCAGCAGGCGTTCGCCCAGTTTCGCTTCGAGCAGCGCGATGCGGCGCGAGACGGTGGACTTCGGCAGGTTCGCGCGCGTGGCGGCCTGGCTGAAGCTGCCGGCTTCGACGATGCGCGCAAAAAGCAGCAGGTCGTTTGGTTCGACTTCCATGGGATTGTTCCACTGGCTGAATAATGTTATCCATTCTAAGGCCTTCCGCATCGATTATGGAATGGTTAAAGTAGACCCATCGAATCTCCATCCACCGGACAAGGAAGCCACCATGAACATCCTGCAAATCACCTCCAGCCTGCGCGGCGAACAATCCGAATCGAACCGCGTTGCCAGCAGCATCGTGGCGAAACTGGCCGCGGCGAACCCGAACGCGAACGTCGTCGCCCGCGACCTGGCGCGCCAGCCGCACCCGCAGCTCGACGAAGCCGCGCTCGGCGCCTTGTTCACCCCGGCTGAATCGCGCACTGCCGAGCAGTCGGCCCGCGTGGCCCTGGACGACGCCCTGATCGCCCAGGTGCAGGCTGCCGACGTGGTGGTGATCGGCGCGCCGATGTATAACTTCGGCATCCCGGTGCAGCTGAAAAGCTGGTTCGACGCGATTGCCCGCGCCGGCGTCACCTTCCGCTACACTGAAAACGGTCCGGAAGGCCTGCTCAAGGGTAAGAAAGTCTTCATCGCCACCGCGCGTGGCGGCGTCTACCCGCTTGACGCGGACCCGCAAGTGCCGTTCGTGCGCATGCTGCTGAACTTCCTGGGCATGAGCGACCAGACCTTCGTGTATTCGGCCGCGCAATCGATGGGCCCGGAAGCGGCCGCCAAGGGCCAGGCCGAAGCCGACGCCACCGTCGCAGCGGCACTTGCCTGACACACATGCCGCAGGGGCGGCGCCGACAGAGGAGAACAGGATGACGCACGTGAGGCAAACCCAGGGCGTGAGCAAGGCGCGCGGCGTCGAGCGCGTGATTGCCGGCCAGTACGTGATGGATGGCGCGGGCGTGAAGATCAACCGCGTCCTCAGCAACACCCTGCAGCGCCGCCTCGACCCCTTCCTGATGCTCGACGCCTTCGGCAGCGAGAAGGCGGGCGACTACATCGCCGGCTTTCCCGCGCATCCGCACCGCGGCTTCGAGACCGTCACCTACATGCTGGCCGGGCGCATGCGCCACCGCGACAGCGCCGGCAACGAAGGCCTGGTCACCGACGGCGGCGTGCAATGGATGACGGCCGGACGTGGCGTGATCCACTCGGAAATGCCCGAGCAGAACGAAGGGCTGATGGAAGGTTTCCAGCTGTGGCTGAACCTGCCGGCGAAGGACAAGATGATGGCGCCCTGGTACCGCGACATCCCGAACGAGCAGCTGCCGCGCTTCACTACCGAAGCCGGCGCGACGGTGCAGGTGATCGCCGGCGCCAGCCACGGCGTGGCCGGCGCCGTGCAGCGCGACGGCACCGAGCCGCTGTACCTCGACATCGAACTGCCCGAAGGCGCGGTCTTCGAGCAGGCCATCCCGCCCGGGCACAACGCCTTCGTCTATGTGTTCCGTGGCGAGGCGGTGGTGGCCGGCAAGGGCGTGCCGCAAACGCGCATGGCGATCTTCGACAATGCCGAAGGCGCCGATGGCGTGGTGGTCAAGGCGGCCAGGCCGACCCGCTTGCTGCTGATCGCGGGCCGGCCGCTGAAGGAGCCGATCGCGCAGTACGGTCCCTTCGTGATGAATACCCAGCATGAATTGCACCAGGCGGTCGAGGATTTCCGCGCCGGCAAGTTCGCGGCATAAGGTTCAACGCGTGGGCGGGCGGTCGTTCGATCGCCCACTGCGCTTTGGTTTACACTCACGGCATGCGCAATCCTTCTCCCTTCCCGCCATGCCGCTGATGCCCATCGTGCTCGACCTGCTGTCGAAAGCCAGCCACGCGCTCGGCTTCGAGACGCTCGACCGCTTCCCCGCCGGCCATGCCCATGCACGCACGCGCTGGGACCGGGCATACTTCGACATCGCCTCCGACCTGAAGCCCGACGCCATCGAACGTTCGCTCTGCGATTCCATCGCGAATACGCCGTCGGTGTTCGCCCACATCGTCAATCCAACGCCGGCCATGCAGCGCACCCTGCTCGGCGTGATCGACACCCGCCTGCGCCGCAGCTGCAACGCCCCGCTCGACCTGGTCGCGCTGCTGGTCGAGGCCTACCGCAGCCCGCACACGCTGGAAGCCCGCCCCGGCCTGCGCGCCGCCATCGAGGCCACGCAGGGACAGGAAATGCGCGAGCGCGTGCATGCGACGCTGGCCTTCCTCGGCGCGATGCCGGCCGCTTTCGACGTCATCGAAGCCTAGGCTTCGACGTCGCACAGGCGGTCACGCCCCGCCGACTTGGCCTGGTACAGGCGGCGGTCGATCCGGTCGAGGAAGACATCGGCATCGTCATCGGCGCCGGGAACGATGGTGCCGATGCCCATGCTGACGGTGACGAGCCGGCCGACACCGGAACGCGCATGGGGAAGTTCTTCCAGACTCAGCAGCTTGCGGCAACGCTCCGCCTTGCTGCGGGCCGCCGCCGCGTCGGTGCCCGGCAGCAGCAGGACAAATTCTTCGCCACCGAGACGCGCGCACAGGGTGCCTGGCTCCGACGCGGCTGCGTCGAGCACCTTGGCCACGCGGCGCAGGCACTCGTCGCCTTGCATATGGCCGTAGTGATCGTTGTACTGCTTGAAGTAGTCGATGTCGATGATGACAAGCGACAGCGGATGGCCGGTTTCGCGCGCCTTGGCCCATTCCACGGCATGGAGCGTGTCGAACATGCGCCGGTTGGCGATACCGGTCAGGCTGTCGCGGTAGGACAGGCGCTCGAGCTCGTGCTGGAGTTGCAGGACCTTGTCTTCGGCGTGTTTTCGGGCCGTGATGTCGAACATGAAGCCCACCAGCGAGTCCACGCTGCCGTCCGGGCGACGCACCACATGCACCACATCCCGGATCCAGACGTAATCTCCGTGGCGCGTGAGGGCGCGGTAGTCCGCCTCGTGGTCCATCCCCTGCTGCGACTGGGCGACGCAGAAATCCACCGTCTTCTGCCGATCCTCCTCATGCATCCGCTCGGCCCAATCGTTCACGGACACCCAGCTTGCCGGGCTCCAGCCCAGCAATGCTTCGATTTGCGGGCCGATATAGGTAAAGCGCATCGTGGCCCAGTCGATCCGCCAGGGGATGGCCCTGGTCGATTCCAGCAGGGTCCGGTAGACGCCGGGGTCGTCGAATGCGACAGGCTGGAAAGCGAGAGATGAAGAAGTCATGGGATCCATTTGCGTTGACAGACATGCCATTGTGGACGAAACAGTGCAGATTCCGTCAAGAATTTACTTGCCTACAGGTAGAAGTCTTGGCCAGCGCCGGATTGCTCGGCACATAGCGCTCGCGCAGGCGCATGAAGGGCGTCTCGACCAGCACGTACAGCAGCCAGCCGCCCAGCACCGACAGCGCCAGCAGGCTGACGATCGCCAGCGCCGTCTTCGGCCCATGGCCCGCGTCGAGCAGCCACGCGGCGCCGAGCGCGCTCACGCCGCGGTGGGTCAGGTAGATCGCATACGACCACAGCGCCAGGCTGGCAGCGCCGGGAATCCGCAGGTCGCGCAGCAGCGAACGCTGCGACAGCGCGGACAGGATCAGCAGGCCGAAGCCCAGGCCCAGCGCCGGCAGGCCGAACACGGTCACCGCGTAGCCGTAGCGTTGACGAAGGAAGCACCAGAACGTGGCCGCGACGATCGCGCTACCGGCCGCCAGCGCCGCGTTGCCATGACGGGTGAGCGCGGCCCAGGCGCCGGGATGGCGGTTCTTCAGCAGCGCCAGGGAAACGCCGGCCACCAGCTCGTCGAGCCTGCATAAGCTGGAGTAATAAATGAGCTTGTAATAGAAGTAAGTCCCATACTTGTTGCCGTCGACCTGGGCACTCCACAGGTCGGCGCGCAGCAGCATGCCGCCCGCGACCACCGCCACGATCGCCAGCCAGGCCGCGCCGATGCGCCAGCGCAGCGCGGCGCCCATCATGGCCAGCGCCGGCAGCAGCAGATAGAACTGCTCCTCGATGGCCAGCGACCAGCTGTGCGAAAAACCCGTGCCCGGCGGCAGGCCGATGTTCTGGGTAAAGCTCAGGTAGCGCCACAGCGGCAGCAGCCCGGCATGTTCGCGCCAGGCCGGCCACAGGACATACAGCGCCAGCACCACCCAGAAGTTCGGCAGCGTGCGCAGCAGGCGGCGCGCGTAAAAATGCTTCAGCGACAGGCCCGCGTCGGTGCGCAGGGCAGCAAAGATCTGGTTGCCGATCAGGTAGCCGGACAGGGCGAAGAACAAATCGACGCCGGTCCAGCCGATGCGGCCGACCCAGCCGAAGGTAGCGTCGTCGTTCGACACGAACAGCGTGTAGTGGTGCAGCACCACCAGCGTTACGGCCAGCGCGCGCAGGGTGTCGAGTCCATGGATACGGCTACTGATTCGGCCACTGCGGAAAGATGTCATCGAAAACGCCAGCGTGCAAAGGTGGCGCATGATGCCATGCGGCCCCGCACAGGCCAAGGTTTCCCGATAAAATGACGGCACCAATATTTCCGTGGATCACCATCGCATGCGCTCCGACCGCCATTTCCAGTTCAAATCCCTCACCTATACCGGCCTCGGCCAGGGCCCGCGCGTCATCATCATGGGCGCCACCCACGGCAACGAAATCTGCGGCACGGAGGCGATCAGGCGCGTGATGGCGGAGCTCGACAGCGGCGCCCTGCGCATCGCGGCCGGCAGCGTCACCTTCGTGCCGATCGTGAACCCCCTCGCCTACCAGAAGAACGAGCGCAACGGCGACCGTAACCTGAACCGCAACCTGTTCCCGAAGGACGATCCCCAGGACTTCGAAGACCAGGTCGCCAACTGGCTGTGCCCGCTGCTGGCCCAGCACGACGTGCTGCTCGACCTGCACTCGTTCAACGCCGCCCACGGCGAACCCTTCGTGATGGTCGGCCCGCCCAACAACGACGGCGATCTCGAACCCTTCCAGCACGCCGAGAAAGAGCGCGCACTGGCGCGGCGCCTGGGCGTGCGCCGCTTCGTGACGGGCTGGATGGCGGCCTATGGCGGCGGCGTCCAGCGCCGTTCGCGCGGCAATGCGGCCGAACTCGAAACCGTGCTGCGCTACGGCGTCGGCACCACCGAGTACATGCGCACCACCGGCGGCTACGCGCTGACCCTGGAATGCGGCCAGCACCTCGACCCGCGCGCGCCGGAAGTGGCCTACCGCGCCATCATGAACACCCTCGCCTTCCTGAACCTGGTGGAAGCGCCGCAACCGGCGCCGGTCCCCTTCGACGAAATGGAAGCGCTGCAGATGGTGGTGGTGCACGACAAGGGGGACGCCGCCGACAGGTTTAGCCGGGGCTGGGCCAGCTTCGACCCGGTGATCGAAGGCGAGCAGATCGGCACCCGCGCCGACGGCACGCCGGTGGTCGCCGAGTTCAGCGGCCGCATCCTGTTCCCGGATGCCAAGGCCAACGCCAATTCGGAGTGGTACTACCTGACCCGTCCGAATCCCGACTTCGGGCGCTGATCCGGCCGAAATCATCCAGAATCATGCGCCTCCTGCGCCATCGGGCGAGTGCGGCTAGAATCTGCTCAGGCATGCCTCACATTCAAGGAGATTCGGATGACTGACCAGTCGACGCAGTACGTACCGCCCAAGGTCTGGGTTCCCGCCGCCAACGGCGGCCCCTTCGCCAACATCAACCGTCCGACCGCCGGGCCGACCCACGAGCAGGCACTCCCGGTCGGCAAGCATCCGCTGCAGCTGTATTCGCTGGCCACGCCGAACGGCGTGAAGGTGACGATCATGCTGGAAGAGCTGCTGGCCGCCGGCCACGGCGGCGCCGAGTACGACGCCTGGCTCATCAAGATCAACGAGGGCGACCAGTTCGGCAGCGGCTTCGTCGACGTCAATCCGAATTCGAAGATTCCGGCCCTGTTCGACCGCAGCGGCGCGGCGCCGGTGCGCGTGTTCGAGTCCGGCGCCATCCTGCTGTATCTGGCCGAGAAGTTCGGCGCCTTCCTGCCGAAGGACCCGGCGCAGCGCACCGAAACCCTGAACTGGCTGTTCTGGCAGATGGGCGCCGGCCCGCTGCTGGGCGGCGGCTTCGGCCACTTCTATGCCTACGCGCCGGAAAAGATCGAGTACGCGATCAACCGCTACGCGATGGAAGCCAAGCGCCAGCTCGACGTGCTGGACCGTCAGCTGGCCAATCACCGCTTCATCGCCGGCGATGAATACACGATTGCCGACATGGCGATCTGGCCCTGGTACGGCGGCCTGGTGCAGGGCGAGATCTACGACGCGGCGGCGTTCCTGGCGGTGCACGAGTACCAGCACCTGAACCGCTGGGCGCAGGAAATCGCGGCGCGCCCGGCCGTGATCCGTGGCCGCAAGGTCAATCGCGTGCGCGGCAAGCCGGAAGAGCAAGTGGCCGAGCGCCACGATGCGTCGGACCTCGACTGATCCGTCCGACCTCGATTGACCGTCCGACATCGTTTGCGCGTCGGACCTCGATTCATCGTTACGAGCACACCGCCGTATCCTTACCCGCGTACGGCGGCTTCGATCCGGGCCACGTCGATTTTGCGCATGGTCATCATCGCCTCGAAGGCGCGGCGGCCCACTTGCGGGTCGGGATGGGCCAGGGCATCGGTCAGCACGCGCGGCGTGATCTGCCACGACAGGCCCCATCGGTCCTTGCACCAACCGCATTCGCTTTCCTGACCGCCATTGCCGACGATAGCGTTCCATAGGCGGTCGGTCTCTTCCTGGCTGTCGGTGGCGATCTGGAAGGAAAACGCTTCGCTGTGCCGGAACATCGGGCCGCCGTTCAGGCCCAGGCACGGAATGCCGGCCACCGTGAACAGCACCGTCAGCACATCGCCGGCTTTTCCGCCGGGGAAGTCGCCCGGCGCGCGGAACACATCGCCGACTGCGCTGTCGGGAAAGGTGGCGGCATAGAAGTGCGCCGCGTCCAGGGCCGTACCGTCGAACCACAGGCATACCGTGTTTTTGCTGGTCATCTTATCTCTCCTAAAGTTGAGGAAATGCGTCGATCGACAGCTGGTCTGTTCTACTGCCTTGAGAAAAATTCTTCAGCGCCCAGCCATGGCGAGGATATTGCCGAGCGCGGCCGTATCGATGGGCTTGACCAGGTAATGGTCGAAGCCCGCCTCCAGCGCGCAGGCGCGGTCGCTGTCCTGGCCATAGCCGGTGATCGCCACCAGCAGGCTGTTCGACGTTTCGGGCAGGGCGCGCAGGCGCTGGGCCAGTTCCTTGCCGTCCATATCCGGCAGGCCGATGTCGAGCAGGCAGACCTGCGGCGGCGCCGCGCGCGCCCGTTCCAGCGCCGGCTGCGGGTGGTGCTCCACCGTCACCTCGTGGCCCGCGATTTCCAGCAGCATGGCCAGCGTCGAGGCCGCGTCGACATTGTCGTCGACGACCATGATGCGCAGTGCGCCGGCGCCATGGCTTGCGCCCGCGCCAGGCGAGGCTTGCGGCTGGGGCTCGCCCTGTTCGGCGGGCAGGCGCGGCAGGTGTACGGTGAAGCGGCTGCCGCGCCCTTCGCCGGCGCTCTCGCAGGCCACGCTGCCGCCATGCAGCTCGACCAGGCTGCGCACCAGCGCCAGCCCCAGGCCCAGGCCGCCCGATGAGCGGTCCGGGCTGCGTTCGGCCTGGGCGAACAGGTCGAAGGCGCGCGCCGCCAGCTGGGGCGCCATGCCGATGCCGTTGTCGGTGACGGTGATGCAAATATCGTGGGCGGCGGCCTCGGCCACCAGGGAAATCGTGCCGCCCTCGGGCGTGTACTTGGCGGCGTTGTTGAGGATGTTCGTCACCACCTGCACCAGGCGCTTGCCGTCGCCGTCCACCATCACCGTGCCTGGCGCGAAGCGGCAGGAAAAATCGTGCCGGCGCGCGCGCATCAGCGGCGTGACCTGTTCCACCGCTTCGCTCAGGATGCGGTTCAGCTCGGCGGGCGCCTTGTCCAGCGCCACCAGGCCGTTGGTCACGCGCGAGACGTCGAGCAGGTCGTCGATCAGGTGCGTCATGTGCAGCACCTGGCGCGCGATGATCTGGCTGGTCTGGCGCACCCGCGCTTCGTCGGGCGTGCCCATCTGCAGCAGCTGGGCGGCAGCGCCCAGCGGCGCCAGCGGGTTGCGCAGCTCGTGCGCCAGCATCGCCAGGAACTCGTCCTTGTGGCGGTCGCCCTGGCGCAGTTTTTCCTCGGCCTGGCGGCGCTCGGTCACGTCGTTGGCGGCGCCGATCCATTCGTAGATCTCGCCCTGCCCATCGAACATCGGCACCGCGCGCGACAAGGTCCAGCCTTGGCTGCCGTCGGCGCGCAGCACCTTGTGCTCGAGCTCGAACACGCTCTTGTCGCGGCGCGCCGCGTCGATCGCCTGGCGCACGCGCGCGCGCTCGTCGAGGGGAATGTAGTCGTCGAGCCAGGATTCGTCGGCGTTGCTGGAGTCCTTCAGGAAGCCGCGGCCGTCGAGCTGGCGCATTTCGCTCCAGTCCGGGCTCATGCAATACACGACGTCGGCGGCGGCATCGGTCAGGGCGCGGAAGCGCTTTTCGCTTTCGCGCAGCGCGGCCGCCGCGCGCACCTGCTCGGTGATGTCGCTGGTGGCGTGCGAGACGCACAGGATGCGCCCGTCCTCGCCGTACAGCGGCGTGCTGATCGCGTTCCAGAAACGCTCCTCGAAGCGCACGCTGCCGTCGGCCTGCCTGACCGGGATCGGGTAGCGCACGGCCGGCAGGCTGTCGGGCTGGCCGCTGGCGATGGCGCGCGCCAGCGAAGCGCGCAGCACGGTTTCGCTGGTATCGGCGGGGTCGTCCGGGTCGGCGGGAAAGGTGACGAACAGGCTGACCCCAACCATCTCCTCGCGCGTGCGTCCGGAGGCGGCCAGGAAGGTGTCGTTGACGGCCAGCACGATGGCGTCCGGCGTCGGCGACAGCAGGTAGTTGCCGATCGGCGCGTGATTGAAAACCGACTCGAATAAGGATGAGGAATGCATGCGATTCCCTGCCGGGGTGGGCAAGGTCCTGGTGAGCTGTATGGGCACGTCGCGCAG
>Ga0265780_10000815_pt1 | contig 46351 bp, 37 predicted proteins | sample P1T30metagenome_FD_192432 | JGI IMG/M metagenome (GOLD analysis project Ga0265780, IMG submission 192432) | Plant litter microbial communities from East Loma Ridge, Irvine, California - P1 T30 | ecosystem: Environmental > Terrestrial > Plant litter > Unclassified | place: USA: California... | reverse complement strand
TCGGGGTGGACCTGGGCATTACCCATCTTGCCACCTTGTCGACAGGAGAAACCGTGGATGGGCCCAAGGCGCTGCGGCGTATGCTGGGCAGGGTGCGCAGGCTGTCGCGTGCCCTGGCGCGCAAGGTAAGAGGTTCAAGCAATCGGGCAAAGGCGAAGTTGATACTGGCAAGGCTGCATGAACGGGTCGCCAGCATGCGCCGCGTTGGGCTGCACCAGCTCACCACCAACCTGACACGGCGCTTTCACACGATTGGCATCGAAGACCTCAATGTCAGTGGCATGCTGCGCAATCATTGTCTGGCACGGGCGATCGCCGACATGGGGTTCGGCGAGCTGAGGCGCCAGCTCGAGTACAAGGCGGCGCGCTGCGGCAGTCGGATCGTCGTGGTCGATCGCTGGTATCCGAGCAGTAAAACGTGTGCTTGCTGTGGTCACGTGCTCGACGCGCTTGCGCTGGGGGAGCGTCGCTGGACATGTCCCGGCTGCGGCGTGTCGCATGACCGCGACGTGAACGCGGCCGTGAACCTGAAGCACATTGCGGCGAGTTCCGCCGTGACTGCCTGTGGAGGGGAAGGCTCTGGCTCTGCGCGCAAGCGCAGGGTGAAACCAGCCCCGGCGAAGCAGGAATCCGACAGCAAAGATAACTATGGTTAGCTTTGTGTAAGTTTGGAAGAACGGCCTATGCTGCAAGGATGGCATCCCACCATCTTTGCGGAGGCACGACATGACCGACATGAAAAGCGACGTGGTCGACCACTTCAAGGCCACGCTCCGGGGACCCCTGCTGCAACCGGGCGACGCCGGCTACGACGGCGCGCGCACGATCTGGAACGCGATGATCGAGCGGCGCCCCGCCTTCATCGCGCGCTGCACCGGCACGGCCGACGTGCTGGCTTCGGTGGCTTTCGCACGCGCCCACGGCCTGCCGCTGGCGGTGAAAGGCGGCGGCCACAACATCGCCGGCAACGCGCTGTGCGACGACGGCCTGGTCATCGATCTGGGCCTGATGCGCGAAGTGCGCGTCGATCCGGAAGCGCGCCTGGCCGTGGCCGGCGGCGGCGCCACGCTGGGCGACGTCGACCACGAGACCCAGGCGTACGGCCTCGCGGTCCCGACCGGCATCAATTCCACCACCGGCATCGCCGGACTCACGCTGGGCGGCGGCTTCGGCTGGCTGAGCCGGATGCTGGGCCTCACCGTCGACAGCCTGGTCGGCGCCGAGATCGTCACCGCGGACGGCGTGCGGCGCCACATCGGCCCACGCCAGGAACCGGACCTGTTCTGGGCTATCCGCGGCGGCGGCGGCAACTTCGGCGTGGTCACCGAATTCGAATTCGCGTTGCACGCGGTCGGGCCCGAGGTCACGGCCGGCCTGGTCGTCTTCCCGTTCGGGGAGGCGGCCAGCGTGATGCGCCATTACCGCGACCTGGTGGCCGATCTGCCCGACGAGGTCTCGGTCCGGGCCGTGCTGCGGCGCGCGCCGCCGCTACCCTTCCTGGCGCCGGAGGTGCATGGCCAGCCGATCGTCGCGCTGGCCGTGTTCTCGCCCTTGGCGCCGGACCAGGCCATGCCGCTGATCGAATCGGTGCGCGGCTTCGGCCAGGTACTCGGCGAGCACGTGGGCAGCATGCCTTACGCCGCCTGGCAGCAGGCCTTCGACCCGCTGCTGGCGCCGGGCGCGCGCAACTACTGGAAATCGCACAATTTCAAGAGCCTGGGCGACGACGCCATCGACGCCGTGCTGCGCTACGCCGGCACGCTGCCGACGCCGCAGTGCGAGATCTTCCTCGGCCTGATCGGCGGCCGCGCCAACGTGCCGGGCCCGGACCTGACCGCCTACCCGCACCGCGACGTGCACATCGCGATGAACGTGCACGGGCGCTGGGAGGATCCGCTCGATGATGACCGCGTGGTCGCCTGGGCGCGCGAATTCTTCGGCGCCGTCGCGCCCTTCGCGGCGGGCAGCGTCTACATCAACTTCCTGACCCAGGACGAGGGGGCGCGCATCCGCGAGGCGTATGGCGGCAACTATGACCGGCTGGTGCAGGTCAAGAGGCGCTACGATCCGGAGAACCTGTTCCGGTTCAATCACAACATCAAGCCGGCATAGACTTATCCGGCGGGTGGCGAAGCTTCACCGGATGCGGCGGGCTTGGCCTCAGGCGTGGCATCCTTGGCGGCCGCTGCATCATGACCTGCCGCGTCCGCATGGTCGGCCACGCCGGTATCCGCCGTGCTAGCCGGCTGCGCACCGTCGCGCGGCCCGAAATCCCGGGTCAGCAGGCGCTCGACCTGGGCGGCGTCGATCTTCTTGAAACACACATCCGTTATCGGGCGCTTGAAGACCAGCCCTTCACGGGCCCAGCAGCTGGTGTCGCCGGCGTCGCTGATCTTCTGGAAGATCCGCAGCGTGGTCTTCGGATCCGAGCCGGGGCCCGCGCTGAAACGCTTGGTGCCATGGTTCGGGTAGAACGCCCTCGGGCATCGCCGATGGCATGTGTTTCAATCCGGTGTCCGCAGCTTCATCCTTGCCATACACCTTGTGGATGAAACCCAGGAAGACGACGTTCCACGCTTCCGTGTACGGGTATTTCGCCATGCCCCAGTGGGCCGGCCATGGCTTTCCTGGCGACCAGGCTTTATCGGCATCTTCGAATTCGTCCGCGTGCGCGAATGTCGACACCAGGCAAAAGATCAGGGCGGGAATCAGGCGTAGCCAGGGAAAGCCTCCGGGGCGGGGAAGAAGGAAGCTGCAAAGTATATCCTGACAACACTGTTGCCAATCTCACTAATTGTTGCGACGCCTGCCGTTGTGGTTCCTGCAAACGCCTTGGCGACCTTGCCGGGCGCCGGTGCTACACTCCTGGGTGACATGCTCGCCACTTCCCTCGATCTCCACCTGCGCAGCTACGGCCAGGTCCGCAGCTCGGACCGGCACGACTTCGCCCAGCTGGTGCTGCCCGTGAGCGGCACGCTGCTGCTCGAAGTCGCGGGACGCGAAGGGCGGCTCGACCCCTTGCGCGCCGCCTTCGTCGCGCCGCGTGCCTGGCATTCGCAGTGCAGCGCTTCGCCCAACCGCTCCCTGATCCTCGACCTCGACCTGGCCAGCCTTGACGCCACAGCCGGTGAACGCCTGCTCGAGCGGCCATTCCCCGTGCTCGGTCCGGCGGCGCGCAAGCTGGTCGAATTCATGGGCATCATGACCGACAGTGGGGCCGTCGCGCCTTCGGTGCTGCGGGGCTGGGTGCCGCTGCTGCTGGACACGCTGGCGCTCGATGCCCCCACGCCGCGTTCGCGCCTGGCCGCGCTGCTGGCCCGGGTCGAGCTCGAACCCGGGCTGCCCTGGAGCACCGGAACGATGGCCAATGCGGCCGGCCTGAGCGTGAGCCGCCTGCACGCCCTGTTCCGCGAAGAACTCGGCACCTCGCCGCACGCCTGGCTGCTGGCGCTGCGCCTGGCCCGCGTGCGCGACTGGCTGGCGCACACCGAGCTTCCGATCGCCGAACTGGCGCTGCGCGCCGGCTTTTCCGAGCAGAGCGCGCTGACGCGGGCGCTGCGCCAGGCCACGGGCATGACCCCGGGGGCCTACCGGCGCCAGTGCCGCGAGGATGCGTCAAAGGCGCAGTAGGGCAGGTCAAGAAACCGCCGCAGCCGGCGTGCATAATGCCGGGCTCGGAGGTTTTCCATGTATCCACATACCAATCCACGCAATCTCGGGCTCGGCCTCGCGTCAAGCGTCCTCGCGGGCGCCTTGTGGGGCCTTGTCTTCCTGACCCCGGAGCTCACGCACGGCTTCCAGCCCCTGCAGCTGTCGGCCGGACGCTACCTCGCCTATGGGCTGCTGGCCACGGCGCTGGTGGCGCCGTCCTGGCGCCGGCTGGCGGCCACGCTGCGCTGGCGCGAGTGGCGCGCGCTGGCCTGGCTCAGCTTCACCGGCAACATCATTTATTACGTGTTCCTGGCCAATGGCGTGCGCGAGGGCGGCGTCGCCATGACGTCGCTCGTGATCGGCCTGCTGCCGGTGACCGTCACGCTGGCCGGCAGCCGCGACCGCCACGCGGTGCCGCTGCGCCGGCTGCTGCCCTCGCTGCTGCTGTCCGGCGCCGGCCTGCTGTGCATCAGCTGGCCGGCCGTATCGAACGCGCATCCGGGTTCGCTGCTAGGGCTGCTGTGCGCGGTCGGCGCGCTGGTGTCCTGGACCATCTACGCGGTCGGCAACAGCCGCTGGCTGGCGCGGCTCGAGCACGTGTCCGCGCACGAGTGGAGCCTCTTGACCGGCGTCGTCACCGGCCTCCAGGCGCTGGTGCTGGCGGTACCGGCCTTCGTGCTGGCCCCGGGCGAGCATCCGCCGGCGCGCTGGCTGACTTTTGCGGCCCTGATGGCCACTGTGGCGCTGCTGTGCTCTGTCGTCGGCAATGCGCTGTGGAACCGCGCCAGCCGCCTCCTGCCGCTGACCATGGTCGGGCAGATGATCGTGTTCGAGACCCTGTTCGCGCTGCTCTACGGTTTCCTCTGGGAGGCGCGCTGGCCGACCGGGCTGGAGAGCCTGGCCATGGTGCTGCTGGTGGCCGGGGTGCTGAGCTGCGCGTCGGCGCATCGGACGGAAGGGCGCGCCGAGCCGGCGGTAGCCGGCACCTAGTCCGGCGGACGCAGCTTCCAAAGCCGGGTCGGCAAGGCCAGCGGCGCATCGCGCCGGAAGAAGGCGGAGTATCCGAGATATGCAACTAACCGACATGTGGCCACCACTGTACAAGCAAAACCCGGCCACCAGCTCCGCCACGTAATAATATATTTACTACGTTTCTTTCCGGAAATCTAATATAGATGAGCACGTAACATGACGTGTCACCGCACACCAATGTGGACTCTGCAAGTAAAATACATTCTTCCGCATGTATCCGCACCCACATTCCATGTCCGACAATGCCCTGAGTTTCCTCGCCGGCGGTGGCCACACTGCCGAGCTGATCCGTGCTTTTCCCTGGGACGACACCGCCCTGGGACCGATCGGGCAGTGGCCGAGCGGCCTCAAGACCGTCGTCGCGATGCTGCTGCGCTCGCCGGTGCCCATCGTCACGCTGTGGGGCGAGGACGGCTACATGATCTACAACGACGCCTATTCCGTGTTCGCCGGCGGCCGCCATCCGCGCCTGCTGGGCTCGAAGGTGCGCGAAGGCTGGCCCGAGGTGGCGGCCTTCAACGACAACGTGATGAAGGTGGTCATGACGGGCGAGATCCTCAGCTACACCGACCAGGAACTGACCCTGCACCGCAGCGGCAAGCCGGAACAGGTGTGGATGAACCTCGACTATTCGCCCGTGATCTTCGAGGACGGCAAGATCGCCGGCGTGATCGCCTTCGTGGTCGAGACCACCGGCAAGGTGCGCGCCGAGCGCCACATCCAGGGCGAGCGGGCGCGCCTGGGCGCGATGTTCGAGCAGGCGCCGGGCTTCATGGCGCTCCTGACCGGTCCCGAGCACCGCTTCGACCTCGTCAACACGGCCTTCCATGCGCTGATCGGCGCGCGGGCCTGGAACGGCCGCACGGTGCGCGAGGTGCTGCCGGAGCTCGACAGCCAGGGCTATTTCGCCAAGCTCGACCACGTCTATGCCAGCGGCGAGGCGCTGACCGGCCAGGCCATCCCGTTCCAGCTCAGCACGGAGGCGGACGCCACGCCGCGCTACCTCGATTTCGTCTACCAGCCGCTCAAGGATGGCGAGGGCAAGGTGTTCGGCATCTTCGTCGAAGGGTCCGACGTCACCGAGCGCGTCCAGGCGGAATCGGCGCTGCGCGAGAGCGAGGCCAAGTTCCGCGCCTTTGCCCAGGCGATGCCGCACCATGTCTGGACCGCGCCCGCCAGCGGCCAGCTCGACTGGTTCAACGAGCGCGTGTACGAATACTCGGGCGCGCGCCCCGGCGAACTCGATGGCGACGGCTGGGCCGCCATCATCCACCCCGCCGACCTGGACACCGTCGCGCGGCGCTGGGAAGACGCGATCGCCACCGGCACCCGCTACGAAGTCGAATTCCGCATCCGCCGCCACGACGGCGCGTTCCGCTGGCACCTGGTGCGCGCGCTGCCGATGCGCGACGCCGGCGGCGAGGTGGTGCGCTGGATCGGCAGCAATACCGACATCGAGGAGCAGAAGTCGAGCGCCCAGGCGCTGGTGACCCTGAACGCGACGCTGGAAGAACAGATCTCGGTGCGTACCGCCGAGCGCGACCGCATCTGGCGCCTGTCCAAGGACATCATGCTGGTGGCCGATTTCAATGCCCACCTGGCGGCCGTGAACCCGGCCTTCACCGCGATCCTGGGCTGGCGCGAACAGGAAGTGATGGGCCGCTCCTTCCTCGACCTGGTGCACCCGGACGACGTGCAGACCACGATCCAGCAGGTCGGGTCGCTGAGCAGCGGCGGCCACGTGTTCCGCTTCGAGAACCGCTACCGGCGCCGCGACGGCAGCTATTGCACGCTGTCCTGGACCGCGGTGCCGGGCGATGGCCATATCCACGCGATCGGGCGCGACATCACGGCCGACCTGCAGCATGCCGAAGCCATGCGCCGCACCGAGGCCGCGCTGCAGCAGTCGCAGAAGATGGAAACCATCGGCAAGCTGACCGGCGGCGTGGCCCACGACTTCAACAACCTGCTGCAGGTCATTTCCGGCAATTTGCAGCTGCTCGCGCCACAGCTGGCCAACCTGCCGCAGGCGCGCCGCCGCGTCGAGAACGCCCTGGCCAGCGTGCAGCGCGGCGCCAAGCTGGCCAGTTCGCTGCTGGCCTTCGCGCGCAAGCAGCCGCTGGAGCCGAAGGTGGTCAAGGTCAGCCGCCTGATCACCGGCATGGAAGACATGCTGCGCCGCAGCCTGGGCGAGGAAATCGAGATCGAGACCGTGGTCTCGGGCGGCCTGTGGAGCACCTCGATCGACGTGGTGCAGGTCGAGAATGCGATCCTGAACCTGGCGATCAACGCGCGTGACGCGATGGAACACTGCGTGGACGGCGCCGCCAAGCTGACCATCGAGGTAAACAACGCGCTGCTGGACGCGACCTATTGCGCCTCGCATCCGGACGTGACGCCGGGCCAGTACGTCGTCATCGCCGTCAGCGACACCGGCAGCGGCATGCCGCCCGAGGTGCTGGGCCGCGCCTTCGAACCCTTCTTCTCGACCAAGGCCGAGGGCAAGGGCACCGGCCTGGGGCTGTCGATGGTGTATGGCCTGGTCAAGCAGTCGGGCGGCCACATCAAGATCTACAGCGAGGTCGGCGAAGGCACCACGATCAAGCTCTACCTGCCGCGCACGCGCGAGGCCGAGGACGCCTACGTGGCGCTGGACGTGCAGCCGGTCGTGGGCGGCAGCGAGACCGTGCTGGTGGTGGAAGACGACGACGCGGTGCGCGCCACCGTGGTCGACATGCTGACCGAACTCGGTTACCGCGTCCTGAAGGCCAGCGAGGCCAGCGCGGCGCTGACCGTGATCGACAGCGGCGTGCCGATCGACCTGGTGTTCACCGACGTGGTCATGCCGGGCCCGCTGCGCAGCCCGGAACTGGCGCGCAAGGCCAGGGAACGCCTGCCGGACGTGGCGGTGCTGTTCACCTCGGGCTATACCGAGAACGCGATCGTGCACGGCGGGCGCCTGGACCGCGGCGTGGAACTGATCGGCAAGCCGTATACCAAGGAAAGCCTGGCGCGCAAGCTGCGCCACGTGCTGGCCAACCAGAAGCAGAAGAACCTGGCGCGCGCCGCGCAGGGCGCGAGCGCCGCGGCCCCAGAAGCGGCAGCGCCGGCGGCGTTGCCGGTGCCGGCAGCGGCGCCGGTGGCGGGCGGCGGACTGCGCGTGCTGCTGGTCGAGGACGAGGCCGAGATCCGCGACAACACGCGCGACATGATCGAGTTCCTCGGCCACGAGGTGGTCGCCGTCGCCACGGCCGAGGAAGCCATGCAGCGGCTCTCGCTTGACTTCGACCTGCTGCTGACCGACGTCCAGCTGCCCGGCATCCACGGCAACGACCTGGCCCAGCTGGCCAAGGCCCAGTTCCCGCACATGAAGGTGCTGCTGGCCAGCGGCTTCGGCAGCGTGCAGCCGATGGCGGGCGTCGAGACGCTGCCCAAGCCCTACACGCTGGAAGACCTGCGCGCGGCGCTGCTGGCGCTGAACGCCACGGTGGCTTGATACGTTGGTGGGCGCGGCCGGCGTAGGCACCCCGTGCCCACCATGCATCCCCGGATCAGTTCACCAGATCGCGCGCACTGGCAACCTGCCCACGGTAGGCATCAAAGATAGCGCGCAGCGCCTCGGCCATCGTCACCCCCGGCGCCCAGTCCAGGTCCGACCGCGTGTTCTCGATCTTCGGCACCCGGTTCTGCACGTCCTGGTAGCCGGCGCCGTAGTAGGCGCCCGAGCTGGTCTCGACGATCCGCACCTTTTGCGCGCCGGCCGCATATTCCGGGTACTCGGCCGCCAGTTCCAGCATCATGTCGGCCAGTTCGCGGATCGAATAGTTATTCTCCGGGTTGCCGATGTTGTAGATCTGGCCGCTCGCCTTGCCATCCTTGTTCTCGATGATCTGCATGAGCGCCGAGATGCCGTCGTCGATGTAGGTGAAGGCGCGCTTTTGCATGCCGCCGTCGACCAGCTGGATGGTTTCGCCGCGCACGATGTGGCCGAAGAACTGGGTCAGCACGCGCGAGGAACCTTCTTTCGGCGTGTGGATCGAATCCAGGCCGGCGCCGATCCAGTTGAACGGGCGGAACAACGTGAAATTGAGACCTTCCATGCCGTAGCCCCAGATCACGCGGTCCATCAGCTGCTTGGCGCAGGCGTAGATCCAGCGCGGCTTGTTGATCGGGCCGTAGACCAGCTCGGAGGTTTCCGGGTCGAACTCGGCGTCGCGGCTCATGCCGTAGACTTCCGAAGTCGACGGGAAGATCAGGTGTTTCCTGTACTTCGCGGCCGAGCGCACGATCGGCAGGTTGGCCTCGAAATCCAGTTCGAACACGCGCAGCGGCTCTTTTACATAAGTCGAGGGCGTGGCGATCGCCACCAGCGGCAGGATCACATCGCACTTCTTGACGTGGTACTCGACCCATTCGGTGTTGATGGTGATGTCGCCCTCGAAGAAGTGCAGGCGCGGCTTATATGCGTCATTCGCCAGGAATTCCTGGATGCGATCGGACTGCATGTCCATGCCGTACACCTCCCAATCGGTGGTCTCGAGGATGCGCTTGGACAGGTGGTGGCCGATGAAGCCGTTGACGCCGAGGATGAGGACTTTCTTCATATGCTCTACTTTGTGACTGGAGTTGAAAGAGGGGTGGCGATGACGGTACGCCGTCCGTCGGCCGCCACGATCCGGCACGGCAGGCCCTGGCGCCGCAAGGCGTCGGCCAGGTCCTTGCGGACGATGGCCAGCGCCGGTTCGCCGGCAGCCATGTGCGCCCGCCAGCGCTGCGCGAAGGCGGCGATGCCTGGTAACGCCAGGCCGGGTTGCTGCCGCAGGCCGAAGTCGAACTCGTCGCGGTAATCGACGAGGATGACCGGCCGCCGCAGGTAAAAGGTCAGCGATTGTTCATAGAGGCCCACCGAATAGACCGGCGTGCCCGGCGCCAGCGCGGCCCGCATGGCGGGCAGCAGTCCGGCGCCGGCGCGCAGGCGGCCGATCGGTTCGGAGCCGGCCATCACGAGCTGGGTCGCGAGAAAGCCGGCCAGCGCCAGCAGCGCAACGGCAGCGCCCTGGCGCATGCGCCAGGCCAGGGCGAGCGCCAGCATCCCGCCGCCGAGCGCGGCGGCGCCGGCCGCCAGCAGCCACGGTGCGCAAGCTTCGTAAGGGGCGGCGGCACTGGCCCGGCCGGCCAGCCACGGCGCCAGCGCCAGCAGGACCAGGCCGGTGCCGGCCGCCAGCGCGGCAGACGCCATGAGCGCGCGGCGCCGCCCACTCGCCAGGTAGTCGCCGATGAGCAGGGCCAGCGCCGGGAACACCGGCAGGATGTAGCCGGCCAGCTTCGAGCTCGAGGCGCTGAAGAAAGCCAGGATCACCAGCACCCAGGCGAGCAGCAACAGGCGCGGCTGGAAGCGGCCGGGCGTTTGCCCGCGCGCCGCCAGCAGCGCCCCGGGCAGGGCGCCGAGCCAGGGCAGGCTGCCGAGCGCAATCAGGGCCAGGAAGAACCACCAGGGTGCTTCGCGATGGTGCTCCTTCAGCAGGAAGCGCTCGACATGTTCGTGCACGAAAAAGAAGCGCGGCTGTTCCGGGTTCTTCAGAGCGACCAGCACGAACCAGGGCACGGCGATCAAGAGGAACAGCGGCAAGCCTTTCCGCACATGCAGGCGCGTCCAGATGGCACGGTCGCGCGCGGCCAGGCTGTACGCCACCAGCACGGCGCCCGGCAGCGCGATGCCGATCAAGCCTTTCGACAGCACCGCCAGCGCCATGCCGGCCCAGCAGGCCAGCATGCCGTCGCGCCGTTCGGGCTCTAACGCGCCGTCGCGCTGCGCCAGCAGCAGGCCGCACAGGGCCAGCGCCATCATCGCGGCCAGGCCCATGTCGAGGTTGTCGACCTGGCTCCAGCCGGCCCAGTAGAACGAAGAGCCCAGCACCAGCGCCGCGCCCAGGCCGCTGCGGGCGCCGAACACGCGCGCGCCCGCCAGCCCGGTCAGGCCGATGCCGAGCAGGCCGCACAGGCCGGTCCACAGGCGCGCCTGCCATTCGCCGAAGCCGAACGCGGCAAAGCTCAGTGCGTTCATCCAGGTCTGCAGCGGCGGCTTCTCGAAATACTTGATGCCGTCCAGGCGCGGCGTGATCCAGTCGCCGCTGGCGAGCATTTCGCGCGCCATCTCGGCGTAGCGGCCTTCGTCGGGCGGCACCAGCGTGCGGATCCGGAGCACGGCCAGGGACGCCACGATGAAGCCGAACGCGAGCGTCCAGGCGAAGCGGCGGTGGTGGCGGGATGCGAACATGGGGGCAATCGGGACAGGTCGGGAGGCGGTGAGGGCCGTATTGTCCACGAAAGCAGATAACAAAAAACCGCCTTCAAGATTACATTTTCGTAAGGTCATCCAGGCGCCGGCCCGTGCGCTATCATGCCGGGCACCGACCGCTTTCGACGAGACCCTTACCGTGACCCGCATCCTGCTGGTGGAAGACCAGCCCACCGCCGCCGCCTACCTGGCCAAGGGCCTGAACGAGGAGGGCATGATCGTCGACGTCGCCCACGACGGACCCGACGGCCTGCACCTGCTGCTGACCCAGGAGTACGACCTCGCCATCCTCGACGTCATGCTGCCGGGCCTGGACGGCTGGACCATCCTCGAGACCGCGCGCCGCGCCCGCCGTCCGACGCCGGTGCTGTTCCTGACGGCGCGCGACGCCGTCGACGACCGGGTGCGCGGGCTGGAACTGGGGGCCGAGGATTACCTGGTCAAGCCCTTCGCCTTCAGCGAGCTGCTGGCGCGGGTGCGTGTGATCCTGCGCCGCAACGAACGCGCCCCGGCCGCCGCCGAACCCACGGTGTACGAACTGGCCGACCTGCGCGTCGACCTGCTGCGCCACCGCGCCACGCGCGGCGCCGACCGCCTGGAATTGACGCCCAAGGAGTTCGCGCTGCTGTCGCTGCTGGTGCGGCGCAGCGGCGACGTGCAGTCGCGCACCGTGATCGCCGACCAGGTCTGGGACATGAACTTCGAGTCCGACACCAACGTGGTCGAGGTGGCGATCCGGCGCCTGCGCACCAAGCTCGACGACCCGTATCCGGTCAAGCTGCTGCACACCGTGCGCGGCGTCGGCTACGTGCTGGAAATCCGTGAATAAGCTGCGCAGTCCGCGCCGCTGGTCGCTGACCGCGCGCCTGGCCCTGTTCTTCGGCCTGGCGGTCGCGGTGATCGTCGCGGGCGTGTCGGTCATGATGTATTCGGCGCTGGTGCACGAACTGCACGACAGGGAAGAAGCGGAGCTGAAGGACGATCTGCAAATCCAGCGCGACGTCCTCGAACACCTGGCCGTGAACCGGGCGCCGACGGCCTGGGAACACGAGTGGCGCGAATACCAGGAGGATTACCAGAAGTTCGCCTGGCAGCTGCTGGCGCCCGGCCGCGTGGTGAAGGAGGCCTCGTCCAACGCGCCGGTGTTCACCAGCGCGCTCGACAAGGCCGGCCCGGCATCCGGCTTCGTGCGCCGGCAAGACGGGGAGGGCAGCGCGGCACGTTATTTCCTGGTGCTCGAGGTCGCGGTCGACACCCGCGGGCCGGAAGCCGTGAAACTGAACGGCCCGGCCATCGGTCCGCCCGGCACGCTGCTGCGCGGCGCCCTCGACGTCACGCGCGACCAGCACGTGCTCGAGGCCTACCGGGCCCGCCTGCTCGGGGTCATCGCGCTGGCGATCGTGCTCTCGGCCGGTGCCGGCTGGCTGCTGGCGCGGCGCGGCCTGGCGCCGGTGCGCGCGATCAGCAGCGAGATCGGCCGCATCAACGCCGAAAAGCTGCATGCGCGGATCGCCAACGAAGCCTGGCCCTCGGACCTGCGGGTGCTGGCCGAGTCGTTCGATGACATGCTGGCGCGGCTGGAAACCTCGTTCGAGCAGCTGACGCGCTTTTCATCCGACCTGGCGCACGAGTTCCGCTCGCCGATCAACAACCTGGTGGCCGCCGCCAGCGTCACGCTGGCGCGGGCGCGCGACCCGGCCGAGTACCAGGCCACGCTGGAAGTCGTAGTGGACGAGGGCCAGCGCCTGTCGCGCATGGTGTCGAGCATGCTGTTCCTGGCGCGCGCCGACAACGCCGGCCAGCACCTGCACCCGGAACGCATCGCGCTGGCCGGGGAATTTCGCAAGCTGGTCGATTTCTACGGGATCGCCGCCGAGGAACAGGGCATCAACCTGGAAGCGCAGGGCGAGGCCGAAGTGGTGGCCGACCCGGTGCTGCTGCGGCGCGCGCTCTCGAACCTGCTGACCAACGCGCTGCGCTACACGCCGCGCGGCGGCACGGTGCGGCTGTCGGCGGCAAAGGAAGGCGACAAGATCGTCATCGCGGTCGAGGACGACGGCAGCGGCATCGCGCCCGAACACCTGCCTTTCCTGTTCGACCGCTTCTACCGCGCCGACGCCGCCCGCAGCGCCTCCGACAACACGGGCCTCGGCCTGGCCGTGGTGCGCTCGATCGCCGAGCTGCATGGCGGCAGCGCGCAGGTCGCCAGCACGCTCGGCCAGGGTTCGGTGTTCAGCCTACGCCTGCCGCTGTCCGCGCATCCGAATGAGCGCCGACCGGCAGGATCACGCTGAAGCGGCTGCCCTTGCCCTGGCCGTCGCTCGTCACCTCGACCCGGCCGCCGTGCAGGGTCACCATGTTGCGCACCAGTGCCAGCCCCAGTCCCAGGCCGCCCTGGGCGCGGTCCGGCGTGCGCTTGGCCTGGGTGAACAGGTCGAACACGTGGGGCAGCAGGCCGGCTTCGATGCCGATGCCGTCATCGAGCACGCTCAAGGTCACCTCCTTGGCGGTGCGCGCCGCGCCCACCGAAATATGGCCGCCCTCCGGCGTGTACTTGGCCGCGTTGTTGAGCAGATTGGCCATCACCTGCACCAGGCGCTTGCGGTCGCCGTTGACGCTGACCTCGGCCGCGCCCAGGGAGGTGGCAAGGCTGTGGGCGCGCTGTTCGATCAGCGGGCGCGCCTGCTCGATCGCGTGCAGCACCACCGATTTCAGGTCGACTGGCTCGCATTCCAGTTCGACCAGGCCGCGGTTCACGCGCGAGACGTCGAGCAGGTCGTCCACCAGTTCGGCCATGTGCCGCACCTGGCGCGCGATGACCTCGCTGGCGTGGGCGCTGCGCTTCGGGTCGGCGCCGGACAGTTTCAGGATCTGCGCCGCGGTGCTGATCGGCGCCAGCGGATTCCTCAGCTCGTGCGCCAGCATGGCCAGGAACTCGTCCTTGCGCACATTCGCCTGCTGCAGCTCGGCGGCGGCGGCGCGCGCCTGCATCTCGCTCTCGCGCAGCGCACGCTCGGCGTTCTTGCGGTCGGTGATGTCGGTGAACAGCAGGGCGACCCGGCGCCGCGTCGGGTGATCGATGCGGCAGGCATAGACGTTGAACCAGCGCCCCATCACCGGCGACTCCTCGACGAACCGGCGCGCCACGCCGCTGCGGGCCACGTCGTCGTAGATGTCGATCCAGCGCTGCTCGATGTCCGGCACCAGCTGGCGCGCGGTCTTGCCGACGCTGTCGGCCAGGCCGGTCTGCGCGGCGAAGGCCTTGTTGGCTTCGACGAAGCGGTAATCGACGGCGCGGCCGGCTTCGTCGAGGACCATGTCGATCAGGCAGAAGCCGTCGTCCATGGTCTCGATCAGGGCGTGGTTGGTCTGCTCGAGCCGGGCGCGCAGCAGGTGGTCCTCGGTGACGTCGTTGCAGATCACCAGCACCCCGTGGATGCCGGTTTCGTCCTCGATCGGGCTGTAGCCGTAGGTCCACCACACGTCCTGGCGTTCGCCGAAGCGGGTCAGCGGCACCAGCCGGTCCTCGTACCAGGGCGCGTCACCGCCGGCCATCACGTTCTCGATATCCGGGCCGATCACGTCCCAGGCCTCGGCCCAGCAGGTCCGCCCCGCCTGGCCCAGCGCCGACGGGTGGCGCTCCGGTCCCATGGTGTCGCGGTAGGCGTCGTTGTAGAACTGGATCAGGTCCTGGCCCCACCAGATGAACATCGGATGCCTGCTCGAGAGCATCAGGCGGATCGTGGTCTTCAGCGTGGATGGCCAGCCGGACGGCGGCCCCAGCGGCGTGGCGGCCCAGTCGTGGGCGCGCATCAGGGCCCCCATCTCGCCGCCGCCGGCCAGGAAGTCGAAACTCGAACTCAAGCGTGCCCCAATCGAAAAAGTCGAAACCAAAGCCGGCTACTATAACCGACTGGGGTCAAACATGGCGCAGCAGCCACAGCCAGCCGGGGATGGTGGCCGCGCAGGCCAGGCTCGACAGCAGGATCGCCGAATTCACCAGGCGCGCGCCTTCGCTCCCGGTCGGGACCACGAAGGCGGCGTTGACGCCCACCGGGCAGGCCGCCAGCAGCACCAGCACACTCGATGCCGCCGCGGGCAGGCGGAACACGAACACCGCCAGCAGCATCACCGCCAGCGGGAACAGCAGCAGCTTGCACAGCGCGATCGCGCCGGTCGCGCCCCAGCGTCCCGGCTTGAGCAACGCCACCGAGCCGCCCAGCGACAGCAGCGCGCAAGGCGAGGCCGCGCCGGCCAGCATGTCGAGCGCCTTCGTCAGCGCCTGCGGCAGCTCGACCCGGGCCAGGTTCAGCGCCAGGCCGAGCAGCAGGGCGGCGACGATCGGATTGCGCAGGGTGTTCAGCACCGAGCCCAGCCAGCCGCGCGCCGCGTGTTCATCGGTCAGGTGGTAGAGCGTGAAGCAGAACAGGCTGTGGAAGGCGATCACCGGCAGGGCGAATTGCAGGCTGCCCGTGCCCAGCGTCTGCACCAGCACCGGCAGGCCGACGAACACCGTGTTCGAATAGGTGGCGGCGAGCGCGCTGGCCGCCGCGTCGCGCCGGGCCAGCAGGCGTGCGCAGCCGAACAGCAGCCCGAGCGGCAGGTAGAAGGCGCACAGCACCTGCCACGACATCGAGGCCGGGATGCCGGTGCGGTAGCTGTTCACCAGCAGCAGCGCCGGCAGCAAGAACCTGGCGGCCAGCGCGGTGAGGCCGGCGTGCCAGTCGGCGCGCAGCCAGGGCCGGCGCGCCAGCACGGCGCCGAACGCGGTGAGGAGGAAGACGGGGAGCAGGGAAGTCAGCGGCATGCCGTCATTCTATTGCATAAAGAATATATAACCTGACATGGGCCGCGGCGTGCGCCTGCGCACATACGCGGCCATTGGGACTCCCTACAGTGGCGCCAACGGCCATCCCGGCCATTGGAGACCAACATGGATTCGATCAACCGCAACCAACCCGAAGAAAACCGCCGCGACCTGAGCGGCCTGGACGCCGTCGAGCGCGTGAAGGACATGGCCGACGATGCCGAGTCCTGCTTCTTCGTCACCTCCGCCAGCAGCGGCGAAAACATCGGGCAGACCACGGGCGTGCGCCCGATGAGCGTGCGCCAGACCGACGACGCCGGCAACCTGTGGTTCCTGAGCGCCAGCGACAGCCACAAGAACCACGAACTGGCGTCCAACCCCGGCGTCAAGCTGTACTTCCAGGTCGGCCACCACGCCGGCTTCCTGGAACTCGAAGGCCGCGCCGAGGTGCTGCAGGACCGTTCGCGCATCCACGAACTGTGGAACCCCTTGCTCAAGACCTGGTTCACCGAGGGCGAGGACGATCCGCGCATCACCGTGATCCGCTTCACGCCGCAGTCGGGCTATTACTGGGACAACAAGCATGGCAACGTGGTGGCCGGTGCCAAGGTGGCGGTGGGGGCCTTGATCGGCAAGACGCTGGATGATTCGATCGAGGGGCGCTTGACGTTCTGAGCAAGTCGTCAGCGTTCGCTTGACTTGGGCCCCTGCCTTCGCAGGGGCGACCTACATGAGTTAGCAGTATTTATTCGGCAAACTTTAACTTCCACAACTGCGTGGTCAAGGCCGCCGGCGCATCCGGCTTGAAGAAGGCCGAATCCTGGATGTGCGAGGTGGTCACGTAGATGGTGCCGTCCGGCCCCTGGCTGAAGGTATCCGGCCAGCGCAGGCGCTCGTCCTGCACCACGATCTGCGGCTCAGCCGAGGGTCCCTCGGCCAGGTGGCGCACCTTGATCGCATTGTCCTGCACCGATGTCAGGTACATGTCGTCCGTGCCACGTGCGATCAGCAGGCCGTCGTTGACGCCGTTCTTGCCGTAGGGCTCGACCTGGCCCGACACATCCTCGCCGCGCAGGCCGGCACCCAGCAGCGCCTCGGTCGGGATGCGGTACAAGTCGTCGCCCTTGATCGCCTGCCAGTACAGGTACTTGCCGTCCTGCGAGAGCTCGATGCCGTCGGCGGAAAACTCGACGCCGCGGCCGTCCGGGCGGCGCAGCACCTCGCCGTCGACGCTGACGTTCAAGCCTTTCTTCATCTGCGTGGACGGGTGGCCGTCCAGCAGGCGCACGGTCTTGCTGGCGGCGATGTCGACCACCAGCAGCGCGCCCACCACGCCGGAATCGGTGATGAAGGCATACTTGCCATCGTTCGAGAAGCGCACGTCGTTCAGGTAGGAGCCTTGCGGGGCCGCGTCCTCGTCGAAGGCGATCACCTGGGCCACCTTGTCGCCGGCCAGGTCGATGCGCACCAGTTTCGGGCCGCCAGAGACCATGTGCGCCTGGGCCGGCGCCGCCGGGTCCAGCACCCACAGGCTGCCGCGCCCATCGGCGACGACGCTCTGTACGCACACCCAGTGGTCGCTTGGGGTGATCTCGTCCTTCCTGGCGTTGCGCCAGGCGTTCCATTCCTCATCCGGATAGGGGACCGGTTTGCCGTCCTTCAGTTCGGCGACCGAGATTTCGTTGTCCTCGGTCCAGCGCGGGAAATTGACGAAGATGCGGCCGTCCTCGGCCACCGAAACGCCGGTCACCTGGTGGCCGAATTCGGCCACCAGTTCGATCGTGCATGCGCCTGCTGTCATCGTGCTTCCTTTCGAGTTGGTGTTGAGAGAAGATGGGTCAGGCCGCGCGGCGCTTGACCTGCAGTGAGGTGTCGGCCGGGATTTCCCGGGCCAGGCGCGCCTGCAGCATGGCCAGCACCGCCGCTTCCTCGGGCTGCAGCGCGTGCAGGTCCTCGACCAGGGTTTCCTCGGCCAGCGCGCGCAGGCCTTCCAGCATGGTGCCGTCCATGTAGGCGTCCAGCACGGCCGGGTGCACGTAGCACTTGCGGCAGACCGAGGGCGTGTTGCCGAGCTTTTCGGCCACCGATTCGATGGCGCGCACCACGTTCTTCTTGGCCTGGGTCTCGGAATCGAACTTCTCGAATTCCTGCAGGGCCAGCGCGGCCAGCACGGTGCCCGACCAGGTGCGGAAATCCTTGGCCGTGTAATCCTCGCCGCTGATCTCGCGCAGGTAGTCGTTGACGTCGCTCGAGTCGACGGTGTGCGGCTGGCCGTCGTCGTCGACGTATTCGAACAGGTGCTGGCCGGGCAGGTCACGCGTGCGCCCGATGATGCGCGCCAGGCGCCGGTCGTGCACCTTGACGTCGTGGTGCACGCCGCTCTTGCCGCGGAAGCGGAATTCGACCTCGCTGCCGTCGATCCTGACGTGGCGGTTGCGCAGCGTGGTGAGGCCGTACGACTTGTTCTCGCGCGCGTACTCGTCGTTACCGATGCGCATCATGGTCGCCTCGAGCAGGTAGACGATGGTCGCCAACACTTTTTCGCGCGGCAGGCCGGGCAGGCCGAGGGCGCGGTCGACCTCCTTGCGGATCTGCGGCAGGGCCTTGCCGAAGTTGATCATGCGCTCGTACTTGACCTCGTCGCGCACGCTGCGCCATTTAGGGTGGTAGCGGTATTGCTTGCGCCCGCGCGCATCGCGTCCGGTCGCCTGCAGGTGACCGTTGGCTTGCGGGCAGATCCAGACGTCCGTCCAGGCCGGCGGGATGACCAGCGACTTGATACGCTTCAGGGTCGCCTCGTCCTCGACCGGCTCGCCCTTGGCGTCGAGGTAGCGGAAACCGTCCTTGACCGCCTCGCGCCGGATGCCGGGCCGGTCGTCGTGGACGTAGCGCAGCCCGGCCGCCCTGGCGGCGGTGGGGGGATCCGCGTTGGGGATGGTGGTGCTGTCCTGCTGCGCTGCATCGCTCATGTGTTCGCCTCGTTGGACGGTATCGCCAGGAATGCCGAGATCGCAGTCTACGCTTGGCGGGTAGACGTGCACCGTACGGGAACTAACTTTGCTAGCGGTACCTTGCTTCGACCAAATCGATCTCGCGCAGCAGCTTGCGCGCGGTCTCGTCCGAGATCTCGCCGCGCCGGCCCAGGCGCAGGATGGTGTCGCGCTCGGCGCGCAGCGCGGTGACGCGGTACTCGCGCTCGGCGCGGCGCGTCGCATGGACGTCGGCGCCGCCATCCTCGCCGGCGCCGGTCTGGATGTCGCGCAGGCGGTTGCGGTAGACGTTCACCACGGTGCCGTAGGCGCTCGCATGCACTTCCTCGTCGGGCGTGCCGATGTGCTGGCGACCGGCTTTTTCGACCGCGTCGACGGCCGCCGTGATGGCGGCATGGCGGGCGCGGTCTTCTTCCAGCTCGGCCTCGGCTTCCTTCGGCACTTCCAGATCGCGCAGCAGGCGCGGCAGCATCACGCTGGCCAGGATCAGCGAAACGATGATCACCGAGGACGCCAGCAGGATCGCCAGGTGGCGCCCCGGGAAGGGCTCTCCGTTCGGCAGCAGCAGCGGCAGCGTCATCACGCCGGCCATGGTCAGCGCGCCGCGCACGCCGGCGAAGGAGGTCGCCAGGATCAGGCGCAGGCGCGGCTTGTATTCCTGCTGGCCGAGGCGGCGCTGGTTGAGGATGGTCAGGCGCAGCGAGACCCACACCCAGACGAAGCGCAGCAGCACCAGGCCCGCGCTCAATGCCAGCGCATTGCCGGCCAGCCACCAGCCATTGAACGGGTGGCCGCCGCCCGGCGGATGCAGGGCGCCGCGGAAGATGTCGGGCAGTTGCTCGCCCAGCAGCACGAACATCACGCCGTTCAAGGTGAACTGCAGCGTGTCCCACACCACGTTGCGGCGGATGCGGGTGGTGGCCGTGGCGGAACCGCCCAGCTCGATGTAGCTCATCATGATGCCGGCGGCCACCGCGGCCAGGATGCCCGAGGCGCCGATGTGCTCGGCCGCCAGGTAGGCGCCGAACGGAGTCAGCAGGTTGATCAGGACCGGCTCGCCGTCGTTCTCGCCGAAGCGGTGCGTCAGGAAGCGGTGGGCGCGCGAGATGGCATAGGTCACGGCGACGCCGGCCGCGATGCCGCCCAGCGCCAGCCACACGAAGGTCAGGCTGGCCTGGCCCAGCGAGAAGGTGCCGGTCATGGCGGCGGCCACCGCGAAGCGGAAGCACACCAGGCCGCTGGCGTCGTTCAGCAGCGATTCGCCTTCGATGATGTGCATCAGGCGCGGCGGCATCGGGATGCGGCTGGTGATCGAGGACACCGCCACCGGATCGGTCGGCGCGACGATCGCCGCCAGCGCGAACGCGACCGGCAGCGGCAGTTCGGGAATCAGCCAGTGCATCAGGAAGCCGATGCCGAGCACCGTGAACAGCACCAGGCCCAGCGCCAGTTCGATGATGGTGCCCTTGTCGCGGAACAGGCCGACCTTGGGGATGCGCCAGCCGTCCAGGAACAGCAGCGGCGGCAGGAACAGCAGGAAGAAGATGTCCGGCTCCAGCGCGGTACCATGCTTGAACACGCCCGAGATGACGGCGCCCAGCGCGATCTGGATCAGCGGCAGCGGCACGCCGAAGGGCAGCATGCGGGCCAGGTAGCCGCTCGCGACCACCGCGAGCAGCATGCCCAGCACGATTTCAATCGACTCCATCCTTTTATATCCTGTTTACATAGTCCGAAAACGGATGATAAAGGAATGGACGGACGAGCGTGGTTTCGTTCCGGGTCAGGCGCCGGCGCGGCTGGTCGTGACGACCGCCGCCAGGATCGCCGACAGCGCCGCGGTATCGAGCGGCTTCACCAGGTAGTGGTCGAAGCCCGCCGCCAGCGCCGTCTCGCGGTCCTGCTGGCGGCCGTAGCCGGTCATCGCGACCAGCGTGCTGCCGGCGGCCTGGGGCAGCTGGCGCAGGCGGCGCGCCAGTTCGTTGCCGTCGAAGTCGGGCAGGCCGATGTCGAGCAGGCAGGCGTCGGGCACGTTCAGGCGCGCCAGTTCGAGGGCGTCGCCGGCCGAGTAGGCGATCTCGACTTCGTGACCGGCCGAGCGCAGGAAGAGTTGCAGCGTGTGCACGGCGTCGACGTTGTCGTCGACCAGCAGGATGCGCAGCCGGCTTCCCGTGCGCGGGACGGCAGCCTGGTCGGGACGGGCCGCCGGCAGCACCGCCGCCTGGGCGTGGCGCGGCAGGCGCACCGTGAAGGTCGAGCCCTGGCCGGTCCCCGGGCTCGAGGCCTGGACCGTGCCGCCGTGCAGCTCGACCAGGCTCTTGACCAGCGCCAGGCCCAGCCCGAGGCCGCCCTGCGAGCGGTCGGGCGTACGCTCGGCCTGGGTGAACAGGTCGAACACGTGCCCGACCAGGTCCGGCGCCATGCCGATGCCGTCGTCGGCCACGCTCAGCACCCATTCCGGACCGCTGCCCTCCAGGCGCAGGCGCAGCGTGCCGCCTTCCGGCGTGTACTTGGTGGCATTGCCCAGCAGGTTGGCGACCACCTGCACCAGGCGCTTGTGGTCGCCCTTGACCGGCGCCGCGCCGGCGGGCAGGTCGATCTGCAGGCGGTGGCGGCGCGCCGTCACCAGCGGGCGGATCTGCTCGACGGCATCGTCGACCACGCGCTTCATGTCCAGCACCTGGGTCGACAGCGCGACCAGGCCGCGCGTCACGCGCGAGACGTCCAGCAGATCGTCGACCAGGCTGGTCATGTGCTCGACCTGGCGCACGATGATCGAGCAGGTCTGGTTGATCTGGGCGTTTTCCGAGTGCAGCAGGCGCAGCAGGTGGGCGCCGGTGCTGATCGGCGCCAGCGGATTCCTCAGTTCGTGCGCCAGCATGGCCAGGAATTCATCCTTGCGCTGGTCGGCGGCGCGCAGCTCGCGCTCGGCCAGCGAACGCGCCGTTTCCTTCTTCTGCAGCGATTCGGCCATGCGGTCCAGTGCCTGCGCCAGGCTGCCGATCTCTTCGTGGCCATAGCCGATGCCGGAGCGCGCCTCGAGGTCGCCGGCGGCGATGCGCTCGGCCGTGTCCTTCAGCTTGCGCACCCGCTGGACGATCAGCACATTGCCCACCAGCCAGGCGGCCAGCAGGGCCAGCAGCACGGTCGCGCCCAGGCCCAGCAGCGAGATCATCTGGTCGTGGCGCGCCGACTTCAGGATGCCCGCGGTCGGGATCCCGATCGTGACCGTGTAGTCGGACAGGGTCGGGGTGCCGACGCGGGCAAAGGCATGCAGGCGCTCGATGCCGTCGTCGCCGCGCACGGTCAGGGTGCGCTGGCCGCCATCCCCCATGGCGGCGCGGATCGGTGCCGGCAAGTCCTTGCCGAACCAGCGTTCCGGGTCGGGGCGGCGCGAGATGATGCCGCCGCGCGCGTCGCCGGTGGCCAGCACCGAGCCGGGCGGCAGGTTGATGTCGTTGACGAAGGTGTCCAGGCTTTCCAGGTCCATCGCCGCGAACACCACGGCCAGCACCTTGCCGGCGCGGTCGATGACGGGGTAGGTGAGGTTGATCGTGTGCTTCTTGATCACGCGCCCGAACACGTAGTCGCCGGCGATGAAGCGGCGTTCCTTGATGGCGCGCTTGAAGTGGCTGCGGTCGCCCAGGTTGACCGGGTGCAGCAGGGGCACGGCGGAGCAGGTGACGTCGCCGTCCAGCTGGATCAGGCCGAAATTGACGAAGCCTTCGTTGCGATCCAGGACGTCGGACAGCAGCGAGGTGCAGGCCGCGGTGTCGCCCATCAGGTCCGGCACGCTGGCCAGGTCGACCAGGATCTGGCGCGCGCGGTCGATCGACTGCGCCTCGTTGGCGGCGGCCATGCCGGTCAGGCGGCGCAGGTTTTCCTCGGACGCCCGGATCGCATGCTCGCGTTCGCGCACGCCGGACAGGATGGTCATGACCGCCAGCGGCGTCATTGCCAGCGCCACCAGCAGGATCAGGCGGCTGCGCAGGCTGTTCAGCCGGAAACGGCTCAACCCAGATTTCATCTTGCTTATTGCCTGTCGATGAGCCCGCGGCGCGTGGCGGCGGCTCATGTTTCGTTTAGGAATTAATGCTTCTCGTAAATGTTGAGTGTACACCGTGGCGCTTGCCCCGTGCGGAATATTGACAGCGCATGGCCGGGACGGGCGCCATTCTGCAGCCGATTCTGGTACGGTGGCCTCAACACCATGTCACTATTGCAGGAGGCAGCATGCAAAACACCATCGTACGCACTTTCAAGCACCTGGACGCCGCCGAGCAGGCGCGCAACGAACTGCTGGCGGCCGGCATCCCCGGCGACGGCGTCGAAATCAATGTCCGCATCGACGAGACCGGTCCGGTGCAAGGCAACTTCGTCACCGGCGACAGCCCGGAAGTGACGGGCAAGACCGCCTACACCCATACCTATGCGCCCGTGGCCCAGGACGACGTGCGCGATTGCCAGATCACGGTGACCGCGCTGGACGCCGCCCAGGCCGAGCGCGCCGCCGCCATCCTCGAGCGCCTGGGCGCGCTGGACCCGGATCCGGCGGCACGCGCCGCGCAGGCTTCGGGTTCGACCCTGCCGCACTGAACGCTGACGAGCGGGGATGCACGGCGGCACGCTTTTGCGCGACAATGACAGCAACGTGGCGCTTCGCCGCGCATCCGGAGACATTGACTATGAGTGCGATTCACCTCGACCAGGGCGATGCCCTGCTGATCATCGACCTGCAATACGATTTCCTGCCGGGCGGCGCGCTAGGCGTGGCCGCCGGCCATGAGGTCATCGCCCCGATCAACCACCTGATCGAACTGTTCCAGGCCCAGGGCCTGCCCATCGTCGCCTCGCGCGACTGGCACCCGGACGACCACTGTTCCTTCGGCGACCAGGGCGGACCGTGGCCGCCGCATTGCATCGCCGGCAGCCCCGGCGCCGAATTCGCGGCCGAGCTGGCGCTGCCGGACGACGCCATCATCGTCTCGAAAGCCGACACGGCGGCGGTCGACGCCTACTCGGCCTTCGGCGGCACCGATCTGTCGGCCCAGCTGCGCGCGCGCGAGGTCGTGCGCGTGACGGTCTGCGGCCTGGCCACCGACTACTGCGTGCTGAACACCGTGACCGACGCGCTGGAAGAGGGCTTCGATACCCTGATCGTGCCGGAAGCGATGCGCGCGGTGGACGTCAATCCTGGCGACGGCACGCGCGCCATGGACCGCATGGTGGCGCGCGGCGCGGTGCCGGTCAGGCTGGGGGAGATCGGGATGACGGCCTTGTCGGTGGCCTAAGGCTTGCGCAGCAGGAACAGCCGGCCGGTCACGTCCTGGCCGTGTTCGTGGCGCAGCGCCGCCGTTGCTGTCTCGACGATGTCGAACCCGGCCGCGGCTGCGATGGCTTCCACATACGCCGGCGCGTGGGCGAAGCGGTTCGACGGCAGGATCGTGTAGCCGCCGCCTGCCGTGCTTTCCACCGAAAAGGCGAACCACCCGCCCCGCTGGAGTGCATCTTTGACCTGCGCGAATACCGGTGCCAGGTCGCCGAAGTAGACGAAGACGTCGGCGGCCAGCACCAGGCCGTAGCGGGCCGCCTGCTTGTCTTCACGCAGGAAGTCGCCGATGTCGGCGTTGTCGAGCGCGTCGTACAGGTGCAAGGCATGCGCCTTGTCCAGCATGCGCTGCGACAAATCCACCCCGGTCAAATGCCGTGCCAGCGGCTTCAGGAAGGGCGCGCACAAACCGGTGCCGCAGCCCAGGTCCAGCGCCGCATCGACGGGTGCGTTCACATGCCTGTCGAGCAAATCCTTCAGCAGCGCCGGCGTGCGGTAGCCCAGCACCTCGACCAGGTGGCGGTCGAAGTGGCCGGCGTACTGGTCGAACAATCCTTTTATATAGTCGGGCGGTGCCGCGGCCGGTTGCTCGCCTTGGCCCAGCGCCGCCAGCGCAAAATCGATCTCGGCGGCATCGGCGCCGAGTGCCAGCGCGGCGCGGTAGGCGGCGATCGCATCCGCATTGCGCCCGAGGGCGCGCAACACGTTGGCGCGGTAGTGCTGGGCCAGCGCGTAATTTGGCTGGAGCGCCAGCGCGCGCTCGTAGCTGTCCAGCGCCTGTTCGAGGTCGCCGGATTTCTTCAGGGCGGCGCCGCGCGCGCACCACAGGTCGGCGCGGTTGGCCCGCGCCAGCGCGCGCTCGTAGGCGGCCACCGCCGGGGTGAAGCGCTCGAGTGCCTGCAGCGCATTGCCCAGCGCCAGTAGGGCCTCGGGATCGTCGCGGCGCAGCTGCAGGACGCGTTCGGCGCTGTCGGCGGCCTCCTGGTGGCGCCCCAGGTCGTTCAAGACAATGGCGCGGTAGCACCAGGCTTCCGGATAGTCATGGCGCAGGCCAAGGGCGTGTTCATAGCTGTCCAGCGCCTCGGGCAGGCGGCCCAGGCGGCGCAGCGCGTTGCCGCGGTTGAGCCAGGCGAGCGGATAGCGCGGGTCGAGGCGCAGGGCGGCCTCATAACTGTCGAGCGAGCCTTGCGCATCGCCCAGGTCTTGCAGGGCGGCGCCCAGGTTGGCGTGGGCGCGCGCCTGCGATGCGTCGACCTGCAGGGCGTCGCGGATCAGGTCCACGGCTTGCCGGGCATCGCCGCGCTGGCGGGCGATCACACCCAGCAGGTGCAGGGCGTCGAACTGGCGCGGCGCCAGCGCCAGCACTTGCCCGTACAAATCGTGGGCCGCGTCCAGCCGGCCCTGCTGGTGGGCTTGCAGGGCTTGCTTGAGCAGGGCCTCGTGAGGGGCCTGGTGCGGAGACTGCGGCGGCATCAGCTCCAGCTCAGGTCGGCTTTGGCGAGCGGCAGCTCGCGCACGCGCTTGCCGGTGGCGGCGAAGATGGCGTTGCAGACGGCCGGCGCCAGCGGCGGGAACACCGGTTCGCCCAGGCCCGTGACCGGATAATCGGTCTTCAGGAAATGGGTCTCGATCTTTGTCGGGGTGTCCGGCATGCGCAGCAGCGGGTATTCGTGGAAATTGCTCTGCACGATGCGGCCCTTGTCGATGTCGAGCGCCGGGCCCATGAGTGTGGACAGGCCGTCGATTACCGAGCCCTCGACCTGGTTCTCGGCGCCGGACAGGTTGACGATCTGGGCGCCGATGTCGGTGACCACCACCACGCGGTCCACGGTCAGCTTGCCTTCCTTGGTGACCGTGACCTCGGCCACTTCCGCCACATAACCGCGGTGGCTGAAGTGGAAGGCCACGCCGGCGCCCTGGCCGCGCGCAAACTTGCGCTGGCCCCAGCCGGACTTCTCGGCCACCGCCTTCAGTACATTGCGCATGCGTCCCACGTTGTAGGGCTGGCCGCGCTCGCCAGTGCCGGGCACGATGTCCTTGTCGCCCAGCAGTTCCAGGCGGAACTCGACCGGATCGCGTCCGGCCGCGTGCGCCAGCTCGTCGATGAAGCTGTGGAACACCCAGGCGAACACATTGCTGCCCGGCGCGCGCCACGGTCCCATCGGGATGCGGCACTCGATCGGGGTCTGTTCGAGCAGGCAGTTGGCGGCCCAGCGCCCCGGGAACTCGTCGCCGGACAGGCTGCCGCCGCTGCCCGGCTGCAGCACGCTGCCGCTGCTGCCGTCGCTTTCCTTGCGTTCGATACGGTTGGCGAAAGTGACGAAATGGTTGTGCCAGGCCGACAGCTTGCCCTGGGCATCGACGCCGCCGCGCAGGAAGTGGAAGCCGCCGGCACGGAAATGGTCGTGCTGCATGTCATCTTCGCGGGTCCAGGTCAGCTTGACCGGGGCCTTGACCTTTTGCGCGATGGCGGCCGCGTCGACGATGAAGTCGGACGAGAGCCGGCGCCCGAAGCCGCCGCCGCTGCGCGTGATGTGCAGGACGATGCTTTCCTTCGGGATATTGAAGGTACTGGCGGCCAGGGCCTGGCCCGAACCCGGGTTCTGGGTTGGCGCCCACAGTTCCAGGGTGCCGTCCGGCTTGAACCAGGCGGTGCAGTTCTGCGGCTCCATGCTCGCGTGCGAGATGAAGGGATAGCTGTAGGTGGCTTCCACCGTGTGGGCGGCGCCGGCCAGCGCGGCGGCGACGTCGCCATCCTTGCGCATCACGGCCGCGCCCGGCTGCTTGCTGAGGGCCTGGGCCTGGGCCGTGAACCCGGCCCAGCTGTGGCTGGCGCCTTCGCCTTCATCCCACTCGACCTGCAGCTTCTTGCGTGCGCGCAAGGCGTTCCAGGTCGAGTTGGCGACGATCGCCACGCCCGGCCGCAGGCCATTCAGGTTGGCGGTGCCCTCGACCAGGAAGGCATCCTTGACGCCCGGCATGGCCTTGATCGCTTCCAGGTTGGCTTTGACCGGGCGCCCGCCCAGGGTCGGGCACTTGACGTAGGTCGCGTACAACATGCCCGGCAGCTTGACGTCGATGCCGAACAGCGGGCGGCCAGCGACCACCTGCGCATTGTCGACGCCGCCGATGCGGGTGCCGAGCAGGCGATACGTCGACGGGTCCTTCAACGCCACGCCCTTGAGGTCCGGCACCGGCAGCGTCGCCGCCACCTTGACCAGCGCGCCGTAGCCGAGCTTGCGGTTCGAGGCCTTGTGCTCGACGCTGCCCTTGTCGGTCGTGCACTCGGACGCCGGTACGTTCCAGGCCTGGCTGGCCGCCTGCACCAGGATCGCGCGCGCGGTGGCGCCCAGCTTGTGGAAATTGTCGTAGTTGGTCGGCGTCGAGGTCGAGCCGCCGGCACCTTGCGAGCCGTAGATCGGGTTCAGGTCGCCCTGCACGACGCGCACGTCCTTCCAATCGACGTCGAGCTCTTCCGCGATGATCATCGGCAGCGAAGTCTTGATGCCCTGACCGATCTCCGGCTGCTTGGAGATCAGGGTGACGCGGCCGTCCTGGCCGATGCGGATGAAGGCGTTCGGTGCAAAGTCCCCGTTGGCAGGCGTGTCGGTATTGGCGGACGCGGCGATGGCGCCGCCGGCATGCAGGCCCAGCAGCAGGGAAACGCCGCCGGCGGCGGACTGGCGCAGGAAGCGGCGGCGCGATTCGATGGTCCGGGTCATTTCTTGCCCTTCACAGTGCTGGTCTTGCCGCTGGAGGCGATCTCGGCGGCGCGATGGATGCCGGCGCGGATGCGCACGTAGGTGGCGCAGCGGCACAGGTTGCCGGCCATGGCGTCGTCGATCTGGGCGTCGGTCGGACGCGGCGTCTGCTTCAGCAGCGCGCACGCGCTCATGATCTGGCCCGACTGGCAATAGCCGCATTGCGGCACGTCGAGTTCCTGCCACGCCTGCTGCAGCGGGTGCGCCGCGTTGGCATCCAGGCCCTCGATCGTGGTGATCTTGTGCTTGCCGACGCTCGAGACCGGCATCTGGCAGGACCGGGCCGGCTGGCCGTCGATGTGGACGGTGCAGGCGCCGCAAGCGCCGATGCCGCAGCCGTACTTGGTGCCGACCAGGCCCAGCGTATCGCGCAGGGCCCACAGCAGCGGGGTGTCCGCTTCGACATCGACGGACTGGACCTTGCCGTTGACGTTCAGGTTGTATTTACTCATGTGTCTCAGGAAGTTGCCAGATCATAAGGATCCACATCGTAAACCAAAGCGGATAGGCGGCCAAGCGCCATGGGAGGGCTTGCCCCCCTTGTTCCTATTCCGGCACACATGGCGCAGGGCGTCCGGCGTGGCGGGCCGAAGCGGCGTATAGTCATGACGACATCACGACCTTCGAACGAGAGGACCACCATGCGACTCCGGCACACCATGGTGGCCGCCGGCTGCCTGCTGTTGCAAGGCATGGCCGCGGCCGCCGTCACCGTCAATTACGTGCACGACGACGGCTTCACCGACCTGCCGCGCACGCCCTGGCAGCGCCAGCAGGCGCTGGAAGACATCAGCGAGCATTTCCAGGAACTGGGCAAGGCCTTGCCGGCCGGCCAGGACCTGGTCATCGACGTGCTGGACGTCGACCTGGCCGGGCGCGAGGAGCCGAACGCCTTCGCCCTCAGCGGCGTGCGCATCCTGCGCCGCCAGGGCGACTGGCCGCGTATCCACCTGCGCTATTCGCTGACCGAGGGCGGCAAGGTGCTCAAAAGCGGCGACGCCCAGCTGAGCGACAAGTCCTACGGCAACCGCATCGACAGCTATCCCTCGGACGCGCGCCTGCCTGCCGAGAAGCAGATGATCGACGCCTGGTGGCGCGACACCATCGGTACGGACCGGACCGCGGGGCGCTGATGGCCGCAAGCCTGGATGTCAGCCAGCTCGGCCTGCTCGGTTTCGACGTGTTCGGCACGGTGGTCGACTGGCGTACCAGCGTGGCCCGCACGGCCGCACCCGTGCTGGCGCGCCATGGCGTGCAGGTCGACCCCTTCGCCTTCGCCGACGCCTGGCGCGCGCTGTACCAGCCGGCCATGGAAGCGGTGCGCTCGGGCGCCCGGCCCTGGGTCAAGCTGGACGTGCTGAACCGCGAAAACCTGGACCTGGCGCTGTTGGCGCACGGGATCGAGCCGGGCCGGGTGCCGGCGGCCGAGCTGGATGCGCTGAACCTGGTCTGGGAGCGGCTGGAGCCCTGGCCCGATGCGGTCGAAGGTTTGCGCCGGCTCAAGCGGCATGTGGCCATCGCGCCGATCTCGAATGGCCACATCGCCGGCATGCTGCGCCTGGCGCGCCATGGCGGCCTGCCCTGGGACGTGATCCTGGGCGCGGAGATCGCCCGCAACTACAAGCCGCGGCCGGAAGTCTACCTGGCGTCCTGCGCGGCCGCCGGCCTGGCCCCTGGGCAGGTGGCCATGGTGGCGGCGCATAACGCCGACCTGGCCGCCGCCCGCGCGCTCGGCCTGCGCACGGTTTTCGTGCGCCGTCCGCACGAGCACGGACCGGGGCAGACCAGCGATTTGCAGCCGGAGCAGGACTGGGACATCGTCGCCGACAGCCTGGTCGCCGTAGCGGACATGCTTGCCTGCACCTGACAGCGTATCATCCAGGGAACAGAGACAGCGTTTCGAGGATGAGAAGGCTTATATGGTAATCGTGACCCACAGCGGGAAATTCCATGCGGACGACGCATGGGCGGTGGCGGTATTGAACGTGCTGTATCCCGGCAGCGAGATCGTCCGGACGCGCAATCCGGCCCTCATCGAGGCGGCCGACTTCGCCGTCGATGTCGGCGGGATCTGGGATCCGGCGACGGGCCGCTTCGACCACCACCAGAAAGGGTTCGACGCCGCCCGCCAGAGCGGCGTCGTGTATGCCAGCGCCGGCCTGGTGTGGCGCGAACATGGGGCGCGCTGCGTGCGTGCGCTGGCGGCTGCCCATACCGGCCAGCAATTATCCGAAGACGCCGCGCGCGAGATCGCCTACGCGATCGACGCCGACATCGTGCAATACCTCGACATGTCGGACACCGGCGCCGCCCGCAATGCGCCGGGCAGCTATGGCTTGTCGGCGGTGATCTCCGGCTTCAATCCGAACTGGATGGACGAGCAGCGCATGGGCTACGGCGAGCCGACCGAGGCTTACCGCCTGGAGCAGTTCAAGCGCGCGATGCTGCTGCTGACCGACATCATGGTCAACGCCGTCAAATACCGGGTCGGCGCGTCGCTGGCGGTGCAGCAGGTGCGCGAGTCCGAGGTGCTGGAAGGCGGCCGTGTGCTGTTCCTGAAAAACAGCGCGCTGCCCTGGACCACGGTGGTGCGCAAGGAAATGCCGAAGGTGCTGTTTGTCATCAGCCACAACCTGGGCGAGCAGCGCTACATGATTTCGACGGTGCCGATCGCCGCGGACAGTTTCGACGCGCGCGCCGATTTGCCCGAGGCCTGGGCCGGCTTGCGCGACGCCGAGCTGGCGGCGGTCACCGGCGTGCCGGATGCCGGTTTCTGCCACAACGGCCGCTTCATCGCCGCCGTAAAATCCTACGAAGGCGCGCGCATCATGGCGCGCCAGGCGCTGGCGGCGGTGGACGCGTCCTAGAGTCCCTCCGGATAGGTTTCCGGCGGCTCTGCCGAGTGCCAGCCGCCGCCCGGATCGAGCGGCGTGACCGCGCTGGTGCGGTCGATGTGGATCACGGCGTCGAACTGGCGCGCCATCTGGGCCGAGAAGTAATGGCTGTGGCGCTCGGTGCGCGGCAGGTAGATCACGCCGATCGCGCGTTCCAGGCGGCGCTGCATCAGCGCCTCGCGCGCCGCGCCTTCCTCGCGCAGCGGCAGGAAGAAGCGCGCCATGCCGGCATCGTGCAGCAAGGCTTCATAGCTGCCCGGCATGCCGGGGCGCACCCGCTTGTGCTCGGCCGGCGCATCCCATTCGGAGGCCGCCGTCACGGTGCCCTCGTAGGTCGAGAAGCCGATCAGGCGCGTGTCGCCGTCGTAGGCCTTGCGCGCCAGTTCTCCCACGTTCCACTCGCCTAGCTGGCCGACCTCGGTCGCGCGCGCATCGCCGATGTGGGAATTGTGTTCCCACACCACGATCTTGGCCGGCTCGCCATCCTTCGACAGGTGCCGGGCGAGCGCGTCCAGCGTCTCGGCCATGTGGCTGTCGCGCAGGTTCCAGGACGAGATGCGGCCGCGGAACATGGTGCGGTAATACTCTTCGGCATTCTTGACCAGGCGCGCATTCTGCTGCGCATAGAAGAAGGCTTCGTCGGCGCCGTCCTTGCGCATGTAGTCGAGGGCGCGCTGCTGCAGCTGGTTGAGCTGCTCGATGACGCCTTGCTCGCAGGATTCCGACAGACTGAGGCTGGCCGTGTAGCCGTAGTGCTGGCTGTCTTCCTCGTAGTGGTCGAAGCAGGCGTAGCGCTCGCGCGCCAGCCTGGCCGCCTGCGGGTCGACCTTGTCCAGGTAGCCCAGCACTTCGGAGATCGAGGTGAACATGCTGTACAGGTCGAGGCCGTAGAAGCCGACCTGGCGGCTCGCGTTGTTGCGGTTGTGGCCGTGCAGCCATTCGACGAAGGCCTGCACGTCGGTGTTGCGCCACATCCAGTTCGGGAAGCGCTGGAACCCCGACAGGGCGGCGTCGGCGTCGGCGTCCTCGCCCAGGCCGCGCACGTAGCGGTTGACCCGGTAGGCGTCCGGCCAGTCGGCTTCCACCGCGACCGCGTGGAAACCCTTTTCCTCGATCAGGCGCTGGGTGATGCGGGCGCGCTCTTCATAGAATTCGTGGGTGCCGTGCGTGGCCTCGCCGAGCAGCACGAAACGTGCGTCGCCGACGAGATCGAGCAGGGCGTCGTAGTCGCGCGCGCCGCCGTCCAGGGGCAGGGCGGCGGCGCGGATGGCGTCGATGGCTTCCTTGTCCGACATGATGGACCGGCTCAGTGCAGGAAGCGACGCGCTGGACGCGGCTCGTCCACTGGCACGCGCGGCACCGCACCGCGCTCGATGAAGGACTTCATGCGCGCCAGGTCGTCGTCCATGCGCGACTTCGGATCGGAGCCCAGCAGCGTCGCCAGGCCGTGGCCGAGCACGCCGGCCGGCGGCGTGTACGACATGCGGATGGTGACGTGGGTGCCGCCGCGATGCGGTTCGAACTGGATCGAGCCGCTCTGCGGGATCTCGGCGCCCGGTTCGCTGCGCCACGCCAGGCGGTGCGGACGGCTCTGCTCGGTGAGCACGGAATTCCATGCGAACTCGGTGCCGCCCGGTCCCTTCACCACCCAGTGCGAACGGCGCCGGCCGAGGTCGCGCACCTCGACCACGTGCGACATGAAGCGCGGGAAGTTCTCGTAGTTGGCCCACAGGTCGTACACCTCGTCGGGCGAGGCATCGATGTCGATCGATTTCTCGAAGTCGATGGTCTGGCTCAGGCCCTTGCTCAGGGTGTCGCTCAAGCGGCGCCCCGACAGCAGGCTGCGCAGCGGCTGCCCGGTGACGCCGCGCGCCAGCAGGGCGGCGCCGGCCAGGCCCAGCAGCAGGCCCATGGGCGAGCGGCGCGCCAGCCCGTACAGGCCGAGCAGGCCGCCGCCGATGACGCTCGGATTGCCCAGGGTGGCGCTCCAGTCGGTGCCGCGCAGCGCGCCTTTTACGCGCGCGCCCGCTTCGTCGACGCCGTTGCCGACGCGGTTACCGATACTGTTGCTGGCCCGGTAGCCGATGCTCCTGGCCTTCGATCCCACGTCGCCTGCCTTGTCGCCGGCCTGGCTGATGGCGCTGCCGGCTTTGGAGACGGCTTCGCTGGCGGCGTCGCCGGCGCGGCCGACCGCGCTCTTCGCCTTCGAGATCGTGTCGTCGAGGATGTCGCCGGCGGCCTGGCCCATGCGCGACAGCGAGGACTTCAGGGCCCCGTCCGGCTTGACAGACCCGGCCACATCGAAGGCACGCTCGCGCGCATCGTCGGCGGCCACGCCCAGCCGGCTGCCCGCACCGCGCCACACGTTGCCGAGGGCGCTGGAGGTGCGGTTGCCGGCCGTGCGCACGGCCGCGGCCGATTGCGCACGGCGCGCGCCGCCGCGGTCCGGGTCGAGCATGTACATGAGCAGGGCGCCCGCGGCCGCGCCGCCGAGCAGCTTCGCGAGGTCAAGGCTGGTGTCCGTCATCTGTGTCTTCATGGTGGGGTCCTCGGGTTGGTTGTGGGGACGCCGCCGGGCCCTGCCAGGCGGTCGCCAGCAAATCCTGTACTTCTGCGTCGCCTGTCTGGCCAAAGCTGTCGTACCACTGCCCGACCGAGCGGAAGTGCGCCGGCGTGGCCAGGCAGACCAATGCATCGACCCGGGGCGCCAGCTTGCGCACGGTGTCGGGCGGCGCCACCGGCACGGCCAGCGTGAGGGAGCGCGGCTGCAGGCGCCGCGCCACCTCGATCGCGGCCAGCACCGTCGAGCCGGTGGCGATGCCGTCGTCGACCAGGATCGCGTCGCGTCCATGCAGGTCGAGCGGGGCGCGGCCGGCGCGGTAGGCCTGCTCGCGCCGCGAGAGTTCCGCCAGCTCGCGCGCCGTCACGTCCTCGACGTCCTGCGCGCTCACGCCCATCAGTCCCGGCACGTCCGGTGACAGCACGCGCACGCCGCCACTGCCGACCGCACCCATCGCGAACTCCTCGTGCCGCGGCATGCCCAGCTTGCGCACGATGAGGATATCGAGCGCGATGCCGAGTTGCCGTGCGATGGCGAACGCAACCGGCACACCGCCGCGCGGCAGCGCCAGCACGACGGCATCGGGCTGGTGCGCGTGGCGGGCAAGCCGTGCGGCAAGCAGCCTGCCCGCATGGTCGCGGTTCTCGAAGCGGTGGTGTGCGGTCATACGGCGCTGCGGCTCCTGCCCATGTGGGGCCGCAAGCCGCGCACGGCGGCAAGCGAGCCCGGTTACTGGATCGTCAGGCGCCGCGGCGCGCTGCCCTGTTTCTTGGGCAGCGTCAGCATCAGGATGCCGTTCTCGAGCCTGGCTTCGGCGGCGGCGTCGTCGACCTCGGACGGCAGCGTGAAGCTGCGCTGGTACCTGCGTGTCGAGCGTTCAGAGTACACCACCTGCTCACCCTGGCGCTGTTCGTTTGCCTGCAGACACTCGCCCTCGATCGTGACGCGCTGGCCGTCGATCGACACCTTGATGTCTTCTTTCTTGACGCCGGGAAGTTCGGCCTGGATTTCGAAAGCCTGGTCGTGTTCGCTGACGTCCAGGCGTGGCACGGCCAGCCCTTCGTCCTGCATGCGCCCGCCTTGCGCCAGCGGGGCGAAGAAATCCTGGAACATGCGCTCGACCATGCTGCCGAACTGGTCTTCCATCGTGCCCGGGCGGTATCCCGCCAACGGGGCATTGCCTCTGCGGATCAGGTTCATTTTCAAGGTCCCTCCTTTATGGATGACACGGCGCCATGCCGGCGTCGCACTCAATTTATAGGGCGGCCGGCAACGCTTTGCAAGGACCGCACGGACGCGCCGAAGCCCAGCCGGACGCGGGTTTGACGCAGGCCAGAATGCGGACCGATCCGGGGAATTTCCGGCCTGCGGCGCGCTCTATGACAGGAGGAGGAGGGCATGTCGGCGCGGCACCGCAGGAAGCGGGCGCGCCGCAGCGCGTGTCTTAACCGAGGTTGCGCTTGTGGAAGCGCAGGTGGTCTTCGACGAAGGTATGGATGAAGTAATAGCCGTGGTCGTAGCCTTCATGGCGGCGCAGTTCCAGCGGCTGGCCGACGGCGCGGCAGGCTTCCTCGAAAGCGTCCGGGTGCAGCTGCTCGGCCAGGAATTTGTCGGCCAGGCCCTGGTCCACCAGGATGCCCTTGGGGAAGGGCGCGCTGCCGCTGTCCGCCATCAGCTCGGTCGCGTCGTAGGCGCGCCAGGCGGACCGGTCCTCGCCCAGGTAGCCGCTAAAGGCCTTGTGGCCCCAGGGGCAGCGCGTCGGCGCGGCGATCGGGGCAAAGGCCGAGACCGAACGGAACAGCGCCGGGTTGCGCAGCGCCAGCATCAGGGCGCCATGGCCGCCCATCGAGTGGCCGAAGATGCCGACGCGGTCCGGGTCGGCCGGCAGTCGGGCCAGCACCAGTTCGCGCAGTTCCAGGATGTGGCTGTACATGCGGTAGTGGCGCGACCAGGGCTCCTGCGTTGCGTCGACGTAGAAGCCGGCGCCGACGCCGAAGTCCCAGGCATCCGTTTCGCCGGGCACGCCGGCGCCGCGCGGGCTGGTGTCCGGCGTCACCAGGATCAGGCCCTGTTCGGCCGCCACGCGCTGGGCGCCGGCCTTGATGGTGAAGGTCTCTTCGGTGCAGGTCAGGCCGGCCAGGTAGAACAGCACCGGCAGGCGCTGGCTGTCGTGGCCCGGCGGCAGGTAGACCGAGAAGCGCATCGGCAGGCCGATGGCGGTGGAATCGTAACGGTAGAAGCGCTGCACGCCGCCGAAGCAGGCGTGTTCGCTGAGGAGTTCGGGCATGGTGTCGTCCATCGCGTTCCCTCTTTTATATGTGATGAAAGCGCAAGTATGCCCGATCTCGCTCGTCGGCGTTCCGGACGACGCGAATAGCGCCGGGCAGGGCGACGACTACCGGCGCCATGCCTTGCTCGACAGTGCGAACCATGCGCAGCGCGCTTGCGGCGGCCCGGTACCGTGCGGCGTCGATGCCGCGCCCGCTCAGCCGCCGCCGATGCCGCGCATCACACGGCCCGTACCCTCGCATTCCGGGCATTGCTTGCCATTGTCGAGCTTGCCGCTGCCGCCGCAAGTCTCGCACAAGTCTTCGCCGGCGCCCGGGGTGCCCGGTTCGGCTTCGTCGCCGGGTTTCAGGTCCGGATCGGGAGTCATGCTCATGGGAGGCCTCTGCTCAGGAGTGGATGATGTGGCCATTCTAGGCCGCCGCGGCCGGGTGTGGCGCACGCGCGGCGCTCATGCGGCCCGCATGGCGTGTCACGGCGATTTCATGTGGATGTGCGAAATTGAGCTTGACTTTGGCACATGTTGGCAAATACTGCCTTTGCCTCAAACCTTCCCTTTCCCCGTCAAAGTCAGGAGCTGCGATGACCCAGGATACCCAGGACCAAGCCGGCGAATTCGCCGTCCCTTACCAACGGCGTGACGCCCGCCAGAAAGACATCGTCGACCTCGGGATTGCGCTCCAGCAGCGCAGCAATACGATGTCGGCCGTGGAATACCTGCGTTCGCAGGACGTCGGTCACGATGTCATCGAGCGGGTGCTGACCGAACCGGGGCGCAGGCGTTCATGGTGTTTCTGAGGCACGGGATTTTTGTTATGCACAAAAATTTCCCGTAGGTATCTTGCATAAAAATTTGATTTATGCGCTACTTGACCTCGTAAACCTTTGATTTTGCGTAGCTCACAAGTTGCTTGCGGAACGGGCAAATTGTTGGAAGCCGCATCCTGACTTGGTTTCACGATGTCAAGAGGGTGTTTTTCCACATGGTTATTCACAGAATTTGTGGATATCTGACAAATACCATGGTCAGGATTGCGCTATCTCAAATCGGCCCATGCGTACTCATGCATGGGCTGTTCCATTGATGCGATTTTGCTACAAAAGTGCCATGCTGCGCCGCACAAGCACCTTGCGCAACAATACTGGACAAATGTACAGTTATAGCACTTTCGCCAAATCGCCATGTCCGCCGCCACCGCCCACGCCCCCGACCCCGTCGACAAGCAAGCCGACGACCCCACCGCCGCGCCGGATCCATTCGCCGATCTGAATCCGCAGCAGCGTGAAGCCGTCGAACACGGCGTGGGAACGGCGTGCGCGCAACCCTTGCTGGTGGTGGCCGGCGCCGGGTCCGGCAAGACCAACACGCTGGCGCACCGGGTGGCGCGCCTGATCCAGGCCGGCGCGGATCCGCAACGCATCCTGCTGCTGACCTTTTCGCGTCGGGCCGCGAATGAGATGGGGCAGCGCGCGGCCGGCGTCCTGCAACGCCTGTTCGGCATCCGGGGCGGCAGCCAGGCCGTGGCCAGCCTGCCCTGGGCCGGTACTTTCCACGCCATCGGCGCGCGCCTGCTGCGCGAGTACGCCGGGCGCATCGGCCTGGAAGCCTCGTTCACCATCCACGACCGCACCGATGCCGAAGACCTGATCGGCATGGTGCGCCACGACATCGGCCTGTCGCAGACGGCCAAGCGCTTTCCATTGAAAGGCACCTGCCTGGCGATCTACTCGCGCGTCGTCAACAGCCGCGAGCCGCTCGAGCAGGTGCTGCAATCGACCTTTCCCTGGTGCGCCGAGTGGGAAGAACAGCTCAAGCGCCTGTTCGGCGCGTATGTCGACGCCAAGCAGGAACAGAACGTGCTCGACTACGACGACCTGCTGCTGTTCTGGGCCGAGATGGCGTCCGACCCGGAGCTGGGACCTGAACTGGGCGCCCTGTTCGACCACGTGATGGTCGACGAGTACCAGGACACCAACCGCCTGCAGGCGGCCATCCTGCACGGCATGAAGCCGGACGGGGCGGGCGTGATGGTGGTCGGGGACGACGCCCAGTCGATCTATTCCTTCCGCGGCGCCACGGTGCGCAACATCCTGGACTTCCCCCAGCAGTTCTCGCAGCCGGCGCGCCTCATCACGCTGGACCGCAACTACCGCTCGACGCAGCCGATCCTGGACGCCTCGAACGCGGTGATCGCGGCGGCGCTGGAGCGCCATGCCAAGACCCTGTGGACGGACAGGAAAAGCAGCGCCAAGCCGCAACTGGTCCTGATCCCGGACGAGGCCGAGCAGGCGCGCTGGGTCTGCAACCAGGTGCTTGCCCAGCGCGAAGCCGGCGTCAAGCTGACCCAGCAGGCGGTGCTGTTCCGCGCCGCCAGCCACAGCGCGGCGCTGGAGCTGGAACTGGTGCGGCGGAACATCCCCTTCGTCAAGTTCGGCGGGCTGAAATTCCTGGAGGCGGCCCACATCAAGGATCTGCTGGCGGTGCTGCGCTTCGCCCAGAACCCGAGCGGCCGGCTGGCGGGCTTTCGCGTCGCCCAGCTGATCCCCGGTATCGGCCCGGCCACCGCGGCGCGCTTCATGGACGCGGTGGCTGAGGCGGCGGAGCCGGTGGCGGTGGTCGACGCCTTTGCCGTGCCGGCAAGGGCGCGCGGTGACTGGGATGCCTTTGCGGCGCTGTTCCGCAGGCTGCGCACGCCGGGCCTGCGCTGGCCGATGGACGTGGAGCTGGTCAAGGATTGGTACCAGCCTCACCTCGAGCGTCTGTACGACGATGCGCCGGTGCGCATGGCCGACCTCGAGCAACTGGTGGCGCTGGCCGGCGGCCATGGATCGCGCGAGTCCTTCCTCACCGAGCTGACGCTCGATCCGCCGGAAGCGACCAGCGACCGCGCCGGAGCGCCGCTGCTGGATGAGGACTACCTGATCCTGTCGACAATTCATTCGGCCAAGGGCCAGGAGTGGAAGTCGGTGACGGTGCTGAACGTGGTCGACGGCTGCATCCCGTCCGACATGTCGACCGGCAGCGCCGACGATATCGAGGAAGAGCGGCGCCTGCTGTATGTGGCGATGACGCGTGCCAAGGAACACCTGCAACTGGTGGTGCCGAACCGGTTCTTCATCAGGCAGCAGGCGCAGATGGGCGACCGCCACGTATATGCGCAGCGCACGCGCTTCGTCACGCTGGCGATGCTGAAGCATTTCGAGGAAGCCGTATGGAACGATGCCAATACGCCGCACAGCCGCAAGCCGATGCCGGACACGGTACGCATGCTGGTGCGCGAACGGGCGCGCAATGCGTGGAAATGAAGCCGGGTTCGCAGCTGGATGCGCAGCACTTATCCCCCACGCTGCAATTTTGTAGGAATTTGCCTAATTACCACACCCTGCTCAAAACGGGGGCACGTGCAAGTCCTTGATTTTCAAGGCGTTCAGTTTTGCCTCTTGAATGGGCATTTTGTTGAAACCCGCATCCTGACTGCGCTTCCGGCTTGTCAAGAGGCGCTTGTCCACACAGTTATCCACATTTCTTGTGGATATCAAAATAAAGGCTGTGGAATCAAGACTTTAGAGAATGAACTTGAGACGGTGGTTAGCATTTTCGTAATGTTAATAATTACTCACAGAAATGATCAATCACGCGTGTTGCATGAAATATATTTGAAAGGAAATTTCATCACAAAACGTTTGATGAAATAAAATTTCACTCGAGAAATTAACAGAAGTCAGGATGACAGGGAATCCTGCAGCCGGCGCAACGCATCCAGTGCACCCGACGCGATGCCGACACCTCTGCCCGAAGACACTCTGTGCTCGCGTGGATTGATACGGATCAGCGGCACCAGCTGCGCCTCGCACATGCGCCGCACCGACGGCACGTCGCTCCCTGCGCCGAGTTCGATGACCACGGGGCGCCGCACGCGGCCGAGCCAAGTTTCCAGGCGCGCGTACTGGTCTTCGGTGCGGTTGTCGAGCCAGGCGCTGTCGTTGAACATCAGGATGTTCGGCCGCGCCAGCGCGCCGCAGCGGGGACAGTGCGGCAGCGGCGGCGCCATCAGGCAGGTGGCGGGATCGATGCGCGGTTCGACCGCGTCGGCCGGCCAGATGGCGTCGCTGCAGGGGCGGGTGCACTGCAGGTGATGGATCGAGCCGTGGCATTCGACGATGCGCCCGGCGTCGAAACCGGCGCGCTGGAACTGGCCGTCGACGTTGCTGGTGAAGACGAAGCTGCCGTGCGCCAGGCGCTCGCCCAGCGCGCGCAGGATGGCGAAGCCTTCGTGCGGCACGGTGGCCCGGTACAGCGCCAGGCGGTGGCCATAAAAGCCCCAGGCCAGTTCGGGGTTGCGGGCGAAGTGGCGCGGGTTGGCCATCTCCATGAAGCGGATGCCGAGCGCGGCCAGCGGCGGATAGGCGCGCCAGAATCCCTGGTTGCCGCGGAAGTCGGGCAGACCTGAATCGACGCCGATGCCGGCACCAGCGCCGATCAGGAGGGCATCGGCATCGCGCACGCAGGCGGCGGCTTGGGCGATGGCGGCATCGAGGCTGGTGGTCATGCGTTTTCCTTTACGGATCGGAACAGCTGACAGTGTGCCATGCGCAAGGAATACGATGTGGCGGCGCCGGGCGTCCTGCTATATTGTCGACATCGTTCGCGGCGAGCGGTTAATCCTTCGAAAGGACCAGCATGCAATCCTGGACCATGACCCCTGGAACCTATCCCGCTGCGGGCGCCGGCTGGAGGTCGCCTTATCTGGCGGTGTCGGTGCTGGCGCACCTGGCCTTGCTGGGCGGCCTGATGGCCGTCGGACCCGGCACGCCGACGCAGGCCGCCAGCCAGGCACAGCGCGAACGGATCGAGGCATCGCTGCAACGTACCCGCGTGGTCGAGCTGCAACAGCACGTCGAGCGCCTCGAGGCGATCCGGCGCGAGCTGGAGGAGGGCGGCGCACGGCGGCAGCCAGCCGGCGAGGATGTGCCGGTGCAAGCAGGCGACCCCGCCGCGCTGGCCGCCAGGGCGCGCCAGCTCAGCGCGACGATCCGGGACCTGGACACCGGGGCGCGCGCCAAGGCGCTGGCGGCCCTGCTGCATATTCCCGACGCCATGGCGCGCGCCAGGCTGGTGGCCGAGGCCGCCAAGCCGGCGCAGGCGAACGTACTGGCGCCGGCCAGGCGCGACATCGAGCGCCAGGCCGAGCAGGCGCAAGCGGCATTGCAGCATGCCCGCAACGAAGCCGCCAGGCAGCGCGATGGCGTTCGGGTGCGGCGCGGCCCGGGCGCCACGCCGCCTGCTGACGGGCAGGCGCCGCGAATGGCAACGGAGGAAGGCAAGCAGACAGGCTGGGCCGCAGCAAAAGGCAGCGGCGCCGGCGGCAGCGGCGACGCCAGCCGGGACAAGGGCGGCAGCGCCGCGCCCGGCGCGGGCCTGGACGGCAGGCATGACGGCGGCCCGGCCGGCACCGCGATTCCGCTGCCCGAGCGGCTCGGCGCCGGCGCCATGCCATTCGGCCCGAGCGGCACGGGTTTCATCCCCGCGGTCACCGGCACGCTGCACAAGGTCAGGGGCGCGACCATCGGGCCCGGGGGCGAATTCGGCAACCGCCTGCTGCTGGACGACTGGCAGGTCATCGGTCCGTTCCCCGGCCGGCGCGACCGCAACTACGCCGCCAACCCGGCCTATGCCCCGGAACGCGCGGTCCTGCTCGACGCCGTCTACGAAGGCAAGGGCGGGCGCCTGCTCGGCTGGACCTCGGTGAAGGGCGGCGCCTATCCCCTGAGTCCGCCGGTACTGGCCGAGGACGCCGTCTACTACGCCTACACCGAAATGCGGCTGGACCGGGACCGCGACCTGTGGGTCTGGCTGGGCGCCGACGACCATGCGCGGCTGTGGGTCAACGACGAACTCGCATACGCGGGCGCGCCGGACGACAAGCAGTGGTTCTTCGCCCAGGCGCACGGCGCCGACCAGGACCGCTTGACCCGCGACTGGAACATGACCGAGGCCAGGCGTCTCGTGCATTTCCACAAGGGCGTCAACCGCCTGCTGCTGAAGCTGTCGAACGGCCCGAGGCACGTATTCTTTTCGGTGGTGCTGACGCCGGCCTGATCAGGGCGCGTCGATGCGGCGCTGCAAGGCTTCGAGCTCGGCCAGGAAGCGCTCGGCGGCGAGCAGCGGCGGCCACGGTTCCCACGGCCGGCAACCGTAGGCGGCCGCAAGCGGATCGTCCTGCAGCACGGCCGAGCGGATCTTGAGCGTGTCGCGCACTTCCTTTTCCGACCAGCCGGCCACGTGCACGGCTTCGCTGGCGGCGGCGATGCGGTCGGCGCGCTTGTGGCGCTGGTGTTCGGCCGGCGTCCAGGCCGGCAAGCCGTAGCGCAGGAACACGGCCTGCTCCAGCCGTAGGGTGAGGGCGCGGAAACCGTCGCCGAGGAAGGGCTTGATCGGCGAGACCGCGTCGAAGCCGAGCAGGCCTTCCTCGGCGTCGTGCAGCAATTCGCGCAGCTCGATGACGGGCGGCAAGGGCGTGGCGGACGCGGCGCGGCGCAGCAGCATCACGGATATCGAATGCTGGGCCACCGACAGCGGCAGCGGCCAGGCCGTGTGGCCGCCCCAGCGGTAGGTACGGGCCAGGCCGAGTGCCAGGTCGGCGTCGTCCCAGTCGAAGGGGGTGGGATTCAACAGATCGAGCCGCTTGCCGGAAGGCATGCGGACCCAGGCGCGCATGGGAAGAGAACTCATGCGCCGATTTTACACACTGGCGCATGTCCACCCCGCGAGATTGATATGGCCGAAATCCCGTACCGCGCAGCGCACTACACTGGACTGCGCAGACAGATGGGGTGAGCCATGGCTGAGGTTCCAAAACGCATCGATTGCGATGTGCTGGTGGTGGGCGGCGGCATCAACGGCGCCGGGATCGCGCGCGACGCCGCCGGCCGCGGCTTGCGTGTGGTGCTCTGTGAAAAGGACGACCTGGCGGCGCACACCTCGTCCGCGTCCAGCAAGCTGATCCATGGTGGCCTGCGCTATCTCGAGCATTACGAATTCGGCCTGGTGCGCAAGGCGCTGGCCGAGCGCGAGGTGCTGCTCAAGAGCGCGCCCCACATCATGCATCCGCTGCGTTTCGTGATGCCCCAGCGCACCGCGGAAGGCCCGTCCGGCGAGGCGGCGGGACAGCGCCCGGCCTGGATGATCCGTGCCGGCCTTTTCCTGTACGACCATCTGTCGCGGCGCGATTTCCTGCCGCCGTCCGGCAGCATCGACCTGCGCGCCGACCCGGCCGGCGCCGCGCTGCAGCGCCGCTTCGCGCGCGCCTTCGCGTATTCCGACGCCTGGGTCGACGATGCGCGCCTGGTGGTGCTGGCCGCCATGGACGCGCGCGAACGCGGCGCCACCGTCCTCACGCGCACGCGCTGCGCCGCGCTGCGGCGCGAGGCGGCGCGCTGGTCGGCCACGTTGGCCGGCCCGAAGGGCGAGCTGCTGGTGCAGGCGCGCTGCCTGGTGAACGCGACCGGCCCGTGGGCGGCGCACTTCCCGCACGAGGCGGGCGGCACCGTGAGCCCCTCGGGCAACCGCACGCTGCGCCTCATCAAGGGCAGCCACATCGTCGTGCCGCGCCTGTTCACGCATGGCCAGGCCTACCTGCTGCAGCAGCCGGACGGCCGCATCGTGTTCGCGCTGCCCTTCGAGGGCGCGTTCACGCTGGTCGGCACCACCGACGTCGAATATACGGGCGAGCTCGACCGGGTGGCGATCAGCGCCGCCGAAACCGCCTACCTGTGCGAGGCCGTCAACCGCTGCTTCGAGCGCCGCATCGGCCTAGATGACGTGGTGTGGAGCTTCGCCGGCGTGCGTCCCCTGATCGGCGGCGACGGCGGCGCCAGCGCCAGCAGCGCCAGCCGCGATTACCGGCTCGAGACCGACACCCACGGCGCGCCCATGCTGTCCGTGTACGGCGGCAAGGTGACGACCTTCCGCCGGCTGGCCGAGCAGGCGGTCGACTGGATCGCCCCGAGCCTCGGCCGCCGCGCGGCAGGCTGGACCGCGCAGGCCTGCCTGCCCGGCGGCGATCTGTTCGGCAAGACGCCGGATGCGCGCGGGGTGCTGGAATTCGACGCCTGGCTGCGCACGCGCCAGCAGCAGTACGCCTGGCTGGCGCCGGCGCTGTTGCAGCGCTACGCGCGCGCCTACGGCACGCGGCTGGGCACGCTGCTGGCACATTGCCGCACGCGTGCCGACCTTGGCGAGGAAATCGTGCCGGGGCTGTTCGAGGTGGAACTGGATTACCTGCGGCGCCAGGAATGGGCGTTTGCCGCCGAGGACGTGCTGTGGCGCCGCACCAAGCTGGGCCTGCACGTGGCGCCGGGGGCGGCGGCGCGGGTCGAGGACTGGCTGCGCGCCCGCGAAACCGGACGCGCGCCGGCGGTGGCGCCGGGACCGGGCAGCATCAACCCGGCCTAGATCCCGGCCTCCGTGCGGCGGCCTCAGTGCGGCGGCCTCAGTGCGGCGCTCTCAGTGCCGCGTCTGCTCCATGCGCGGCAGCAGCGCCGCCAGGATGCCCAGCAGCGGCAGGAAGGAGGCGATGCGGTATACCTGTTCGATGCCGGCCACGTCGGCGATATGGCCCATGGCCGCCGCGCCGATGCCGCTGACGCCGAACATCAGGCCAAAGAAGATGCCGGCGATCATGCCGACCTTGCCCGGCACCAGTTCCTGTGCGAACACGACGATAGCGGAAAAGGCGGACGACATCACCAGCCCGATCACCACCGACAGCACGCCGGTCCAGAACAGGTCGGCGTAGGGCAGGGCCAGCGTGAACGGCGCCGCGCCCAGGATCGAGACCCAGATCACGCGCTTGCGGCCGATGCGGTCGCCGATCGGCCCGCCCGCGAAAGTGCCGGCGGCCACCGCGGCCAGGAACAGGAACAGATACATCTGCGCGGTCTCGACCGGCACCTGGAATCTTTCAATTAAGTAGAACGTGTAATAGCTCGACAGGCTGGCCATGTAGATGTACTTGGAGAACACCAGCATCGACAACACCGCCAGCGCCTGGAACACCTTGGCGGGCGGCAGCGGCGAAGCGGCATGCGCGCCGGTCTTTTTCACTGCATTCCTGAGGTGGCTGCCATACCAGCGGCTCACGCCGACCAGCACGATGACCGCCACCAGGATGAACAGCATGAACCAGGCGATCCGCCCCTGGGCGCGGCCGACGATGATGGCGGCCGCCAGCAGCGGTCCCAGCGCCGAGCCGAGGTTGCCGCCGACCTGGAACAGCGATTGCGCAAAGCCGAAGCGGCCGCCCGAGGCCAGGCGCGCCACGCGCGAGGCTTCCGGGTGGAAGGTCGAGGAGCCGACGCCGATCATGCCGGCCGCCACCAGCAGCATCGGGTAGCTGGTCGACACCGCCAGCAGGCCGACGCCGGCCAGGGTCACGCACATGCCGACCGGCAGCAGGAAGGGAATCGGGTGCTTGTCGGTGTAGAGGCCGATCCAGGGCTGGAGCAGCGAGGCGGTGCACTGGAAGGTCAGCGTGATCAGGCCGACCTGGGCGAAGCTGAGCGAGAACTCCTGCTTGAGCAGCGGATAGATGGCGGGCAGCACGGCCTGCACGCAATCGTTCAGCAGGTGGACGAAGGCGACGGAAAACAGGATCTGCAATACCGTGCCGCTCGGGACGGCGGGGCCGCGCGCGGGCGCGGACGAGGTCGACGGTGTGGTCATGTGGATGATGCGGATGCATGCATGGAAAAGAGCTTGCCAGTGTAATATGGAAGGCTCGAACGCATATTCCATTTTTCGTCGCCAAAGTGACACTCCTGCCTTCCCCGCGCTACCGTCCGCGCCTGGACAAGCTGCCGCGCGCCGTGACCGCCGTGCCCTCGCAAGCCGGGCATGGTGCGCTGGTCGAGGCGCACAGCCATGCCTGGGCACAGCTGCTGTACGCCAGTGAAGGCGTGATGCGGGTGCGCTCCGAATTCGGCGTCTGGATCATCCCGCCGCGGCGCGCGCTCCTGATTCCGCCCGGCGTCGTGCACGAAGTACGCATGCTGAGCCGGGTGAACATGCGCGCCCTGTACATCGAAGCCGATGCGGCCGCCGCGGCCGGCGGCCTGACGACGGGTTGCAAGGTGCTCGAAGTCAGCCCGCTGTTGCGCGAGCTGATCCTGGCGCTGTCGGCCGAGCCGCTCGACTATCCGGCCGGCGGCCGCGGCGATCACCTGGCGCAATTGATCCTGTCCGAGCTGGCGGCCATGGAAACCGTGCCGATCGCGGTCCCCTGGCCGCGCGACCGCCGCCTGCAGGCATTGTGCGCCGACATCATGGACGCGCCCGGCAGCGCGCGCACGCTGGAAGACCGGTCGCTCGAGGCCGGCGCCAGCGCGCGCACCCTGATCCGCCTGTTCCCGAAGGAGACCGGCCTGCATTACCGCCAATGGGTGCAGCAGGTCCACCTGGCGCACGCCTTCGAAGGGCTGGCGCGCGGCGAGAGCGTCGGCGCCATTGCCGGGGCGCTCGGCTACGCCAGCCCGAGCGCCTTCACCAGCATGTTCCGCCGCCTGCTGGGCAAGACGCCGCAGCACTACCTGGCCGAGTGGCGCGCCCGAACCTGACCCTGCCGGACGCCGCCGGATGGCGCGCTGTGACAGACTCGATGCCATCGGATCATTGATAGCAAAGGAGTGCACCATGGCAAACGACCAGCAAAACCAGCAAGCCGACCAGCAGGACCAGCAGGACCA
>Ga0265780_10000814_pt1 | contig 46363 bp, 35 predicted proteins | sample P1T30metagenome_FD_192432 | JGI IMG/M metagenome (GOLD analysis project Ga0265780, IMG submission 192432) | Plant litter microbial communities from East Loma Ridge, Irvine, California - P1 T30 | ecosystem: Environmental > Terrestrial > Plant litter > Unclassified | place: USA: California... | reverse complement strand
CCATCGAGATCGAGTCTCGAAGGAAGTCATTTGGGACACGAAATATTGGCCCGCAGAACAGCCCCCGATACCATACCACATCCTTCCAGCAACGCGGCCTTGCGACAAGATCGATCGTCTCAGCGGTCTTCCCCACGACCTTCGCGTTGAGATTCTATCATATCTCCTGCTGCCGAATATCAGGGTACGTTTGGGCTGCCCAGAGATAGTCGACCACACACTGAACAGCATGGCCTTGGTGTCGAAGTCCTGGCGAGATCAGGAAGACGCCTTTTGCGGCCACGCGCTGCTGGTCTGGAAGCAGAGCGTGAGCAAAGCAAGCGCATCGGAGTATCTCGCAAATCTGGACTCGTGGGTTGAGTGGCGAGCGCTGAAGTCGTACACATCGTGTGCTCGCATGGAGTACGTGTTTCGGACAAGGACCTTTTGTGTCTTGTGTGGAGGTAGTAGAGAGTACTTGGTGTTGTCGACTACTCTCGGGACGATGTGGTGCAGAAACGACCAAGGGTGGCAGGACGGGGATGAGGAGTCTTATCAAAAATGGCGCGGATATTGATCAGCCAGACACATCGAAAGCATCTCTGCTGCGAATCAACTGGACTGCCGCATTGGTTGGTTATTGCCATAACCCGGCGGCGGCGCATTGCCATCAGCTTCGCGATTCCTGGGACGAACGGCAGCGGCAGCAGCACTACTCCCCTCTCCGTCACCAGTAACATCCTCATATCTCGGCAAAGCTTCATCGTCTTTTTCATCTTCACTTTCATAGTTTCTCTCAACGGCAGACTTCTCAGCCCTTCGTTCTGTTTCAGCCTGCAGCTGCCTGTACTTCCTCTCGGTCTCGAGATTCTTCCTACGCTTCGCTTCTTTCTTCTCAGTAATCCGATCGTGGATCATCGCACCGGCGAGAATGATGAGAGCAGCCATATTTCTTGTAAGTTGGCGGGTGGCAAATGGTACCGATCGTGAGTGACACAGAGGAAGGGAGGGTGGGGTGATGTCTCGCTCGGCTTGATGTAGAACGCTGTAACAATTCGAGGCTTTCTTTGTGGATGGATAGTGGCGGAAGTGTATTTTCCAGATAAGTAGGTAGGTAGAACAGACGAGAGAGGGAACGGATATCTCGAAAGCGTTCAAGGCTTCGCATTAATATGACCGCCTCATCCGCGCCACATCAAAACCAAGACTCGTCTCGATCCTATCGTCCAAAAGTCTCTGACGCCATCCAAGACCTGATGAGCAACAAAGGCTTGTCCCTCGGTCAGACGCACACAAGGTGGCAACGAGGAGAAGCGAGTAAGCGAGAGCTCTCGGCACATCGAGCCGACGTCCCTCACTTCCTCAAACCTCAAACGGGCACTACAGTACTAGATTGATCAAACGACCAAGGAAGATCCGAGACCTCAAATCGTCAGAATATCATCTGGAAATAGATCTTCACGATGAAAAAAAATGAAGCATCAAGACATTAACGAAGTTGTCTCGAACAGCCTGGAACCCATCCAGTCAGTCAGCCAATTCGATTGCGAAATACATGTACAGTAGATGGGTGTCTGTAGCAGTGTTGCAAGTGTCAACACAACCCGAAACAGTTAACCACCTACATAGTTAGCAACAATGAATAGAAATAACGCCTCAACTGAACCCATCCCAAACAGATAAATGCGTATTCCTATCAAATCACCACCTCGACACACAAGTCTCACCACCCAGCATTACTTCGCAAAGAGATAGGTAGCTAGCCTGTAGCACAAACATAAGAACTCAAAAAAAAACTCCACATCAGAAGACTCCCCACTTTCTGCTCCATCTCACCTTCGATCCTGAAACACGCCTGCCTGCTTACACGCATGGAGAACGACGAACTGATGTGTTTGCATGGGCCAGTGTGAGGGAAACCCAGCCCAGGCCGCCCTTTCACGTGAAAGATCCAATACGGACATGTTGACAGCCGTCCGTGGTACGAGTATCCGGATTGGCGGTCTGACTGTATGTGTGCCTTGTTCCTGTCCTTGTTAATGTACCCACCTACGGGTCCTGAATATGAGAGAGAGAGAGGGACAGAGCTAACCGCGATACCTCTATTCTTGATCGCAAATCAACCCGTTGGGCAAGTACAGTACCTAAAAGTTTTGACTCGGAACGGGTGAATCCTCATCGAACGCGGTCTGGGCCTTTCGAGCCATTGAGGAGCTTCTTCCCTGGGAGCTGCAAGTACATTTCAAAGGTACTGTACGTATCCAACTTCGCGAGGAACAACGGAACATCGGAAGACGGTAGACCACGTCAGCAGCAAGCGAAAAAGACCGGCACCGGAAACCTACAGATCTGTCAGCGCAAGCCAAGACGAACCGTGAAAGCGGCTCGCGGCATGTTGAGAGGTGATACGACACGACACCCGGCCAGAAAACAGGCTTGGTGGACTCGAGAGCGTCGGTACTACGTGACACAACACACAACAAAGTCGGCAATGATCAGAGAATGACAAGAGTCGAAGCAAGCATCCATCACATTAGCTCAAGCGCTATCTAGACCTCTTCCGGGCACGGAGCCAAACAGTACACCCTCTCTGCATACGTCTTTTGTCAAGAAACGGAAGGAGAGAAAAGAGTAGACCCCACAAGAGTGTAACAATGCAACGTCCACCATTCAGGCTCGCTCTCAGTCGGTCAAAATTCGAATATGCCAAGGAGGAGGAAAAGGAAGAGAGGAATCAAAACTCCGGCTCCATTCTTCGCTCGCGCCGAATTTCCCCAATTGATCGAATCTCCAATTAACACCCAGAAAAGACAAACAAAGAAGTAGTTCCCAAGATGCAAGCGCTTAGTCCAGTCGAGTTTCGCGGCAGTAGCGGCGGAAAAGTAAAGTATTCAAGAAAGTTTTTGTGAGCAATAGCGACAGGAAGGGCAATCAAGGCCGATGCAATAAAACAGAAATTGGTGCCCGTCTTCTTGTCGTCCTTTGCTCTCCGAGCCAGACCTTGAAGAGCAGAAATGATTGTGCTTCCGTGGATCTTTCGCCACGTGAACGCCTGTTGGGTTTTGCTGAAAGCGGAGTGGGAGCGTTCGCGTCCCGTGTGTCAAAAGAAGTGGTAGAGGTGTACTCCCGCGTCGTTCGTATGCTCGTTCTGCGGTGAGTCTGGTGTCTGAGTTTTGGAGTGTAATGTGGTCAGGCGTGGTGTCATTAGAAGAAGTGCGTGTGAGGCTTGCTCTGTTCATGGACCTCCATCTCCTGTTGCATGTAGGGTCAGCATTTGCATCATTAGCATTCGAGAAAGACATTTACACACCATTTTGAACGTGTTGAGCTCCTCCTTGATCTGCTGCGCCAAGATAGGAGTCAATCGGTTGCAAGTCGCAATGTCGCCGCGACGGTCGTAGTCAGAAGCGCTCCATGCGTCGTGGAATTGTATGCGAGGAGAGAAGGTAATGCCTTTGCCGCCGGTAGGTGTTGCTGGCATGCTCCTAGTGTTGGTCATGGACGCGACACGAGGTTGACTGAAGTAATCGTTGTTGGTGTGGTCACGGAAGGAAGCGCTTCTGGTAGAGCCCTCCTTTGGTGTGCTCGGCATGGAGGATGCTGGGCTGTCGAGGATGTGAGGCACACCGTCGGTGGGCTTGATATCAGGAGAATTTGTCGGTGAAGTACCGGAGCGTTTCAGAATGCCCTTCTTCACGGCAGCGAGAACCTCTGCGCGGTCCTTATCACTACCGACGATGCTGCGTCGAGTGAACGAGTCTGAGCCTTCTGCGGATGGTCGAGCGGAGGCGTTTTGAACAGCATCAACGGAGTTGCGCTCCAACTTGGGGAACCCAGTCGCACCACCATTCTTATCATCAAGTTCGGCATTGACGTTGACCTTCTGCCTTTCAGCCTCGACTGTCACCATGGAGACCTGAGCCATGCTTGGTTGAAGCGGGCTACCTCGCTGCTGGTTGACTGGGCCATCGGCGGCAGGGACTCCAATCACGGACTTGGGTCTGAAGAGGCCTTTGATGCTTCTAGCACTCTTCTTAGCACCCTTGCCCATTTTCCGCAGCATCATCGATGCCGACGAAGCCGTTGACGAGATGGAGATGTTGTCGGTGGATCCAGTGAAACCGCCTTGGCCCGAGTAGATGTTAGCACCGATACCGGCTGCTTCTTGCCTTCTGGCAATCTCAAGTTGCTCGGGATCCAGTTCATCGTCTGGGCGCAGTGGCTGCTGTCCATCTACCTGCAGTGGCGTGCCTGCACTAACCTCCGCTTTTCTAAGCTCCTGCGCACTGCCAAACGAAAAGGCACGCCTCAGACGGGACTTCATCCCCTTGTTCAGATCCCGATCGGACACCGCTGCAAGATGCTGTGCGGCGGCGCTGGGAGGTGTGTGAATTCCTCTTGTTACAGAGGCGTACGACCTATGCCTCGGTGCTGTAGGAACTGCTGCCGAGGGCTGTGAATCATCGGCCTGTCGTGATAGCGGTGATGGAGTCGCCAATCGCTTGGCCGGATCGGAGGCTCCCCTTGGAGGAACGTTGACGGTTTTCTGGCTGCTGGGTGCTTCGCTGGCCTTGGGACTTGAGCTTTCAGATGTGGAGTTGTTTCGCTGTGCAGTCTCTGGTGTTCCGACTGAGCGAATGGTATTCGCTGCAGGTGTGGTGGTGGCACCATGGCTAGAGGACGGTCGCTGAGCGTCATTTGGTAAGATCTCAACGGTGTTCAGGCTGCGTCTGCGGTAACGTTTCGCCAATTCGCCGTTACCTGACTTTGGCACTGCTGCATCGTCGTGACTGGCCGTACGCTCTATCGTAGGAGAAGGTGGCGAAAGCACACTCGCAAATGTTGTCGAGGGCGACACTGTGGCACTAGGCGCGGTCTTTGGGACAGAGTTGTTCGAGTTGGTGCGTCGTGCAGCTCGTCTGTAGCGGTCGGGAGATGGCTTTGCAGGCTGGTCGAAATTATTCAGGGTGAGGTCTGGTACACTGGACGAAAAACTGATCGAAGATTCCGCTTGCGTGCCAATCACAGAATCGTCTTTGGCTGAGGACGCGTCAGACGAGGAGGCAGTCGAAGTCGACGCCGACTGTGCATGCCCAGCGCGCTGTACGCTGAGCAGATTTTGCTCCGCCGCTGGTGCAGAGATTGTTCGCGACTCCTGCCTGAGGTGCGGCGTAGACTGGAATGCATACGGTTGCACTGGCGAAGGAGCATTTTTGTACGCAGCGTTGTTCGATCCATTGTACATGCTCCTGGGAGCCTGGCCAAGGCGCGGTGACTGTTGTGGAGGGCCCTGGAAGGCTTCGGAGGAGGAAGGGCGAGAGTGCAGCATCGTGATGGTGCTGGAAGATGTCATGGGAAGCGGCAGTACCTCAGCCATGGGGTGTATCGGAGTGTAAGGTCAGGGCGAACGAAGGTGATAGCGGATATTGAATGTAGGGCTTGGCGGAGAGGATGGTATGTATATTATCTGAGCCGGCCAGCAGTCAGTGATGGTGTTTCGCGGCGCGGAGGAGCGCGTAAAGGCGTGATGGTAGTCAATGGCAAATGGGTGAGGTGGATGTCGATTGATGGGAAAGCGGACCCCTATCGCAGAGCGAGAAGACGGCTCGGGCGTGCGGTTCGAGACATGGGTGCGACACGAAAGGAGAGCGAAGGTGTGTGGTGAAGGTGGCAGTGGATAGGCAGGGAGAGGAGGAGAGGAGTGTCTTGCTGCAGCATACCTGGACAACAGATGTCTGGGCCCGTCGAGGGTGAAGAAAGGTAGCACGGCGGGAATCTGCCGAAGCAGAGAAGCGGAGGTCTCAGTAGCACATCGAGAGGAGGAGGAGTGAAGGCGAGCGGGTCGAGCGAGAGTAGGCGACGGCGGTGATGATGGGGTGGCGGAGGGCGGAGGGCGGAGGACAGAGGCGGCGGTGATGTCCTCTTGTTGGTCCAGGTGGCCGTTGAGGGAGAAGTAATGAGGGCGGTGGTGAGCACTGTAGTGGTACTGATGAATGGATAACAGTAGCGGCGGCGGCGGCGGCGGGCAGGTGTGTGAGGAGGGCTGCTGCTCCAAGGCTCCTGAACGCCCCAACGCTAGGTGTGTTTAGGGAATGCTGGGCCGACCTGACCGTGCTCGGCAGCTTCCAGGGCGACGCGATGCCGGCAGCAGGGGATTATTGTATAAAATGTGAAGCGGGCGAATGTGAGATGTAGGTACTGTGGTACTATGGAGTCAGGTATGTAGCAGGAGAGAAGTGATGATGATATCGAACAACTCAGACACTTCCATGGGTAATATTATTATCCTGACCGGCAGACACACGCACACACACACATACACACATACACCACCAATCCAAATCAATCCACCACCCAACAGGAGACATCCAGTCCAGTCCGCAAAACTGCAGAATCATAGAGGACACGCGCTAATGATGGCTCGCAGCTTCATCAGGCCTAGCATGTCTCGATGCTCCACCGTGGTGTGAAAGGCGTTGCCAACTGCTCCCTGCTAGCTCTATCTATTCTTGAGTGTGATTTCTCGCTATCTGTCTTGCCCCCCGCCGTTGCCCTGGTTGATGATTGCATTCCTTCGGTCCCTCAAATCAAATGCAGAGTACTGTAACACGCTTCATTATCTTGATTGTCTTTCATTCAACTACCATGTCTACCTCGTGTGCTGATGATATGTTGTGCTTTGCTGTGCTGTGCTGTGCTGTCCTGCAACCCGCCGTGCGTGCGTGCATGCTTTTCTTACGCGCCCCTTTAGACTTCCCGATCATGCAACTGTTCCGCCGTTCTCGACCTGCAGTGTGCAGCGGCGTCTGATGCACCTTGGATAGGTACTTGTACATATACGGAGGTACTCGAGCTAGGTATCTCTGTCTACATGCAGGTAGCTTTGTACACACAGCAGTAGCAGCAGCAGCGATACGAACTCCTATCGACCGACCACACACTGCACACTACTCTGCACTGCTGCCACCCTTCAGAGCACGCAGTACCACAGCACATTGCCGATTCATGTTATGATATGCGAGCAGCTCCTCTTTGCATCGTCAAAACGTCATTTCAGAGGTCTGTTCATAAAAGAATAAATTATCAGCAGTGCACGTGGGAGCAGCCGGCTGCATGTTTGTTTGCCAGCTCCCCTGCGCGAGACTTTTATACTTTCTCCATGCGGCAATCAGGGCTCACTCGCCTCGCTTGATTGCGTCTGCTTTTAAATGTACACCTGTAGACTAGGAGGTCATCCCCGGTCCATGGCCTGCCTCCTGCCTGCAAACGAATGGCCTACAATCAATTCGTGCCCATTCAATCACATTCACAAGCCTTCCGCTCAACTTCACCTTTCTTCACCCTAACGACGCCGACATCCTACACTACTCTACACTTGCATCGTAGCCTTCCATTCGTCCTCTCAACCTGCAACCCTCTTGAGCCTCTCCACACTTCCGAGCCGCCCAACGCCTTTTTATGCGCTTCTAGCGCCTCTCTACACATTTCCATCCACTCGATTCACTTCAGCCAAGCCATGGACCAAGTAGTGTCCACCCTTCATCTACCCACTACTGTACATTACAGTATAGCTCCATCTTGGTAGATCGCGGAGAATGGACGACGACTCTGCAAGAATCATACCATGTAGCATATATGCAAGATCCCTCAAACGCCTTCCTCTTTGCCTGCGGTACAGTAGTATACCACTTCCAATCAAGACATGCCGAACATCTCACCGCCCACCAAAATGTCTCTCACCAAAACACGCCGCCTTTTCTGTCACGGCCTCAGCATGTCCTTGCTCAACTCCCGAGGGAGAAACGGCTTCGTCTTACTTCACGAAACATTGAATTCCCCACATCACCACCATCATCATCGACACCAAGCATCTGCCTCCTTCCACACACTGTCCGACACACCCTTGTACTACTAGACTACTCATCTTCTTCCTCCTCCACCTCCACCTCCATCTTCTCCTCCCCTCACCGCGCGCGCGCCTCTCACGCCGCCACGGAACAAGGACGCAGGACGCGGACATCCCTGGTGATCGCCCTAGATTCTACCCCACGTATTGCGCGTTCAAATCTCACACTTTATCGCGAGCCGCGTTAGTACAAAAGCGGCATAAGCTGAAGAAGGGACTTGGTGACTTTGTTTGGTGGAGGAGTTGGAGTCCGGAGGCCCATTATTCTACGGCGCGTCCAGAATGGTCTCAAATCGTAATAAGTTGCTACTAATACTGTATCCTCTTGTCTGCTGTCTAGCTACGTCTGCCACAGCGGCTTGGCTCCTACGGTTTGAGATTAGTCGGCTTTTTGCTACTGTATGTAGGCACTGCAGGCTGTACATGTATACCTATATGCATGTCTTTACCGCGCGCCGCGCCTGAATGCAATCGTTCGATGCCGATCTCTCACGCCTGGCTGAGAGCCCGGGCATGAGTCAGCCAGCCGCCTACTGTATGGCGTTTGTTCTATGCACAGGATAATCGTTACACTGACACGAATATCAGCGACCAGCACCGGCCTGACCTCCGCATATGCAAATGTTTGTCAATTAGCCAGATGAGTATCTCACTGGTATTGATATGCTTATATTATTCCAAAGCTGCTGATACCACCTCTATCGAAACCCTACATGTAGTCTGTTAGATTGTCGGCATCCCGTTACCGCCCTCTCACTGGCATCCGGACAATTCTGATATGCGAGAATCGCTGATACACCCATACAGTAGGGACGGACAAACTTTAGCATGAACCGAGGAAAGGAAACAGTGATAAAATCAGGGTGGCCTAACAGGGGAAGAATCTCGATTAACCGGTTACGGTATACTTGGTTGCCCTGGAACGCCGGCGTCGAGATCTTCAGTTTGATCGTCCTCTTTCTTCATCGTCCTCCTCTCCTTCACCCTCTATAGACAGTAATATACGTGCTTATCTTTCAAAAGTAGACCATCTCCCTCAAACAAACGACCTCTGCACATCCCAATTCCAATTTTCTCCCGTGAGCCCTGAGCGTCGTCATCAACATCAACCACCAATTCTCTTCTCGCGTCTCGCCGTTACACCGTTGCGTACCAACTACTCTACTGCGACGTGCCATGCAGAGCACGTCTGACATGATTTCCCAACCCGACAATTTGTTTTTGGTAGTCAATCAGCATGTCCTGTCACGGTGACTTTTGAAGATTGGACGTCATGGACGACGCGGCTCGTTGTCGTTTTGTCGATGGCTCTTGATGGGCAGTGTTGTGGGTCGATCAAAACATCCGAGTCTCGTGTTCTTCGTCTCCACTCCACGTTCCATCTAACCTCACCTCATCATTCTCGTGTCCTTCCGTCACACTCCACTCCAGTCCGCCTCACATCCAGTAATTTGATTCCCAACTACCTCACTTTACATACAGTAGTAGCCAATCTACACCGCTCCCTCAACCCGAAGTCTCCGGTCTCTCCGGGGACTGCAAGCCATTTCCCTGCACTCTGCACTCTGCACTCCTCTTCTGCCGCACTCTGCAAGCCCGGATCGATCTCATCCAGTCTTTCCGTCCCGTCCGGCTTTACATCTTCACTCTGCAATCTGCAAGCCCGCCCGTTCCTGCAAGCCACAGGAAGGACTCGAAAAACAATGCAAGCAACGTGCTCGATCTCATCCATTCTTTCCTTTCCCATCCCGGCTCATGATCTTCACTGCGAAAGCTTCCGCATACTGCAAGCCCATGCATGCAAGCCACCAGAAAGAAGGAGTGCTGCCCACGAGCACGCAATCAAGCAAACGTGATCGAATACCACCACCCGCTCTTTCTTCCGGCCTCGGAATCCTTCCAAGTGTCTTGTCAGGTTTTAGGAGACCGGGGAAGAAAAAGTGGCAGCTTTCAGTCCCTTCAACAATCCACACCGATAGATTAAATAGATGGAGGCTTGTCCATTCGGCTGTTTCCCTGAACCCACCTCACCCTCGATTTCCATGAAGCGGGGGATCTTCCCGTTTTTTACCCTTACCTGAGACTATGTATATTAATTAGTTTACCCTGCCTTGCCTTGCCTTACCTTGCCCTACCGCGTGTCTTGGCTTGCTTAGTATGGCAGGTCTAGTAGTGAGCAAAGTGCATGTGCGTGCGTGTGTCTGCACGGCGTTCTACTGGCGACAATATGTTTCCCAGACTCGGCGCTTATGTGTTGGACAGGGAAGGCTTTCCCCATGCGTGTGTTCAATATGCACGAGTAATCTGTGGGTTTTGATGTGTATGCAAAGATGGGGGTGTGTTTTCTGAAGATCATGTGATGCTGATGGATTTTGCTGTCGCTGGCTGCTAATTGCTAGCTGCTTTCGAGTGCATTGCGTGGATATGGCCTAGTCTTGAACGTCGGCTGAGAGGGGAGGGGGGATCTAATGGTAATTTTGCCCAAGGGTAAAACCGCTGGGTCGTGACGGATAGGTCTCGGTCTATGACAGGTACAGAGAGAGAGAGAGAGAGAGAGGAGAAAAACAAAGGGTATCCAAACAAATGCTGTACAACCAAGAGGGGGGAAGTCCGCAGGCATCCAAGGGTACCCAGGGGAATAGGAACAGAAGACAAGAAAGAAGGAAACGCCCCGTGTGACTCCATTTCCAAGAGTCGGCCCGCCCGCCAACAAAGTTCATCACTTACCAGTCCAAGGCCCAATCCATTCCCACACCCAATCTGCATTCTACGATTCAGTAACCGCGCCACCGCTCGACATGAGCGTGTCCGGGTCGCGGATCTCGTCTTCAATGCTCCAATGAGGCCATTTGTCGTCCACGATCCAGCTGCCACAATCAGGCTCTCTGCGGCGTCCTTCCTCAAGTCTGCGCCAAACGGTGCTGACGACGCGTCGGTTTTCGGCGTTCAGCTTCGCGGTCAGGTGCACGCCTGTGCCATAGCGGCCGCGGTAGACCATGATGCCAATGTCGCCTGTGTAGATGTTGCGCAGCGCCATGACGATCGGCGAGCAGTCGTCTCCCCACACCGTGCTGTAGCTGTCGTCGCCAGGGTAGTAGATTCGCAGCTCGAGTTTGTCGACAGTGTGACGTGGCGTGGGACCGAATAGCGACTTTATCATATCGCCGAGCTGGGTGGGTGAGTCTGGGATCGTGCGGCCATTGTAGCTGTGCGAGGCTGGCACGCTCGCGTGCGGTGCCATGGTAGGCATGTGTGCGCGATGTGCGGGTGAGAAGGACGTCGGGGTGTAGACGCCGGCGAGGTGGATGGAGCGGGCCTGACGCATCAGGGAGGGCACCAGAGTGCGGAAGACGTGCAGGCCATGCGGATATGAGATGAAGAGGCTGGCGGTGCGGCGGTGTTTGAGGTCAAAGTGACTCTTGAGCTCGCCATTGATTTGTTTGTTGACTAGGAGAAGCGGATGGCAGGTGGGATATGGCCTGTCGCGATGAGGCGTTTCTACATCACCGGTTGCCACAACCGCGGGAGATGTGACGGAGAGCAGGCTAGGATCGTAGCGTTCGTCGATGACAGGTTCGTGGTTGAGGGGGATTCCAGGGAATGGAGCGCGTTCGCCTCCGTACAATCGGTGCACAATGTCTGAGTGCGCGCCGGTCACTTTGGCGGTGGAAATTGTTATGGTGGGACTCTCAAGTAGGGTGTCGGAATAGATCAGCAGCCGAAGTTCGGTGGGGAGATCCATGAATGGACAGCTCGACTTGGACGCGTCCATCGCGGTGGTGTCGCCTTTTGTCAATGTTCCCAGGTGAGATGGACCAGATAGGTAGTAATGTTGGGGGAAGAACTGAAGACTGCCCGTCTGTATCAACAATGACTGAGCTCACATGTAGAATGGAAGCAGGAACAGCGGTGACGTCGAGTTTAAAGTTCACAGAGTGGGTCACTCACCTATACTTCGGTATTCTATTTCTGGGCAGACTGAACTCAGGCAATGCAATGGTCAATGATGGTCAGAGGGTGGAGTCACGAGCGGAGAATTGATGATGTTGCGGTTGCGTAGTTTTGTAAGTTCCACGTTACTAATCATTGATTGGAGGTGGTACAAATGGTATCCTGTTTTATCATAGCGAATCGTGCACTCCAAAATCGATTATGATCTTGAAGCTCAATGGCTTTCATCGTCCCAAAAAAAAAAGCAGTCTGTAAGAGCGCCATCGCCTGTAGGTCTGCGCATGCTTCTCAGCGGCGCACTCTGCGGCACTACAGAGCAGGACCACGACTCTCGTAAGGTAGTTCTGTATTCCTACAACACCTCATCCAGACTTTCTCCCAAGACACAGTCCAATTCATTAAACGCCAACCCTAGTTCCAAAACACGTTTGCGCTTCACCATGCATGACGGTTGTCCTCAAACTCGATGTCGGCTTCCTCGTTCCAATCTTCATCACCACTTCTCTCACTGTCCAAAAAGTCGCGTTCCGAGAAAATCTCCTCACGTGGACGCTGATTGTCAATGCGCACATCGACAACCTGGCACAAGCCTTGGACAAACAACGATGTAGTTGAGTCGTCATCTTCTTCATCTGACACAGAGTCCGAAACATGGTCTGACACGGATTCAGACTCCGCGGAAGCCTGGCTGTGCTTCACACGCGTGCTGCGACGCATTGGCGGCGCTCTTGGAGCTGGCGAAGCGGCAGCATCCGAGTCGTACACATCAGTATCTCCAGTCGATTTGTGAGGGGAGACCTCGATGTAGCTCAGGCGATTCGGGTTCAAGGCTGCATCGATCACAACCTCGGGAGTGTCATCTCCGTCATTCTGTGCTTTCACCTCTTTCCACAACTCGAACTGTCGTTTGGAGCCGTGATATTGGTGTGGAGGCTGACTGCGCCGAAGGTACACTCGCTGAAGGCGATCAGTCCACATGTCGCGGAAGCCTGCACGATCACGCCAAGGAATATCGATATGTGCCTGGATAGCAAGGTGACGAAGGTTGAGGAGAGATGGTGCGCCTTCAACAAGAGAGCGGAAGAAGTTGGTGCCGGCTTCTTGTGACCACTTTTGCAGATGCAAAAGCGAGAGATGGCGTAGGGTCGTCGGCCAAGTCGGGACGTCAGAGGATGTGAGCAATTCCTTGTATTCCGGATCGGCGTCATTGATGGCGATGCGCTCGCTATAGTAGTGACCATCAACGCGAAGTGTTTCGAGCCGAGGGCACGAACTGGCAAGGGTCGTGAGGAAAGCCAGGTTGAGCGTGACATTATGACTGAGGATCAGCTCTCTGAGTTGGGCGCCCTTTTGTGCGAGGTATTCCGCGATCATGTTGCTGTTGACTTTCCAGCAATTCACCAGCTCGAGGCGTTCGAGGTTTCCCGGCAACTGGTTCAAAAAATTGTCGCGTACAATGTTGCAGGAGATGAATGTGAGGTCCTTGATGCTTGGTAGTTTCCCAATAGCCCAAGGCATGTTGAGTGTGACCTCTTCGCCCTCGTCGCCCGTTGTGGTGGCAGGAGGACTGTCATCCACATCGAACCCACATACGATCAAGCGCTCAAGGCTGGCAAAAGACTTGCCTTCGTGCACAGAGGCCATGTGCGGATATAGCTGATCGGGTTCGTTCATGAGTGACAGGTCGCTGATCATGTCGCGACTCCAACGCCATGTCTTGAGCCGCTGTCCGTGTTCTTCCAGAGTCTGGAACAAATTTGCAGGATAGTAATATTGTTGCCTCTTCATGCGTCGGTATGGCGGCTGATCAATCGGGTTGGTGATCTCCAGATGATGTAGCTGAGGCAACTCGGCGATAAGTTCGCTCAGGTCGAACAGATGTCTATTGTGTGCAGTGTAGCTCAAGTTTGTCATGTCCAATTCCAGGCTTTTTACTTTTGTGTTGTAGTTTATGTGTCGGTCTTTTCGTATGCGTAAAAGCTCTAGCAGATGATGTGGGTGTAGTGTGTTTGCGATAGCCGGCGCAAAGTAATAGGCCTCGAGCGCCGGCTCGGCAAATGCGCGACACGTTCGCGCAGCCTTGAGCAGCCATGAAACATTGTCGCCGTTCAAGGGCTGCGATGCGAAGATGAATATGTCGCGCAGGATTGCCAGTGGGAGCGACGTCCATTCGGGAATCTTGCCATCGCTGGGGCCTGTGTATTTGCCGGCCTCGAGCTTCTCGGTGGTGGTGGTGCGAGGTTTGCGCGCGTGACCGATGATACGGGTCTGCGTCTTCGGCCTTGCAGTCGCAGCCTTGCTCCTGGTCTGTGGGCGGTGTGTCTTGCGCGAGATCTTACGCTTCTTGGTCGCCGGTCCTTGTGCTGATGCTCGTGCTGTTGCTCGTGTTGGTGCTGGGGCGGCGGCGTGCAGTGGGTCAGGCGAGTAGTCGGCTTCGCCATCATCGCTAGCCTGGAAGTCATCGTCGGTGTCTGGGTCGACGTACTTGGACCGTTTGCGCGTGGCGGCCTGTCGACCAGACCGGCGCGTTGTCGCAGCGCGCGCCATACTGGGTGGGGGAGGACGATGATTGCGCTTGTGAAAGAGTGGCTTGGTGCGCAGAGATTATTGATGTGTTGTGATTTTATTACTGCGTGCAGGCGCTCGTAGCCTCGCCGCTTGCGACTGCTCTCGCAAAGAGGAGCGACAGATGCAGGGTATGGCCGCTAGTCTTGCGGACCGCCTCCGCTTCCGCCAAAGCCAACCTGCCAACCTGAGGCCGATGCGAGACGGGGCGATGCGATTCCAGGTTGCTGGAACGTGGAAGAGTAACATAATCAGAGTCATGCTAGCACACGAACGAGAGCAAGGTGTACCATCGAAGTACCAACTACTGCACCATCTCATCGGAAAGTACTACCGTGACCTTCGGCCATCGATACTCGGAATGCCTTCTTGAATCTACGTTGCACACGCCATGTGTCTTGAGGAACACCAAGCTGAGAGCTCCCACAATTCTGGATCTCTAGCCACGTTCACATGAGCACGAGCACCCTGTACCAAGGATACATGTACATGTGTACCTAAACAGCGTTCCCAAACAACTGACTCCCAGCAAAAATGCGTTTCAGATCAGAGATCATCAACATCCATACATTCACCAAATTTACGGCTTCGCTGGCCACTCTCGGTGAAATTGCCTGGCTCCGTCTGGATGACAACGATGTTCGTTTTACGGTGATCCCCGAAAAGGGCACCCAGGTCTGGGCTGTGCTCTCGAAAGACACTATCTTTGATGGCTACACTTGTCAATCCGCTGCGGAGAACAACACAATCAATCTGGAGGTCCCACTTGCGCCTTTGCAGCGAGCGTTGAAAAGCGCGCAAAACGCAATCACTGCCAACATACGCCTCACAAAAAAAGACAACATACCATTGCTCAGCCTGACGATCAAGACATCTACCATCAACAGCAGCAATCCTTCGACTTTCGGCGGCCGTAATGGCAACCCCGACAGCAGCAGCGATGACTTTGGCAGCAATGAGAATTTCCGCGAAGGAAGTATCGATTTCTTCGCTCGGCAGGATCGCGAGACCGTGGTCACTCAAGATGTGCCAATACGCGTTCTCGCTGCTACATCAGTGGAGGGTTTGCACGAACCACGTTGCCGAGAGCCGGACGTCCACGTTACCCTGCCTAATCTACTTCAGCTCAAAAGCATCAGCGATCGGTTCACGAAACTCGCCATGTCGACAAAGGCAGGAACGCGGGGAGGCTTTGGCGGTGTTGGAGGACCACGACTAGAGTTGAGCGCAAACATGCACGGATGTCTTCGTTTGGCGCTGAACACTGATGCCATGCGTATCAACAGCCTCTGGACCGGTCTAGAGAATCCAGAGCTTGATCCTGAACAGAACATGGACGGCTCCCAGGGGATTGCAAACCATCCGAGCACGCGTATGAAGGCGGTAGGAGACTCCCAAGGTCAAAGCGAGGAAGGATGGGCGACGGTGCGTCTTGATGGCAGAGACTGGGGTAAAGTTTTGAGTGTCGGTAGACTCGGTGGACGAGTGATCGCCTGCCTCTGCCACGAGCACGCGATGATCCTTTACGTGTATCTGAATAGCGACGAGCCCGGCATGGGCGAGTCTGTGCTGACTGTAAGTACATGATGTCTCTGCACTGCAGTCATACGCCAACCACAAGCTGACACGCTCACAGTACTACATTTCTTCATACAGCCAGTAGGGCTGGCTGGGGAGTTCACCGCAGCGGCTGGTCACTGCTCTGTGCAATGCATGTGCGTGTAGCGATTGCAGGCAGGCACTGTAAATAGATGTGGTCTTACTTTAGCGGAGGCGTTGGGACTGTTGGTGTTCTGTAGCCTTCTTCACACGCGCGAGTGCGCCGATCAATCAATTTCACTGGCAATCTTCAGAGCTCCTATTTGTCCATCCCTCGTCTCTCTCGTCTTCACTAACGTGATGGGTGTCCAATAAGCGACAGCGGGCCAGCCGTTTCAGGAGAAGCATAGTGTGTAGGGCCGCTTAGCCTTAGCCCGCTAAGAGGTAGGGGCTCACGAACTAAACCCCAGCACCCTTCGCGCTGCGTGCACGTCTGTCTGTCTGTCTGTCTCACTGGTACTTCGCCGCCCACGTCTGGTCTGGACTGGTCTGCTTTTCGCGACCGACCACGACAAACGGCGTGTCTTGTTCGACGACCGTCGACACGACACAGGATCACGACTATTCCTGCCGCAGGACGACCGCCACAGCCGCTTCTGCCATATTATATTCTGTACAGCCGCCGCCTGTGTATTGCGAGCTTCTGGAAAACCGACGCCCTCAGTTTGGCCCTAGGATCACTCTTCAGGAGCCTGACGGCAGTGTCTCACCTCTCTACACCTTCGCCCTTGGACTTGCTGTTAGGGAGCAGCTCGGCAGGCGAACGCGCTGGATGCTGCAGGCAAGAGGAGGACGTCACACGAGCGAGGGAATACAGCCAAAAGAGAGCGGCGTGAGCGAACAGCCAGCCTCACACCAACTACAGCGAGCGCGCATTGGCGCTGAGACACTCCCCAGCCGCCACAATGTTTTCGTCCAACGACAAGAATGCGCGGCAGTCCAGCGGAGGCAAGTCTTTCTTCTCGCGCTCCAAGAAGGACAAAGCAAACAATGAAGCCATGCCTGTACCGGACACCCCCAGTCTGCCCTCGAGCTATGCACCAAGCGTCGCTTCGCGGCACTCGCATCGCAGCTCCATATCGACTGTCAACCCGGAGTACTACAGCCAGCGACCACACGAATCTCCGGACATTGGCAGCGTACCATACGAGTCTTCAAGTAGCAACACCAGGCAGCCTGTATATCTCGACGGATCCGAGAAGCCGGTCTCCAGGTCACGCGATCACTCGAACAAAGCGGGCGCCGACTTCCACCAATATCCCACCTTCGAAACAAGTAACGCACCACGACCTCCAACGCATGGGAAATCATCGGCAGGGCGTAGCCTGGATTCGGACACCATTACGCTGAACGGAGGGCCATATGCGCCTTCTAGAGGCTCAAGCGACCACGGCAGTATACGGTCGAGCTCATCGAATGACAGGAGATTCCATGCATACTCAAACGCGAGCCAGGCTTCATTTCCCGCAGTAAATCTGGACAGCAACACACTATTACCTCAATTGGCGCCTGCACCAAGCAAAGAGAGGCAACGACACGGCGACTATCTTAATACCACTAATCCCTCAGCATTCTCAAGCCAAACGTCTTTCACACCTGAAGGGTTCGTCTTGCACAGGCCCAAGGATGACCGAGTGATTGAGAAAGAATTTTTAGATTTGATGCTAAAGAGAGGCTGGAAATCTCTACCAGAACAAGCAAAGAGACAAATGGAGGCATATCCGATCAGCAAGAAATGGACATTGGTTCACCAGGACCGCCTCGCAGAATGGCAGGCAGAGCAAAAGAGACGAGTCACGGCGAGGACAACTATCAACGGTAATGACAACATAGGTGGCATACTCGGTCGTGCGGAAGAGGAGGGCAGTCCCGAGTGGTTTGTTCGAAGACTGCTGGATAACAGCATTTCACCAAAGCAACTGCAGAGCTTGTCTGTGTCATTGCGAACGCAACCAATTGCATGGGTCAAGCAATTCGTAGAAGCCCAGGGTCAAGTAGCCCTGGCCAACTTGCTCGGAAAAATCAACAAGCGACAGCAATCCGGTCCAGCACCCCTGGGCAACAACGCCAACCACGAGAGGGATCTGGACCGCGAGTACGACATTGTCAAATGTCTGAAGTCACTTATGAACAACAAGTATGGCGCGGACAACGCACTGCAGCACGACAAGATCATCATGGCTCTGGCCGCATCCTTGATCTCTCCTAGGCTCAACACAAGAAAGCTGGTCTCGGAAGTGCTGACTTTCTTGTGCCACTGGGCCGACGGACAAGGCCATCTCAAAGTGCTCCAAGCACTGGACTATCTGAAAGCCCAACAGGGCGAGAACGGCCGTTTCGATGCCTGGATGCGAATCGTCGAAGTCACGGTTGATGGCCGTGGCAAGATGGGCTCCTTGGTTGGTGCATCAGACGAAGTCCGCTCTGGAGGCATTGGCATGGAGAACCTGCTCATGGAATACGCTGTCGCATCCCTGTTCCTGATCAACATGGTTGTCGACGCTCCTGAAAGGGACTTGCAACTGAGATGCCATATTCGCGCACAATTCGTTGGCTGTGGCCTGAAGCGCATCTTGCACAAGATGGAAGACTTCCAGTACGAGGTCATCGACAAGCAGGTCGAGCGATACAGGGCCAACGAAGCAATCGATTACGAGGACATGCTTGAGCATGAAGGCAACTCGATGGTAGACTCGGTCGAAGGCGAGGGCAGAGATCTGAACGATCCGTCGCAGATTGTCGAGGTCATCCAGCAAAAGGTTGGAGGAACAAGGGCTGGAGACTATTTCTTGTCAGCAATGCAACATTTGCTGCTGATCCGTGACAATGCCGGTGACGATCGACTACGAATGTTCCAGTTGGTCGACAGCATGCTCTCGTACGTGGCCATGGACAGGCGGCTTCCGGATATGGACCTGAAGCAGTCGCTAAACTTCACCGTGCAGAGCTTGATGGACAAGCTTTACACCGATGGAGAAGCGAGACAGGCTCGCGATGAAGCGCACGAAGCCCGTCTGGTGGCCGATGCTGCAGTGGCTGAGAGGGATGAGATGAAAGCACAGGTTGAGCTGGGTGCTGATGGACTTGTTGCGAAGCTGCAGAAGCAGTTGGATGAGCAAGCTGCCATCATCGATCTCCAGGCCAGACAGACGGAAGCTTTCAAGGCTGAGCTTGCAGAACTGCAGCGTGTCCGTGCCATGGAACTTCAAAGGAACGAGCTCGAGACCAGAGAGCTGTATCTCATGCTGCGTGACGCGCAAGACATCGCAGCTTCCAACGCAAAGAATGGAAACAAGACTGGCGATGCCACTGACCCGGCTCGATTGGCGGGTATCATGGACAGGGAGAGACTCATGGACCGTCTTGAGATGCAGCTTGAGAGAGCAAAGACACAAGCCAAGCTGGAGGGCAAGGTGTGGCAGCAAATCAACCCGTCAGACAAGCTGCGTGAGCTACGCGAAAAGATGGAGGGCGAAGGCGGTGCTGCTCCAGACAACCTTACAGATCACATGCAATTCCTTGGTACTGCATCACGTTCCAAGAGCGGTATCCACAGGAAACCTGTTGGTGGTCAACAGGCGGCTCAGGACGAGGAAGAAGACTTTGAGATGGACGATGAGGGCACTGTCATTGAGAAGCCGAGGATCGTGGAATACAAGAGGCCCAAAATTCCGTCTGCGATTGCCAATGGTATGCTCTCTGAACTCGCAAGCAAGACACAGAAGATCGACGCTTCGGATGATGAGGATGATGGTGTTACCACCGGCCCCAGTCATCCCAGCCTTGAGAGTGAAACCCCCAAGACGCCGCAAGACGCAGAGCATCCCAAGGACAAGTTCAATGGTGCACCGCCTCCACCACCGCCGCCGATGCCCGGTTTCGATGGTGGCCCTCCGCCGCCTCCTCCTCCCATGCCTGGCTTCTCAGGTGGTCCTCCTCCGCCTCCGCCTCCGCCTCCCATGCCTGGTTTCGGCGGTGATGCGCCGCCACCTCCACCTCCTATGCCTGGGTTTGGGGGTGGTGCACCTCCACCTCCACCTCCTATGCCTGGATTTGCCGGTGGAGCACCGCCACCTCCTCCAATGCCTGGTTTCGGTGGTCCTCCCCCACCTCCTCCACCGCCTGGCTTCTCTGGCGGACCGCCGCCTCCACCTGGTGCACCACCGCTCCCGGGTGCCAAGATGGGTGGGTGGCTTCCGGCGCCTATCTATAACCCCACGCCGAACATGGGTATTGGGGCGCCCCGGTCCAAGAAAAAGCTCAAGGCCCTGCATTGGGAGAAGATTGACTCGCCTGAGATCACGCTATGGGCCGCACACACTCCCACATCCGAACTCAAGGAGGAGAAGTATCAGGAGCTTTCAAAGAAGGGTATCCTTGACGAGATCGAGAAGCTCTTCATGGCAAAGGAGATCAAGCAGATTGGCAAGTCCAGCGGTAAATCCAAGGACGAGAAGAAGCAGATCATCAGCCGAGATCTCATGCACACCATGCAGATCTCACTGTCCAAGTTTTCTACCATGGAAGCGGAAGAGCTCGTTCGGACGATCATTCACTGCGACAAGGAGATCATCGACAACCCCAATGTGATGGACTTCCTTCAACTGGAACATCTGTGCACGATTCCGGACAACGTTGCTAAGCAAATGGCGCCTTATTCGAAAGACTGGACTGGCCCAGATGCTTTGACGACAGAGCGCGAGACGGATCCTGCCGAGCTTACCAGAGAGGATCAAATCTACCTCTACACAGCTTACGAGTTACGCCACTACTGGAAGGCACGTATGCGCGCTCTGTCACTGACTCGCACGTACGAGTCTGATTACGATGAGATTGCTGGCAAGCTCAAGCAGGTAGTCAATGTGTCCGAGTCCCTCCGAGATTCCGTCAAGCTGATGCCGGTCTTTGGTCTAATTCTTGATATCGGTAACTACATGAACGATACGAACAAGCAAGCAGTTGGTTTCAAGCTGTCCTCGCTTGCACGTTTAGGCATGGTTAAGGACAGTAACAACGAATCTACTCTCATGGACTACGTTGAACGCGTCGTTCGCAAGCAGTATCCGCAATACGAGGACTTCGCCGACGACATCGCTGGCGTGCTCACGACCAAGAAGATCAACATCGAGCAACTTCAGACGGACGCAAAGAAGTACATCACTAACATTAACAACGTTCAGTCGACGCTGGACGCCGGTAGCCTGAGTGACTCGAAGAAGTTCCATCCCGAAGATCGTGTCAGCCAAGTCGTGCAGCGCAGCATGAAGGAAGCCCGCCGCAAGGCTGAGCAGATGCAGCTTTACCTCACCGAGATGAACCGCGTGTACGACGACATTCTCACCTTCTTTGGTGATGACAACAAGGACGACAGCGCAAGGAGAGACTTCTTCGGCAAGCTCGCCAACTTCGTCACCGAGTACAAAAAGTCGACTGAGAAGAACTTGATCTTGGAAGAAACCTGGCGCCGTAACGAAGCCAATATGCGTCGCAAGCAGCTTACCGCCCAGTCTGCCAACCCTGCTGCGATCAACGGCGATGCTCCTCTAAGCCCAAGCCCCAGTTCGGGCGCCATGGATACTCTTCTTGAGAAACTCCGCGCCGCAGCACCGCAGACAAGAGACACGCGGGACCGCCGCAGGAGGGCCAGGCTTAAGGACCGCCACCAGGTACGTGTTGCGTCGGGTCAGCAGATCCCCGAGACTGGGGAGAATGTGGAAGGAGACAGCGGGCTTCTCTCTCCTACTACCGAAGGCGGAGAGTCGGAAACCACAAGCGAACGCCCCAGCACGGCAGACGGGCTATCGGAGAAGAAGACCGCGCTCGCAGCAGGCTCTGTGTCTGAGGGCGAAGACATCGCAGACCGCGCCGCGAGTCTTCTGCAGGGACTCCGCGGTGACGAAGCCGGAGATGGCGGCGTCGGTAGTGTTGGCCGCGATGACAGCCTGCGGGTCCGCAGGCGCCGTGAGAGTGCGGATGATGAAAGACAGCGTCGCAGAGCTGCCCGGCGTCGGGCAGGGAACTCGAGTATGGATGCAGATCCACAGACACAGGGCACAATCGCCGAGGAAACCGAAGGCGATGCAAGCGCGCCCACGGACGAACTCACAATCTCATCAACCGGCGCGGCCAATGACGCCGAAAAGCCCAACGCCATTGATGAAGACAAACTCCCCACCCCTACCACGGTCGTCGTGCCTCCCAGTCCAACTCAGAGCGAGAGAAAGATGTCCAGCCGAGACGGGTCGGAGGACTAGAAGTCTTCGGCCTTGCTCTCGGCGCCGCTAAGATGAACGAGATTTGAGAGCGCGAGGTGGAAAATCATAGACGCTGGTGTTGTGTTGTGGACTTCTTCCGCATTCCCACGTACGGGGTAATGATTCTATCGCCATTTTTGTCGATGCGTTGCAAGCGCTGGCGTTTTTTTCGATTGTCCTATGACTTTTCTGGGATGGAGGCACAGGAGAAGGCAATGGTGGCGAGGATGGGTTCACATAGAGTAGAGAAGTGTTGCACCTTGGTGTTGTGTGCACATGAGGTCTGTGGACGTACGTTTTACCTAGTAATCTAAGGATATCATTTCTGTGATTTGGATGTCATGATCTAACCAGGTTGATTCCAACGTTGAGGTCAAGTTTGTGTGTTGCAGGAAAATGTAATTGCTAGCTTTTCAGCATCCGTGCTTTGTCCGTTGTTCGCTACAGCTTGTACCGGTATTTTGCGTGTATTTACAACAATACTAAATCTAAATGACCATATTCGTCGTTACAAGATTAATATAGTCCCATTTGTACCAAGTTCGATCGAGGTGTGGTGTCGAGGTCGGCACATTGAGGGTTAGGGTTGGGGTAATACAGCAAAGTGCGAGACGAAAGCTTCAACTTTGGAACTTCTTTCACAGGCAGAAAAGTAGCAACAACTTCGTTGCAACTGCAATGTCGCTCTACCACGAGGCTGCAGGCATTCTCGACACCGTCAACAAGGGCAAGACCTCGCTCAAAGCCGAGATCTTCGGAAAGAAGACATGGAAGACTGATGGAAAGACCTTGTTCGCTCTGACGAGCGAGGCGGCGAAATGGAGCAGCATCCTTGCCGAGGTGGTGGAGAAGAGTGGAATACTCAAACTCGAAAAGGTACGCTCACCTGCATACCTGCAAGCCAATCGTGATGTCTGTCAATATGTGTCCGAACTGACATCCAACCCCTCAAGCTAACACCGACACTGGCATTGGTCCTCACGCATGATTTGTTGCTTTCGAAAAAGGGCATTGCCCTCCCTGCGAAGCATGGCTTATGTGCCACGGTCACAAGACACAAGAACAGACTGTCCGCGGAGCTGACCAAAGCGAGGATTCGCAAGGGCTTCGCCACCATTGATGCACTACGTGTACACGTCAACGAGGCTCCCATCAACGGCGAAGATGGCGAAGAGAAATACGCACATCCGAGATGGATCAGAATAAACACTCTCAGAACGACGCTGGAAGAGCAGCTCGGGTCGACGTTTGCCGAGCTCGAGCGAGTCCCCTCTGTCAAAGGTGTATCGACTAGAACCTCCAAGGCTATTTACGTGGACGAGCACATCCCGGATCTGGTCGCCGTTTCGCCTTCTATCAACTTCACCTCGAGCAAGCCTTACCGTGAAGGCAAGCTGATTTTCCAGGACAAGGCATCTTGCTTCCCGGCTTACTTATTAAACCCTGCCAGCGACGATGGAGACATCATCGACGCATGCGCTGCTCCTGGAAACAAGACAACGCACTTGGCCGCTATCCTGAGAGCCCACCAAGGCGGAGGAGCGCGAGTCATTGCTTGCGAGAAGGACCCCTTTCGATCCAAGACTCTGCTCAAGATGACAAAGCTTGCAGACCCCGAAGGCATCATCAAAGTCAAGGCCGAACAGAACTTCCTTAAACTCGGTCCCAATTCGAAAGAGTACAGCAACGTCACTGGCTTGGTGCTTGACCCCAGTTGTTCCGGCAGCGGTATTGTAGGACGTGACGAGGGAGGCATCGTGGTGCACTTGCCCAGCACCAACTACACAGAACCAGGCCCACCAAGCAAGAACAGCAGGAAACGCAAGCGCACCGACAAGAACCCCAAGGACAAACCCGCACCTGTGCCCGCACCCGCGCCAGAGAGCGACGAGCCAGAAGATGTCCAGGAAGAGGAGCCCGAAGAGGCTCCCAAAGACAGCCTCGAGCTGGCCAAACGTCTCATAGCATTGTCCGATTTCCAGCTGCGCCTGCTGCAGCACGCAATGGCTTTCTCTTCTGCCAGGCGCATCACATACTCGACTTGCTCTATTCACGGCGAAGAGAATGAAGGCGTGGTCGTTCGGGCGTTGTTGTCTGATGCTGCAAGAGATGCTGGCTGGCGTATCATGCGCCGTGACGAGCAAGTCGACGGAATGAAACGATGGCATCGCCGTGGGGATCTCAGTGCTGTGGAAGCCGCCTTGAGGTCTTCGGAAGACCCCGAAGGTGCTCTTGATAACGAGGAAGTTGCTGAAGCTGTCATCCGCTGTGATAAGAGTAGCGAAGATGGAACCATGGGATTTTTCGTTGCTGGTTTCGTTCGAGGTGAGCCTACGGCTATTCGCCCGGCAAACCGTGTCACCGAATCAAAGAAGAAGGTGAAGAGTGAGAACGAGGCTGAAGCTGAAGACGAAGACGAGGAGGAATGGGGAGGTTTCGACGACGAATGATCCCGTTCCAAAAAAGCCGGGTTCGAGGAACATTACCATTGCAGGCTCTTTTTTTTGTATCACTATCTACATCCAACACTGACAATAATTACTCCGACCCAATGCATACAAGAAGAGGCATGGTTTGAAAAAAAGCGTAAGTCATACCGCCATTAGCAGTCTTCATAATCCTTCGTTTCCAACTTTTAGTTCCTAGGGAGCTTGTTCTCCTTGGCAACAGTCTCAGCAGTCTCGTTGAGCCTGTCCTGAGCGTCAGGCTGGCCGCCACGGCCGATCACAGCCTCGTCCTTGTCGAGAGCGCGCTGGCCGGCCATCTCAGGTGCGTGAGGGTCGACAGTGGACTGACCAGCAGAGCCACCAACACCCTCGGCACCACCCTTGCCGGCGGACCTCTCGCCACCATCACGGTGGACTTCCTGGGAAGTCATGCCCTGCATGGGCTTGCCGAGACCGGCGTGGACGTCGGCGGAGCTTGAGCCGCCGAGGGAGTCGGAGGCGGAGGTCTTGTTGTAGGAGGCTTGTGCGGGGGTCTCCTGGGTGTTGCTGGAGTATGTGGAGTTGGAGGGAGCGCTGCCGGCGGGGAGGGTTTGGGCGTGGAACTCGGGGACGGCATCGTTACCTACGAGGACACCGGGCTTGTGCTGGTAATGGTGTTAGTATTTGTCTGGGTTTATCTTCTTGAGAAAGTCGTTGTCACTTACGCCATCGTGGTTCTCGCGGGCAGCGCCAGCAGGCTTGGGGTTGAACTCGCCAGAGCCGCCAGTGGGCATCTGGTTGGCAACGGCCTCGATGTTGTTGTTGGTGGAGTTGGCGGCGGACATTTTGATGTTTGGAGTTTCAGTGAGTTTGTTGTAAGTTTGATTTTTTTCGGTTAAGTGGTTAAGGACGGATTGGTTTCAGCAGAAGATGATTGTATAAATTATTGTAAGGTAAAGTGGGATGTGTCGCATGCCCCTCGTTCTAATATGTGATCAATCCGACCTCATTTGATCGTCACCATGGCGTCAACATCACAGGGAAACGATCGATCACACTCAACCGCCAACCATGCCCCTCACTAACCCACCGATCAATGACAGTCTCTTGTGAAAATCCATAATTGCAGAATGATAATAGGGCATCTAAAGTAATTTGCGTCATACCGTTTCACCTTAAAAAGTAGTCAGATCGTACCTCATCATGATGATGACCCGATTACTTCTTTGAGAGTCTTGGACCCACTGGAATCCTAGACGACCCGTTATTCCCTCTCTTAGCATCGACGACCTTCTCTTCAACAGACACGGACGATTGCGAAGTTGATGCCTGACGTTTCTCCTTTGCCTTCTCCGAGACTGGAAGCCGGCGTCTGACTGTCTTCACTTCTGCACGAGTCGGGAGCTTCGACTGTACCTGAGAAGATGCATCCTTCACCGGAGCAACCTCCGTGGGAGAGAAAAACACCTCCTCTTCAGGGTCTGTAGGGATGGCCTCACAGTACCTACCCAGCTTCTCCAACGCCTTCCGCTCTTGAATGGCATCGTTCTTCCAGACACGCTCCATGCGTGCAATACGCTCAGCCTTCCAACCCGGTCGGAATCCTCCGAGAGCACTCTCGAGCTTGTCAAGACTGGGAATGAACAATGATTGTTGAGCAGAGTAATGCTCTTGCACATACTTAATTATGCAAACCGCGCAAGCGAACTTGGCCGCTGTCTTGGTGTTGGCAAAGGCTGCATCTGTGCTTTTGCAGTTCTTGCCACAGGGCTCTACGTGCGCTGTCATCACACGGTGACCGCATGGCTCGAGGACGTGCAAGAGAGCATTGCTGACACATGGTTCCACGAGTTGAGGTCTGTTGTATCGCGAAGGCTCGCTCGATAAGATACTTGACGCGAGAGTTGTGTTGCCGTCGTTGCTGTCTCCGGAACCGGAACCGGTATCGGATTTCGATGTAATCATCGATTCGGATTTATCTTCAGCGATAGATTCCAGACCTTTGGATTTCTGCGCAGCCAGCGAAAGTGTTGGTGCCGATATGGCGGACTTTGGTTCCAAAGGACTACCTCGTGTCTTCTGACGTCTGCACAGCGAGCTTGGTGGTTTGACCGTTGCAATGGACGACACTGTTCGCTTCGAGAGGTTCGACGTCTCCGCCCTAGGAGTTGATGCGGATGGAGACGGTTTTGGAGCTCGGGATGCCAGTATTGGCAGACTCGATCGATTGCCTGTCATCTTGTAAGTTCAATATGTTACGTTGTGTTTCGTTTCGTTGGTCTACGGTGAGGGGGAGAGAACAGCGATTCAGATGCAACATATGAAGATTTGTCTGGGATCGTTCTTTGTGAACCTTGTGGCTTTGTCTGCTCGATTGGTCGACGCCTCAATGCACATGACAGACAAAGAATGCTTGTCTGAGGCAGCATCATCCCGGTGTTTGTTGTCTTTGATTTGGAAATTCGCCAATGAAAGGTATAGTACACTGCAAGCCCATCGGCTACCTGGCCACCTGTCGAAGAACAGCTCTTTGGAAAGAAACATACCTGGGACGCAGCATCAGTGGCAATCGATCCTATTACCTGTCACAAGTCAATGCCGGCTGATTCACCCCATAGTTTCAATATCAGTGGTCATCCATAAACGTTTTCCTTCGACGCTTCGCATTATCCAGGTGTCTCGTCGGTGGGTTCGATGTCGGCACTTTGGGCTGTCGCTGGACGACCAGCGATCGACTCTTTCATCACACCTCTCTTCTTTTTCTGTTCTGTGAGATGTTCTATTGTTTCAGACCTCAATCAGTAGGGTCAGTGAAGAAGTCACTTGCGAGCTCTGGCTTCGTTCACTTCACGCGGGAACTGCCGGCCCACCGCTGCATGACCCACCGCGATCACAAGCTTACGGCGAAGTCATACACACGACCTCAACTTCGACCACCCACCTTACTCCCCTCGGACAAGCACAAACCGCCACCACTCGACGCAAACAGGCCTGTCTTCCGCAGAACCGAGGAGACGGCCTGCCATTCTCCAACCACGGAAAAGCGCAGCGCAAAGCTCAAGAAGAACACGTCTCCCATAACTCGGTCCAGAAACCTGAGATGGCGCCCAGGACCAGGACCTGCCATCTACCGCCCACCAGGCACGCAAGGAGCGGGAAGTGTGCCTCATGCACGAGTCGCTATACCCGACATGAGCGCCTCGAAAGAACACCCGACGGACCTCGCTATCCGCGAGAAGCCCAAATCTCGCCGCGTCATGGATCTGCCTCTGCGCACGATGGCGCAAACCAGCGGCATTGCGAAGAAAGTACCTGACAAAGACGCACCCTCGAGACCGGCCCTCGCCGAGAGAATCGAACGCGGCCTGGCAGCAGTCACTGGCTCGGGCGACAATAGCAATGCAGTAATCTCAGAACACAATCCGAAGCTGGCGCTCGATCATCCATCGCGCAAGGGAATTGTGGTGACACGCCTTACGTACAGGAGGACCACGGTGGTTCCCAGAATCTCGCCAGAATCGTTTTATGAAGAGAGCCCGGCCATGACAGCCCTCAGGATAGACCCAGACGAGGAGACGTACCGCTCCATGGTACAGGGGAAGGAAGTCAGTATCGACCGTAATTGCTACATTCTACTGCAAATCCACCGCGAAACTCCCAAAGAACCCACCGTCGCTAGCAGTGCCACGGCCGCAGACGACGTCTCTTGCATGGATTACTAGGAAGCGAACAGGCGCAAGCACGGCGACGGTTCTCGAGTGTCTTTGAAGGCCTATCACTGGGGACAGTTTCACTGTAGCAACTGCCGACAGCTCATCACCAGTGCTCGCTACGAGTGTTTCTGGCGCATCGAATGGTTCAACCTCTGCGAGGAGTGCTCCGCGAGACCATACATCACATACAAACGCTGGCAGAAGGCTGACTCGAGGAGCGTGGGAGAGATGGATGAAACGGAGTGAAGACAGTGGAACAACACACTTGTTCACTCGAGATGTTTCGACGGGACGGGAGACTGGCGTTGGGTCAATGGAACGGCAGGCAGGCGTTGGGTGCGATTCGTGGTTACTTTGCGTGAAGAAGCGCGTACCTACAATTAGGCAAGGCGAAGAAGGCACGTGGTGCAGTGAAGTGATGGCTTAGGTAATCCAGTTCAAGACTGTAAATCCCTAACAATGTTTAAGTGCTTAGCACTCGGTCGTCCTGGTCCAAAGAGGATCAATGTCTCATCCATAGAATGTACCCATTCACGACCGAATGCTCTATTGTCAAGGTGATGGAAAGCCCAGCCTTGAAGTGTGATGTGTGATAACCTCTCCTTTTGCACACGCTGAGCGCGGGATCGCCAAAAACAAGATAAGAACGCCTCGCTCACTTTACTTCATCGAATTCATCGCCTTCTGCAGCGCCTTCCTCTCGCGTCCGTCTTTCTCGAGCACAGACACCCAGTCACGCATCTGCACACCCTTGTCCTCCTTCCACTCGCCCCACTTGACAATGCCGGCGTTGTCAGGCTCTGCGGTAGTCGGAGTCCTCGCGCCTTCCTTCTTAACAGGTGTCGAGGTTCCACCGCTGCCACTGCCACTGCCGCCGCCTGAGCCACCAACCGAACCAGGCTTGGCGAAGCGGTTTGTGTGTTGGCTAGGACCACTCATCCAGCTGTACTTCTTGCCCTTCTTGCCCATGGCCATCATGGCGGCGGTCTGGTTTGTGGTAGTGCTTGACTGGGCCTCTACAGCGTTCTTGGCTTCCTTCTGCTGCTTAATTTGCTCCTTCTTCGTCATCTTGGGCTGCTCTGGACCGGCCGGAGCAGATGTTGCAGCAGCTACGTCTGCTGCGATCGGGCCGGTGCCATCATCGTCTGCAGCAGCGGCTTCGGCAGCTTTGCGGCGAGCCTCGCGCTTGCGAATGCGTGCTTGCTCGGCCAAGCGATCTGCCTCTGCGATCTTACGGAAGTGGTTGTTGACGCTAGATTGGAAAGAGATGGTGTGTTGGGGTTTGGCAGATGCTGTGTCGTTGTCTTCGGGCCCGCCGGGTGCGTCTGGAAGTCTGTCCCATTCTGTGCCTGTGATGTTCTCGGGTTTTACAGCATCGTCCTTGCGCTCATTCCCAGGTGCAATGGCGAGATCTGCGAGATCCGGCGGCACACGATTGTGGTCACCGTAGAGCCGTGCTCGGGCTAGGGCGTGAGAATCATCCAGAAGTCCACGAATGCGCTCGCCGGCGGCTAGAGAAATTAAACTGAGAATGTCCGCATATGGAGCGCCCTGGTCAATCTTACTTCCTGCTCTCACTATGCCCTCCGAATTAGCCCCATTTGTCATGACCTTAGTAGGCTCGGGCTGCTGCAGCAGATACAAACCGTTCACATCAAGCCTGACGCTGTTCTCTTTGGCAATTTTGTCCATGCGCACTCTCAGAACATTTCCAAGAAGGAACGGGTTGTTCAAGTGATGTTGGTCTCGTTCCGCCTTCTCCCTTGCCGCCTGCTCTCGCTTCCTCTTCGCTTCCTTCTCGACGTCGTCCTGTGACAACGGCTGTCCAAGAGTTCCAGCAAGAGCTCCGTTCCCGTTCTGGCCGTCGAAGCTAGTTCCTTGAAGGGTATTGAAGCTGTTACCGCCACTGAGTGTACCCGATCCGAAGGAAGAACCTTGAGTCCCGAAGCTGTCTTTCGCTGTGTGCTGGTTGGTGTACAGTGTGTGCAGATAGTTCTCCTCATCCTTCAGGTTGATTCCCGAGCCGTGCATCACATCTGTAACATCGTCCACACCCTTCTCTTCTTTCTCTTCCTTATTGGGCCTAGGCGGAGGGGGCATCATTTGACTGTTCGGCTGTGGTGATCCAGTACTCTGCTGCTGCGCACGCTGTACCGCCGGGGCGGGCGTGTTCGGCGCAGATTGCCAGGGCATTTGTTGTGGCGGGTAGGGCTGTGGTGTGTTGAAGGAATGTTGCGGCGATGCGGCGAAGTTGTTGGGCGTATACGGCGATTGCGCGTGTGTGGGAGAAGGCGCATACGGGTTGCCATAGCTGCTACCACCAGGCAGATTGGACGGAGGCGCATGGTAGCCTCCGTTCTGGTAGGGCGGCGGCGGTGATCGAGGGTTTGGCGACAGCCGTTGTCGCTTTGCAGGAGGAGCAGCATATGGTGATGCGTTCACGGGTGATGGCTGCTGGACGGGATGCTGGTACTGCGGTGGAGGGTATTGCTGTGGGTGTTGTTGCTGTTGCTGTGGAGGTTGTTGCGGAGGCGCATGCTGCTGCTGGTATTGCGCAGGCGAAGGAGTCGGCTTGGGTGCCGGCGGCGACATGGAGAAAGACATGTCGGAGAGGGATTGGTAGTCGGTGGCGTAGGCGGTTCGTGGTGATGGCACGCGAAGTGCGACCTCCTTCACTTGCGGCGGGGATCAGTCAGTCGCGCGTGTCGCATGCCTTGCGCGGTCGTCCTAGGGAGTCGAGTATTATTCGAGTATCGACACCGTGGTCCTGGGAGTAATTCACGGTATGGCGGAGGGCGGAGACGCGATGTTGATTGGTGGTGCGGTGGTGTGGTGTCGTGTGGTGTACTGGTAGTAGGCAATGAAGCTCTGGTGCTTCATGTTCATGGCGTCGTGGTGGAAAGTACAAACGCGGAAGCTGCCGCCATAGGTCTGTGCGCTCCTTCTTCTGAAGCACATGCAGTTGCTCTCAAGAACATCCTCTCACTTTGACCTTCATACCTGACACGACCTGATCTTCACAAACCATCTTAATCTGCTGCCATTGATTCATCACGTGTCTCCAAATACGCCTTCTGCAATACTTGAACAGATCAGCTGATTCCACTGATTCCTGCGCGAACAACAGACCGCTCACGCGCTTGCGACGCGCCCAATACCAGCACCCCTTAGCTGAAGGCCCTGTACGATCTCACACAATGGCTGCCAAGCGCCCACACGCCGCCATGAACCCTCCCGCTGAGGAGCAGGAACCTGTGGATCCTTCTGACGAGCTCATGTTTCTCGCGCTGGGTGGAGGCAACGAGGTCGGCCGAAGTTGCCATATCATCCAATACAAGGGCAAGACCGTCATGTTGGACGCAGGCATACATCCGGCTTTTGATGGACTGGCCGCGCTCCCTTTCTATGATGAGTTTGATTTGTCAACGGTGGACATATTGCTCATGACTCAGTAAGTTGCATTCCTAGTCAACATAAATGCACGCATGCATCGAGCATGGCAAAACATGAACATCCCTACGGCGGGTCATAGGCTGGGCCAGCATGCACTTCTTACTGTCACCATTGGCATCCGCCTCATCTATGCTACCCACTTCGATGGTATCACAGGATGCCACACATAAATAGCCACTGTATCAAACTTTCCCCAACAGCGACCTGATTCATTTCCTTGCCCAGCCTATACTGCCGTAGTGTTTGGAAGCTTTGTGTCATCGAACTTGCAGACACCGAAACCCCAAGCTGACATGCTGTCTCTACTACAGCTTTCACATGGACCACGCAGCATCATTACCCTATGTCCTCGCCAAAACAAATTTTGCCGGTCGTGTCTACATGACCCATCCCACAAAAGCTATCTACAAATGGCTCATGCAAGACTCGGTCCGCGTGCAAAACACCCATGCTGCCGCATCTGGAGCCAACGACGGTGGTGGAGTTGATCAACTCTTCAATGAGCAGGACATTCTCTCCACTCTACCTCAGATTCAGACAATTTCCTTCAACACAACGCACACTCACAACGGTATTCGCATTACGCCATACCCTGCTGGCCACGTTCTCGGAGCATGCATGTACTTGATTGAGATCGCTGGCCTGAACACTCTATTTACTGGCGACTACAGCCGTGAGAACGACCGCCACTTGATTCCTGCCACCATTCCGAAGGGTCTGAAGGTCGACTGTCTCATCACTGAGTCTACTTTCGGTATTAGCACGCACATTCCTCGCGCCGAGCGTGAGACAGCTCTCATGAAGTCGATTACCGGCATTCTCAACCGAGGCGGCCGCGCTCTCCTACCCGTCTTTGCCATTGGTATGGCGCAAGAGCTCTTGCTCATTCTGGAAGAGTACTGGCAGAAGCACCCCGAGTACAGGCGATACCCCATCTACTTCGCGTCTGCTTTGGCACGTAAGTGTATGGTGGTCTACCAAACTTATATCGACAGCATGAACGACAACATCCGCTCGAAGCTTCATAACAGACTAGGCGGAGACAGCAATGGTGAAAGCGGCGGTGGAGGTCCATGGGACTTCCAATTCATTCGTTCGCTCAAGTCGCTCGATCGATTCGACGATGTCGGCGGCTGTGTCATGCTTGCCTCGCCTGGTATGTTGCAGAATGGCGTGTCTCGCACACTGCTGGAGAGATGGGCACCCGAGGGCAAGAACGGCGTTGTCATCACTGGTTACAGCGTGGAGGGTACAATGGCCAAGGAGATTATGAAAGAGCCCGACTCTATCCCAGCCGTGATGACGCAACGCGGCGGTGGAGGACCGATGATGGGAAAGAAAGCCGCCGGACCAGGTGGTGAGGACAGACCAATGATTCCTAGACGATGCACGGTGCAGGAATTCAGTTTCGCCGCTCACGTAGACGGCGCGGAGAACCGCGCATTTATCGAAGAGGTGGATGCTCCGGTTGTGGTCTTGGTGCACGGAGAGAGAGGTAACATGATGCGCATGCGCTCCAGACTTCTGGGTTTGGGCAAATTCAAGGTGTACTCGCCCGCCAACTGCGAGGAGGTTCGCATTCCCTTCAGGCGCGAGAAGGTGGCAAAGGTTGTTGGCAGACTGGCAAACGAGGTCAACCCTCAAGCACTCGCAGGCATGTTGAGTCCGCCTGCTAGCAGCGATGACGGTGACGATGACAGCAAGGACGCCAAGAGAAGTAAGAGTGAAGGTCAGGTCGTCAGCGGTGTTTTGGTGCAGAACGAATTCAAGCTCTCACTCATGGCGCCCGAAGATCTTCGAGAATACGCCGGTCTCAACACCACCACAATCACTTGCCGCCAGCGCATCACTCTTGGCGCTGCTGGTATCGATCTCATCAAATGGTCACTCGAAGGCACTTTCGGCAGCATACAGGTCTCCACCACCGAGAGCGAGTCCAAAACAAACGGCGCCACATCTAATGGCACCGACCTCAAAACCGAGCACTCCGACGAAGAAATGCCCGACAAGGATGCAGCTGCTCCTCAAACAGTTCTCGGCGTCATGAACAATGCTGTCCGCATCTACTGCCGCGATCAAGGCGAGCTCGAGCTCGAGTGGGAAGGCAACGCGACCAACGACGCCATCGCCGACGCAGTCATGGCCGTGCTGCTCAGCGTTGAGAGCTCTCCCGCAGCAATCAAGCGCAGCGCGCACTCGCACTCACACTCGCACGGCCATGAAGAGGAAGGAGACGATGAACACAAAACGGCTTCGCCTCACCCGCTAGCCGCGCAACGTCTCACCCCAGGTGAGAAGCTGAGCCGCCTTTTCATGTTCCTTGAGGCTCAATTCGGCGAGACCGCCATTCAGCCCATCGCACAGCCAAAGCTTCCCGAGTGGGTTGTTACAGACATGGAGGACAGCGTTGCGGTCGAGAAAGCGCAGGCTGCCGAGCTGGCTAGACTGCACGGGTTGGGGATTCCCGTCCCAGGGCTAGAAATCACCGTGGACAAGAGTGTGGCGAAAGTGTGGCTCGAGGGCTTGGAGGTCGAATGCACAAACCGCAGCCTAGGCGAGAGAATTCGCGCGGTCTGTGACAGGGCGTGTGAGGTTCTGGGGGATATCGTGTTCTAAGCGTGACTGAATGACAGGGCGCACGATGGAGAGATCACATGTATGTGTGTGTAGACGCACCCTCGGGTCCTTACTGATACATACGTACGGTGCTTCCACGGCCGGTCAATTTTTGTACGATCTTTTGGGCAGCCTCGCGGTCGTGGATTGGAAAGTTGGCGTTCGGGTGACCACCCACAGACCAAAGCACAAAATGTCGTGGTACCACGCACAATTGCAATGACGACGTCCCTTACACGAGGCGGGTGTGAGATGCAGTGTTTGCACTTCTTGTATTGAGATTGCCTTTTGAACCCTTGCATTGTGAGAATTGCCCTTTCCAATTTCCTATATGTACCTACATGTCGCCCGCATTCCTTCATTTACAAAGATCGGCAAAACTATCACATCCTCCTCACCTTCACGCCTGACCTATTCCACATCTTCAATTGATCTTACCTCTACCATTGACTCGAATAAAGGATAACAGCAACCTCACAACCTTATTAACACCACCTGAATTGACCCAAACGACCAGTCTCCCAATCCCAACACCGCTCCGCCGGACAAGACTCGATTTGTTTGCAACTCTCGCAACAACTTCACCCCTTTTAGAACCCGAACATGTCTTCTTATCCGCTCAGAGTCTTCCTGGCTACCCTCTTCCTCGCCACAACAACAACAATGACAACAGCAACGCCTCTAACCAAACGCAACCTCGGCGGCGTACGCTTGTGCGACCAAGCCAACTGGGGCGGCAACTGCTGGTACGGCATCGTGCCGCTCAACGACTGCATTGCGTTGAATAGTTTGTGAGTTTGTGTCGTGGCCCATTTCAATCTCAAGACCTTTTTGATATTGTGGCTAATGCTATTTGCCACGCAGTAAATCCAATGTCCTATCTTTCCGCCCAGACGAAGGGACAGAGTGTTTCCTGATGCAGTAAGTTTTGGATCGTTTTTCTCAAGAGGCTCACAATGACTGTTTCCGCAACGCCCAAGTTGGAAATTGGCACTGATGCTGTCGCTTAGGGGCCGCTGCGATTCCAACGACCAGTTCATTTCGTTTGAGCACGACGATACGGATGTCAGCGCGGATCTGAGGGGTTTGGATTGGATCGGGAATGCTGAGAGCTTTTTATGTTCGGAGGAGATATGAGAGATGATGGTGGACGTGTTGGTTTTCCTTCCCCCCACGCCTTAGTCCCGATATCTCTCGGCCGTCTTTGGTGTTGTAGAGGTAATGCTGGGTAGGGGTGATTGTAGTGTTGTTGGGTTGAAGGCTTTCGTAGGGGATTTTCGTATTTTCGTATTCCCTTTCGTCAACAGACTTGAGCACATTCGGAGATCAAGGATCGAGGGCGATTGCGATACTATAATCGTTTGGCGCTGCGGTCATCAGTTTGCTTGAATTAAAGAAAGTGTGGACTCGAGAGAATATGGGAAAAGAGGAGATTCAATTTTGGTGTGTCCTAGGTTAAGATATGCTGTCTGTACGATATCCTGATTCCTTCGTGGCTCGAGCTAGCACTCTCATCCCGGGTCAAGATATGCAAAATGTATGAGTGTCCGACGACTCCGTAATCTAAAAGTGAACACACGAGCAGTAGCCACTGCTGCGGACTCGTTGGCAGCCGAATTCACTTTCTCCCAAACTCCCCTCTTGACATGCCTGCAGCAGCTGGAGGAGTTGATGGTTTAGACAGCTCTCTGAAGGATCGCAAGATTGAGCCTATCACCTTCGTTAGCTCCAGTATATCAGAAGAGATCATGTGCAGCAAAGACCTACTTCTTGTCAAACTTCTGCGCAACACCCTGGAGATCCCCCACCTCCTTGAAGCCAAGACGCCTGTTCAGCCATTCAGACACCCACACAAGTTTCTCTGTGTTCTGAGCATCGTAGGAGTACCGAATCAGGACGTTCGAGACGACCTTGGATGCGCCGATTCCGTCGAGTTCATCACCAACGGTTTCGTAACCCCCACGCTCGATGAAGGACGAATCAAGCAGACCCATCATCTTGTCGACGAGGCAACTGCCGATGTTCTTCCCGTAGTGCTCCATGTGTACGAAGACCTCCATCTTGACGGTGGTACGGTAGATGGACTCCTCCTCGTTGACCCAGTCGCCAGCGTATGCGAACCCGACCACTCTGTCGGACATGATCATGTCTTCGCCGCCGTTTCGATTCTTGTTGCGGGCCTTGACGACTTCACCTCGCTGGCAAGCGACGATGAACGGGAGCTTCAAGTCTCTGGCAGCTTGGAGGCGGTTCAGCATGTCGGCCTCTGTGCGGCGGGATGTTTCTGGCACTACGAAAGTGTTGTCGATGTATCTGTTGTAGATGTCTCTGAGTGGGATCATGTCGGCCTGGTAAGCAGAGCGAAGGAAGAGGTGGCTCAAGCCAGGTTTGATGCCGTTTGGCATGGCCGAGACGGCGCTCGAAGTGGGGACTCCAGCGAACTTGTGAGCCTTTGCGACTCTGGCCAGCTTGCGCTTCCTTTCAGCCTCTCTCTTTGCTTTCTCGGCTGCTTTGCGGTTGGCACCGGCTGTCAGACCACCAGTGTCAAACTCGCGTGCCAGACGCTCTTCTTTGTTCTCGTCGGGATCATTGCCAGCAATCCACGGGTGATCGATTTCCTGCAGCATGCAAGAACTTACGTTTACATATTTCTGCCACCAAGGCTTGACTTGATCAAGATCGCCCTCATCAAACAGCTCCAGGCTACTGTCGGGGGACATGTGGTTGTTCCAGAAAACGGCAATGGTGTAGCCTTCCAAGTGTGTCGGGATCCAGTAACGGGGAACCACATCGCCCTTCTCTTCAGGAATGAGGACACGTTCGCCCGAGGCTGTCGTGGTGAAGGAGAAGGTCTTCGCGCCATCTGTGAAGCTGACAGGATCCACGAGTGTCAACGCAGAAGAAACATCGGCCAGCCAATTGTCAATCTTCACTTCAGTCTGTCGATCTTTGAAAGGTGCGCGACTGTCCCAATCGATCACGGCTGGAGCCATGCCCCCTGACCAATCACCGAGAGCTGCGCCACCGTCCTCGCGCTTCCTGCGGGTGCCCCATCCGGAGCTGGTACGATTTGAGTTAGGCGGCGAGCCTTCGCGGCTTGATGAAGTCCAGCGGACCTGGTGGCGCTTCGGATCTCCTTTGGGGATGAGGCTGTCTTTGATCCACGGCGACTCGCGTGGCTTTTTGTTGGGTTTGGAGTCGAGGCGAACACGACCATTGTGGTTGTTTCGCTTGCTTGAAAAACCGCCGTTGAGACGCGCATCGCCAGGAAGAGGTGGATAGCCGGTATCCCAGCTGTTCTTCTGGGGACTCGGCTTGCTCTCCTGGATGGGTTGTTTCTTCTCAAGCTCGGGCCTTCGCGAAGACTGGCCGGTTGTGTTGGAGTAAGGCTTGGCAGTGGTATCAGGTTTTCTAGATTTGTTGGATGTGGTCTGGTTGGTCGATTTGGCCGCCAAAACAGGTCTGTCAGCTTCTCCAACTGCTTCGCTTGCCAAATTGCCATTGTCGCTGTCATGTCTCTTTGAGCTGGTTGTGGCGTTGCCAGTATCTCCAGGGCAGCGACCTCTGAAGACGAGCTCTTGCTCCTCATCGGAAGAGACTCGCTTATGACGGCGGCAATTTCTGTCTTTCATGTCGATGGCAGAATCAATAGTTGGTGATGTGTTTTGCTGGTCGGATGGCTGCGAGCTTGAAAAGTCTGAGTTGAGCGCCTTCTGTGCTTCAGCTGTCTTGGCAGGCGTCGGAGCTTGCCTGGTGCTCAGGAGTTGTGTGATGTCTTTGCGCTCCGAAGTGATGGCGGGAGGCGATGCTTGTGGCGGAGTTGAGATGATCATGTGAGGATGAGAGTGAAGTGGCCGAGGATCAGACGCCAGCTGTGCCTGCTCATGGTCTTGCTCGTGAACTGCCGGAAAGGCGGCTTCCGTATACTTGACACGGCGGGAGCGTTGGACTGCAGGCATGTTGAGTGCAGTTGGTTGTGTGGTTGTGTGCAGTGTAGGAAGTTTTGCGTTGTTCAGGATGTGGGTGTTAGTGGTACAATGCAGTTCAGAGAAGTCGGCGATGTGAGTGTGCGCCGACAATAGGTGACCGTTTGCTATTGTCACCGGCTGCTCATCCGACAAAAACGACGTCAATCCATGCCGGTGGTCAGTGTCGCCCTCATTCGAAGCGGGAACTAGAAATGACTCCATGGCAGTAACCTCACCGCGCGAGTGTTTGTCGAGCTTCGCAATAGCCTACGGCGTGTCGCTGCCTTGGGCGAGGTCGTATAGGGATTCAACAGCCATATCGAAGATGTCAACCCCTAAGCACTTGCTGTTTTGTCAGTCGTAGTGTTAAGGAACTGTCAAAGACGGATCTTTACAGGCGTCGGGATAGGTGTTACTAAGGTTGAGTTCCAATCACGAGCGAACAGCCGCAACACGAGATCAACGTGAAGTCTATCACGGAGTCAGCTACATGTATCTCATGCTATCGGTCGTCAAAGATGGACATATGTCTCGTGCGACCACGTGACTTCTGCCGACCTCAAAGGATTTCTTTCTCGACTCTTTCTGTCCTCTTGCCAGTACCAACCACGGGAACTTACCTGCGAATATGCTGTCGATTCTCCGTAAAGCCCGTCTGAAAGACAAGGAGATGCGAATCCTGATGCTGTGAGTGATCCAGAGTGTTTCTCGAAGCCGCTGCTAATGATTCGAAGTGGACTGGACAACGCCGGAAAGACAACAATCGTCAAGAATATCATGAATGAGGACGTGAATAGCGTCAGTCCAACCTTGGGCTTCATCATCAAGACCATTGACTATGACGGGTAAGGTTGCAATGCTCCTACAAGCCTTGTTTTTGCCATGCTGATGACACTGCAGCTACAAACTGAACATCTGTGAGCTCTCTCATGCAAGACACCACTGCTGAGATACTAACACCCGGCAGGGGATGTTGGCGGTCAGAAGACACTGCGGACATACTGGAAGAACTACTTTGAGAAGACAGACACACTCATCTGGGTGGTGGACGCGACGGACAGGGAGCGACTGTCAGATTGCCGACAGGAGTTGGATGGTCTGCTCGTGCAGGAGGTATGTCATGTCATACCGCTCGAAAAGAGGTCGTCACACTTGCTAACATGTTGCAGCGACTCATGGGAGCATCATTGCTCGTCTTTAAAAACAAAAGCGACGTAGCTGGATCTATGACGGAGACCGAAATCCGTGAGGTGTGTCTTTGGCACTTTGCCATGTCCCGCGCACGGCGCAACGGCCGACCACAACACACTAATCACAGAGAAACAGGGATTACGCCTAGACAACATTCACACGCACAAGTGGCGGATCATGACATGCAGTGCGACGACGGGCGAGAATCTCCAGGAAGGGCTACAATGGGTCGTCCAGGACGCGAAAGACCGTCTGTTCCTATACTAGACCACTCAACCATCTCGGACGTTGCTACGGGCATCCTGTCCACGTCCACAGCGGAGAAGAGGCGGTTACGCCGCATCCACAGGACGCACAAGTAGCCCCAAACTTGGCATACATAAACGCATAACGCGCGTTGGGTTTAACGGTACCTAGCTAGTCCTAGCGTTCCACTTTCCCAGTAACCTTCTAGTGGCAACGCAACAATAATAGTAGTGTAAACAAATGCACGATGAGATGGCGTGCATGGGGCTTCACGCCGCGAACCAGCTGCAGGAAGGACGGACGGCAGATGTGGATGACAGCAGCAAGCATTCTCCTTGGGCTCGCCTGAAACGAAGCTCAGTGGACGTATGTCGGCCTGGCTCTCGCGGCCGATGTATACGGCCTTTTCGATGTGGCCGCATTCCAACGACCTTCGATACGCGGCTCTGCGGTATGCGCGCACATATGCAGCCCGGTCGTTCAGATAGCATGTGCCCGAAACATCACTTACTTACCTCGCACAACTATAACTCAATTCCCCTTCCCTTCCCGCCTGCCGTGTATCCTCTCGTGCTTGTACATACATAAACTTCCCGCCTGCAGTCCCACATCCGACACGCACCGTAGCACCGCGCTGCTGGCTGCTCGATTTCCCGCGGGCGAATCCCTGCCTCTGCTGCTGCTGCTGCCGCAGTGTTGTTGTTGTTTGTGATGGCTACTAATAACGCTGTGAACGCCGCCGCTCCCCCGCGGCCAAGTCCTCCTCCTACAGACTCACCCACTTCCCAACATTCACCACTGGAAGCAACACAGGACGACGGCAGAAGCACGACAGAAGCCGCTGCACCAGACGACCTGGACCCTGCAGCATTCCTAAAATCAGTCCGCGAGCTCTCGGAGAAGCGAGAACGAGAAGACAACGAGAGATACCGGCGGCTAGAGGAGGAGATTGAAAAGGGCAGATCAGAACGACTAGCACGGAGAGCAGGTGAGTGGGAGATGCCATTGCGGTCATTACTCGAGGAGCAGATCTGACGTTGGTTGGTGCAATCAAGAGCGCGCGCGATCAATTTCACCCGAGAAGCAGCAAGCTGAAACGCCTTCCGCACCCCAAAACAGCGACAGCAACGTGCCAACTCCCAGCAGCACCCGCGCAGCATTCGGCTCACCAACACCAGTGGCGCCTCTCGGTTCCGCCATTGTGTTCGACAGCATATCCAACAACATGGCCAACAACGAACCGCCGCAGCGCGCTTCGGTCGAAGTGCCAGAGTTCAAGGGTTTTGGCTCGATCAAACGCAGCAGCGTACCATCAACTCCCGCATCTATCTCACACACGGAGGACGCCTCTCAGCCCGCCGTGAAGCCTTCGCCCAGCGCTGCAATGCCCTCGCGCTCAAATACCATGAAGTGGCAGCAGAGGCCTACGCCACGAGGGAGCAGACCCATGTCAATGGCCGCACCGTCACCCTCCCGGGAAACTTCGACGGACGAACCGCAAGCTCCTCGAGAACGGTTCAGCGCAAGAGCCCCAACAAGCAGACCCATGTCCATGGCTGCACCACAGCACATGCGGGACGCCTCGGTCGACGAGCCGCAACCTTCACGAGAGCAAATCGCTGCATCCCTTGGAGCGCACGATCCCGCATACTTCAAGCAGACCGCAGACAGAGGCCTCGGTAATGCTGCGTTCAGGAAGAGCAAGGATGAAACGAGCAGTGGAGATGATGTTTTTGCGGCACGGAGAGGATTGCCTGGAATGTCAAAAGAACTCCCGCGGAATGAGGAACGTACAACCAGTCCTGCGCCTGAGAGCGTTACATCCGACACACCATCAAGGTTCGGTTCGATTCGAGAGGATCGTGCCTGGAGCGCAAGGTCTTCGGGGACGCCCTCTGTTTCCGATGGGAAGACGAGCAGTGATCTGCCCTTCCGCACACAATCCACCAGGTCTTCTGTTACTACTGATACCAACGAGGCCCCCACCCTCGGCCGTACTCCCACAATGTCTGCATCACAAGCGCGTCTGGCGAACGCCAGCGAACGGCCACCTTCACCGACCAAAGGTATGGGCGGTTTCGTTCAGAGTGCTTTGATGAAGCGTTCAGACAGCCAGACCAAGCGTTGGAGCGCGCAACAAATTGGTGGTCTACAAAGGCAAGACTCTTCAGCAAGCGTGCGCAGTGGGCTCGGTGGCCTCCAAGGATCGTATAGCATGCCAAAACTGGACCCTATTGATGCTAGCGGTCGCGGGGGCAGCCACGAGCCAAACTCGAGGCCAAACTCGAGGCCAAGCTCTAGCAGCAGCAATCTGACTACCCTGGTCACACGGCCACACGATGATGGGTCATTCAGACAAACGCTGCCCTCCCGCAACCACAGTAGGAGCAAATCGGTACATTCGACCTACAGCACTTCTGCGGACCACGATGGTGGTCTCAAATCGCCATTGGGAAGCCCGTCGAAGCGATTCAGCCCGAACAAATCCAGCTGGATTGAGAGCGCACTGGCAAGACCTGATTCCCCCAAGGCATCGCCTTCGAGGCCCGCACAACCGAGCTGGATGGAAAACATCGCCCGCGCGAAGGCGAACAGGAACAGTGTACATGTAGACACTGCGCCTACCCTTGGGAGCCCAAACCCCAACGATAGAAGCCGTCCTGGGTCGCCCACGAAGGAAACTCCATTCGGTCCCGCCATGCTCAAGAGATCTGACTCTAGGGATCTGCGTACAGACCCCAAACGTACAAGTACAAGGTCGATCACACCTCCCACAAAGGCAAAGCCAATCAGTCTCAGCTCAAGGCCAACTAGCCTTCTCACACAAGAATCCCTTCGTATATCGGAGCAGATGGCGGCGCCAACTACAAAAGATGAAACCGATAACTACAAACTCGAGACAATGGCTATCAAACCATCCGCAAGTCCTGAGATTGGTGTCGAATCTGTACCTCTTGGTGACAATCCCTCTATGGTTGTCGCGACAGAAGAGGAAAAAACCGAGTCCCTTCCTGACAAGCAGGAGGAAGTCTCACGTGCGTCAGGCGAGACCGAGCCGGTCAAGTCGCTACCTTCATCGGAGTCAAGAACTGAGATCGTTGAAGGCACCCCTGACCTTTCAACGAAGGTTCCCGAGGCCGAGAAACCCATGCCGCCACCACCGATCACCTCAGAGCCAAGCATCACGCCCAAACCTGAGCCTTCGCCCAAACCAACCACGGACTTCCGCAGCACCCTTCGCTCTCGACCCGTCTCTAAGCCCGACAGCCAAGAACAACCTGAGTTCTTGTCCAAGTTCGGAACTTTGCGCAAAGCACAACAAGAAAAATACGTTGCACCTGATGTTCTCAAGGCAAACATCACACGCGGTAAACGAGGCCTTACCATTACGGAGGGCCCCCAGAAGCGCGAACGCAAAGACGAGCTTAGAGACAGTCTGCTCGCTAAGAAGGAGCAGTGGCAGCAGGAGAAGGATGCCGGCATCGTACACGAGCGCAAGATCTCCGAACCACCAGCTTCGCCCGAGAAGCCCGAGGCACTGGCTACTAGAGAGCTGCTGGGTAGAAACAAAAGTGTCAAGGGCCCACCTAGGAGCCCGGAGAAGACACGTAACATTACACCGGAAGCGATTCGATTCCGGAAGAGCATCAGAGAGAAGCCCAAAGTTGAAACACCCGCCATCGAGCAGGCAAAGCCCGACGTGGTCGACTCTGTCGCAACTGAACCATCGGCAGCACCACTCTCTTCCACTTCTCTCCGAAAATCAGTCACGAAGCCCTTCCCGAGTCCTCCGGCTAAAGAGCATTCAACCGCTGAGAGCCTGGAGAGAACTGTTTCTCTGCCTCGTTCTGAAAAGCGTGATCCTCCTCCACCAGCCGAGGAGAGGAGCAACACATACCCACCGGTGGCCGCGACCGCACCAACCAGCAAGCTCGCAGCCCGCTTCAATCCTGCACTCGCTGGAATCCTCGCTCGCGGACCTCCTGCTAGCGGCGGTTCGCCCGCCGGTTCAAGATCTGAGAGCCCAGCGGGGCTCGATAAATCATCCAAGCCTGTCCAAGTTACATCAAGCGAGCCGCCAGTCGCCGGAGCGCCCTTGGCTGATGTTCGCAAAGGCCGAGCTAAAGGACCAAAGAAGCGTAAGGGCGGCACCACAAAGGAGGACGCCAAGAACGCTGAGTTAGAGGCGCCGAAGCAAGCAGATGAGCCCGCCGATTTGTCAAAGTTGGAAACTCCTCTTTCGCCGTCGCCTACTACGAAACCGTCGCCGGCCATAAGGCCCACGGCACGTTTCGGCGAGCACGGGGCCAAGGCGGCGGCTTCGATCATGGCTGCTTCTCTAGGCACCAGCCTGAAGCAGTCACCTACAAGCCCCCAAGAGCCTGTCCGCAGCCCTTCCACTAAGTCTGTGCCTTTCGCTAAACCCACTGTGTCACCGAAGCCTAGCCTAGCTGGATTCCCAGCGAGCCAAGACAGCGCAGCGCCTGCCGTCAAGACACCGTCTTACCTGAAGCGCACGCTTTCTGACAAGCCTGCTACACCACTCAAGGATGCAGTCCCAGAACCCAAGGGATCGAGTCAAGCTAGCCCAGCACCTGCTGTTAACACACCGTCTTACTTGAAGCGTACGCCTTCAGACAAGCCCGCTACACCACTCAAGGATGCAGTTCCGGAATTCAAGGGATTTGGATCTCGCGTTGGCCGACAGCCTGCGCCTGGCGCGGAAGAGGACAAGGAGAACAAACCTTCTAGCTCGCCTTCCGTGAAAGACACTGCCTCCGCTTGGGGTCGTAAGAAGACCTACATGCCCTTGGGAAGTCCCTCGCAGATCCAACTACCCACCAGGAAGGATGAAGAAGCCGCCATGCGCTCGGCTAGTCTCCTGGCGTCCTCGCCCGCAAGATCTCCGTCTCGACCGGACTCGAGGGGCGGGTTGGGTATATCTTCCCCGGTCGCCTCGCCTTCTCCAGCTCTCCCACCAAAGCCGGCGAAATCTTCTCGAGTAGTTTCCGGGCAGCTGAAGGAGGTATTCCCTAACAAAGGTACGGATTTCCATTTTCAGTCATGAGTCTGCCGCACCTGTGAATTACCCAGTGCGACTTTCTGACATCTCACCAAACAGTCACCGTCTGAACACGTTGGATCAAAGACTGACAACCTAGCTTGAAGATTCCCAAAGCCTTGGAAAGCTGCCGGAGACTGAAGCTGAACGGTTGCTCGTCGATTCCTTTGGTTCATGGCCGAGATCGACTGGACCGATTTCAATCGACACAAGAGCAGTCGTTGCCGCCTGCTCCCAGCCGAAAGTGCGGGCAAAGACACTCCGCAAGTCCATACAAAAGGTCGCTCCCGATGGCTCGGTGCAGCAGCTGCGCCCTCAAGAAGAATACACGCTTTTCGACGAATCTGTGTATGTGTGTTCACACACGCATATTCCAGAAGGCGCTGCCAAGTCGACCCATGTAATCGTCTGGACGGGCGGAGCCTCTACTTCACCAAACGTGGATGCAGCCAACGTCGTTGCGAAAGCCGAGGCGAGGCGAGAAGGCTCGTCCACACAGATTCGATTGAATCAACAGGGCCGTGAGGAAGCCGAGCTCTTCGAGGCGCTCGGTGGCATCATTGTTACACGACGTGGAGCACGCGAGAGCGCTCCAAAGCAGTTCATGCTTCGTGGCCGTAAGCACCTGGGACACATCGCGTTTGATGAGGTGGATTTTGCGATTGGTTCGCTATGTTCGGCCTTCGCATACCTTATTTCGTTCCCTGTCACTCTACAGGAGACCAAGTTCTACTTGTGGAAAGGCGCCGCATGCTCGAGCGAAGAGATCGGCGCTGCCAAGTTGGCAGCAATGGACCTGTCGGAAACCGGCGAAATCATTGAAGTTGATCAAGGAGCCGAGTTCTCCAGCTTCTTGAAGATCTTCGGCCCCGACACGACAAAGGCCAGCGTTCCACAATCGAGCCCTATCTGGCAACACAAATCGATTGCGCCCGGGAAATTCGCCACTCGATTGTTCAACATTCACCAAGCCGACACCCGCGCCGGGATCTTCTCGACAATGTTCCGCAGGCCGTCCTGGGGTATGCGCGCACCAGCCCCTGATCCAGGAGTCAAAGTGGAAGTGAAAGAGATCGCGCCCTTCACGCAGTCCGATCTCGACGCTGAGGGGATATATCTGCTTGATGCCTACGGCGAACTCCATCTCCTGCTGGGCCCACTGTTCTCCTCTCTCCAGCCGGAAAATGTGCGAAATGCGCTCCTCGCCCAGTCCTTACTGTTCGTGCTGGATTACGCAACCTCGTCCGCATCAATGGAAGACCGGCCTCGCATCCCAAAGGCCAACGTTGTCTTCCGCGGGTGTCCAGAGGGTGTCGACGGCCTTTTCCGAGGCTGGGATGACGAGCATGGACTATGGGGTTTGGGTGGGTTGATGGCGGGCTCGTCAATGGGCAAAGGAAAGATCGGTGAGGAATTGAAGAGCACGGGTGCTTT